>Ga0070673_100001589_pt1 | contig 13410 bp, 9 predicted proteins | sample KBSM23metaG_FD_65342 | JGI IMG/M metagenome (GOLD analysis project Ga0070673, IMG submission 65342) | Miscanthus rhizosphere microbial communities from Kellogg Biological Station, Michigan, USA - KBS M2-3 metaG | ecosystem: Host-associated > Plants > Roots > Rhizosphere > Soil ... | reverse complement strand
CGGGGGCCTCTCTCTCACGGCGCTGCCCTGCGCGATCGCGCTGTTCAGGAACAGGCGAATCGTCCAGGGTCTCTTCATTCTCGGGATCCCGGTCGTTCTCGGCGTGCTGGTATCGTGAGCAAGCAGCTCCTGCTGATCGTGCTGGCGGCAGTCGCGGCGTCGTGTGTGACCTACCCGCGCTTGCAGTACTTCGACGGCTGGACGATCTCGGATCGGTACACGGCGGTGTCCGAGACGCCGGACGGGCGTTACGCGCAGACGGGCCACCTGCTCATTTCGGGGGATGCGGCGGTGCTCGTCGTCGAACGGAACGACGAGAGCTTCTTCGTGATCGACGATGAGACGTATCACACGGTCCGGGTGGAGCTTCCGCGGCCGCCACGGGCGGGCGTCATCGCGACGCCGCGCGCGTACCACCAGAGCTGCCCGATCTTCGGAAAATGCGATGAAGCAGCGCTCATCAGGGGACGCGTCGAGATACGCAAGGTCGACGCGACATCCGTGGATGCCGATCTCGATCTGGAATTCCCCGGCCTGCACCTGAAGAAGACCGCGACCTTCACGAAGGCCACACCGGACAAGAAGTGGGATATCGAGCCCGCGCGGTGATGTGATACCGTTTCGGAACGGCGTTTTGCCGACGGAGGGCGTGCCATTCACTACCTGGTGATGATCGCGGTCGGAAGCCTGGCCATGGCCAGCCGTGACGCGGGCGAGTTCCAGCTTCGCGACACGGACGCGCCGAAGGGCGCCCCGGGCGCGGCCAGCAAGTCGAAGATCAAGTCGACGAAGACGGAGGCGGCGATGAAGTTCACCGTCACCGACAAGGAGAACGGGCCGATCAAAGGCATCGTCATCTGTCTCGCCTCCGCCAACAGCACCAAGTACTGCACCGAAGAGACGGACGCCGACGGCTATGCCGAGGTGCTCGTGCCCGTCGGCCAGAAGTACGACGTCACGTACCTGAGCCTCGGCGGCGGCGACGTCGCGACCTCGGTGACGGTCACCGATGAACCGAAGCAGAACATCAAGCTGACGCTGCGGTACAAGCGCCCGCCGCCCCGGACACCGTTCGTGCTGAAGGGGGTCAACTTCGACACGGGCAGCGCGAATCTCCGGCACGACTCGGCGTTGCGGCTGGACCTGGTCGTCGACTTCATGAAGCGCCGCAAGAGCGCGGTCGTCGAGATCTCGGGCCACACCGACACCACCGGGAACGCGAAGACCAACAAGACGCTGTCGCTGAAGCGCGCGCAGGCGTGCCGCGACTACCTGATCTCCAACGGCATCGAGGGCAAACGCATCACCGCCGTCGGCTACGGCGGCGAGCGCCCCACCGTCCCCAACGACAGCGACGAGAACCGGCAGAAGAACCGCCGCATCGAAGTCGTGGAGCTCAGTACGAAAAGCGACGGACGCTGACGTTCATGACCAGGCCGAGGGCGGCGGCCGTGGTCAGGATGCTGGAGCCGCCGTAGCTGATCAGCGGCAGCGTCACGCCGACGACGGGCAGCGTGCCGCTGACCATGCCGACGTTGATGATCACGTGCCAGAAGATCATCGCGGCGACGCCGACGCAGACCGTCGCGCCGAAGCGATCGCGCGCCTCGCCCGCGATCTTCAGGATCCACAAGATCATGATCAGGTAGGCAATCAACAGCACGAAGCAGCCGAGGAACCCCCACTCCTCGGCCCACACCGCGAACGGGAAGTCCGTCCACAGCGCCGGGAAGTGCCGCAGCCGGATCTGCGTGCCGTGCATGAAGCCCTTGCCGACGAACCGGCCCGAACCGATGGCGTTCAGCGCCTGCCGCGCCTGGTAGGCGCCCTCCGAGTTCGGGTTGAAGAACGCCTCGACGCGCTTCAGCTGGTAGCCGTGCAGCAGGCGCGGGCCGTACGCGAGCGCCCCAAGCGTCGCCAGCCCCAGGACGATCGCCAGCGTCTTCACCTTCAGACGCGCGGTCATCATGATGCTGAAGAAGGTCAGCAGCAGCAGGAAGGCGGTGCCGAAGTCGGGCTGCTTGGCGATCAGCAGCGCCGGCACGCTGACCAGGGCGACGGGAATTGCCATGTGCCCCCACGACCGCCCTTCCAGCGCCGGCGAATCGTTGAAGTACCGTCCCAGCGCGACCACGGTGAGCAGCTGCATCAGCTCGGATGGCTGCACGTGGAACGGCCCCATGTCGAACCAGCGCTGTCCGCCGCCGACGGACTTCCCGGCCACCACCACCACGAGCAGCAGCGCCACGCCGACCCCGTACGCGACGTAGCCGAGGCGCGCGATGTGGCGGTAGTCGAAGGCCGCGACGCCCAGGAACACCGCCGCGCCCAGCCCCAGCCACGAGATCTGCTGCGAGAACAGGTTCGCCTGCCGATCGTGGACGGCGCTCCACAGGTTGACGAGGCCCAGCCCGGCGACGGTCAGCGCCGACAGCGTCAGCGTCCAGTCGAAGCGGAAGCGCAGCTTGCGCCAGCCGATGGCCTTGACGACGTTCACGGCTGCGGGCCCCCGCTGTCGCCGACCGGCGCGCCCTTGCTGTCCTCGATCACGCCCGCCTTGACCGCGTTGTCGATCCGCTCCAGCGCGGCGGCGTCTTCGGCGGGCGGCTTGGGCGCGCGCACGACGGACACCACGCGCCGGCGCAGCAGCCCGACGCGGGGCGCGTCGCGGTCGGCGGGCGCGACGGTCTCGAAGTACTTGTCGACGATCTCCATGGCCAGCGGCGCCGCGACGTCGCCGCCGTGGCCGCCGTGCTCGACCAGCACCGCCAGCGCGATCTTCGGCCGCCCCGCCGGGGCGAAGCCGACGAACCACGCGTGCGTGTTCGCCTCGTAGCCCCCCTCGGCGCGCCCGCTCTGGACCTGCGCCGTGCCGGTCTTGCCCGCGACCTCGATGTCCTTCAGCCGCGCCCTGAACGCGGTGCCGTGCGATTCGTTGACGACGCCGACCAGCGCCTGCCGCACGATGGCCAGCGTCTCGGGCGACACCGCCAGCTCGCGGCGCACCCGCGGCGGGAACTCCTCCAGCGTCTTCCCCTCGGGGTCCTCGACCCGCTCGACGATCTGCGGCAGCCACAGCTTGCCGCCGTTCGCGATCGCCGCGTACATGGTCGCCATCTGCAGCAGCGTCACGCGCGTCGACCCCTGGCCGATGACGGCGTTGACGGACTGACCGATCTGAAAACCCTCCGCCTTCGGGTCCTTGCGTTTCTGGTCGCGGTACCACTCCTCCGTCGGCAGGAAGCCGCCCTCCTCGCCGTTCAGGCCCAGCCCGCTCGGCGCGCCCAGCCCCAGATCCGCGCCGAACTTGGCGAGCCGGTCCATCATCCCCGGCCGCGCGCCCAGCTCGTAGAAGTAGACGTTGCAGCTCTGCACCACGGCGTCGTACAGGTTCACGATCCCGTGCGTCTTGGTGCACTTGAAGACGTGGCGCGCCAGCTCGAACGAGCCGTGGCACTTGGCCTTCTCTTCGGGCGTCACCAGCCGATCCTCCAGCGCCGCGATCGCCGACACCGCCTTGAAGGTCGAACCCGGGTAGTAGGTCTCGCCCACCGTCTTGTCGTGCAGCGGCTTGTAACGATCGGACAGCAGCCGCTGCTCGGCGTCCGGCGTCAGGTGCCCGGACATCTCGTTGGGATCGAAGGCCGGCTTGGACACCATCGCCAGCACGCGGCCCGTCCCGACGTCGATCACCACCGCGCCCGCCGCCGCCGCCGGCCGCAGCGCGCGCTCCGCGATCTTCTGCGCCTCCACGTCGACCGTCAGCACCACGTTGTTGCCGGGGACGGCCGCCTTCGTGGCCGGTCCCTCGATGACGTCGCGGATGTCGGTCTTGGGCAGGCCGCGGCGATCGACGACCACCTTGTGAAATCCCGCGTGCCCGCGCAGGTAACCGTCCCACTGGCGTTCGATGCCGGTGCGGCCGATCAGATCGCCCGCGTGGTAGCCCTCGTCCTTCTTGGACCGCAGCTCCTCGGCGGAGATCTCGTTCATGAAGCCGAGCACGTGCGCCCCCATCGTGCCGAGCGGGTACGACCGGCGCCCGGTGGACACGACCTTGATGCCGGGCAAATCGACGCCCGTCTCGATGGATGCCATCGCCTCGCGCGAGATGTCCTCGGCGATCAAAAGGGGCGCGGGCGCGCGCACGTTCGGGGGCGCGGTGGCGATCTTCTCCCACACGTCCATCGCCTGGTCGCCGTTCATGCCCAGCAGCGCCCGCAGCCGCGCGAACACCTCGGGCTTCACGGCGCCGGGCGTGCCGTAGACGTTGTACGAGGGGCGGACCGTCGCCATCACCTTCCCCTGGCGGTCCCGGATCTGGCCGCGCACGGCGGGCAGGGTCTCGGTGCGGATGATGCTGTCGGACGTGACCCGGAAGAAGGTGTCCCCTTCGATCACCTGCAAGTAGAACAGCCGGACCGTGATGACGAGGAACGCGACCAGCACAACCAGCGCGAAGGTGCGGGAACGCCTTCGTATCTCGGGAAGCTCAGCGTCCTGCCCAGCTACCTCCATCTCACCTACGGTCCGTCAGCGACATCGACATGGACGTGCCGCCGCCGCGCGGACCCCGCGCCAGCCCGACGCGCGAGCGCGCCGTGTCGACCCGCCCGTCCAGCCGCCGGAACAGGGACAGCACGAGCGGACCGAAGATCGCGGTCAGCAGCGCCTCGAGCGGCGCCTGGCGCAGGCCGCCGTACCCGCCCTCGGGCGCGACCTGCGCGCGAACCAGCACGACCAGGAATGTCGCCAGCAGGCTGGCGACGAACGAGGTCGCCGCGCCCAGCACGATGCCGTTCACCGCCACCCGCCGGGTCAACGCCCGCGCGAACAGCGTCATCAACGTGAACACGAACGCGTGCACGCCCTGCGGCGCGCCCGAGACCAGGTCGAACAGGTAACCGGTCGCGAACGCGACAATCGCGGCCGACGAGATCGTCCACTTCGACGGCGACAGCCCCACGTGCAGCACCACCAGCAGGCCGAAGCTGGGCACCGCCATGTGCACGGGCGCCATCTCCAGCACCGTCGACTGCAAGATCAGCAGCAGGTACGCCACGAACAGCGTCGCGGCGGATCTCACTTCATCACCGCCAGTCCCCGGCCGGGGGTGTGGTGCGAGCCCGGTTCGGGATCGGGTGTGGGCGGCGGCGCGACCACGACCAGCACGTCGGTCAGGCGCGCGAAGTCGACGTCGGGCGTGACCTCGACGTCCTGGTACAGCCCGACCGCGCCCGGGATGATCTTCGTGATGTGACCAACCGCGAGGTTGCGCGGGAACGCCCCGCCCACGCCGCTGGTGACGACGGCGTCCCCTTCCTTGACCGGCTCACCGCGCGCCAGGTACTCGATGCTGCAGCGGTAGCCGTTCTCGCCGGATTTGCCCTTCAGGATGCCGCGACCGCCGGTGCGCGGCGCGATCACGTCCAGCGCCGAGCGCGGGTCGACCAGCAACAGCACGTCCGAGCTCTTGCCCGCCGCGCGGTTGATGCGCCCGACCACGCCCTCGGGCGTCAGCACGGGCATCCCGCGCCGGACCGTCCCCTCGCCGCGGTCAATCTCGACGCGCGCGACCCGGAAATGCGGCGAGGCGTCCACGGCGATCACGCGCGCCGCGATCGTCTCGGCCGGCGTCGCGTCGCGCAGCCCGAGCAGGCGCTGGTAGCGTCCGCTCTCCTCCGCCAGCCGTCGCATCTCGGTCAGCTCGGCGCGCAGCTGGCGGTTCTCGCGGTGCAGCGACTCGTTCTCGGCGCGCACGCCTTTCAGCTCGACGTAGCGGCCCGCCACGCCGGTGATCCCGCGCGCGACGTACGACATCGCCGCCTGGCCGGGCGACACCAGCCGCAGGATTCCGCGGTCCAGCATGGACAGCTCGCCGGGATTCCGCGAGCTGACCCGCAGGACGAAGAGCGCCACGAACAGCGTCGCCCCCACCACCAGGATCTCGCGCCAGAGCTTGCTGCTCCCTATCATCGCCCTAGTATGGCTGTGAGGACGGGCTTTTCCCGTTCGAGCACGGTCCCCCCATGCTTATTGCATCGCTACTTCTCGGAGCAGGTCGAGCTCGTCGAGGGCGCGCCCCGTACCCAGCACCACCGCGCACTCCGGCGAATCGCAGACCATCACCGGCAGGCCGGTCTCCTCGCGCAAGAGCATGTCGAGGTTTCGCAGCTGCGAGCTGCCGCCGGTCAGCACCACGCCGCGATCGACGATGTCCGCCGCCAGCTCCGGGGGCGTGCGCTCCAGAACCGAGCGGACCGCGTCGACGATCTGGTTGACCGGCTCCGCCAGCGCCTCGCGCACCTCGTCGCTGTTCATCATCAGCGTCTTGGGCACGCCCGCGACCAGGTCGCGGCCCTTGATCTCCATCGTCATGACCTCGTCGGTCGGGTAGGCGTTGCCGATCTGTTTCTTGATGGACTCGGCCGTGCGCTCGCCGACCAGCAGGTTGTACTTGCGCTTGACGTACGCGACGATCGCCTCGTCCATCTTGTCGCCGGCGACGCGGATCGATTTCGCGACGACGATGCCGGCCAGCGAGATCACCGCGACCTCCGTCGTGCCGCCGCCGATGTCGACGATCATGTTCCCGGACGGCTCGGTCACCGGCAGCCCGGCGCCGATCGCCGCCGCCATCGGCTCCTCGATCAGGTGGACCTCGCGCGCGCCCGCCGCCAGCGCCGAGTCGCGCACGGCGCGCTTCTCGACCTCGGTGATCCCGGACGGCACGCCGATGATGATGCGCGGCTTCACCAGCGTGCGGCGGTTGTGCACGCGGGTGATGAAGTAGCGAAGCATCGCCTCCGTCACCTCGAAGTCGGCGATGACGCCGTCCTTCATGGGCCGAACCGCGACGATGTTGCCGGGCGTACGGCCGAGCATCTCCTTCGCCTCCTTGCCGACCGCCAGCACCTTCTTCGAACCGTTGCCGGAACGTTGCACGGCGACGACCGACGGCTCGTTGGAGACGATGCCCTTGCCACGGACGAACGTCAGCGTGTTCGCCGTACCCAAATCGATGGCGAGGTCGTTGGAGAAAAGGCCGTAGACCCAGTCGAGCAGCATTGAGTTTCGACGACCGCGAACGCCCCCCGGTAAGGCCGCGCAGACGCAGACAAATTTGTATCACACCCGGGCCCACTCCGATAGGGCGCCGGGGACGATTGTGGTAAGTTTCGCGCCGTCATGCTCGACCAAATGCGGAAAAATTCGCGTTCGGTGCTGATCAGCGCGCTGTTCGTCATCATCATCGTCACGTTCATCATCAGTTTCGGCCCGCAGTCTCGAGGCACGACCTGCGATCAGGTGACCAGCGACGACCAATTCGCCGCGCGGGTCGGTACCCAGAACATCTCCACGACGGACTTCCGGTACGGACGGTTCATCTCGAACGTCGACCGTTACCCGCCCAAGCTGGCCAAGCAGGAGCGTTTGAACGAGCTCGTCATGGACAAGCTCATCGAGCGCGAGCTGCTGGCGGCCACGGCCGAGAAGCTGGGCTTCGTCGTCACCGACGAAGAGGTCGACGAGCAGATCGCCGACGCCAAGATCCTCGCGCTGGGGGGCGCCGCCGTGCCCGCGCCGATGCTTCAGAAGGAAGGACGGTTCGACGCGGAGTCCTTCAAGACGTTCGTCCGCGTCCGGCTGCAGCAGACGCCGACCGCGTTCCTGGCCCAGCAGAAGAAGGAGATGCTCGCGTCGCGCATGCGCAACCTCCTCCGCTCGGGCGTCGCCGTTTCGCCGGACGAGGTGAAGGCCGAGTTCATCCGCAAGAACCGTCAGGTCAACCTCGAGTACATCCGCTTCACCGGCCGCCGGTACGAGGCTGAGGTCTCGCCCACGGACGCGGAGATCAGCGCGTACGTCGCCAAGAACGAGGCGAAGCTGAAGGAGATGTACGAACAGAAGAAGTTCGTCTACGAAAAAGCGCCCCCGCAGCGACGCCTCCGGCAGATCCTGGTCAAGCTGCCGCACGACGCGGACGAGAAGGCCGACAAGGCGGCGCGCACCAAGGCCGAGGGGCTGGCCGAAAAGCTGAAGCGCGGGGGCAAGGGCGGCAACTTCGCCGAGCTGGCAAAGTCGTCCTCGGACGACAGCGCCAGCAAGGGGCGCGGCGGCGATCTCGGCTGGCGCGCGCGTGGCAACACGAACCTCCAGGGCGAGGCGGAGGACAAGCTGTTCGCCGCCAAGGACGGCGCGATCGTCGGCCCGCTGAAGGGCGCCGACGGCTACGTCATCAGCAAGGTCGAGGGCCAGCGCGAGGGACAGATCCCGTTCGAGAAGGCGCGCAACGAGCTGGCCGAGGAGAAGTTGCGGCAGGAGATGGGGACCGCGCGCGCCAAGGCCGCCGCCGACGCGGCGCTGGCGAAGGCCAACGAGAACCCCACCGCCACGCTGAAGACCGTCTTTCCGCCGCCCAGCGACACGCAGGAAGCCAGCGCCACCGATGCGGGCGCGGCCGCGCGCGTGGAAGAGACCGGCCTGTTCTCGCTGCGCGCCACCCCCGAAGGGGTGGTCGTCGAGGGTATCGGCGTCTCCAGCGCGGTGGCGAAGGCGGCGTTCGCGCTGACGACGGCGAAGCCGCTGGCCGGTCCGTTTTCGATCGGCGACAATTTCTTCATCATTCGCTTGAAGGAACGCAAGGAACCGGACCTGGCTGATTACGAAAAGCGGCAGCTCGAGCTGGTGCGCGAAGCCGAGCAGGCAAAGGGTGAACGGGTGCTGTCCGACTGGTCGCACGCCGCTTGCGTCGAGGCGAAGGAGGGGAAGCGCATTTCCGTGAATCTGGACGCGCTCAAGTACGGCGACGAGAAGGACGAGCGCGTCAGCTACGAGCCCTGCGCCGCCGACGCCCACCACCTGTTCGGGGGTTAGCGGGCGATGGCCGACGCCCTCGCCCTCGCGGACGGTCGGGTGCGGCTCACCATCGAGAACCGCGATCTGGGCACGGCGGTGGTCGAACACATCGCCGTCGACTGGCCCGGGATCACCACCCTGCCCGAGCCCGGCCACCCGAACGGGTTCCGCCGGCGCAGGGGTCAGCTGCAGTCGGCGAACCTGCTGGTCGACGGCAAACGCCTGCAGGCCCTCGCCGTCGCGACGCTGCTGCCCGAGCACCTGACCCGCATCCGGCTGGCGTTCGAGAAGGGACGCATGATCGTCGCGGGCGGCGTGTCGGCCGCGGGCCGCGATGCCGACTTCAAGGCGCGGATCCGGCTGAGCGCGGGCGTCGGCCGTCGCCTTCGCATCGCCATCGAGGACATCCGCGTCCAGGGCGTTCCCCCCATTCCGCTGTCGGCGATCGGGGCGGCCGTGCTCGCCGCGTTCGGGAAGCAGCTGCAGGCGGACAGGATGTCCGACGACGAGATCGACCTCGACATCCTGCGGCCCGCCCTCGACGAGCTGCTGGTCGCGGACGGCTGGCGGCTGCCCGCGAGCACGCACCTGCGCCTCAACTCCGCGGTGGTGTCGCTGCGCGGGCTGGAGCTGGCCTGGCGCGAGGAACCCCACCCGGTCGCGACGGGACAGCCGGCCGCGATGGAGCGAACGTCCCAGGGATACGAGCCGCCGGTCGCGGCCCTCAAACGTTCGGTCGACGAGGCGCCGCGCGGCCCGGAACGGGCGGTCGTCGCGCAAAAGCTGGCGGCCGCCTGCGAACGCGCGAACGACGAGGAGGGCGCCGTCGCGGCCCTGCAGGTGTGCATCGAGAACGCGGGGCCCGGTCCGCTGGTCGGGACCGCCTGGCGCCGGCTCGTCGAGCTGTACGCGCGGCGCGGCGACCCACACGCGGCGGCGCGGGCGCTGATCTCGTCGGCCGATGACACGCGCACCGGCGCCTCCGAGCCGGAACGGGCCGCGGCGCTGATCGCGGCGGCGGAGATCCTGCGCAAGCGGCTGGCGCTGCCCGGCGACGCGGGCATGCTGCTGGAACGCGCGATCGCGCTGGACCCGACGTCGGTCGAAGCGCTGGGCGCGCTGGAATCGCTGACCACCGAGACCGGCAACTTCCAGCGGCTGGCGGACGTGCTGGAACGCAAGCTGGAGCTGGCGGCGCGCGGTCCCGTCGAGCAGCAGGAGATCCTCACGCGGCTGATCCAGATCTACAGCGGCCCCGTGTCGCGTCCCGACCGAGCGCGCCTGCTGCGCGAGCGGATGGCGCTGATCGATCTCGAGACGACGCCGATGGTCCCGATCCCGCCGCCCGAAACGCGGGTGGGCGTGCCGCCGGTTCCCGAGGCGCGCCCGGGGACGACAAAGATCGTGGCGAGACACCCGGCGCTGAAGGAGGAAGCCGCGCCGATCGAGCCTGCTCCGGAGGTCGAATCGTCGCAGGTGGTCGAAACGGCGCCGCTCCCGCCTGCCCACGCCCACCCGCCCCCTCCTCCTCCCCCTCCTCCCCCGCCCGTGGCTGATGCCGCCGCCGCGGTGCCCGAGCCGGTGACGGCGCCCGAGCCGGCTTCAGGTTCGATCTCCGAGGCGGCCGCGGCGGCCCCGCACCCGCCCGCGCCGGCGGCCACGGAGGCCAACGAGCAGGCGGCGGTCCACGCCGCGGCGGGCGAGACCGCCGAGGCGGGCGGCGATCTGGAGAAGGCGGAGCAGGCCTACTGGCGCGCCGCCTCGATCGAAGCGGAGCCGGCGTTGCGCGCCAACTACCTGGTCGCCCATGCGCGCGTGCTGCTGGCGCGGGGCGACGTGCAGATGGCGCGCGGCCAGCTGGAATCGGCGCGCGAGCGCGCCCCCAGCCACGCGGGCGCCACCGCGCTGCTGGCGGAGCTCAACTACCGGACGCAGGACTGGGCCGGCGCCCGCGAGCTGTACGGCGTGCTCGAAACGGTCCCCGCGACCAGCGACGTGCTCCCGCGCGAGGTGCTGGTCCACCGGCGCGCGATCCTGGCGGATCGCGACGGCGACGCGGCGGAGGCGGAGGCGCTGTACCGCGAGCTGGCGATCCTGAATCCGCAACACATCGGCGCGCGCAAGGCGCTGGCCGAGCTGGCGCGCGCGCGCGGCGATTTCCCCGACGCCGTTCAGCGACTGGAGGAGGTCCTGCGCTTGATGCCGGCCGACGCCAGCGGCGATCTGCTCGACGTCCGCCAGCGTCTGGGCACGATGCACGCCGAGCTGGGCGAGTGGGAAGCGGCGCGCCACTTCCTCGAGCTGGTGCTGGCGCAGGATCCGGCGCGCGCGCCCGCGCTGGAGCTGCTGCTGGAAACGTACGACCACCTGGAGATGCCCGCCGAGGCCGCGAAGGTGTGCGCCCGCCTGGCCCGGCTTTACTTCGAGCCCTCGCGACGCGCCGCCGCGCTGTATCGACAAGCGGAGATTCTGCGCGACCAGCTGGGCAACCCGGCGGCGGCGCTGGACGCGTACCTGCGCTCGTCGGATCTCGATCCGCGGTTCGTGCCTTCGCGCCTGCGCCTGGTCGATCACTTCTGGAACGTCGGCGATCTGGACGTCGTCGCCGAGCTCGCCAACGACCTGCACGCGATCCCGATCTCGAGCGACAGCGATCCCGACCTGATCGCGCGGCTGGCGATCGCGACGACCACCTTGCGCGGCGGCGCGAAGTCCCGCTACCCGTTCACCGATGCGCTGGGACAGGCGGGCGTGCGCGCGCTGGTCGAAGCGGCCGCCCACCAGGAACAGATCGAGGGCCGCGGCATCGAGGCGCTGGATTCCATGCTGACGCGCGCGCGGATCTGGGCGGGCGCCGACGGCGAGGAGACGCTGTACGCGACGATGATCGACATGACGCGCGAGGATCCCGGCCAGCCGGGCGCGGCGGCGGCGCTGGGCCGCTTCGCCGAGACCGGCGGGCGCCTGGCGCTCGCCAACGCCGCCTACGGGATCGCCGCCTTCGTCGTGCCCGGCTGCCCGGCAGCGAAGCACATCCCCTCCCTGCCCTCGCCCGGTCAGGTCACGCTGGAGGCGGTCGCCATCGGCGGACCGGCCGATCACCCCAGCTTCGAGGGTCCGGCGCGGCGGGCGCTGGCGGGACTGGCGGCGGCGCTGCTCGGTTACGGCACCGACGCGCCCGCGCCCAAACCGACCGAGGGAAGCGGCCTGCCGCCCACGCGCGCCACCGAGCTGCGTCGGATCGGCGACCTGATCGGCGCGCCGCCCTTCATCGTCGTGCGCGACGCCGGCGAGGCGAAGGCGGGCGACGAGCGGCGCCGCCTGCGCGTCATCCCGACCCAGCCGGCCGGGCTGCTGATCGCGGCGGCTGCGGCCTCGCTCAGCGAGAAGTCGTGGTCGTTCGTGGCGGGACGCGCGCTCGAGACGCTGCGCAGCGGCCTGCGGACCTCCGGTCTGGCCGGCGCCCAGGCGCTGGCCAGGTTGCTGGAGGGCGCGCGGGCGGTGCTGGCCGACGCCGAGGTGGACGAGCCCCAGGCGCGCGCGGTCGCCGACTGGCTGCGCACGCCGGACGCAACGCTGCTGCTGGGACCGGCCGACGCGCGCGCGGCGATTCTGGTCGACGTCGAGACGGCGCTGGCCGCGCTGCCCGACTGGCAGGCGTTCGCGCGCGGCGCGCAGCACACGCGCAACCGCATCGGCATGCTCGCTTGCGGCAGCCCGGCGGACGCGCTGAACGTCCTCAAGATCGAGGAACGAGCCGTTCCCGGGCGCGCGGACACTGATACGCCTGAGGGCCGGCAGGCGTTCTTGCGGACGGCGGTTGCGAACGAGCTGATCGGATTCATGTTGTCGCCCGTGTACGAAGCCTCGTTCGCCCCCGATCCAGAGGAAGAACCGTCATGAAGGATCTCGACATCGGCATCATCGGACTCGGCGTCATGGGTCAGAACCTGGCGCTCAACATCGCCGACAAGGGATTCACGGTCGCCGGATGGGACGCGTGGGCCGACCCGGTAGAACGGCTCGCCGCCAAGGCGGCGAAGACCGGCGTGCACGCGTTCAAGGCGCTGCCCGAGATGCTGGCCGTGCTGCGGCGCCCGCGCCGGCTGATCATGCTGGTCAAGGCCGGCGACGTCGTCGACAAGACGATCGCCGAGCTGCGTCCGCTGCTGGCCGAGGGCGACATGATCGTCGATGGCGGCAACGAGCACTTCCGCAACACCGAGCGGCGCGCCGCCGAGCTGGCCGCCGACGGCCTGCGCTTCTTCGGCATGGGCGTCTCGGGCGGCGAGGAGGGCGCGCGTCTGGGCCCGTCGTTGATGCCGGGCGGCGAGCGCGCCGGCTACGACGACATGGCGCCGATCCTGACCAAGATCGCGGCGCAGGTCGAGGACGGGCCGTGCGTCACGTACTGCGGACCGGGCGGCGCCGGGCACTACGTGAAGATGGTGCACAACGGCATCGAGTACGGCGACATGCAGCTGATCGCCGAGGCCTACGACCTGCTGCGCAGCGTGGGCGGCCTGTCCAACGCCGAGCTGGCGGACACCT
>Ga0070673_100001586_pt1 | contig 13422 bp, 13 predicted proteins | sample KBSM23metaG_FD_65342 | JGI IMG/M metagenome (GOLD analysis project Ga0070673, IMG submission 65342) | Miscanthus rhizosphere microbial communities from Kellogg Biological Station, Michigan, USA - KBS M2-3 metaG | ecosystem: Host-associated > Plants > Roots > Rhizosphere > Soil ... | reverse complement strand
ATGCCGTCGAGATCCCCCTGCGGATGGAGGAATCCGTTCAATCCGTGATCAATCACCTCGGGCAGCCCGCCGACGTTCGACGCGACCACCGGCACTTCGCACGCCATGGCTTCGAGCGCCGCGAGGCCGAAGCTTTCCTGGGACGACGGCAGGAGGAAGACGTCGGCAATCGACAGCAGCGGCAACACCTGATCCTGCTCGCCGAGGAAGTGGACGCGATCCTCGAGGCCGCGCTCAGTCGCGAGCCTGGACGCGGCGTCGAGATCCGGGCCGTCGCCGACCATCAACAGATGCGTGGGAACCTGCCGGCAGATGCGCTCGAAGATCTCGATGACCTCGGTCACCCGCTTCACGGGGCGGAAGTTGGATACGTGGATCGCAATTTTCGCCGCCTCGTCGCCGATCAACCGATCGCGGACCGATGAGGCTTCGACGCGATGATGCACCGAGCAATTGAGAAAGTTGGGGATGACCCTGATGTCGGAAGTCACCGCGAGCTCGCGGCAGGTATCGGCCCTGAGACTCTCCGATACGGCGGTGACGCCATCCGACTGGTCGATGCAGAACGCGACCGTTTCCGTGTACGACCGATCGCTGCCGAGCAGCGTGATATCCGTGCCGTGCAACGTCGTGATGACCGATGGGACGTCGATGATGTGGTCCCCGTCGCCGTGTCTGGTCGCGGCCAGGATCTGACGCGCCAGGTACGCCGCGGTGGCGTGTGGAACCGCATAATGCGCGTGCACGATGTCGAGATGCTCGTGCCGCGCCACCTGCACGATCTTGTTGGCAAGCGACAACAGATATTGCGGCTCGCGGAACAGCGGGTACGCGGGCGTCTCGACGCGATGGAAGGTGAGCCCGGGCTGGTAGCCGCCGAGCCGGAACGGCGTATCGCTGCTCAGGATGTGCACATCGTGACCGCGCGCCGCGAGCGTCTTCCCGAGCTCGGTCGCGATGATGCCGCTGCCCCCGACCGATGCATAGCAGACGATACCTACCCTCATTGGTTCGACACTTCCTTGAACAGGTTCGGTCGTGTGACCGGCTCGCGTACGACCACGCCCTCGGCCCATGTCACGCCGGCCTGTGCGCCGAATTGCGCGTCGCGGCTCTCGACAAGCTGTCTGAACAACGGACTATTAAGACGCGTGCCGACGGCGTTTGGTCCCGCCCGGAACTGGCTGGCGTGGCAATCGAGCGCCTGGCGTTTCCGCTCGTAATACTCGCTGACGTCCACCACGAAGGAGGGCGCGGCACTGTCGTTGATGAAGTAGTAGCAAATCCACTCGATCTTCCACGGTTCCCCAAGGCTGCCTCCACCGCCGTACTTTCTGAGGCCGCTGTTGAACACCGCTTCGGTCACCACCGCGCTCGCAGCCGCATGATCCGGATGCCGATCGATTCCATACGGAGCGGCGACTACCCGCGGGCGGTGCCGGCGTATGAGACGGACGGCGTCATCCAGATGCGCGGGATCTTTTCCGATCTGCCGATCGGGCCAGCGGAGGTTCTCGCGCCACGCCGCGCCGAGAACCTTCCTCGCCGCTTCCGACTCCTGCAGCCGCTCCTCGACGGTGCCGTTGCTGCCCATCTCGCCGGCTGTCAGATCGCAGAGGCCCACGCTGAACCCGAGCGCGGCATGACGCGCCACGATGCCGCCCACGCCGATTTCGAGATCATCGGGGTGTGGACCGAAGACGAGGAGATCAACCGCCATGTCGCGTGAAGCCAAAATGACGATCGGCTGGTTCGAGCTCGTTCAGATGGTGCCGCAGCAGCATGCGGCTCGCCAGGTAGGCGCCCGTGAGGCTTCGGCTCGAATCGCCCAACGCAAACAGATGATGAGGGAAATTGCGGTGAGGCCCGATGTACGGCAGGCCGTCCGACGTTCGCGCGTACGCCGCGTCCCATCCATACTCGGGCAGGATTCCTGAAATGTCGGGATAGAGCGTCGAGAGCTCGTACATCAGTTGTCCGGTACGCTGCACGGCCATCCGCTCGCGTTGCCGCGCCGGGGGCGGCGGGGCATCGGCGCCGGCCACGAGCAGCCGCTCATCGTCGACCCACCGGACGACGTGCGGCGGCTCGGACCAGTCGCGGACGACGGTCTCGCGGCGGCCGAGCTGCGCGCGAACCTTCGCGGGCACGCGCTCCGTCAACGCGAGATAGGTCGTTCGAAACCAGAAGTGTCGGATGAGCGAATGGCACAAGGCGGTCGGCACGCCGGTCGCGATGACCACGCGATCCGCCCGGATCGCACCGTCGGCCGTGATGACATCGGCCTTCCTGCGGTCGAACTTGATCTTCCGCACCGCTGTTCGCTCGAAGATCGTCGCGCCGCGCGCCGCCGCCGCGGCCGCGAGCCCGAGGCAGGTCCGGTACGGATCGACGACGCCTCCTGCGCTCTCGCGAATCGCAGCGGCCCCATCGAGACCGAGCTCGCCTTTCACGACGCGCGCGGTCAGCATGGGCGCGTCGACGCCTGCCTCGCGCCGCGCCTTGCGATCGCGCGTCAGCCGTGCGGCCTGATCCGGCGTCAGCGCGACGATCGCGGCATCTTGCGCCTCGAACGCCGACTTGATCTCGAGACGGCGAATCAAGGCGGCAAAGTCGAGAGCCGCGCGCCGCCACGCCTTGAAGGCGTCCCTCGCGGCCGCGCGGCCGAGAGCCTTCTCGACCTCGACGAAGGAAACCCCCGGGTCTCCACCGATCCATCCGGATGCCAGCCCTGTACTGCCACGGCCGACCTGATCGGTTTCGAGCAGCACCACGTCGACACCGTGCGCCGCGAACGCGTATGCGGCTGCGCAACCGGTCAGTCCGCCGCCCACGATCACGACTGATGTCGACAAAGGACCACGCTGGCGGGGATATGAGGGAACGCGTGCTTTCGGAAACGCCGCGACCCAGGGCGATCGGCCGTACTTCGTCATCGATTGGCATTCTACTTCGATGTCAACTTCGACCCGCGTGATAGCATCCCCGGCCATGCGGATCGCGATCGTCGGCAGCGGCGGCCTCGGCGGTTATTTCGGTGGACGGCTGGCGGCGACCGGCGTGGACGTGGTGTTCCTGGCGCGCGGCGCGCACCTCGCAGCGCTCCGAACCAGCGGGCTCCGTATCGAAAGTCCGAACGGCAACCTTCACCTCCCACATGTTTTCGCGACCGACGACGCAGCGACGGTTGGCACAGTCGACGTCGTGCTGTTCGCAGTGAAGCTGTACGACACGGAATCGGCGATTTCCCTGCTTCCTCCCCTGATTGGCAGCGACACCGTCGTCATCCCTTTCCAGAACGGCGTGGAAAGCGCGGAGATGCTGTCGCGCGCCGTCGATCGCCGGCATCTTGCGCTCGGGACCTCGTACGTGCAGGCGTCGATCGCGGAGCCCGGGGTCATCCGCCACATCGCCCTCGACCGTCTCATCTTCGGCGAGCTCGACGGGTTGCGGACGCCCCGGCTCGAACGGCTGCTCGCGGTGTGCCGCGACGCCGGCGTCAGCCCGACGCTCAGCGAGCAGATCGAGGTCGATATCTGGTCCAAGTTCGTGCACATCTCTGTCCTGAGCGGGATGACGTCGGTCACGAGGTCGACCGTCGGACCGCTGCGCGACGATCCGGATCTCTTCGCCATGTGGCAGGCGGCGCTGGTCGAAACAATCGCCGTGGCCCGAGCAAAAGGGATCGACCTTCCTCGCAGTCTGTTCGACGAATTGATCAGGCTGCTTCAGCAGATCCCCGCACAGGCGGCGTCGTCGATGCTTCAGGATCTCGAACACCACAGACGGCTCGAGCTGCCGTGGCTGAGCGGCGCAGTCGTGCGGATGGGACGGGCCCTCGACGTCGAGACGCCGATTCACCGGTTCATCGCGACGGTATTGAACCCGCATGTTAATGGACGGGCTTAGCGTCCATAGTGGTTCGGAAGTTGCTTCCGCGGCGACATGGCCGAACACCAGATCGAAGGTGAACCGAAGCCGCCCTTTCCGAAACAGAAACTCCGAAAGCCGGGCATCGAAGCGCACCTCAAGCCGCGGCCGAAGTACCACGCACCGCGATACAAGGCGGCAGGCAAGCTCGAGGGGAAGATCGCGCTCATCACGGGGGGCGATTCCGGCATCGGCCGCGCCGTCGCGCTCCTGTATGCGCGCGAAGGCGCCGATGTCGCCATCACGGCGCTGCCCGCCGAACGGCGTGATGCGGACGAGACGCGCCGCGCGGTCGAAAGCGCGGGCCGTCACTGCCTGATCATCGAAGGCGATCTCACGACCGCGCGCGCGTGCCGGAAAGCGGTCAACAGGACCATCAAGGTCTTCGGCCGCCTCGAAATTCTCGTCAGCAACGCCGCATATCAGAACCGCAAGAGGGACCTCGAAGAGGTCGACGATGCCGAGTGGGATCGGACGTTCAAGACGAACGTGTATCCATACTTCTGGCTCGTGAAAGCCGCCCTTCCGCATTTGAAGGCCGGCGCGTCGATCATCGCCACCGGATCAATCGTCGGCATCCAGGGATCCGCAGAGCTGCCTGACTACTCCGCCACCAAGGGCGCGATCCACACGCTGACGAAAACGCTCGCGCAGAATCTCGTCAAGCGCGGCATCCGCGTCAACTGCGTGGCGCCGGGCCCGGTCTGGACGCCGCTCAACGCCGCCGACAAGGGGGCGTCGCGGGAGAAGGTCGCGCAGTTTGGGAGGAAGACGCCGCTCGAGCGGCCGGCGCAGCCGGAAGAAATCGCCCCCGCGTATGTCTTTCTGGCCTCGGATGCCGATTCGAGCTTCATTACCGGGGTTGTGCTGCCGATACTCGGAGGGGAAACGGTCGGAGCTTAGGAGATTCCTGAGCCCATAGCCTGAAGCCTTCTGAAGGCCTTCACCTTCTCGGACCGATCGATTGCCGCGCGGTTGATGGCGGTGTGGAAAATCTCGATTGTCCTGTCGTACGTCAACCGGTCGACCGGAAACGGCGTGCCGTCCTTGCCGCCGTGAGCGAACGCAAATCGCGCGGGATCGCGCATCGTCGCCGGCGTGCCGTGTACCAGCGCGGAGGCGAGCGCGAGCGCCCGCAGTGTTTTCGCGCCGACACCTGTCATGCCGAGCAGCGCCTCGAAGTTTTCGGGCGCGCGCTCGTAGGTCTGCACCAGAATCCTTTCGAGGTACCTTCCCGCGACGTCCAGCTCCGGCAGCAACTGATGCCGCGACGGCATCGTCAGGAGAGGCAGCGCTTCCAACGCGCGGAGCGTGAGCGCGGGCGGTTGCCGCGCGAGCTCCGCCGACGCGTGGCGCACGGCGTCGTTTTCGTGCGCGACGAGGTTGAGGACATCGGCGGTGGCATCGCAGCAGACGGCTTCGTGTGGCTCGTCGACGAAACTTGCGACATGCTCGGAGAGCCAGTGATACCGCCGCGCCGTATGGCTCGCGTCGCACATCCCCTGCTGCACGACACACCAGTCGCCGTCCGCGGTGAAGAAGAACATATGGTGGTACAGCTGATAGCCGTCCTGCACCGCCGCGCTGTCGACCTTTGCGGCGGTGCGGCTCGCATACACGAGGTCACGCGGGTCGCGTCCCATGCGCTCGCAGGCATCGGCGATCTGCTGAGGCGTCTTGCGCGAGGCGCCGCCCTTGCCGCCGGCGGCGAAGAAACCGAGGTCGCGATCGACCTGCTTCAGCGATTCCTTGACCGCCCCGCACACCGTCGTCGTGACACCGCTCGAATGCCAGTCGAACCCGAGCACGCAGCCAAAGGCTTGGAACCAGAACGGATCGGACAGGCGGCGGAGCATCTCGCGCGGGCCGAATTCGCCGGCGAGATAGACGACAATTTCGCGCGACAGCCGGACCATGCGGCCAAACAGCCAGGCGGGGGCCTTGCCGCCATGGAGCGGAAGCGAAGCAAAACCGGTGTGCCGCGGCATGCAGATCATCTTATCGCCGTCCGCGCCGCGCACCTGCTAGGATGAGGAGGCCATGCGACGCGTTCTGGTGTTTGCCGTCTGTGTGCTGGCCGCCGGAGCAGGCCTCGGCGCGCAGGATCCGGATGCCGACCGCATCTCGCTCCCCCTTCTCCTCGGCCGCGGCGGCTGGTACGTGTACGAGTTCCTGGACAAGTTCTCGAACGTCGTCTCGGAAGAAACCTACATCCAGGATTCGAGCGTGCCGATGCAGAGCGCCCTGCTGCTCGGCCGCAGCGGCGCCGGGGCGCGCAACCGCACCCTCAAGTCCGATTTCCTGCTGGTTTCCGTCAGCAGCGCGCAGGACTGGGTCCCGTTCCGGGATGTCTTCGAAGTCGACGGGCAAGTGATTCGCGATCGCGATTCGCGGCTCGCCAGGCTGTTCCTGAAACCATCCGAAAATTCGATCGAGCAGGCCCATCGAATCCAGGACGAAAGCTCCCGGTACAACCTCGGCAACATGCGGCGCACGATCAACAACCCTGTGCTCGGCATCGTGATCCTTCAGGCGGACTTCCAGCAGCGGTTCCACTATTCGCTGGGCAAGATGGATCCGAAGGTGGGGCCGGGCGTGTGGATCATCGACTACAAAGAGGAAGCGCATCCCTCGTTCATCCGCGGCCGATCGGATCTGGATTTGTTCGCGCATGGCCGCCTGTGGATCGAGGCGGAAACCGGACGCCTCATGAGAACCGAAGTGCTGCTCGAGCAGCCCAGTCTGCGCGCGAAGATCACGACGTCATTCCGCTTCGACGACCGCTTCGGCATCACCGTGCCGTACGAAATGCAGGAGGAATACAAGTTCGACAACGGGATAAAAGTGACCGCTGTCGCGACCTACGATCGGTTCCGGCGATTCGACGTGTCGACCGAGGACACCCTCAAGGACGAGAAGGTCAAGGATTGAACGCGTACTGCAGCTGATCGGTAATCACTCCGTCCTTGACCGCGCTCCGCCGCAACCGCCCTTCCAGCACATAGCCCGCTTTCTCGAGCACGCGGCACGACCGCGTGTTCGACGCGAAGGGAACGGCGAACACGCGCGTGAGCCGATGCGTCGCGACCGCGTACTCGGTGAGCGCGACGAGCGCTTCGGTCGCGATGCCCCGGCCCCAGAAAGGCTGGCCAAGCCAGTAGCCAATCTCGGCTGATACCCGCTCGACATCGCCCCCCAGCTGAAAGGCGATGCTGCCCGCCGCTTCGCCGTTCACGGCGATGGCAAATGCCGTTTCGGGCCGCTGGTCCCGCATGTGCTTCAGGAACGCGCGCCCGTCGCGCAAGGTGTACGGGTGGGGAAACCGATCGCGCAGGTTCAGCCAGATGTCGCGGTTGTTCGCGTGCGTGACGAGCGGCTCGAGGTCGCTCGGTCGCCACGACCGAATCTCGCACGCCTTCAGCACCAGATGCATCGGATCACGGCCTGTCATCGGGGAGCGCGAGGACGAGCACCGGTACGACGGCCAGGACCACGCCGACGAATACCAGCCCGCCCGCAAAACTCTGGGTCCGGTCGCGAATGTACCCGATCACATAGGGACCGACGAATCCGCCCGTGTTGCCGATCGAATTGATCAGCGCGATCGCCGCCGCGGCGCCGACGCCGAGGAGCCTCGCGGTCGCGAACGCCCAGAACGGGCCGAACATCGACGCCAGGCCGAGCATCGCCACCGACAGCGCCGCAAGCGACACCGCGAGCCCGTGCACGAAGGCGCTGACGACGAAGGCGCCTCCACCCACGAGGGCGGCGCACACGATGTGCCATCGGCGCTCGCCGGTGCGGTCGGAGTGCCGCGCCACGATGATCATGCCGCAGGCCCCGACTACATAAGGGATCGCTGTCAGCAGCCCGATTTGAAAATCGGAACCGTTCGAGGCGGCCCTGATGATCTGCGGCAGCCAGAATCCGAATGCATACAGAGCGATCGGGATCGTGAAGTACACGATCGCGAGCAGCCAGATGCGTCCGCTCGCGAGAGCGCCGCTGACGCTGCGGATGCCGCCAGTCTCCGTCGGGCCCGACGGTCCGGCATTCCCGTCGCGTCGCAACGCCTCGACCAGCGCCGCGCGTTCAGCATCCGAGAGCCAGGTGGCGTCCTCCGGGCGCTCCGTCATGTAAAAAAGAACGATGACCCCGAGGACAATCGCCGGCAGCCCTTCGAGCAGGAACAGCCATTGCCATCCCGCCAGGCCGCCGACGCCGTTCATCGACAACAGCGCGCCCGAGACAGGGCCGCCGACGATGCCGGCGGTGAGCGACGCCGTCATGAACGCGGCTATGGTCCGGGCACGCTCGCGAGCGGGAAACCACTGCGTCAAATAGAAAATGATGCCGGGAAAAAAGCCCGCCTCGGCGGCGCCGAGCAGAAAGCGCATGACGAAGAAGCTGGCCGCCCCCTGGACCAGCATCATGCCGGACGAAACCAGTCCCCAGGTGATCATGATGCGAGCGATCCAGAGCCGCGCGCCGATGCGCGCCAGCACGACGTTGCTCGGGATCTCGAACACGGTATAGCTGACGAAGAAGATGCCGGCCCCAAGCCCGTACGCCGACGCGGATAAACCGAGCGCGGCGTTCATCTGCAGCGCCGCGAACCCGACGTTGATGCGATCGAGATAGGCCACGATGTAGAGCAGAAACACGAACGGGATGAGCCGCCGGCGGACCTTCGACAGGACGATGGCAACGTCAATTTGTGATGGCAAAGGCTACGGAGTGTCCGGGTTCAGCCGGCCTCTCAGGCCGTAAGGATACTCTCTACGAGAGAGTCGAAGGCGGGAAGGACGGCCGATTCGATCGCGTCGAGCCGACCATGAGGCAGAATGCAACAGTAGGGCACAATTGAGAGCAGCTTGAAATGACGTCCACCCCGGAGCACGACCGATCCATGAAGATCGACGCCGCCTTTCGTGCGGGCGATCTGGCCGCCCTGCGGGCGGCCGTCGAGGACCCGGCCCACGTCCCCAACGGCCCGATGCCGCTGGCGATCGGACCGTGCCTCGAATACGCGATCTATCACAGCCCGATCGCATTCATCCGCACGCTGCTCGAGATCGGCGCGAACCCGAGTCCGGAAGATCACATCGGATTTCCGCCGCTGATGGCCGCGCTCTCGCGCAGTCGATCGGAGCCTCGCAGACCCGCGCGGCCCGACGTGATCGAGATCATGACGCTGCTGCTCGAGTTCGGCGCCGATCCAAACCAACGCGGCATCAATGACTACACGGCCCTGCACATGGCCGTCGGCGAACGGAATTTGCCCGCTGTCAGGCTCCTCCTCGAAGCGGGCGCCGATCCGGCGCTGCGCACGCGCATCGACGACCACGAGACGGCCCGCGAAATGGCGGTGAACGCCGGGCTTCACGAGATCGCGGAAACGCTGGGGACAGCGCCGGGAAGAAAGGGATTCTAGGGTTCGGCGCTCGCGAGGGTTTGGCTCGTCGCCGATCTCGGCTCCGGTGCGCCGATGCGCCGGCCATTGACGGTTTCGTACTCGTAGGTCATTCGGAACGTCGCCCGCCCGGCGAGACGGATGTTCGCGACCGCCTCGACGGCGACGGGCATCCGGGTGCCGGCGATGCGCCGGTAGGACCGAACGATGTCGACCTGGCGAATCCAGAACGACGGCGCCTTGGACAACCGGCCCTCGATTCTCACGAGGTCCCCGTCTTCCGGCCTGAGAAAGATCGACCCGTCGACGAGAAGGACATCTTTTCGTCGCGGCGTGACGACGACGCCCGAAAGGCCATTGGCCGCCGCGCCTTCAGCGAAGAGATAATTTTCAGGCGTGAGCTCCGCCCGGCTCGGCGCGCCGGACGCGTACATCTTTTTCTCCGTCTCGAGACTCTCGAGGAAAACCTTCGACCGGATATAACCCGATCCCCCCTCCGCCGCAACGGCGTACTTGAACATCCCGGAGTTGTCGTACTCCGTCCAGACGTCCATCCATGCAGCCTTGTTCAGATTCTGGTTGCGCGCGTCGAGCCGCCGGAGGGCGCGATAACCGGTTGGGGGTGGATCGTCGAGCGACAGAAACCGTTGCAGGATGCCTGGAAACCTGGGGTCGGCGCCCGCGGCCGCGCTGGCGGTTACTCCGGTCCCCACGCGCAGAACAAATGGCGCGGCGAAAAGCGTGATCAGAAGCCCACGGATGAGCCCACGCGACATGCTGTTGATACAGCAAATGTCGCGCCCGTTCGGAACGGTCCAAAAGACCGTTCTCTACGGGTGACATGGGGCGTCATTTGAGGCTCAAAGCATCGCGGGCGCGGAGAACGAGACTTTTGGCGTCGCGGGACGACGAGGCCATCGCCGTCAGGTGGCCCATCTTCCGACCGGGGCGTGCCGCCGCCTTTCCATATAGATGCAGCTTTACTTCACCGATCGCGAGCGCGGCGGGCCAGTTGAGCTCGCCGGCGGCCCATAGATCACCCAGCAGATTGGCCATCGCCGCGGGCTGAAGCAACTCCGGCGATCCGAGCGGCAGGCCACAAATGGCGCGAAGCTGTTGTTCGAACTGACTCGTGCGACAGGCATCGAACGTCAGGTGCCCGGAATTATGAGGCCGGGGCGCCAACTCATTGATGAAGAGCCGGCCATCCCGCGCGACGAAGAACTCGACGCACAGCACGCCGACGTAATCGAGCGCCTCGAGCACCGCTCGCGTCACGTCGATAGCCGTTGTGGCCGTCTCCGCCGGCACCGTCGCGGGCGCGACCGACACGTCGAGGATGTGATTCCGGTGCGCGTTTTCGATCGGATCGAAGTGGGAGATGGCGCCGTCGACACCGCGGGCGGCGACGACGGAGATCTCGCGATCGAGATCGATGAACGCCTCGAGAATCGCCTCCTGACGTCCGAGCGCCTCCCACGTGCCTGGCGCGTCGGCCGCGTTCTTCAGCGGCAACTGTCCTTTTCCGTCGTAGCCGAAGCTCGCCGTTTTCAGGATGGCGGGACAGCTGATCTCCGCGACCGCCGCGCGCAAGTCGTCCTCGGATCGCACCGGCGCAAATGGCGTCACCGGCAGGCCGCGACCTGCCAGAAAACTCTTTTCGCGAATGCGGTGCTGGGCAATGAAGAGCGCGCGACCGTTGGGCCGCACAATGGCGTGCTCCTCGGCCGCGGCCGTCGCGGCTGCCGACACATTTTCGAACTCGAAGGTGACCACGTCCACGCCTTTGGCGAAAGCGCGGACGGCGTCGAGGTCGTCATAGGCGGCGTTGATTTCGACATCGGCGATCTGGCCGGTGGGCGTGTCGTCTTCGGGCGCGAGCGTGTGGACCCGGTACCCAAGGCGCCGGGCGGCGATCGCGAACATTCGGCCCAGTTGGCCGCCGCCCAGTACGCCGATGGTTGCGCCGGGCAGAATCGCGTGCGATCGATCGCGGCCGGTCACGTGAGCGATGCGCGACCGACGTCGGCCGCCATCTCGTCGCGATACGCCTGCAGCTTCGCGCGCAGATCCGGTCGCGTGGTCGCCAGAATCGCCACCGCCAGCAGTCCCGCGTTGGCCGCGCCCGGCACGCCGATCGCCACAGTGGCGACGGGCACGCCTTTCGGCATCTGCACGATCGAAAGGAGGGAATCGAGGCCGCTGAGCGCCGCGCTGTGCACCGGCACGCCGATGACCGGGACGACGGTGTGTGAGGCGACCATGCCCGGCAGATGGGCCGCGCCTCCGGCGCCGGCAATGATCACGGAAAGCCCGCGCCCCGCCGCCCCCGACGCATACTCGGCCATCAGCGCGGGGGTGCGATGCGCCGAGACGACTTTCGACTCGTGGGGCACGCCGAAGCGCTCGAGGATCTCGGCGGCATGCCGCATCGTCTCCCAGTCCGACTTGCTGCCCATGATGATGCCCACGAGAGGCGCCGGATCCGGCATGTGGGCTATTTCATCATGAAATCATGCAGTTAGCGAATTGGTGAGTTGGTGAATTGGCGATTGGCATTCACGGATTCACGAATTCACCAAGTCGCCAATTCAACCGATCGCACAGGGTAGAATCACGGTATGAAACCGTCTGCCGCCCTGGTCCTGCTCGCCCTGGCCGCACCCGCCGCCGCCCAGGCGCCGGCGCCGCCGATCGAGGTGCAATACACGCAGTTCACGCTGCCGAACGGCCTGCACGTGATCCTCCACGAAGATCACAGCGTGCCGATCGCGACGGTGAACACCTGGTACCGCGTCGGCTCGGCCAATGAACTGCCCGGCCGCACGGGCTTCGCGCATCTGTTCGAGCATCTGATGTTCATGGGCTCCGGGCACGCGCCTTACGGCGAATTCGACTCGCAGCTCGAAAGCGTGGGCGGCGGGAACAACGCATCGACCGCCAACGACCGGACCAACTACTACATCGACGTGCCGTCGAATGCGCTCGAGCTCGCGCTGTTCCTCGAATCCGATCGCATGGGCTACCTGCTCGATGCGATGAATCCGAAGACGGTCGACGCGCAACGCGACGTCGTGAAGAACGAACGGCGGCAAAGCTACGAGAACCGGCCGTACGGCATGGCCGATATTGCGCTGAACGAGATGCTCTATCCGGAGGGTCACCCCTATCACTGGCCCGTCATCGGCTACATGGAGGATTTGACGGCGGCCAGCTATGAAGACGTCGTCAACTTCTTCAGGACGTACTACACGCCGTCTGATGCCAGCCTGGTGGTTGCCGGCGATATCGACCCGGCGCGGACGCGCCAGCTCGTCGAGAAATGGTTCAGCGACGTCAAGCCGGGTCCCAGGCCCAAGCCGCTGACGATTCCGGGCGTCGCACTGACCGGTGTGCAGAAGAAGACGATGACGGATCGCGTGCAGCTTCCGCGCCTGACGCTCGCGTGGCTGACGCCCCGGCACTTCGAGCCCGGCGACGCCGCGCTGGACATCGTCGCCGACGTGCTGGCCGGCGGCAAGAACTCGCGGCTGTACAAGCGCCTCGTGTACGACCTTCAGATCGCCCAGGACGTCTCGGCATTTCAGGAATCGATGGACCTGTCGTCGGACTTCCAGATCGTCGCGACACCGCGGCCCGGACACACCATCGACGAAGTTCAGAAAATCATCGATGAGGAGGTCGCGAAGCTTCAGAAGGAGGGGCCGTCCGCGCACGAGGTGGAGCGATCGCTGAACCAGATCGAGGCGTCGTTCTACAACCGCATGGAGCGGCTTGGCGGATTCGGCGGCAAGGCGGATCAGATCAACGGCTATTTCTCGAAGACGGGCGATCCGGACTACTTCAACGAGGATCTGGGCCGCTACCGCGCGCTCTCGCCGTCCGATGTCCGTGCCGCCGCGGAGACGTTCCTGCCGCGCGATCGGCGCGTCGAACTTACCGTGCAGCCCGAGAAGTGATTCAATGCAACCACGAGATCACGAAGACACGAAGAAGACCAATATGAAGAGTCGCCTGACGGTTGTCGCGCTTTTCGCACTCTCCGTGGGCCTCGGCGCCCAGCAGGCGCCGGACCGCAC
>Ga0070673_100001582_pt1 | contig 13433 bp, 10 predicted proteins | sample KBSM23metaG_FD_65342 | JGI IMG/M metagenome (GOLD analysis project Ga0070673, IMG submission 65342) | Miscanthus rhizosphere microbial communities from Kellogg Biological Station, Michigan, USA - KBS M2-3 metaG | ecosystem: Host-associated > Plants > Roots > Rhizosphere > Soil ... | reverse complement strand
GGGGCTCATCCGGCCGGTCGCGGGGAACGCGTTCTTGCGCCCGCTCCAGAACTTCAGGCGCTGCGCCTCGCTGTCGCTGACCTCGATGCGGGTCGCGCCGCTGCTGCCGAGCACGGCCTCCATCCGGCTGATCTCTTCGGCGACTTCCTCGGGCGTGCCATCGCTCTCGCACAGCAGGATCGCGAGCGCGTCGAGGTCGTAGCCCGCGTGGACGAAGTCCTCGACGGCCGCGGTCATCGGCTTGTCCATCATCTCCAGGCCGGCCGGGATGATGCCCGCCGCGATCACGTGGGCGACCGCATCACCGGCTTTGCGGATGTCGTCGAAGCTGGCCATGATGCAGCGTGCAAGCTGCGGCTTCGGCACCAGCTTGACGGTGACCTCGATCGTCACGGCCAGCATGCCTTCGCTGCCGACCAGCACCGTCATCAGGTCGAGGCCGGCGCAGTCGAGCGCCTCGGAACCGAACTCGACCGCCGAGCCGTCGACCATGAAGCCGCGCACCCGCAGCACGTTGTGCAGGGTCAGGCCGTACTTTAGGCAGTGCACGCCGCCGGAGTTCTCGGCGACGTTGCCGCCGATCGTGCAGGCGATCTGGCTGCTCGGGTCGGGCGCGTAGTACAGGCCATGGGGCGCCGCGGCCTCGCTGATCGCCAGGTTGCGCACGCCGCATTGCACGCGCGCGGTGCGCGCGAGCGGGTCGATCGCGACGATCTGGTTGAACTTGGCCAGGCTCATCGTCACGCCCAGGCGCAGCGGCAGCGCGCCGCCCGACAAGCCGGTGCCGGCGCCGCGCGCGACCACCGGCACGTTCAGGCGATGGCATTCGCGCAGCACCGCGGCAACCTGCGCCTCGGTTTCGGGTAGCACGACCGCCAGCGGTTGCTGGCGGTACGCGGTCAGCCCGTCGCACTCGTAGGGGATGGTGTCTTCGCGGTGCCAGAGCAGCGCATGCGCCGGCAGCACCGCACGCAGCGCCGCGACGACCTCATTCTGGCGCGCCGCATGGGCACTCGGATCGAGCGTCAGTTCGGCAGGCAGGGCGGCGGTCATCGCGGTGCGGTTCCTGTTGTCGGTGCGTCGAGCGCATACAGCACATGGTGGCGCATCGGGTGGCCCTCGGCCATCCGCGGATGGTCGAATTCGCCGCGGCGCGCCAGGCCGATGCGCCGCATCACTGCTTGCGATGCGGTATTGGCGAGCGCGGTGAACGAGACGATCTGCGGCAGCGCCAGCACCTCGAAGGCATGCCGCAGCGCGAGCATCGCGGCCTCGGTCGCAAAGCCCTTGCCCCAGGCGTGACGGGCGAGGCGCCAGCCGATCTCGTGCGGCTCGGGCACGATGCCCGCCAGCGGCAACGAGAACGGCAGCGTCGCGCTGATGCCGACGAAGCCGGCGAAGGCCATCGTGCCGGCGCGATCGGGCACGTCGAGCGCCCACAGCCCGAAGCCCTGCGCCTCGTGCTGGGTGCGGATGCGCCCGGCGAACGCGTCACTCTCGTCGCGCGCCAACGGCGCCGTCATGTAGCGCATCACCTCGGGGTCGGCGTTCAGTGCGGCGAACGGCGCGAGGTCGGCGTCGACCCATGGCCGCAGGCAGACCCGTGCGCCGCGCAGCACGACCGGTCTCATCGGGGCGTCTGCGGGAACACCGTCAGCACGCCGGTGTAGCCGTACAGGTGGCGGCGTGCGATCTCGCCCGCGGCGAAGAAGCCGACCAGCGGCACATCGCCGAGCGCGTGGCGCACGATCGCGAGCTCGGCGGAGGGGGCGCCGAAGTGCGGCCCGCCACGGCCGGCGCAGCTGACGTAGATGGCCCCCGCGATGCCGTTCGAGCCACCCACCGGCGCCACCGGCGGCAGGCCCGCGGCTGGCGCCGGCCGTGCCAGCGCGGCCTCGAGCGGCCAGGTTTCGGGCTCGAGCTCGTCGCGCACCTCGGCGCAGATGCGGGTCAGGTCGCGGCGCGCGGCATCGACGTTGCGGGTGCAGAACGCGAGCGGCGTGCCGACCTCGGCCAGATCGGAGATCGCAATGCCGCGCCGGCCCGGGTCGAGCCCGATCAGGTGGCGCACGCGGGTATCGTCGCCGAAGCGGCTGCGGGTCGCGCTGTCTTCGCGCCCGTCGAGTTCTTGACCCGCCGGATCGCCGAGCCCGACCAGCACCTGGCGCAGGCGCGGCAGCGCCGCGCGCGGCTCGATGCCGGCCAGGTTCAGGTCGCGCAGCAAGCAGTCGAGCGCCGGCTCGCCGTCGAGCTCGGCGACGAGATTGCGCTCGGCGCTGCTGACGCGGCGCTGCGGGCCGACCGGCTGGCAGCCCTGCGTCACGCGCGACACCAGCGCGACGCCGGCATCGAACGCGACGCCCGACAGCCCGCCGGTCAGCACCGCGTCGGCGATGTGCAGCGCCTGCGAGCGCGCCGACGCGAGGCCGCCGAACAGGTAGCCGGTCGTGGTGCGCGCGCTCATGTCCTTGATCAGCCCGGCGAGATCGCTGGCAGCCGGGTCGGCGTGCACGTTCGCGCTGTGCGCGGCAAAGTCGCCAAGCGGTCGCGCGCCCGAGAAGACGCGGAAGCGCTCGCGTGGCAACTCGGCCAGCAACAGCGCCAGCGCCGGCTCGTCGAAGTACTCGACGCCGCTGGCCGCGATGCCCACGCCGGTCGCGCCGACCCACTGCACGCCGGGCCAGCGCACACGCAGCTCGGCCAGCAGCGGCTCGGCATGCGCCGCGAAATGGTCGGTCAGGTAGACCCAGCCGAGGGTCGGCGCCGCGGCCGCGCCAGCAGCGCGCTGTGCGTCGATCTGCGCGCCAGCGAGCGCGAGCGCGATGCGCCAGTCGGGATGGGTCGCGTGGCCGTGAAGAAAGCGGTTCATCGAGCCGGTTGGAGTCAGGCGAGCGTGGTTCGTTGCACCGCGCGGCGCATTTCAGGCGCTGGGCGCGGCCTTCTTGCGCGCCGCGGCCTTCGGTTTCGTTTTGGCAGCGGCCTTGCGCGGCGCCTTCGCCGGCGCGGCGGTCTTCGCGGTCGCCTTCGCGAGCTGGTCGGCGCTGTCGAACGACTTCGCGACCATCGCGCCGGCCAGGTTGCGCGCGGCGTCGGCAGCGGTGTCCTTCATCGCGGTGGTCGCGAGCTCGGTGAACTGCTTCGTCAGCGCACCCCACCACTGCATCGGGTCGACCGCCCCGGGCGGCGGTTTCACCGCATCGACCTCCTCGGCAGGCGCCGCTGGCACATCGGCGGCCACCGGCGCAGCCGCCGGAGGCGCTGCGCGCGGCGCCTCGGCGGCCGGCGCGGCGGCTTCGTGCGGCGCCGCGCCCGGCATGCGGATGTGCAGTGCGTCGCGCAGGCCTTCCATCTGCACGTTCATCGTCTTCAGGGTCGACAAGGTCATGCGCTGCACCTCGAGGGCCTGGATCGTCGCGCCCAGCATGCGCGCGTTCTGTTCGAGCCAGAACTGCACGGTGCGCAGCTCCTCGATGCGCTTCTCGAGCTCGGCCGGGTCGATCGTCGGCGCGACCCACTGGCCGATGACGGGCAGTGCGGCGCCGGCGTTCTTCACCAGGCCCTGCAGGAAATCGAAACCCGGCACGAGATTGGTGAAGCTGGATGCATCGGTCATGGCGTCTCCCGGTATTGGTGTGCTGTTCAAGGGGCCCGGCCATTTTGCATTCATTGCAGCCGCCGGCGGCCGCGACCGCATTCCGGATCAGCGCGCAAAGCGCACCCGCTCGACCTCGAAGCCGTGTCGCGCCAGCAGGGCCGGCAGGCCGAGCGGGCCGATCATGTGCAGGCTGCCGACCGCCGCGAAGACGTGCCGGCCGCGGCGATGCAGGGTCTCGATGCTGCGCGCCAGGGCCGGATTGCGCTCATCGAGCAGGCGCGCCATCGTGGCGCGCTCGGCGGGTGTCCGCAGGCAGTCGCACCAGCTCGCGTACTGTGTCAAGGTTTCGAGATCGGCATCGGCCCAGACCTTCGCGATCCGCCGCAGCGCCGGTGCGGCGCGGCCGCTCTCGATCTCGGCCAGGCTGCTGTCGATGAATTCGAGCGTCTCGGCCGGGTTCGCCATCTGCAGCGCGGCCAGTTGCAGCTCGGGCGTCTCGAGCGACACCACGGTCTTGCCCGAGGCATGTCCCCAGCCGGCCAGCACCGCGTCGATGCCATAGGCCGGATCGAGGCCGTCGCGGCGGCCGACCAGGCTGGCCAGCGTCGCGATCTGCAGCTCCGGGCCGAGCCCGGCGAGCGCCCCGGGCGGCAGGCAGGCGGCGTCGGCCTGCTGCGCCAGGCGCAGCCGCAGCGTCTCGGGCAAGGGCGAGCGGGGCGCGGCGGCGATGCCCTGCGCCAGGCGGCGTTGCACCTCGGGATCGAGCATGTCGAGTTCGAGCGCGACCGTGTCGATGGCCGCCAAGGCGGCGATGACGGCCGGGCCCGGGACCATCCATTCGCGTTTCGCGACATGCACGGTGCCGTAGAGGTACGACACGTGCCCGCCCTGGCGGACGCGCCACAGGAAGCCATGGTCCTGCGCGTCGCGCACGCCGGCGCTGGCCTGCTCGGCGCTCGGCGGCTGCGGCATCGGCGGGCAGTCCGGGGCCTCCTGTGCGAGCGCGCCGCAGCACCCGAGCGCCGCCGCGAGCGCCAGCATGAGTGCGCGCGCGCGCCGAAGCCACGCGGCTGCGTTCACTGGACTACCCTTCGCGCTACGCGCTCCGGGATGAGCGCTTCGGAGCGGCCGGGCGCGTTCATGGCGCCACGCCCGGCTCGATGCGCAGCACCGCACCGCGCTGCTGCCAGCGCAGCTTGCCGAGCACGTCCATGCCCAGCAGCGGGTTGGCGCCGAGGCCGGGCAGGGCGACGACCCGCAGGCGCTGCACCTGCATGCCGCCGCGCAGCGCGATGTCGGCGCGCACCACGTGGCCGGTGACGACGCCGCCGGCGGTGCTCGATTGCACCGTGCCGAGCGCCACCAGGTCGAGCTCGCGGGCCAGCGCCGCCGGGATCGCGGTGCGGGTCGCGCCGGTGTCGACGAGGAAGTCGACCGCGCGGTCATTGACCCGGCCCGGCCAGTGGTAGTGACCATCGGGCCCGCGTTTCAGCTCGACCGCATCGCCGTCGAGGCTGAAGCGCGTCTGCTGGGCGCGCTGCTGCGCCCATTGCACGCCGATGAACACGAGCACCGCCAGCAGCAGCCAGATGGTCGCCAGCTTCAGGCTGCGCGGCAGATCGTGCTGCATCGGACCGGCGTGTGGTCGCTACCCGGTGCTCACGCCGCGGCCGACGCGGCGAGGGGAGCAACCACCTTCTGCTCGATCGCGCCGAACACGCTCTGGCCGTCGCTGCCCTTCATCTCGATGCGGATCGTGTCGCCGGGCTGCATGAACTCGGTCTTCGGGGCGCCGCTCTCGATGGTCTCGATCGCGCGCTTCTCGGCGATGCACGAGTAGCCGCGCGACCAGTCCTGGTTGCTGACCGTGCCGCTGCCGACGATGCTGCCGGCGCGCACGTTGCGTGTCTTGCAGAGGTGGGCGATCAGCTGCCCGAAATGGAAGGTCATCTCCGGCCCGGCGTTGCACAGCCCGACGCGCTTGCCGTTCCAGATGCTCTCGAGGTTCAGGTGCAGGCGGCCGTGCTGCCAGGCGTCGCCGAGCTCGTCGGGCGTGACGGCGACCGGGCTGAACGCGGTCGCCGGCTTGCTCTGCAAGAAGCCGAAGCCCTTCGCGAGCTCGGCCGGGATCAGGTGGCGCAGGCTCACGTCGTTGGCGAGCATCACGAGGCGGATGCCTTCGAGCGCGGCATCGGCCCCGGTGCCCATCGCGAGGTCGCCGGTGACTGCCGCGACCTCGGCTTCGAAATCGATGCCGTGCTCGACGCTGGCGCAGACGATGGCGTCGCGCGCGCCGAGCAGGTCGTCGCTGCCGCCCTGGTACATCAGCGGGTCGGTGTAGAAGCTCTCGGGCACCTCGGCACCGCGCGCCTTGCGCACCAGCTCGACATGGTTGATGAAGGCCGAGCCGTCGGCCCACTGGCAGGCGCGCGGCAGCGGCGCCTTGCACATCGCCGGGTCGAACGCGAACGCATGGCGCGCCTTGCCGTGGTTCAGGGTCTGCGACAGTTCCTCGAGCTGGGGCGACAGGAAGTTCCAGTCGTCCAGCACCTGTTGCAAACGGGTCGCGATGCCGCTGGCATAGTGGGCGCTCGCGAGATCGCGCGAGACGACGACGAGCTGGCCGTCGCGCGAGCCGTCGTTGTAGGTCGCAAGCTTCATGGATGTCGGTTCGCAGGCAAGGGTTTACGAAGAGACGCTATTGTCGATGCATGACTGTGACTCTCGCATTGCCGCCGAACCCGCGTCCCGCCCGCTGCGCCGCTGGAAAGGGCTGGCCGTGCTGAGCGTCGCCGCGGTACTGCTGCACGCGGCTGCGCTCGGCGGTGTCGACTGGACCTGGCCCCAGCGCGACGCCGTGCCCCGGCCGGCGGCGATGCAGGTGCGCGTCGTCGACGATCTGCCGGTCATGGCCGTGCCACCCGCGCCCCCGCTCGTGCCGTTCGCAATGCCGCCGGAGCCGCCGGCGCCGGTGCCCGTGGCTGTCGTGCCGGTGCGCGCCAAGGCGGCGGCTGTGCATGCGCGGGTCGCGCCGACTGCGCCTGCCGTTGCGCCGGCCACGCCGGCAGAGTCTCCTGCCGCGCCGCCGGAGCGCGATCTGCAGCTCGCGCTGAACGCGCCCGCGGCGCCGCCAAGGCCGGCTGCGGCGGCGAGCGAGGCGCCGCCCGTCGGCGACGAGACGATCCCACACTACCGCACCCGCATTCCGCCGGCGACCACCTTGCGCTACGAACTGCAGCGCGGGCTGCTGCGCGGTACCGGCGAGCTGACGTGGCGGCCCCAGGGCGAGCGCTATGCGCTCACCTTGGAGGGCCGGGTCGGCTCGCTGCCGGTGCTCACCCAGACCAGCACCGGCGCGTTCGATGCCGCCGGCGTCGCGCCCGAGCGCTTCACCGACCAGCGGCTACGGCGCGGCACGGTTGCGGCGAACTTCCAGCGCGAACCCGGCAAGGGCGGTGGCGGCAAGATCACGTTCTCCGGCCCGTCGACCGAATACGCGCTGCGCGAAGGCGCGCAGGACCGCCTGAGCTGGATGGTGCAGCTGGCCGCGATCGTCGCGGCCGAGCCGCAACTGCGCCAGCCCGACGCCCGGGTCGTGATGTACGTGGTCGGCGCGCATGGCGAGGCCGGGGTCTGGGTGTTCCGCTGCATCGGGCCCGAAGCCGTCGAGACCGCCGCCGGCGCGGTTGACACGATCAAGTTCGTGCGTGAACCGCGCGAGCCGCACGACACCACGGTGCAGGTCTGGCTCGATCCGCGCCACCATGACCTGCCGGTGCGGGCACTGCAGCAGTCTGGCCCCAACGACGAGCCCTTCGAGCTGCGTCTGCAGGCGGTGATCGCGGCCCCGTGACCGCGGACCCCCGGTTTGCGGGGAAATGAAGCACCGCCCGGCACACGGCTTGATATTTCGGGTCGAATGCCTCAAGTAGGCTGCGAGGAGTGTCCCCATGCACATGCTCTACAACAGCGACAGTTTTGCGGTGGTCCAGATCGACATCGACGGCCATGCGGTGGCCGGCAGTGTCGCGCCCGCGCCGGGCGGCGAACCGCTGCGCCACGGTGGCTATGAGATCGTCGACAAGTTCGCCCGCAAGGAGATCTTCCTGCAAGGCGCCATGGCCGAAAGTTTCAAGGAAGGCGTCGAGGCCCTGATCGAGACCCAGCCTTCCGAAGAAGAGATGGACGACTACATCGGCCGCTTCACCTCGTTGATGCAGCAGCCGGTCGTGCTGCACTGAACGGCCGGCCCCCGCCGCATCTTTCACGCCCTGCCCGGCTCTCTGGCGGCGCGATGCCGCCCCCGGTTCGCCGCCTCGAAGCCCTGCCTCGAAGCAGGGCTTGCCGCCTGCGGCACTCTGCGCCAAGATGGTTCACGGACTCGTCCGCAGGAGGTGCCATGGTCAAGAGCCACGTCGATGCACGGATGCTGCTGTCCCCGGGGCTGAAAGAGGCGCCGGTGCTCGACCGCATGTGCACGCAGTTCGTGCTGACCCTGACGATGCACAACGCCGGTCGTTTCAACTTGCGGCGCGACTGGAACAGCCTGCTCTCGCTGACCGGCAAGCACCTGGTCTGGCCGGCCTCCGTGCTGGCGCGCCTGCGCGTCTTCCTGAACGCGCGTTGCAAGGGCAACGAGCACTGGCGCGGCCACGAGGCCTTGTCCGACGACGCGTTCATGAACCGCCACGGCGGCTGGCGCGGCCCGTACGAAGAAGGCACGCTGTTCTTCTACATCGACGAGTACATCAAGGATGCCCCGAAAGACCTGCTCGCGGTGCTCGGTGCAACCGCCGACTGGCTCGGCCGCAGCCTCAAGAAAGAGTCGACGCTGGTCGAGAAGAACATCGACTCGCTCGCCGGGTTGCTGCAGCTGAACCCGGCCGAACGCGCGCTGCTGCTGTACGGCACCCTGGCGCGCTACCAGCGCGACCTGCGCGGCCTGCTGGTCGAGTTCAAGGTCTCGAACGCACAGGAGGCGTATGCCGCGATCGCGAGCGTCGCCGGCGTCAACGAGACCGATGTCGCCGAAGCGTTGCGCGCCGGCTCGCGGCTCGAGCGCATCGGCATGGTCGAGAACCTGATCTCGGAGCACAACATCACCGACCTCGCCGACCTGATGAAGGTCAGCGAGCAGCTGCCGCCGGTGCTGATGCGCAAGTACGAAGGCCCGTCCGACCTGATGGCGGTGTTCACGCGGCCGGCGCGGCGCAGCGAGCTCGCGGTCGACGACTTCAGCTTCGTCGGCGCCGACCAGCAGATGATGACGGCGCTGCTGCGCAACGCGGTCGCGCGCAAGGAGCCGGGCGTCAACGTGCTGCTCTACGGGCCGCCGGGCACCGGCAAGACCGAGCTCGCGAAGGTCGCGGCGCAGGCCGCCGGGCTCGAGCTCTACGAGGTCGAGCATGCCGATCGCGATGGCAACTCGCTCAGCGGCCGCGACCGCTACCGCTCGCTGCAGATCAGCCAGGTGTTCCTGAAGGGCAGCAGCAATGTCGCGCTGCTGTTCGACGAGGTCGAAGACGTGTTCCCGCCGATCTCGACCGACGCCGCGCAGCTGATCGCGCGCATGGACACCGGCGACGGCGCGCTGTCGGGCAGTGTCAGCGGCAAGGCCTGGGTGAACCAGATCCTCGAGACGAATCCGGTGCCGGTGATCTGGATCACCAACCGCATCGAGCAGATCGACCCGGCGTTCCGGCGCCGCTTTCAGTACCACCTCGAGCTGAAGAGCCCGCCGCCGGGCGCGCGCGAATCGCTGGTGGCGCGCGCGCTCGCCGGGGTCGGCGTGGGTGACGGCTTCGCCGCGAAGCTGGCCGGGCGCAAGGGGCTGACGCCGGCGCAGATCCGCACCGCGGTGAAGTTCGCTAAGCTCGCCGGCGACACCGCGACCGACAGCGGCGCGACGCTCGAGGCGCTGATCGAGCGCCAGCTCGTCAATGCCGACAAGGCGCTGGGCAACGCCGCGGCCGAGCGCGGCGCGCGGCGCGTCGTGACGACCTACGACCTGGGTCTGGTCAACACCGAATCGCGCTTCGAGGTGCCGAAGATCGTCGAGGCGCTGCGGCGCCGCAGCTACGGCACCCTCTGCTTCTACGGGCCGCCGGGCACCGGCAAGACCGCGCTGGCCGAGCACATCGCGCACGAGCTGCAGCGCCCGCTGATGATCCGCCAGGCCAGCGACATCATGAGCAAGTATGTCGGCGAGACCGAGCAGAACATGGCCAAGATGTTCGATGAGGCGCAGCTCGAGGATTCGGTGCTGCTGCTCGACGAGGCCGACAGTTTCTTGCGCAGCCGCCGGATGGCCGAGCGCAACTACGAGGTGAGCGAGGTCAACGAGATGCTGCAGGGCATGGAGCGCTTCACCGGCGTGTTCATCTGCACCACCAACCTGTTCCAGGATCTCGACGAGGCGGCGCTGCGTCGCTTCACATTCAAGGTCCAGTTCAAGCCGCTGACCGCGGTGCAGCGCGAGCGCATGTTCGTTGCCGAGGCGCTCGGCGGCGAAGCCGCGTCGTTGAGCGCCGAGCAGCGCAGCCGCCTGGCGCAGCTCGGTTCGCTGACGCCCGGCGACTTCGCGGCGGTGAAGCGGCAGATCGACGTGCTCGGGGTCGCGTTCGAGCCCGATGAATTCATGTCGCAGCTCGAGGCCGAGCACCGCGTCAAGCCCGAGGTGCGGCAGCAGCGCGGCATGGGCTTTCTGCATTGAACAGGCCGATCGGCCGCGGCCGTGCGCCGGCCCGTTGCCGGCGGGCCCTTGACATGTTTTCTACAATCCTGCGATGAACACCTTGCCCTACACCCGCGGCGCCCGGCTGCCCGAGATCCTCGCGCAACGCATCGTGATCCTCGATGGCGCGATGGGCACGATGATCCAGCGCTACAAGCTCAGCGAGGCCGATTTCCGGGGCGAGCGTTTCAAGGACCACCCGAAGGACCTGAAGGGCAACAACGACCTGCTGCAGCTGACGCGGCCCGACGTGATCCGCGAGATCCACGCCCAGTACCTCGCCGCCGGTGCCGACATCGTCGAGACCAACACCTTCGGCGCGACCACCGTCGCGCAGGACGACTACGGGCTGGGCGCGATTGCGCGCGAGCTCAACGTCGTGGCCGCGCGGCTGGCGCGCGAGGCCTGCGATGAATTCGAGAGCGCCGACAAGCCGCGCTTCGTCGCCGGCGCGCTCGGGCCCACGCCGCGCACCGCGAGCATCAGCCCGGACGTCAACGACCCGGCGGCGCGCAACGTGAGCTTCGACGAACTCAGGGCCGCGTATTACGAGCAGGCCAGCGGGCTGCTCGAAGGCGGCTGCGACCTGTTCCTGGTCGAGACGATCTTCGACACGCTGAATGCGAAGGCCGCGATCTTCGCGCTCGACGAGCTGATGGAAGAGACCGGCGAGCGCCTGCCGGTGATCATCTCGGGCACCGTGACCGATGCGTCGGGCCGCATCCTGTCGGGCCAGACCGTGAGCGCGTTCTGGCACAGCGTGCGCCATGCGAAGCCGCTTGCGATCGGGCTGAACTGCGCGCTGGGTGCGACCCTGATGCGGCCGTACATCGAAGAGCTGGCGCGCGTCGCCGGCGACACCTTCGTCAGCTGCTACCCGAACGCCGGCTTGCCCAACCCGATGAGCGAGACCGGCTTCGACGAGACGCCCGAGATCACCGGCAGCCTGCTCGAGGAGTTCGCGCAGGCGGGCTTCCTGAACATCGCCGGCGGCTGCTGCGGCACGACGCCGGACCACATCGCGGCGATCGCGCAGAAGGTCGGCCGCTACCGGCCGCGCTGCGGGCACCGCGGCGCGCTGTTCGGCGAGCTGGAGCTCGAGGCGGCCTGAGCCGACGGAGCGAGGCGCCTGTGAAATTGCGCAGTGCAGTCGGCTCGCTCAGAGGCCGTTCGGTGGTTGAGGGGCGAAAGCCTCACAGCCTCTGAAGCGCGGCCTGACGTTTAGAATCCGCATTCGCCCGAGGAGCGTTGCGACGGCCCAGGTTTAACGACCGCGGCTGCCAGGCTCGGGCACGGTGCGCAGGCATCGGTTCAACGGCGCTCACCCGACCTGATTCGGTCCGCGGTGAGCAGCGCGGGCCTCATGCGAGCGTTGCGCGATGACCAAGACACCCGTTCCCCCGATGAAACTCTCCGGCCTCGAGCCGGTGCTGATCGGCGAAGGCGCCCTCTTCGTCAATGTCGGCGAGCGCACCAACGTCACCGGCTCGAAGGCCTTCGCCCGGATGATCCTGAACGGCGAGTTCGAGCAGGCGCTGAGCGTGGCCCGCCAGCAGGTCGAGAACGGCGCGCAGGTCATCGACATCAACATGGACGAGGCCATGCTCGACAGCAAGGCCGCGATGGTGCGCTTCCTGAACCTGATCGCCGGCGAGCCGGAGATTGCGCGCGTGCCGATCATGGTCGACAGCTCGAAGTGGGAGGTGATCGAGGCCGGCCTGAAGTGCATCCAGGGCAAGGGCATCGTCAACTCGATCTCGCTGAAGGAAGGCGAGGTGCAGTTCAGGCACCAGGCCAAGCTCGTCAAGCGCTACGGCGCCGCCGCCGTCGTGATGGCCTTCGACGAAAAGGGCCAGGCCGACACCTACCAGCGCAAGATCGAGATCTGCGAGCGCGCGTACAAGATCCTCGTCGACGAGGTCGGCTTCCCGCCCGAAGACATCGTCTTCGACCCGAACATCTTCGCGATCGCCACCGGCATCGAGGAGCACAACAACTACGCGGTCGACTTCATCAACGCGACGCGCTGGATCAAGCAGAACCTGCCCGGCGCGAAGGTCAGCGGCGGTGTCAGCAACGTGAGCTTCAGCTTCCGCGGCAACGACCCGGTGCGCGAAGCGATCCACACGGTGTTCCTGTACCACGCGATCCAGGCCGGCATGGACATGGGCATCGTCAACGCCGGCATGGTCGGCGTCTACGACGATCTCGAACCCGAGCTGCGCGAGCGCGTCGAGGACGTGGTGCTGAACCGGCGCGAGGACGCCGGCGAGCGCCTGATCGAGATCGCCGAGAGCGCGAAGGGCCTGGCCAAGGACGACACCGCACGGCTCGCATGGCGCGCCAAGCCGGTCGACGAGCGCCTGAGCCACGCGCTCGTGCACGGCATCAACGAGTTCATCGTCGAAGACACCGAAGAGGTCTACCAGCGCATTCTCGCCACCGGCGGGCGACCGCTGCACGTGATCGAAGGGCCGCTGATGGATGGCATGAATATCGTCGGCGACCTGTTCGGCCAGGGCAAGATGTTCCTGCCGCAGGTGGTGAAGAGCGCGCGCGTGATGAAGCAGGCGGTGGCCCACTTGCTGCCTTACATCGAGGCCGAGAAGAAGGCGATGGTCGACGCCGGCGGCGAGGCCAAGGCGAAGGGCAAGATCGTCATCGCGACCGTCAAGGGCGATGTGCACGACATCGGCAAGAACATCGTCACCGTCGTGCTCCAGTGCAACAACTTCGAGGTCGTCAACATGGGCGTGATGGTCGCCTGCCAGGACATCCTGGCGCGCGCCAAGGTCGAAGGCGCCGACATCATTGGCCTGTCTGGCCTGATCACGCCGAGCCTGGAAGAAATGCAGCACGTCGCCGGCGAGATGCAGCGCGACGACTACTTCCGCATCAAGAAGATCCCGCTGCTGATCGGCGGCGCAACGACGAGCCGGGTGCACACCGCGGTGAAGATCTCGCCGCACTACGAAGGCCCGGTCGTCTACGTGCCTGATGCGAGCCGCTCGGTCAGCGTCTGCAGTGACCTGCTCAGCGACGACCGTGCCAAGGCCTACATCGACGAGCTCAATGCCGACTACGTGCGAGTGCGCGAACAGCACG
>Ga0070673_100001581_pt1 | contig 13435 bp, 14 predicted proteins | sample KBSM23metaG_FD_65342 | JGI IMG/M metagenome (GOLD analysis project Ga0070673, IMG submission 65342) | Miscanthus rhizosphere microbial communities from Kellogg Biological Station, Michigan, USA - KBS M2-3 metaG | ecosystem: Host-associated > Plants > Roots > Rhizosphere > Soil ... | reverse complement strand
GGCGTGTAACCCATCTTGTCGGCCAGCTCGGCCAGGCCGAAGTCGAACACGCGCTGGCCGTTCGGCTCGAACGCGGTGTCGTTCTCGACGACCACCAGCCGCGTGCCGTCGAACGCGACGCGGATGCGGTCCAGCGGGCGATCCAGGTGCGGCAGCGCCGCGCGCACGCCTTCGATCGCCTTGCGGATCTCGGCCGCCTTGAAGCCGCGGTCGACCAGCTCCTTGGCCGCCTTCACGCTGACCAGGTCCTGGAACGAGAACACCGGCTTGCCGCCGCGCCGCCCCGACGGCCCGACAAAGCCGACCTGGGCCCAGTAGCGCAGCTTGCTCTCGGCGATGTCCAGGATCTTCGCCGCGCCGCCGTAGCTGTAGGCCGCTTCTTCCATGCCTTCCCTCGTCAGAACACCGCTTCGACGTCGATGTCGATGAAGACCTTCGCCGCCTGCGATCGGATGGTGATGTGCGTGCTGACGGATTTCGGGTCGGCGCCCGCCACGCGCGCCGCCTCGAACGCCGCCAGCGCCTCGATGCGCTCGGCCGCCGCCGCGTCCGCCTCCAGCAGCTCGGCCAGCCGGTGCGCCGTGCCCGCGTCGCACGCGTCGCGCAGCAGCAGGTCCAGCGACGGCAGATCGATGGTCAGCATCGTCGAACCGAAGTAGGCGTCGCGCCCGTTGCGCACGCCCCGCTGGCCCTCCGAGATCACCTCGGCGCGCCCCAGCACCAGCTCCAGCGCCGCGCGCGAGATCCGCTCGCGCACCTCGCGCTCGAACAGCGCGATGCGCGTCGCGCGCGCCATCGGCCGGCGCGACACGGCAGCCGATCCGGCCGCGTCGGGCGCGCCGGTGTCGGGACCATGGGGGTGCGTCCGCTTGCCCTCCGTCATCACGAAGGGCCGATCGTATCAGGAGTGGCGGGTCCTCCGCAAAAACCGCCTTCCGCGCGCATGATCGACATACTACGGCGCTTCGGGGTGGCGGGCCTCGAAGTCGGCCTCGACGCGGTCGTTGAACTCGACGACGCCGGCCATCGCGTCCTGATAGGACACGGTGTAGTCGATGCTGAGCAGGATCAGGCCGCCCAGGCCGGTCGCCAGCAGCGGCCAGTCGTGCGACCAGCTCAGATCGCTGCGGCGCTGGTACGCGACGTAGATCGGGACCGCGATCATCGCGACGCTGCCGAGGCCGACGGCGAGGCGGATCGTGCCGCTCAGCGTGTGTCCCAGGTAGAACTGCGCGAGGCCCGGAATCAAGGACAACCCCGTCGCGGTGTCCTTGCTCTTCCATGGCCCGCGCCTCGCCTCCGCGGCCAGCACGGCCAGCGGCGTTCCCGGCGCGAACGTGGTCAGCTCGTCGAACGCGGCGTCACCCGACTCGCGCGGCAGGCCGCTCGCGCCGGCGTTGCGATACGCCCAGCCGAGCCGGTAGAGCGCCAGCGGCTTCAGCGCCGTGTTCGGATCGCGGACGAGCAGCGTCTCCCACAGGTGGATGGCGCCGTCGGCGCCGCGCAGCCGCAGGTCGATGAGATCCAGCGAGCCGGCCAGCGCCTGGAAGGCCGGCAGGTCGGTGATCGCGGCGGCCACGACCGCGACGGTGCTGGCGGCGTTGCGGGGCGGCGCCTGGAACCGGTAGCGGTAGAAGCCCTCGGCCTGCATGAACAGCAGGCGCTCGCCCGCGGGCGGTTGCAGCGCCTCGACGGCGGCGGCGGTCTTCGCGAGGCGCCGTTGCGAATCGGCCAGCACCGGATCGTCGCGGCGAATGAGCGGCGTATGCCCGCACCCGGCGGCGGCCCCGACGACGGCCGCCAGGGCTACGATGGCCGATCCGTGCGCGCACCGTTCGTTCACGGCTGTCTCGTCAGCGCACGAGTTTGAGGTCGTCGACGATGGTGGATCCGCTCGTGCCGGTGAGGTGCATCGTCGACCCGCTGACGCAGTAGTTCTTGGAGAAGATCGGCGCGCCGGCAGGCTGCAGCGTCAGAAGGTCGCCGGTGATGGTGTAGGGTCCCGCGCCGTCGATGATCTGCGGCACGCGATCGATCGCGCACGTACACGACGACGTGCCGGTGCACTCGTGAACGAGGAGCCCCTCCATACCCAGAAACGTCTCCAGCGCCGCGCAGGGCATGTTGTCGAAGCAGCTGGTCGGGATGGTCGCCGTTATCGTGCCGGTGATCGAGGCGGTCGCGGTGAAGGTGAGATCGGCGTTGAAGGTGAAAAATCCCAACTGCTGGCTGGTGATCCGGTCGATGCGCAGCCCCGGGCACGGCCCGCCGATGATGGTCATCAGCTCGGCGGCCGCAACGTCCGCGCTCGCGCAGCCGTAGGTGATCGTCCAGCTGCCCACCGGATCGCCGCCGCAGGGCTGCGTCCCGCAGGTGGCGCCTCCTGAACCGCCACCGCAGCCGAGCGCGGCCAGCGCCAGCAAGGGCAGGGCGGAGTAAACGGCACGGCGTGGCGGCATGGCTCGAGCATCGCCGGGCGCGTCTCTGCGCGCAAATGCGCGCGCCGCCATGCTACCGTCGTGGTCATGGCACAGCAGGGGCTGGATCTCGCGAAATATCCCGTGCTGGTGGTCGACGACGAGTCCGACAACCTTGACGCGTTCCGGTTCAACTTCGGACGCAGCTTCAAGCTGCTGCTCGCGTCAAGCGGCGAGGAAGCTCTGGCGCTGGCCCGCGCGGAGGACGTCGCGGCCATCGTCACCGACCAGCGCATGCCCAAGATGACGGGCCTCGACCTGCTCAAGGCCGCGCGCGAGGCGCGCCCCGACGCGGTCGGCATCATCGTCACCGCGTTCACCGACGTCGACGTGCTGATCGAGGCGATCAACCTCGGGCGCATCTACCGCTACGTCACCAAGCCGTGGGATTCGAAGGAGCTGCGCGGCGTGCTCACGCACGCGGTCGAGCGCTTCGCGCTGGTGCGCGAGAACCGGCGGCTCGCCGAGCAGCTTTCGTCCTACGTGGGCATGCTGTCCAACGACGCGCACGGCAAGTTCAACTTCGGCGCCATCGTCGGGGAATCGCCGGCGCTGCGTGACGTGCTGGCGCGGGTCGAGCAGGTCGCGCAGACGTCGTCGACGGTGCTGCTGCGGGGCGAGACCGGAACCGGCAAGGAGATGGTCGCGCGCGCCATCCACATCAACAGCGCCCGCGAGTCGCGCCCGTTCGTGCGGGTCAACTGCGCGGCGCTGGCGCCCGGCATTCTGGAGTCGGAGCTGTTCGGCCACGAGAAGGGATCGTTCACCGGCGCGATGGCGCGGCGGCTGGGGCGCTTCGAGATGGCCGACGGCGGCACGCTGTTCCTCGACGAGGTGGGCGATCTCCCGCCCGACGTCCAGGTGAAGCTGCTGCGCGTGCTGCAAGAGCGCGAGTTCGAGCGCGTCGGCGGCAGCGAGACGATCAAGGTCGACGTCCGCGTCGTCTCGGCGACCCACCGCGACCTGGAGAAGCAGATCGCCGACGGCACGTTCCGCGAAGACCTCTACTACCGCCTGAACGTGTTCCCGATCGTGCTGCCGCCGCTGCGCGACCGCGCGTCGGACATCCCGGTGCTTGCCGAGCACTTCGTGCAGAAGTACGCGCCCGCCGCGGGCAAGCCGGTGCGCGGCCTCGACGCCGGCGCCGTCGCCGCGCTGACCGGTTATTCGTGGCCGGGCAACGTGCGCGAGCTGGAGAACGTCATCGAGCGCGCGCTCATCCTGGCGCGGGGCAGCGAGCTCGGCGCCGCCGATCTGGAGTTCACGCGGCGTCCCACGGGGGCAGCCCCGGCCGCCGCCGCCCAGGTCGTGACCGCGGGGGCGCGTCCCGCCGACGGGGGACGGCCCCTGGCCGAGCGCCTGCAGGAGCAGGAGCGCACCGCGATCGTCGCGGCGATCGACACGGCGCAAGGCAACATCGCCCACGCGGCGCGCGCCCTGGGCATCAACCGATCCACGCTTTACTACCGCATGCGCAAGCACGGCCTCGAGCACCTCTTGCCGATGAAGGACGCGCCCGCACCTTCTTCCTCGTCGGAAGGCGCCTGACGCGCTCGACCGCCGCCCATCTGGACAACCGTCGATGAGCCAGAAGATGAAGCTGCTGTTCGTCATGGACCCGCTGGCGCGACTGCAGATCGCGGGCGACACGACCTTCGCCATCATGCTGGCGGCCCAGGCGCGCGGCCACGACATCTGGTTCTGCGAGCCGCGCCATCTGTCGCTGGAGCACGACGAGGCGGTCGCGCGCGGCTGGCCGGTGACGGTTCGCCGTGTCACCGGGGACCATTACCTGCTGGGACCTCAGGACGCGGTGCCGCTCAAGAGCTGCGACGCCGTGCTGATGCGCAAGGATCCGCCCTTCGACCTCGACTACTACTTCGCGACGCTGCTGCTCGAGCGCGCGCGCGGCTCGACCACGATCATCAACGACCCGCGCGGCTTGCGCGAGCAGAACGAGAAGCTCGCCGTGCTGGAGTATCCCGACCTCTGCCCGCCGACGATCGTCACGCGCGAGACCACGCGCCTGCGCTCGTTCCTGGGCGAGCAGGGCGGCGAGATCGTCGTGAAGCCGCTGGATGCGTCGGGCGGGTTCGGCGTGTTCCACGTGCGCAAGGGCGATCCGAACACGGGCGCGATCCTCGAACAGGCGACGCAGCTGGGGCGACGCTGGACGATGGCGCAGAAGTACCTCCCGGAAGTGCGCAAGGGCGACAAGCGCATCCTGCTGTGCGACGGCGAGTTCCTGTGCGCGGTGCTGCGCGTGCCGGCGCCCGACGACGCGCGCGGCAACCTGCACGTGGGCGCCAAGCCGATGGCGACCAAGCTGGACGAGCGCGACACCGAGATCGTGCGCGTGCTCGGCCCGCGGCTGCGCGCGGCCGGTCACTTCTTCGTGGGCCTGGACGTGATCGGCGGCTGGCTGACGGAGATCAACGTCACCAGCCCGACCGGGATCCTCGAGGCGAACACGCTCTACGGCGACACCTACGAGGTGAAGGTCGTCGAGCGCCTCGAACAGAAGACTCGATCGACGACGACGACGGCGCCGCCATCCGCTTGATGCGGATCGCCGCCGTCATGTTCACGGTGGCCGCGCTGGTCTGGAGGAGCGCGACCGCGGCCGCCGCCGACGAGCCGCGCCCGCCCGAGACGGCCTCGCTGGTGCTGCTGGTGCAAGGCCAGGGCGCCATCGCGTCCGCGCCGGCCGCGCCCGGCGATCCACCCGACGGCGCGTCGCTGCAGCTGCGGCGCGTGCGCGCGGGCGAAGACCTCCGCGGGCGCCGGCTGCGCCTGCGCGCCGTGCTGGAAGCGGCGGCCGCGGACGGCCTGGGCGAACACTTCGCGCCCGTCGAGGGCGGAAGGCTGTCCGGGCCCCTGCGCGCCACCGAGGTTTTCCTTTCATGGGCGCCGCACGTCCTGTTCCGCGCCGACGCCGGGTTGATCCGCGTTCCGTTCTCGCTGGGGCGGCAGATCGACGAGGCGAGCCTTCGCCTGCCCGAACGCGCGTCGTTCACGCGCACGCTGGCGCCCGATTTCCGCGCCGGTGCCGGCATCAGCGGCGACGCGGGCGCGCTCGGCTGGTCGGCGGCCGTGATGTCATCCAGCAGGACAGTTGACGGCGACCTGTTCGATCGCGGCGCGATGGTCGCCGTCCGGATGAACGCCGAGCCGATCGGTCCGGTCGGCACGACGCCCTGGCGGCGCGCGCCCGAGGATCCGTGGACCGACTGGTTCCGCTTCCGCCACGGCGTTTCGTTCATGTACGGCACGCTGTACCAGGCGAAGACGATCGGCGCCGGCATGGATCTGTCCATGCAGCGGGGCCGGCTGTCCGCGACGTCCGAGTACATCTTCGTGCACACGCCGTCGGGAAATCAGCAGGGCGCGGTGGTCGAGCCGGGCGTCACGCTGGCCGCGCGCCGGGTCGACCTGGTCGCGCGCGGCGAGTGGCAGCGCGCGGCGGACGCGAACGGGTGGGGCGCGGGCGCGGCGCTGACGGTCTACGTGCGCGATCCTTACGCCCGGCTGCAGGCGGGCTTCGAACGCCACACCGGCCCCGGCGGGCTCCCCGCCGCGACCTCCGCCCTCCTCCGCATCACGCTCGCGATCAACTGAGGTCGGTCGCGAAGCTGCGACGGCTACTGTCCCCAGAGCTCGACGTGCGCGGCCGCGCCGGGCGGGACGGACCCGTGGACCAGCTCGACGCCCCGGATGAAGCGGACGTGGCCGGGGAGATCGATGGCGCGGCTGCGCGATCCGTCGGCGAAGGCGTTCCGCAGGCCCGGTGACCAGCGCTGGCCGTTGCCGAACTGGATCACCACGTCGCCGACCTCCAGGCTGTTGTCGGTGATCACCAGCATCACGCGCGCGAAGCGCCCTTCGACTTTTCCGATGCGAATGATCTGCCGCTCGAACTGGCCGCTGACCCGGCCGTCGCCCATCAAGCGCCAGCCCGTCATGTCGGGATGGCCCGAGACCGACGGCCGCGCCGGCGCGGCGGGGGGCGGCGTGTACCCGACCGTGCACGCCGGCAGCGCGATCAGCAGAACGGCCGCCCGCAGCATCGACATCGTGCGCGCATCGTAACACCAGGCCGACCGTGCGGCTGTGCTCGCCGCCACCGTCAACCCGACCGGCCGATGCTTAAGTTCCAGGGGTGACGGATGGGGTGGCGCGGCGGCGAGCGGAGGCGGTGGTGCTGGGCGCCGGCACGCTGCTCATCGGCGCGGTCGTGCTTCCGCTGTGGCGGCCGCTGCTGGTCGCAGCGGTGCTGGCGGGCGTCCTGTCGCCGCTCTACGAAAAAATGGTCCGCCGGATGGGCGGCCGGCGCTCGCTGGGCGCCGCGCTGTTCACGGCCGCGACCGTCATCCTGATCCTGATTCCAATCGCCGCGATCGTGACCATCGCCGTGCACGAAGCAGCCGGCGCCATCGGCGTCGTGCGATCCACCATCGCCTCGGAAGGAATCGAGGGGCTGATCGCGAAGGCGCCGGATCCAATCGAAGGCTGGCTCCACCGACTGGAGCGCCTGCTGCCGAGCGAAATCGACCGCGCGCAATCGCGGGTCGCGGCAGGAGGCCGCTGGGCGCTGGGCGCGGTGTCGGGCGCGCTGTCGATGCTGGCGCGCTTCAGCCTCAAGCTGGCGCTGATGCTGATCGCGTTCTTCTTCCTGCTGCGCGACGGACGCGAGCTGATCGACTGGTTCATCCGCTCGACGCCGCTGGCGCCCGAACGGGTGCGCACGATGATGCGCGAGTTTCGCAACGTCGCCCGGTCCGTGGTGGGCGCGAACTTCATCACCGGCGCCGTACAGGCGGCCATCGCGACCATCGGCTACTTCATCGCCCGCGCGCCCAGCCCGATCTTCTTCGGCCTGTTGACGCTGTTCTCGTCGCTGATTCCCTCGGTGGGAACGGCGCTGGTGACGTTGCCCGTCGCCGGGCTGATGCTGCTGCTCGGCCATAAGTGGTCGGCGCTGTTCCTGGCCCTGTGGGGGGGGCTGGTCGTCGGCCTGATCGACAACCTGCTGCGGCCGATGCTGATCCGGGGCAAGGTCCAGCTTCACGGCGCGCTCGTCTTCTTCTCGCTGATCGGCGCGATCAGCGCGTTCGGCGGCGTCGGCCTGTTCCTGGGCCCGCTGGCGCTGGTGTTCTTCCTCGCGGTGGTGCGGACGCGGCGTCTCGCCCGCGAGGGCGCGCTTCACGGCGCCTGACGGCGCTGCTCGAACGTCGCGCGCACGGACGCGCGGGTGTAGGCGACCAGCAGCGTGATGGGCAGCCCGAGCATGAACAGCACCATCGGCACCATGACGATCCCGAGCATGACCGCCTCGCCGCCCTTGGGAAACGCGCGCCCCTGGTTCATCACGAGGCCGGCGATCGGCAGCAGCATCAGCGGCAGCCAGATGCCGGCCGAGATCAGCGTCCCCCGGCGCGCCCAGCGCGAAATTTTCACGGACCCAATCCCCATCACCAGGAGGTTCGCCGCAGGCACCGCGTAGATCAGCGAGGTGAGCATCATGGCCGGCTCGCCGTGGATCATCCGCGCCATGACAAAGACCATGACAACCGTCATCAGCGCGCAGATCGCGCCGCAGACGATCAGGATGATGCCGAGCGTTCGGATCACGCCGCGGCGATCGGGCAGCGCGGCCGGCGCCGGCGCGGTCCCGGCGGTCGCGAACGCCCCGACGTCGTAGGCGCGGTCGACCAGCTCGCCCGGCGGTGGATCGCCCGGCATCGCTACCAGATCTTCCACCAGGGCTTGCTCTGCTTCTCCTCGCCTTCGCCCACCGGCTCGGGCGCCGGCGTGTGGTCCGCCGCGCCCGCGGGCGGCACCGCCTTCTCGCCGCCGGCCAGGCGCTCGATCACGTCGGGCACGAACTGCTTGCCGCTCGCGAAGCCGGGGTTGAGGAACGCGGCGCGCTTCTCCTTCGCCAGCCGCGCGAACGCCGCCTTGCCGGACAGCGCGACGAAACCGTACATCCGCTCGCGCAGTCGCGCGATCTCGTCGACGCGCGCCCGCGATGAGAACAGCGGCACGTAGGGACCGCTCGGCGACTCCCAGGTGATGAACGCCGCGTCGGTGGCGCCTTCCTTCGACGTCTGCCCGTCGGCGCCCCGCCCCTCCTCGGTGAGAATGTAGAGCTGTGCGGCGAGCAGCCGCCGGTAGAACTCGGGCCGCGCCGCCGGATCCGTGGCGGCCCGCACCAGCGCTTGCTCGAGATCGTTCGCGGGTGTGAAGTCGACAATCACGGACGCAATCCTCTCACGCGGGAAGGGCGCGCGTCTCGATCAGATCGGCGTAACCCGTCGCGTGCCACGCATCCAATTCCTTCGCGCGCAAGATCGGAAATGGATGCGTGCGCCACGCGGTCAGAAACAATTTGTAAGCGCGGCTGAGGTTTGATCGATCTTCTTCTTCGTAGTCCTGGATCTGGCGCATGAACTCCGCCTGATCCATCTCCGCCCACAGCCGGCTCGCACCGCCGGCCAGCTTCATGAACACGTGCACGCACGGATCGAGATTCTGGACGCACAGCAATCCCGCGCGATCGGCGGTGAGCTCGGCCTTCCGGTACCAGTCGTGCAGCGCGAACACCAGCCCCTGCCCGATGAGCGATCCGATCCCGAGTGTCGCCTGACCGATCGCCGCCACGATCGACGCGATGTTGCGCGCGATGACGGTGTAGAGGACGTGGCCCGCCTTGATGTGCCCCAGCTCGTGACCGACAACGAACGAGAGTTCCTCGTCGCCCAGCAGATCGATCAGCCCCGACGTCAGCACGATGAACGGGTTCTTGTGGCCGTACGTGAACGCGTTCGGATTCGGATCCATCGTGACGTACAGCTCGGGCTCGTCGACGTCGAGGATGCGGCAGCCCCAGCCGAGGTAGCGGTACAGGCGCGGGAACATGCGCGGCGTGACGCGCACGTTGTCGGCGATGTTCTCGAGGTAGTAGACCCGTTCCAGGCCGTACTCCATCACCTTCGACACCACCAGATCCAGGCCGGGGATGCCGGCCAGCGCCTCCGTCGCCTTGACGTCGTCCGGGTGCTGGAAGCGGGAGGGCGTCAGTCCCGGAAACGTCTTCAGCTGTCTGCGCTTTTTCGCGTCGGCCATGCCGCGCCATTTTACCGCCGCTGCCCGCGTTACAATCGCGTCATGAAACTAACGCTTGCCTACCTTTTGACAGTCGCCGCGGCGGTCGCGGCGGCGCGCCCGGCGCGCGCGTGCGGCGGCGGTGTGGTGTCCACGCAGAACACGTCCATCGGCGCGAACGCGCAACGGATCGTTCTGTCCGTGCACGACGGCGTGACGGACGTCGTCACGCAGGTCGGCGTCCCCCAGACCACCGCCGACTACGGCTTGCTGATCCCGGTGCCCAGCGAGCCGACGCTGGACCCGAACCCGGTCTCGTCGGCCGACATCGACAAGCTGTTCGAGTGGAGCCAGCCGCGCGTCCGCGTCCGGCCAGAGGTGGACGACGACATCCTCCCGCATTGCGGTTGCGGCAGCGCGAGCAAGGGCGGCGGCACGGGCGGCACGCAGGTCGGCGCACCGGTGACGATCGGTCCGGTGACGGCGATGACGCTGACGGGCGACACCGGCGGCGCGGTCAACACCTGGCTCGCCGACAACGGCTTCGTCCTGAACCTCTCCTACCAGTCGATCATCGACGACTATTCAGGCCCCGGCCGATACTTCATCGTGATCCGGCGCAGCGACACCGCCGCGACGGGCGCCCCGTCCAGCGTCGGCGTTCACTTCACGCTCGCCGGCGACGAGCGCGGCTTGCCGCTGCGCTTCGCTTACATCGGGTCCGGTGACCACGTGGGGTTCACGGTCCTGGTGGCGGCGGACCAGGTGGTCGGGCCGTCGGCACCGTTCCAGGCGCTGACGCTGGACGACCTGGACGCCGGCGCGCTGCGCACGTCGTACTACTCTGCGCTGGCGACGGCGGTCCAAAGCCGCTCCGGTCTCGCGTTCGTGCTGGAAGGCGCCTGGACCGGCGCGGAGCTGTCGGCCGCCGGCACCTGGCCGTCGCTGCAGCCCTTCATCCGAAGTACCCAGCAGGTCACGCGACTGTCGAGCGTCATCAGGGAATACGATCTCTCCGGCTTCGACACGGACGTCCGCTTCGATCAACCGTTCGCGGGCACCGTGCCGCACGAGCGCATCGTTCAACGCCCGAGCCGCCACCCGAAGCTCGCCTTCGCCTTCGCCACCCTGGCATTCGCCGCGGTGGCGCGCAGGCGTCGGCGCGGCGTTGCTACTTCATCTTGTTGCGCTTCTTGACCGTGCTCGGTTCGACCTGACTGTCGGGCGGGGGCGCGGCCTCCTCGGAGGGTCCGCGCCGCTTGTCGACGGGGCAGCCGTAGTGCGCGGGATCGGGCGTCGCCGGTCCGGCTTTCAGCGGGCACATGTCGTCGGGATCGGCGATGCCGTCCTTGTCGGTGTCGACAAGCGGGCAGCCCGGCCGCTTCGGATCGGGCGTCGCGCCCGGCGGTGTCACCGGGCAGGCGTCGTCGACGTCCGGCACGTCGTCGCCGTCCTCGTCGTTCTCCGGGCAACCCGGCTTGAAGGGATCCGGATGCTTGCCCTGCGGGATGCTGCGACAGACGTCCTCGTCGTCGCCGATGCCGTCCTTGTCCTCGTCGGGAACGGAGATCCGGTACGAGCCGCCGGTCCGCCGCGGGCCTTCGTGCTTCTCGGCCGCGGCCGCGCGGCCGAAGTGATAGTTGAACGAACCGCCGACCGACCAGGCGCGGCCGTCCGCGTTGACCCGATCGTCGGGATTGATGACCTGGTTATATCGAACGTAGGGCCCGATCCCCAGGCCGGGCGCATCCGGAATGGTCCATTCGATGCCGGCGCCGACGTCGAACCCGAACGCCCACGCGAACGAGGTCGTCGTCGCGCCCACGGCCGCGTCGACGAACGTCCGTCCCCAGTCGTACACCTTCGGCTCGAAGCGGGCGGTCAGCCCGAACATCGTCGCGTGGTTGGATCCGGGCAGCCACCACTGTCGCAGCGTCAATCCACCCGACCACATCGGCGTGATGTCGTAGCTGCCCCGCACGGCGCCGTAGAAGAGGAGCGCGCTGGGGCTCGCGTTCGCGTCGTACGACGTCAGCACGCCGCCCGGCCCCAGCTCGAGGCCGATCGACGTGTGCTTGTCCCACGTGTCCGACGGATCCGACGGCGGCGACGGCGGCGGCCGGCGCGGGCCCGGCGTCACCTGCGCGTGCGCACTTCCCGCGACGCCGATGATCGCAGCAACGCTCGCGACCCCCACCAAAAGGCGTGACATGAACGCATAGTGCCAGAATCGCCCGGCGGGCGCCTAAACTTTGGCTGCCGATATGCCGACTCGGTCCCCGATGACCGGGACCTCGCACCGCGTACTTGCTGTTGTCGGCCTGCTGGTCGCGGCGGGCGTCGCCTGCGGCGGGGGCGGCGGCGGAACGGGCAGCGGGGGCGGCGGCAACGGCGGCAGCGGCGGCAGCGGAAATGCCAGCGGAAACGGGACGGCGGCCGACGTCGCCCGCAAGCTGGGACGCGCACCGCATTTCCTCGTCGGGATGGGGAACGATCTGGCGGGCGCGGAGGCGGGGTACGACCACAATCAGGACGGCGTGTACACGCTGGGCGTCACCATGGACCTGCACGACGCGTACATGGTCGGACTGCCCGGGCAGGGCGGCTGGCCCGACTGGAACGCGGAAGGGTCGTTCGTGAACATTCTCGCCAAGCCGGCGGCCGACCACGGCGTGGCGCCGATGTACACGCTGTACGCGATGGCGTCGATCGGCGACGGCAACCTGTCGGGCCTGGCCACCGATTCGTTCATGAAGCCCTACTGGGACGGCGCGCGCCTGCTGTTCCAGCGCATCGCCATGGACGACAAGCCGGCCCTGGTGCACCTCGAGCCCGATTTCTGGGCCTACGCGCAGCAGATGTCGCACGGCAGTCCGGCGGGGCTGGCCGTGCACGTCACCGGCCTGGTGCCCGAGTGCGCCGGCCTCACCAACGATCTGGCGGGCCTCGGGCACTGCTTGCTGCGGCTGGGGCGGATGCTCGCCCCCAAGGCGGTGCTCGGGTTCCACGCGTCGCGCTGGGCGGGCGACACCGCCAGCATGGTGTCGTTCCTGAACGGCATCGGCGCCGGCGAGGCCGACGTCATCGTGCAGGACATGCTGGATCGCGACGCGGGCTGCTTCGAGGCGCACGTCGATTCGCAGTGCCAGCGCAATGACGGCCCCTGGTACTGGGACGAATCGAACCAGACATCGCCCAATTTCCACGAGTACCTGGACTGGGCGAAGGCGATCGGCGCCGGGCTGGGGAAGCCGATCGTCTGGTGGCAGGTGCCGTTCGGCGTGCCCAGCACGACGCCCGGCGGAACCGCCGGCCACTACCGCGACAACCGCGTGCACTACGTGTTCGGCCACATCGGCGAGTTCGTGGCGGCGGGCGGCCTCGGCATCACCTTCGGCGTCGGCGCCGGCAACCAGACGTACATCACCAGCGACGGCAATCAGTTCAAGAACGCGGTCACCGCCTACTTCGCGGCGCCCGTCGGCCTGCCGTAACCGCTGCCCGCCCCCGCGGTATCCTGGCGGCGTGCGAACGGGGGTGATTGTCGCGGCGCTGGCGTGCCTGGCGCTGGCCGGGTGCCGCCGCGGGTCGAAGAGCGCGGGCACAGGCACGGGCGCGGGCGCGGGCAAACAGGAGCGCGATCCGGCGGCCGCGCTGCGGCTGGTTCCGCGGGACGCGCTGTTCGTCGTCGCGGCCGACCTCGCCCGGATCCGCACCGCGCCGATCACCGCCAAGCTGGGCGCGCTGCGGGTGGTGTTCGGGCCGGTGGTCAGCCAGGTAGAAGCGTTCACGGCCGGCAGCGGCTTCGATCCCTGGACGCAGATCGACAGCGTCACGATGGCGGGCGTCTCCCT
>Ga0070673_100001580_pt1 | contig 13437 bp, 7 predicted proteins | sample KBSM23metaG_FD_65342 | JGI IMG/M metagenome (GOLD analysis project Ga0070673, IMG submission 65342) | Miscanthus rhizosphere microbial communities from Kellogg Biological Station, Michigan, USA - KBS M2-3 metaG | ecosystem: Host-associated > Plants > Roots > Rhizosphere > Soil ... | reverse complement strand
TGATCGGCGTTCCGAAGGAGATCAAGACGCGCGAGTACCGGGTGGCTGCGACGCCGGCGGGCGTCCGTCAACTGGTGGCGCACGGACATCGCGTGCTGGTCGAGCACACGGCGGGCGAGGGGAGCGGCATCAGCGACGACCTGTACGTCGCCGCCGGCGCCACCATCGTGCCCGGCGCCGCGGACGCGTGGGGCGCCGACATGGTCATCAAGGTCAAGGAGCCGCTCGCGGCGGAGTACCGTTACTTCCGCGAGGGCCTGATCCTGTACACGTACCTGCACCTGGCGGCCGAGCCGGCGCTGACGCGCGAGCTGGTGAAGTCGAAGGTGGCGGCGGTGGCGTACGAGACGATCGAGACGTCCGACGGCCGGCTGCCGCTGCTGCGCCCGATGAGCGAGGTCGCCGGGCGGATGGCGGTGCAGGTGGGCGCGAACTGCCTCGAGAAAGAGCGGGGCGGCAAGGGCGTCCTGCTGGGCGGCGTGCCGGGCACGCGGCGCGGGCGCGTCGTCATCCTGGGCGGCGGGGTGGTCGGGCGCAGCGCCGCCACCATCGCGATAGGTATGGGTGCTTCCGTGACGGTGCTGGACGTGCGGGCCAAGACGATGGGCTACCTGGAAGACGTGTTCGGCAGCTCGATCGAGACGCTGTATTCGAACCCGTTCAACATCGAAGAGTCCGTGCGGCGCGCCGATCTGGTCATCGGCGCCGTGCTGATCCCGGGCGCGGTCGCGCCCAAGCTGGTCGACGAGAAGCTGGTCACGGAGATGGACAAGGGCAGCGTGGTGGTCGACGTCGCCGTCGATCAGGGCGGCTGCATCGAGACCTGCCGTCCGACCGACCACGATCACCCGACCTACGACGTGCACGGCGTCGTCCACTACTGCGTGCCCAACATGCCGGGCGCGGTCGCGCAGACCAGCACGTGGGCGCTGACCAACGTCACCATCGAGTACGCGCAGAAGATCGCGGACCTCGGCGTCGCGCGCGCGGTGATCGAGGACGCGGCGCTGGCGAAGGGCGTGAACTGCTTCGGCGGCAACGTGACCTGTTCGCCGGTCGCGCTCGCGCACAAGCTGCCCTACAGCCCGCTGTCGGCCCTGCTCAAGCTGACCTGAGCGGGTCTACAAGCAGCCGTTCGCGTCGCACGTCATCGACGCGCAATTCTCGGTCATGTTGTCGGCGCACATGCCCATGCTGTTGCAGTACGTGCGCGTGAAGTTCGTGCCGTCGCAGGAGGTCGAGCACAGCACGCTGCCGTCGCGGTACTGGCAGGTGCCGTTGGCGTTGCAGGCGCCGGTGGTGCCGCAGATCGACGTGTCCACGCTGGCGCAGGTGTTCGTCGGGTCCGGCTGGCCGGCGCCGACGACGTGACACATGCCCTGCATCCCCGGGAACGCGCAGGTCTGGCACGACGGGCACGAGCCGCTGGTGCAGCAGTAGCCGTCTGTGCAGTGGGTCATGGACCCCAGGTAGAGCCCACACTCGCCCTCGCGCCCGCAGGCATCGCCGGCTGTCTTCTTCGGCTTGCAGACGCCGGCATCGCAGTAGTGGGTGTTCGGGGAGCACTGCGAGTCGTCGGCGCAAGAACCCTGGCAACTGGCTCCGCTGCAGGTGTAGGGCGAGCAGGTCTGCGTCGCCGGGGTCGAGCAGCTGCCGCTGCCGTTGCAGGTCGACTTGGGCTGCAGCGTGAAAGTGTCCGCGCAGGAGGCGCCGATGCAGTCGGTACCCGCCGCGCCCTGCGTGCAGGCGCCGTTCGTGCACGTGCCGGTGTTGCCGCAGGGAGGGTTGTTGTTGGGGCACATCCCGTGCAACTCCGTCGCGCCGTTGCCGAGGTTCGCGCACGAACCGGACGCGCAGGTCTGGCAGGTGCCGCAGACCGATGAATTGCAGCACTTGCCGTCGACGCAGAAGTTGGTGGTGCACTCGTGGCCCAGCGAGCAGCCGGCGCTCGGCCCGGGCGACTTCTTCAGCAGGCACATCCCGCTGGTTCCGCCCGAGCAGTAGTAGCCGCTGGCGCAGTCGTTGTCGCCGTTGAGGGTGTAGTTGCAGCTGGCGAGGCAGGCGTTGCCCGCGCCGTTGCAGACGTAGGCGCCGCAGCTGATCGGGCTCAACGGGTTGCAGCTGCCGCTGCCGTTGCAGAACGACTGCTGCTGGTACATGCCGCTCGAGCACGAAACCGACGGACCGCACGGCGTCGTCATCGGCTGCTGCTGGCACGCACCGTTCGCGCACAGGCCGGTGTTGCCGCACGCGCCGGTGCTGCCGCAGCGGAGGTGCGGGTCGAAGGCGGGCGTCGTGACGCCGACGTTCGAACAGGTGCCCGCGCCGTTCAGGTTGCACGCTTGACAGGTCGGGCAGCTGCCCGCCGAGCAGCAGACGCCGTCCGTGCAGTGCGTGCTGGCGCACTCGTTGTCGACGCTGCACGAAGCGTTGGGGCCCTTCTTGGGCGCGCAGCTGGTCCCCGCGCAGTAGTTACCGCCCGCGCAGTCGGTGTCGACGCTGCAGGTCGTCCGGCACTTGTTGTTGGTGCCGCACGCGTACAAGCCGCAATTCACCGTGCTCTTCTGGTTGCACGTGCCGCTTCCGGTGCACGTCGACGGCGGCTGGTAGGTCGTGCCGATGCACGATTCGCCCGCGCCGCACGAAACGCTGGCCGCCGCCTGCGTGCAGGCGCCGGAGCCGTTGCAGGTGCCGGTGTTTCCGCACGGCGGGCTGGCGGTGCACTGGCCCGCCGGCGCGGTCGTGCCCGCCCCCAGCGGCGTGCAGGTGCCGGGCGCGGTGCCGTTGCAGGTCTGGCACGTTCCACAGCTGGCGCTGCCGCAGCAGACGCCGTCCGTGCAGAGGTTGCTGGTGCATTCCTTCGCGGCGCCGCACGCCGTCCCGTTCCCCTTCTTGGCGACGCAGCTTCCCGCCGTGTTGCAGTAGAGGCTGCTGCTGGAGCACTGGCTGTCGGCCGTGCAGCTGGTCAGGCACGCGTTCGTGCCGCAGATGTAGTTCCCGCAGCTCACGGTGTTCATCTGGTTGCACCCGCCGCCGCCCGAGCAGGTCGACGCCGGCTGGTAGGTCGAGCCGGTGCAGGACACCGGCGCCCCGCACGAAACGCTGGCCGCCGCCTGCGTGCAGCCGCTGGCGCCGTTGCAGGTGCCGGTGTTGCCGCAGGGCGGGCTGGCGGTGCACTGGCCGGCCGGCGCTGCCGTACCGGCCGCCAGCGGCGTGCAGGTGCCGGGCGAGGTGCCGGCGCAGGTCTGGCACGTTCCGCACGCGGGGCTGCCGCAGCAGACGCTGTTGACGCAGTTGCCGCTGATGCACTGGTTGCCGGCCGTGCACGCGGTGCCGGGGGGCTTGAGCCCGCAGTTCCGGTTCCCCGTTGTTCCCAGACAGGTATTCGGCGCCAGGCAGTGCGTGTCCATCGCGCAGTTGTTGCGGCAGGTGGTGCCGCCGCACATGTACGGGCTGCAGCTGGACGACGTCGCCGTCGCGCAGCCGCCCGTGCCGTTGCAGTGCGAGATCGGCGTGTACGTCGATCCGGAGCACGTCTCGGTTCCGCACGACACGGTCGTCGCGGCCAGCTGGCAGCCGCCCGCGCCGTTGCACGCGCCGGTGTTTCCGCAGGGCGGGCTGGGGGCGCAGCGGTTACCCGGATCCATGGTGCCGAGCGGGACATTCGTGCAGGTGCCGGCGTTCACGCCCACGTTGCAGGCCTGGCACAGCGGGCACGAGCTGCTGGCGCAGCAGACGCCGTCGACGCAGGAGTAGCCCGTCAAGCATTCGGCGGTCGCGGCGCACGGCTTGCCCGGAGGCTTGAGGGTGCCGCAGCGGTTCGTCTTCGGGTCGCAGATGTTGGGCGACAGGCAGTCAGCGTCCTTCGTGCACGCCGCGAGGCACGCGGTCGCGCCGTTGCAGACGTAGGGATTGCACGGGATGCTGGACGCCGGCTGACAGACACCCAGCCCGTTGCACGTCCGGCCGGTGGTCAGGTTCGACAGACCGGTGGCGCAGGATGGCGGCGCGCACATCGTGCTGGCGCTGTAGAGCCGGCACGCGCCCTTGCCGTCGCAGAACCCGTCGGTGCCGCAGCTGGCGGTACCCTGGTCAGCGCAGCGCGACTGAACGTCGACCGCTCCGGCGGCGACGTTGCTGCACACGCCCAGCGACGCCGTCAGCGCGCACGACTTGCAGACGCCCGTGCAGGCCGTTTCGCAGCAGACGCCTTGCTCGCAGAAGCTCGACAGGCACTCCTCTTTCTTCGTGCAGAGCGCGCCCTTCGGCTTGAGGCCGCAGGATCCGTTCTGGCACACGGCGGGCGCCTGGCACTGGCTGTCGTTCGTGCACGACGCGTTGCACGCGTCCATGGTCGGGCCGCACGCAAACGGGAAGCACGCCGTCGTGGGAGGCGTGACGCACGCGCCGCTGCCGTCGCAGGAGGACAGCGGCGTGAACTGGTTGGACGCCGAGGGACAGGTCGCGGGCTTGCAGGGCGTGCCCGACGGCCACCGCTGGCAGGCGCCCGCCTCGCACTTGCCGTTGGTGCCGCAGGTCGACGCAGCCTGCATCGCGCACAGCCCCGACGGATCGTTCGCCCCCGTCGCGACGTTCGAGCAGACGCCCAGCATCCCGGCCACGCACGACTTGCACGCGGTGTTGCAGGCCGAATCGCAGCAGACGCCCTGCGCACAGAAGCCGCTCTGGCACTCGTCGGGGCTCGAGCAGGTCGCGCCCTGGCCGCCCTTGCCGCACGAGTTCATCCGGCACTGGTTCGTGGGCGGGTTCAGGCACTGGCTGTCGTTGGTGCAGGCGTTGAAGCAGCGCGAGCCGTTGCAGACATAGGGCGCGCAGGGGATGAGATCCGGCGCCACGCACTGGCCGCTGGCGTTGCAGGTCGACGGCGCCTTGTAGACGTTGCTGCTGCAGGTCTCGTCGGCGCACAGCGTGCCGACCGGCCACTTCTGGCAACCGAGGTTGCCGTCGCACTTGCCGTTGGTCATGCAGGTGCTCTGCGCCGTCATCGCGCAGACGCCGCGCGGGTCCACCGTTCCCGCCGCGGTGGGCGTGCAGCGGCCCATCGACGCGGGCAGGTTGCATTTGCGGCACGCGCCCGCGCAGGCCGTGTCGCAACAGACGCCGTCCGCGCAGTGGCTGTTCTGGCACTCGTTGTCCACGCTGCACGGCTGCCCGTCCTGCTTCGGTCCGCAGGTGCCGAGGCCCAGGCTGTTGGTGACGCAGGCAATCCCGGTGTCGCAGTCGGCGCTGCTGTTGCAGATCTTGGTGCACATGCCCGAGGCACAGCGGAACGGATGGCAGTCCTGAATGCCCTGCGCGAGGCAGGTCCCCAGCCCGTTGCACACTCCGGCCGTGTTGACCTTGCCGACACCCGAGCAGCTCGGATCGATGCACACCGTATCGCGCGGATAAAGCTTGCAGCCGCCGATGCCGTCGCAGAAGCCGGTCTGGCCGCAGCTGGCCTTGCCCTGGTCGCGGCAAATGCCCCGGGTGTCGGGGACGTCCGCGTCGAGCGGCCAGCAGCGGCCTTCGCGTCCCATCAGGTTGCACGACAGGCACGGACCCTGACAGGCGACGTTGCAGCAGACGCCGTCGGCGCAGAACCCGGAAGCGCACTGGTCGCCGGACTTGCAGCTGGCGCCGATCTTCAGCTTGCCGCAGCTGTTCATCACGCACGCCTGGCCGCTGACGCATTCGTTGCTCGACGTACAGGTCGTGTGGCAGGCGCCGGTGCTCGGGTTGCACGTGAACGGCACGCAGATGCGCGTCGATCCCGGCTTGCAGTGCCCCAGGCCGTCGCACGCGAACGATCCGACGACCGCGTCGCCGTCGCATGTGCCCGCCTTGCACGTCGTGTTCTCGGGGTACTTGCGGCAACCGCCGGCGCCGTCGCACTTCCCGTCGGTGCCGCAGGAGGTGGCCAATGTCGTCGGGCACGTCGTCGTGTCGCGCGGCGAGTCGCCCGCCTTGCGCATCACGCACATGCCCTCGGTCCCGGCGGAGTTGCAGGTCTTGCATCCCTCCGTGCACGCGCCGTTGCAGCACACGCCGTCCACGCAGAAGCCGCTGGCGCACTGCTCCTTGCACTTGCACGGGTCGCCCAGGGCCTTGGGCGCTTCGACCTTGTCGCAAACGGGCGGGGCCTCGATGCCGCCGTCGGTCTTGTCCACCCGCATATCGGTGTTCGGGTTGACCTCGAAGGCCCCATCGCCGCCGTCAGGATTGGACGGCGACTTCTTGCAGGCCGCGCCCGCAAACGTCAGCGCCACCAGCGCCGCCGCTGCCACCCACCCCAAATTCCGACGCGATGTCATGGTTTCGCTAAGCGAAGGGGTCCATCAAGGAAAGCCTCACGTTATCATGGGGTAACGCCGGCCGGCTATGTGAACCTGGTGGTGTCACGTGAACGACACCGGCGATAACGTGGTATTTTTGGGAGTCTTCCGACGGAGGCCTTGAAATTATGTTTACTTATTCGCATCCCCTCGCCCGGGTAGGGAAATCGCCCGTCCTGCTGCTGCTCTGCGCCGCATTCGTGCCCTGGCTGGGCTGCACGGCGGGCGTCAAGCCGACGGTCGCCGGGGCGGCCGGGACCGGCGGTGGGTCGAACCCGGGGGTCGGCGGAACCTCGTCGTCCGGCGCGGCCGGCACCGGAACCGCGGGCAGCACGGGGCTGATTGGCGGCTTCGGCGGCATCACCACCAACGACAGCGGCATGGGCTGCCAGCACACCCAGTACACGTTCGACCCGAAGATCCCGACGGTCTACGTGCTGGTCGATCGGTCGGGCAGCATGTTCGACTGCCTGACCACGACCACGAACGTGGAGGCGATGTGCGGCGCGAACAACCAGGGAACGCCGATGGACACCTCCTGGTACAAGCTGAAGGAGGCGGCGCGCGCCGTGCTCACCAGCCTGGAGCACGACGTCCACTTCGGGTTCGCGACGATCTGGGGTCAGAACCCGGCGGGCGGGGGAAGCTGCCCGCCGCTTCAGGGAATGATCGCGAACAAGGTCGCGCCGGCACCCGACAACGCCACGGCGATCATGACGCTTTACGATTCGCTGCCGTTCCAGCCCAACACCACGCAGCAAGGGATGAAGTTCGAGACGCCCGCCAGCGAGACGCTGGACATCATCGGCAAGGAATTGATGGGGCTGACGACCCAGGGCGACAAGTACATCCTGTTCATCACCGACGGACAGCCGGACTACTGCGACGACTCGAATTCGCTGTGCGCGCCGGATTCGGTGATCGGGAAGCTCCAGGCGATCAAGGCAGGCGGCATCACGACGATCGTGATGGGCCTGCAGGCGAACATCAGCGACTTGCCGATGGGGATCCTGCAGGCGTTCGCGAACGCCGGCGCGGGCGAGCCCACCGTCGCGCCGCTGCGCGGGACGACGGGCACGACGTTCGACTTCTACGATCAGTGCAACTCGGCGGCGCCGCCCTGGCACGCCGACCTGGTGGCGGCGGGCAAGGCCGACGCGCGCGGCACGACGCTGGGCACGTATGCGACGACGGCCGGGCCGACGAAGCCTTACACGCCCATGGCCGCCGACCAGAGCCAGCTGGTCATGCAGCTGTCGAAGGCGCTCGCGGGCGTGAAGAGCTGCACGTTCGATCTCACCGCGACGGGCGGGGTGTCGATCAAGGTTGACCTCAAGCAGCTGAACAAGGCGACCGTCAAGGTCGAGGGCACCACCATCGCGCTGGACCCGAACAGCGCGAACGGCTGGAACATGATCAACGAGACGACGGTGCAGCTGTTCGGCAGCGCGTGCGACGCCTGGCGCAACCCCGACGCCAAGGTGATCGACTTCAACTTCCCCTGCGAGATCATCGTCGAGTAGTCGCCGGCGCGGTCAGCCGATGAAGCCGGCGACGAGGCTGACGGCGGTCGCGAGGATCGCCGTGTTGTAGGCGAACGACAGCGCCGCGTGCGCCAGCACCGTGCGCCGGATCGGGCGGCTCGTGATGGCGACGTCGGACGTCTGGAAGCACATCCCGAGCGTGAAGGCGAAGTAGGCGAAGTCGAGGTAGGTCGGCTTGGTATCGCCCGGAAACACCAGGCCGCCCTCGCCGTCGCCGTCGTCGCGATAGTAAAGGTGCGCATAGCGAAGCGTGTACGCCGTGTGCGTCATCGCCCACGCCGTCACGACCGCGGTCAGGCACAGCACGATGAACGCGGGACGCTGCTCGGCGGCGCAGGTGCGCGCGCCGCGCAACACGACCGCGGTCGCGAACAGGCTGAAGCCGCTGGCGAGGATCGCGAGCACCCAGACCACGCGCCGGCCCGGGTCCTCCTCGGCCGCAAGCCGGCGGGTCTGCTTGACGTCGTTGGCGGTATGGAAGATCACCGCCCAGGCGAGGGCGCCCATGCAGAACGCCGCCGCGTCCCAGCCGGCGACGGCGCGCAGCGCGACGCCGAAGCGCTCGGGGACCAGGAACGAGACCGCGAGCCCGGCGGCGATGGCGATGACCAGCCGGTACCGCGCCTGGCGCGGATCGTGTCGCGCGAAGGCGCGGGACGCAGCGGCGGCCATCCACCGCCAGCTTCGCTGACCCCGCGGGTGGAGTAAAGCGAACGAAGCCTTATCATGCACCGTCATGTCCTGGCGGCTGGAACGAGGCGCGAACGTCGGCGCGGACGGCGCGGTCAGCTTCGCCGTCTGGGCGCCGCGGCGGGGGGCCCTGTCCGTGCGAATCCTCGACGGCGCCGGCCGAACGCGCGCGGACGTTCCCATGACCCGCGACGGCGACGGGGTGTTCACGGCGCGCGCCGACGCAGGCCTGGCGCCGCCCGGAACCGACTACGCCTTCGTGCTGCCCGACGTCGGCGTCCGTCCCGATCCGGTGTCGCGCCATCAGCCGAACGGCGTGCACGCGCCGTCGCGCATCGTCGCCGCCGACGGCTTCGCCTGGACCGACTCCCACTGGCGCGGCCTGCCCCGCGCCGATCTCGTGGTCTACGAGCTGCACGTCGGCACGTTCTCGCCGGAGGGAACCTTCGCGGGGGTCGCCGCGCGCTTGCCCTACCTGCGCGATCTCGGCGTCACCGCCGTCGAGCTGATGCCGGTCGCGGCGTTTCCCGGCGATCGCAACTGGGGCTACGACGGTGTCTACCTGTTCGCGCCTCACACCGCGTACGGGGGGCCGGACGGCCTGAAGCAGCTCGCCGACGCGTGCCATGCGCACGGGCTCGCGCTGATCATCGACGTCGTCTACAACCACCTCGGCCCGGAGGGGAACTATCTCGGTGACTACGGCCCGTACTTCACGAATCGGTACCGCACGCCGTGGGGCGACGCGCTCAACTTCGACGGCGCGGACAGCGATCAGGTTCGGCGGTTCTTCGTGGACAACGCGCTGTACTGGTTGACCGAGTACCACGCCGACGGCCTGCGGCTGGACGCGATCCAGGGCATCCACGATTTTTCGGCGCGGCCGATCCTGCAGGAGATCGCCGACGCGTTTCACGCCGAGTCCGCGCACCTGGGCCGCGACGCCTGGCTGATCGCCGAGAGCGATCTCAACGACCCGCGCGTGATCCGGCCGAAGGACGTGGGCGGGCTGGGGCTGGACGCGCAGTGGAGCGACGACTTCCACCACGCGCTGCACGCGGTCGTCACCGGCAACCGGCGCGGTTATTTCGGCGACTTCGGGCGCGTCGCCGATCTCGGCAAGGCGGTCACGTCCGGCTTCGTCTACGACGGGCAGCACGCGCCCCATCGCCGCCGGCGGCACGGCGCGTCGGCGGCGACCGACGCGGGCGACCGGTTCGTCTCGTTCATCCAGAACCACGACCAGGTCGCCAACGCGTACCAGGGAAAGCGGATCGCGCAGGTCGCCGGGCACGCGCGCCAGAAGGTCGCGGCGGTGGTGCTGTTCTCGACGCCGGCGCTGCCGTTGCTGTTCCAGGGCGAGGAATACGCCGAGGACGCGCCGTTCGATTACTTCACCAGCCACGGCGATGCGGCCCTGGCCACCGCGGTTCGCGAGGGGCGCCACGCCGAGTACCTGCATCTGCTGGACGAAGGCGCCGACATGGGAGCGTGGGCGGACCCGCAGGACGAGCAGACGTTCCGCAACTGCAAGCTGCGCTGGGCGTCGCTGGGAGACGCGCCGCACGCCGACATGCTGGCGTTCTATCGCGCGCTGATCGCCGCGCGCCGCGCGCTGGTGCCGTTGCGCAACGGCCGCAAGGATCTCGCGCGCGTCGAATTCGACGAGGAGGAGCTCTGGCTGACGATCATGCGCGGCGACGTCTGGGGGGCCGCGACATTCACGGCGGCCAGCCTGGGCGACGCGCCGGCGCGGATCCGGTTTCCGCCGGGCACGTGGAAGCTGGTGCTGGCGACGGACCGCGTGATCGCCTCCACCGCCGTGGCGAGCGGGACCGTCGTGGTTCCGCCGTCGACGGCGGCCATCTACGAGCTCGTCGCCGAGCGCGATTAGCCGCCCCCGCGCGAAGCGCGGGATCGCGGCTACCAGAAAAAACGTAGTCGCAAACCGCGCCTGCGGCGCGGAGCGACTAGGTCGCGTCAGCGGAGGCGCGGCGCGCCGGCGCGCGGCTCGGCGCCGAACATCATGCTCTGGCTGCCGTGGCCGGCGCCGAAGGCGCCGTGCGCCGTGAACGGACTCGGCTGGCGCGGGCGAAACATCACGATCGTCGACAGCGCCGCCAGCAGAGCAAGACCCAGCAGCAGCCCCCGTCCCGCGACCGAATCAACCGTCTGAGCCGACATCGTGACTCCTACGATCGAAGCTGGGCACCACGGCCGCCGTTGTCCAGCGCCGCCCAGCCTCGCGCGCAGGCCGCTCAGTACTTGTACTTGAGCTTGCCCGAGAAGTGGGCAGTGACGTCGCCGGTCCAATCGTGCTCGGGCAGGGCGCCGACGACCTCGAGCGTGAACTTCGCGCGGTCAGTGTTCCAGGCCGCGAACACGTTGACGGGGTTCAGCGTCGTCAGGTGGATCTCGTCGCGCGCGGCGGCACCCGGCGCGGGCTCGTAGACGCCGAGCTCGATCGCCTCGCTGCCGTCGTCGGGCGCCATCGTGATGCGCATGTAGTGGATGAAGGAAAGATCGGCGACGCCGCCGGTCGCGCGCAGCGACACGCTCAAGGTCCGCACTTGGGAGTCGAGCCCGTCGGGGAACTCGATCTTCTTGTGCTCCTGCGAAAAGCTCTTCGACATCGACAGGTCGCCCGCGAGGCTGGCGCCGGCGACGCCCGGAAAGACCACGTCGTGCTGGGTGACCTGAACGTCGGGGACGTCGGCCTCGAGGCCCATGTTGCAACCGGCGGCGGCGAGGGCGGAAGACAACGCGATGGTGATGGGGACGAGGGCAGATGTTTTCATGGCGATTACCAGAGGTAGACGATCAGGCCGAGCTTTACGGACGGGAACCAGGCGCGCACCGTCGGGTCCTGGTTGACGGAGATCTCCGTCGAACCGTTGCCGCCGTTGGAAGACGCCTTGGACGCGACGACGCTGTCGAAGTTGTGGATGTCGGCGCGGATGTAGCTCATGCCGCCGTGGATGTAGAACACCGCGCGCCGCGATCCGAAGTCCAGGCCCAGGTGCGCGTTGGCGTAGTCGTAACCGACGCGCTCGAGCAACGCGCTCGAGAACGTCGATCCGGCGAAGCGCTGCGCGAGGCCGTTCGCGTTGCCGTCGAAATAGTGGCCCGCCTCGATCGTCGCCGAGGGCCCGCTCCCGAACGGAAGCCACGTCGCGCCCACGCGGATGCCCTTGCTGATCATGTTCGTGCCGCCGCCGCCGTGCGCGCGCAGCCACGAGAACGGCCGCACCACCAGCGACCCGTTCGCGCCGTCGGGCAGGCCGGCGTCCACCATCACGCCCACCACCGGCAGCGGCGCGGGTTCCTGGGCGGACGCAGGCGTCGACACCGTCTCCGCGACCTGGGCACGCGCGGGGAGCGCCCACGAGATCAGGGCGGCGGCGGCAAGGACCGGAAGCTGGTGAGCGGGGCGCATCACCAAGATACTTCGGTATATTTTTATGTTAGCTTGAGTACAAGTTTTTTATTAACAGTACTATGATAAATGCAAATAATTTCAATAACTTGAATATGATGCGCGCCGCCGTCCGCCGGCGCCGGGCACAAAAAAAGCCGCTCTCGGCGGCCGCAACGCGAACGGAAGATTTTTCGGGCTCAGCGGCGCTTCAGGACGCCGCCCCAGCGGCCCTGGGCCGGGGCCGCCGCCGCATCGGCGTGGGCGGCCGGCTTCTTCGCCTCGTGCTTGGGCGCCGGCTCGCGCGTCGCCACGACGGGACGCGCGGCCGACTTCGATCCCGGCTTCGCGGCCGGCGCGCTGTCGTTCGACGTGAAGGGATCGTCCCACTTGCCGCCGCCACCGCCACCGCGGCGCACAGGCGCCTTCGCGGGCTTGGCCGGCTCGACGGGCGCCGCGCGGCGCGTGCTGGTCGACTTGCTGTCGGTGAACGGGTCATCCCAGTCGCCGCCCTTGCCGGCGGAACGCTTCGCCGGAGGCGGCGGGGCCGCGGCCGTCTTGCGTGATGCCGGGCGAAAGTCGTCTTCGTCGTCGACCACGCGCTTCGAGGCGACCTGCTTGGCCGGCTTGCGCGACGACGACGGATCCGAGAACGGATCCGCCCATTCGCCCGGCCGCGAGTTCACCGCGGCGGTCTGCTTGCGCACGCCCGCGCCGGCCGGCGCCGAGGTGCGCGTCGACGTCGTGGTGGCGACCGCGGGTTGCGGGCTGCCCGATCCCGCGGCGCCCTGCACGACGCGGATGACGCCGTCGTCGCGCTTGACCGGCTTGGGCGCCGCGATCGGCGTGTGCACGGGCGCCGACTCGCGAATCTCCGGCTTCGCCCATTCGGGTGTCTCGTGCTTGACCTTGGTCTCGGGCATCGGCGCGGCCTTCTCGGCGTCGGTCAGCAGATCGTCGACGCCGTCCTTCTTTCCCTTCTTGGCGGCGCCCTTGATGGCCGGCTTCTCGGTCGCGAGCATGTCGACCAGCGCCTTGTCCTCCGAAGTCGAGGCGCGCTTCTTCTTCGGTCCGCCTTCTTCCTTCAGCAGCTTGTCGATGAACTTGTCGTCGGCCGGCTTCAGCACGGGCGGCGGCGCCTTCGCGGCCTCGGTCTCCAGCTTCGGCGAAACCTCGGTGTGCTTGACCTTGTTCTTGTCGCCCTCGTCGGGCAGCGTCGGCAGCGCGACCTCACCGCCGCGCTTCTGCGTCGTCGGTCCCGCCTTCGCCGCCGCTTCCTTCTCTTTCGCCTCGCGCGCGGCGTTCGCGGCCTTGTCGCGCTCGGCTTTCTCGGCCGCCGCTTTGTTGATCTCCTGCGCCTTCCGGATCTTGTCGAGCTCGGACTTCTTGTCGTCCGGCCCCATCACCTTGTCTTCCCACTGCAGCGTCTTGCCGATGCCCGTCTTGTCTTCAG
>Ga0070673_100001575_pt1 | contig 13449 bp, 6 predicted proteins | sample KBSM23metaG_FD_65342 | JGI IMG/M metagenome (GOLD analysis project Ga0070673, IMG submission 65342) | Miscanthus rhizosphere microbial communities from Kellogg Biological Station, Michigan, USA - KBS M2-3 metaG | ecosystem: Host-associated > Plants > Roots > Rhizosphere > Soil ... | reverse complement strand
GGCCGCGCACCGAGCGCGATGCGGATGCCGATCTCGCGCGTGCGCTGCCCCACCATGAAGGCCATCACGCCGTAGATGCCGATCGCCGCGAGCACCAGTGCGAGCACCGCGAAGGCGCCGAGGAGCTGCGTCGAGAAGCGCCGCGACGCCGTGGCCGTGGCCACCATCTCCTGCATCGTCTTCGCGCCGAAGGTCGGCAGGTCCGGATCGACGGCGCGCACTTCCGCCGCCAGCGCCGATCCGAGCAGCTGCGGATCCCCGCTCGTCTTCAGCGCCAGCGAAAGGCTCAGGCCGCTGCGCTGCGTGAGGGGCCGGTAGATCGTCGGCCGCGGATCCTCTTCGAGGCGCCGCGTGCGCATGTCGTCGACCACGCCGATCACAGTCAGCCACGGGCTGTTGGTGGCCTGCGGCCCGCCGAGATGCAGACGCCTGCCGACGGGATCCTGCCCGGGCCAGCTCAGACGCGCGAGTGAATCGCTGATGATCGCCACCGGCGCTCCCCTGGCGTCGTCCTGGCTGCCGAAGGGACGGCCGCGGAGCAGCCGGATGCCCATGACCTCGAAGTAGCGCGGCGTCGCCGAGGAATACTGCGCGGTCGGCACCCGCGATCGGTCGTCCGCTTCGGTGCCTTCGGCGGTGAAGACGACCGCACTGCGGCTGCCGTCGAGCGGCAGCGCGTCGGCGGCCGCCGCGGCCGTCACGCCGGGCAACGCCGCCGCGCGCCGCAGGATCTCCTCGTAGGTGGCGACGCGGGCCGGGTGGCCGGTGGTGCGATTCGAGTAGCGCCCCTGGCTGGGATCGTTGGGCTGCGGCAGCCAGAGCTTCGCCGTCAGCACGTTGGCCGGATTGAAGCCCAGCTCGACGCGCTGCACGCGAACGAAGCTGCGCACCAGCAGCGCGGCGCCGACGAGCAGCACCAGCGCCAGCGCGAACTCGACGACGACGAGCGCCGATCGCAGCCAGCCGCGCGCGCCGGATGCGCCGCGCGATCCTTCCTTCAGCGCCTCGTTGACGTCGGATCGCGTGGTGTGCAGCGCCGGCAGCGTCCCGAAGACCAGCGCCGTCAGCACCGACATCGCCGCGGTGAACGCGACGACCTGCGCGTCGACGCGGATTTCCTGCAGCCGCGGCAGCCCGCTCGGCACGATCGCCAGCAGCACCGCGAGCAGCCACCCGGTGACCATGGCGCCGGCGAGGCCGCCCAGCACCGCCAGCACCAGGCTCTCGATCAGCAGCAGCCGGATCAACCGCGCGCGCGACGAGCCGAGCGCGCGCCGCACCGCGAGCTCGCGCTGGCGTGACGAGGCGCGCGCCAGCAGCAGGTTGGCGATGTTGGCGCACGCGATCACCAGCACCACGCCGACCGCGCCGAACAGGATCAGCAGCGGCGTACGCACCGATCCCACCACGTCCTGCTGCAGCGCGATGATCCGCGGCGCCCAGGCGGCGCGCGGGGGATAGTCGTTCGGATAGGCCGCACGGAACTCCTTCGCCATGGCGTTCAGCCGCTGCTGCGCCTGGCTCACGCTGATGCCGGCCTTCAGCCGTCCGATCGCTCCGGTGATGAAGTAGTTGCCGCGGATCGCAGGGCTCGGAAACGGATTGCCGAGAAAGCTCGCCGGCGCCCACGCGTCGACGTCGGTCAGCACCGATCGTCCGGGATGACGGAAGCCGGGCGGCAGCACGCCGACGACGGTGTACCAGTCGTTGTCGACGCGGAGCTTGCGCCCGATCGCATCCGGCGAGGCGCCGAAGCGTCGCCGCCACAGGGCGTCGCTGATGACCAGGACTTCGGTGATGCCCGGTCCGTCGTCCTGCGGACCGAACAGCCGTCCGAGCTGGGGACGCACGCCGAGCACGTCGAAGTACGACGGGCTCGCGAGCAGCACTTCGACGCGCTCGGGCTGATCGATCTCGGTGAGGTTGGCGTTGATCGCCCAGACGCCGGCGATCTGGTCGAACAGTCCGCTGCGATCGCGGTAGTCGATGAACTCCGGCTGCGACATGCCGATGTCGATGCCGTTGATGCCGGTGAAGTCCGACGTCACGCGCACCAGGCGATCGGCGCTGGCGTACGGCAGCGGCCGCATGACCACCGCGTTGACCACGGTGAAGATGGCGCTGTTGGCGCCGATGCCGAGCGCGAGCGTGGCAATCGCGATCGCCGCAAAGCCGGGAGCACGGCGCAGGCCGCGCCAGGCAAACCGCAGATCCTGCAGGACGGTGTCGATCATGGCCAGTCCGAGGTGGCAATCCGCACGCCACGCGGGACCTCACGAAATCGTCGTTTTCAGGCCTGTTTCATCGCTGTAACGCGTTCCGTGCTCCGCTTCCGGGACTGAGGTGTGCGGAAGCGAACAGGCGCGCGACATTCGCGATCAACTTAGGCACGTTTCTCCGCGTCATTCCGTCAAAGTCTCTGATGGCACGCGCTTTGGACTCCCGGCCGCCCGACAGCATGGCCGTTTCCTGCGACATGAAGCCGCGGATCCTGATTGCCGACGATCAGCCGGATCTGCTCGACGCGCTGAAGCTCCTTCTCAAGGGGCAGGGCATCGAGTTCGACGCGGTGACGTCGCCCGACGCGGCGTTGAACGCGCTCAACTCGCGTCCGTTCGACCTGGTGCTGATGGACCTCAACTACACCGGCGACACGACGTCGGGGCGAGAGGGGATCGATCTCCTCGCACGCGTGCAGGCAGTGGATGCGCTGCTGCCGGTGATCGTGATGACCGGCTGGGGCAGCGTCGACCTCGCCGTCGAGGCGATGCGCCGCGGCGTGCGCGACTTCGTGCAGAAGCCGTGGGACAACGCGCAGCTGCTGACGACGCTTCACAAGGAGATCGAGGCGGGGCGCGCCCGCCGGCGTGAAGAAGCGGCCGAGCGGCGCGAGCTCTCCGAGGCCTTGAAGATCCAGCAGCGACTGCTGCCGCAGCAGGTGCCGCAGATCGACGGCTGGGAGCTGGCCGTCTCCTGGCAGCCCGCCTCCGGCGTCGGCGGCGATTGCTTCGACATGATCCGTTTGGGCGACACCCGCCTGGCGATCTCGATCGCCGACGTCGTCGGCAAAGGCATCCCCGCCGCACTGCTGATGTCGAACCTGCAGGCCGCCGTGCGCGCGTTTGCGTCTGAAGCGGTTGAACCACAGGCGCTCTGTCACCAGGTCAATCGCATCTTGTGCGGCAACATCGCGGAAGGACGCTTCATCAGTTTCTTCTACTCGGTGCTCGATGCGCCGACGGGCGTGATGACGTACACCAACGCGGGGCATTACCTACCCATGCTGGTGCGCGCTGATGGCGCCGTCGAGCGGCTCGGCGCGGGCGGGCCGGTGCTCGGCGTGCTCTCCGATGCCGAATACGAACAGGCCCATGTCGGCATTGGCCCCGGCGATCGCCTCGTGATGTTCACCGACGGGCTGACCGAAGCGCGCAGCGCGGCAGACGAGGAGTTCGGCGAAGAGCGCCTGCTCGACGCCGCCGTCGCGCATCGCGCGTGCAGCGCGCCGGCCCTGCAGGCCAGGCTGGCCGACAGCGTGGCCACCTTTACCGGCGGCCGCCTGCAGGACGACGCGACGTTGATCGTGCTGGCAGCTGACCTGGGCTGAATCCACGTACAGCCGTGACGAACCGCAGCGATGAGGGACCGGTGAACAGCAGCTTGACGGACTTTTCGCGCCCTCTCGATACTGTCCGCATGCGAAGAATGTGGACACCGCCCTGGGCATGGGTGTTTGGCGTCGCCACCTGCCTCAGCCTGTTCTCGTGGCTGCAGGCCTGGCGGCTGACGATCATCAACATGAAGCCGGGCATGTCCGCGCAGGCGGGCAAGCTGCTCGTCCTCAATCTCGCGTACTGGTACCTCCCGGCGCTGCTGATTCCCGCGGTGGTCTGGGCCGCGCGCCGATTCCCGTTCGACACCGGGCGGACCATCCGCGCGATCGCGGCGCACGCCGTCGGGGCGCTGACCTTTGCCTTCGCCAACTTCGTCGGCATGATGGGCATGCGCTTCCTGCTGTGGACCGACGCCGGGAAGTGGAGCGGCGCCACCTGGGCCGAGTTCGCCCAGCGCAGGATCCTGGAACAGCTCGACTGGAACCTCATGGTCTACGGCGTGATCGTCGGCATGAGCCACGCCATCGCCTACTACCACGAGTCGCAGGAACGGAAGCTCAAGGCGGCGCAGCTCGAGACGCGGCTGGTCGAAGCGCGGCTCAAGACGCTCGAAGCGGAGCTGCATCCCCACTTCCTCTTCAACACCCTGCACGCGATCTCGACGCTGGTCCACCGCGACCCGGAGAGCGCCGATCGCATGATCAGCCGGCTCAGCGATCTGCTCCGCATCACGTTCGATCGCAGCGGCGAGCCCAAGGTCTCGCTGAAGGAAGAGATCGATTTTCTCCAGAAGTATCTCGACATCGAACAGACGCGCTTCCAGGATCGTCTTACCGTCAACGTGAAGATCGATCCCGACGCGCTCGACGGCGAGGTGCCTCGGATGATCCTGCAGCCGATCGTGGAGAACGCCATCAAGCACGGCATCGCCGGCCGCAACGGCGGCGACCACGTGCAGATCACCGCCGGCAAGGAGGGCGAGCGGCTCTGGATGCAGGTGCGCGACAACGGCGGCGGGCTGCAGATCCGCACGCTCAAGGCGCTGCGCACCGGGGTCGGCCTGTCGAACACGCGCGCACGGCTCGATTGTCTCTATGGGCGCCATTACCGCCTGGAGTTCTCCGACCGCAACGGAGGGCTCTCGGTCCTGATTGAAATCCCCTTCCAGCGCGTGTCCACCGCCGGCGCGCCGGCGGCGTTCCGCGTGGCGTGAGCATCACATCATGACCACACCGCGACCGACTCGAGTCCTGATCGTCGACGATGAACCGCTCGCCCGCGAGCGCCTGCGCACGCTGCTGCAGGAGGAGCCCGGCTTCGAGATCGTCGGGGAGGCCGGCGACGGCACCACCGGCGCCGAGTCGATCCTCGCGCTGCAGCCGGATCTCGTCTTCCTCGACGTCCAGATGCCGGGCGCCGACGGCTTCGACGTCATCGACGCGGTGGGCGCCGACAAGATGCCGTTCGTGGTCTTCGTCACCGCCTACGACCGCTACGCGCTGCGCGCCTTCGACGTGCACGCGCTCGACTACCTGCTCAAGCCGTTCGACCGCGAGCGCTTCCGCCAGGCGCTGACCCGCGCCCGCCAGCAGCTCGATCGCGCCAACGGCAACGGCGAGATCGAGCGGCGCCTTGCCGCCATCGTCAACGACCTGCGCCCGGCCAAGGCGCGCACCGATCGCTTCGTGGTCAAGTCGGGCGGCCGCATCTTCTTCGTCCGCACCGGCGAGATCGACTGGATCGAGGCGGCCGGCAACTACGTCAAGCTGCACGTCGGCAACGACTCGCACCTGATCCGCGAGACGATGAACGCGGTCGAGGGCAAGCTGTCGCCCGATCTCTTCGTCCGCATCCACCGCTGCCACATCGTCAACATCGAGCAGGTGCGCGAGCTGCAGCCGTGGTTCAACGGCGAGTACGTGGTGTTCCTGAAGAACGGCACGCGCCTGACCCTCAGCCGCGGCTACCGCGAGCGGCTGCAGGAGCGAGTCGGACGCCCGATCTGATCGAGAGCCTCTCGTAGCTTCCGCCTTCAGGCGGAAGACTGAACGCCGAACGAAGCTTCCGCCTAAAGGCGGAAGCTACAGACATTTTCGGCATTTAGCATTTAGCATTGACGGGTGGCCTATCGGTTTGGAGCGTTCCTCGTCGATCGAGCGGGTTATCGCGTCCTCGAAGGCGACCGTCCGGTCGATCTCTCCCCGAAGCTCCTCGACCTTCTGCTGCACCTGCTCGACAACGCGGGCGAGCTCGTGACCAAGGAAGCGCTGCTCGACGCGCTGTGGCCCGGCGCCAACGTCACCGACAACGCGCTGACCCAGGCCGTCTCCGAGCTGCGGCAGGCGCTCGGCGATGACGCGGGCGCGCCGCGCTTCATCAAGACCGTCGCCCGCCGCGGCTACCGCTTCGTCGCGCCCGTCGAGGCCGTGCACGCCGCGCCGGCCGCGCCCGCCCCGGCCGCGCCCGCCGACGACGGGTCGGTCGCGGTGCTCGATTTCACCAACGTGACCGGCGACCAGGAGGTCGCGTGGCTGTCGGCCGGCATCGCCGAGACGGTGAGCGCCGACCTGCGTGCGCTCGGCCGCTTCCGCGTCGTCGATCGCTGGCGCGTGAACGAAGCCGTGCGGCGCACGACCGGCGCGCTCCACGCGATCGCCGCGGCGCTGCAGGTACGCCTGGTCGTCGTCGGCAGCTTCCAGTCGAGCGCCGGACGCGTGCGCATCACCGCGCGCGTGGTGGACGTCGTCAGCGGTGACGCCGTCGCCGACGCCAAGGTCGACGGCCGGGTCGACGACATCTTCGAGCTGCAGGACGCGGTCGCGGAGCAGTTTGCGCAGGAGCTCGGCACTGCGCCGGCGGGCGGCGGCGAGCGGCGCAGCCGCGAGACGACCAGCCTCGAGGCGTATCGCGCGGTCATGGAGGGATGGCTGCGCGTGGAATCGCTCGACATCCGCGAGCTGCCCAGGGCGATCGCCGATTTCGAGCGCGCCGTCGCGATCGATCCGAGATACGCGCTCGCCTACACCAGCCTGGCGAGCGCCGAGTTCGCCTCCTACGAGTCCACGCGCGCGGACCTGCAGCCGGCACGGCCGCTCCTCGAGCGGGCGATCGCGCACGGCCGGCAGTCGGTCCACCTCGACGAGTCGCTGGCCGAAGCGCACGGCGCGCTGGCGCTGATCCTGGTCAGCGCGTGGGACAGCGCCGGGGCCATCCGCGAAGCGCGGCGGGCCGTGGCGCTCGAGCCGGGCAACTGGCGGCACCTGTTCCGGCTCGGGCACGCGAGCTGGGGGGAGGAGCGGCTGCGCGCCGCGGACGCGACGCTCGCGCTCTACCCCGATTTCGCGTTCGCGTATTTCCAGGAAGCGATGGTGCACGTCGCGCGCGGCCACCTCAACGAAGCCGAGCGCGTGCTGCGTCACGGCGCGGCGATCCAGGATCGCCAGATCGGGCGCGGCGAGCGCTACCCCGCGCTGGGGCTGCACTGGCTGCTCGGCCTGGTGCGCCTGGCCCAGGACGATGTCGGCGACGCGATCCAGGAGTTCGATCGCGAGCTCGGGCTCGCCGAGCCGCATCGGCTCTACGGCCGCGAATACACGATGCACGCGCACCTCGGGCGCGGCGCGGCGCTGCTGCGCGCCGGGCGCGTGCGCGACGCGGCCGGCAGCTTTCTCCAGGCCCGCGACCAATACCCGGACCTGCCGCTGCCCCAGGCGGGCCTGGCGCTCGCCGCTGCCGGCGACGCCGACTGGACCCTGGCCGAATCGGCGGCGGCGGCCCTCGCGAAGTCGCGGCCCGTTCGAGGCGCGCTGGCGCGCGGCGTCATCCAGGCGGCGCGGGGGGAGGCGGCTGCGGCCGCCGCGACGCTTCAGAGAGTGCTCGACGAGGCCCCTCCGGGCTTTGCCGGTTGGTGGTTGCCGGTCGACCCTATGCTGCGGCAAGCTATTGAAGGAGAAGAACTTCGGCGTGTCATGGCGACCGTCGCCGAGCGCGCCTCATAACTCTTCAGCCTTCTTCAGGGTTCGCACAGGACAGGCCGAACCCGGCAGCGTATCGTGGCTTCTCGAGGAGCGACCATGACCGCGCACAGCTACCGGGACACGATCGGCCGACGCGGCCTCCAGCCGTTTCTCTGGACGCAGTTCCTGGGGGCCTTCAACGACAACCTGTTCAAGATCGTCGTCTCGATGCTCGCCGTCCACGCGGCGACGGAAGCGAGCACCGGCGGCCAGCTGGCCCTCGTCGGCGTCGTCTTCATCCTGCCGTTCCTGCTCTTCTCCGGCTACGCCGGGCAGGTGGCCGACGTCTACAGCAAGCGCCGCGTCCTCGTCGTCACCAAGTCGCTCGAGATCGTCGCCGCCGCGCTCGGCCTCTTCGCGTTCATGTCCGGCCACCTCGGGCTGACCTATGCCGTGCTCTTCCTGATCGCGCTGCAGGCCACGTTCTTCAGCCCCGCGAAGTACGGCATCCTGCCGGAGATGCTGCCCGACCGCGATCTGTCGCGCGCCAACGGCATCCTGGAGATGTCCACCTTCGTCGCCATCGTCGCCGGCACGGCGATCGGCGGCTTCATGTTCGAGCGGTGGCACAGTCGCCTCTGGATCGTCGGGATCGTGGTGGTCGCGATCGCGATCGCCGGCACGGCGCTCAGCTTCCGCATCCCGGCGGTCCCGCCGGCGCGGCCGGGCGCGCGAGTCTCATTGAATCCCTGGCGCGAGATTGTCCTGGGGCTCAAGCGCCTGCGCGGCAGCCGGGTGCTGTCGCTGACCGTGCTCGGCATCTCGTACTTCTGGTTCCTCGGCGCGCTGCTGCAGCTCGTGATGATCCTCTTCGGGACCAAAACGATGGGGCTCGACGACTGGTGGACCGGCGTGCTGACGACGTTCGCGGCGATCGGGATCGCGGCGGGCAGCCTCGCGGCCGGACGGCTGTCGGGGGACAAGGTCGAGCTCGGGCTCGCCCCGATCGGATCGATCGGGATGGGCCTGTTCTCGATCGTGCTGTCGCGCTGCGGCGGCTCGTTCACGCTGGCCGCGATCAGCCTCACCCTGGTCGGGTTCTTCGGCGGCCTCTTCGCCGTCCCGCTCAACGCGCTGCTGCAGCAGAAGAGCGGCGACGAGGAGAAGGGGCGTCTCATGGCCACCAACAACTTCGTCAACATGCTGGCGATCGCGGTGGCCTCGGGTGCGCTCTGGCTGACTCGCGACATCTTCGGCATGAGGCCCGAGCAGATCCTCTTGGTGTTCGGCGTGCTCACGCTCGTGGCCAGCGCGTACGTGTTGAGCGTCGTCCCCGAGTTCCTGGTGCGCTTCACGCTGTGGCTGATCACGCACAGCATCTATCGCATCCGCATCGAGGGACAGGAGCACGTGCCCTCGCGCGGCCCGGCGCTGCTCGTCTGCAATCACCTGTCGCACGTGGACGGCGCGTTCGTCGGCGCGTCGATCCAGCGGTTCGTGCGGTACCTCGTCTACAAGCCGTACTACGAGCACTGGGCGGTGAGCCCGCTGCTGCGGATGCTGCGCGCGATCCCGATCGGCACGGGCCGCGAAGCGGTCGCGGCGATCGACGCGGCGCGGGCCGAACTGCAGGACGGCCACGTGGTCTGCATCTTCGCGGAAGGGGCGATCAGCCGGACCGGGAACCTGCTGCCGTTCAAGCGCGGCCTCGAGCGCATCGTCGGCGGGCTCGACGTGCCGATCATTCCGGTGTACCTGGATCGCGTGTGGGGCAGCATCTTCAGCTTCAAGGGCGGGCGCTTCATCTGGAAGCTGCCGGCGCGGCTGCCCTACCCGGTCACGGTGGCGTTCGGCGCGCCGCTGCCGCCGACCACGCCGGCGGCAGAAGTGCGCATCGCGCTGATGACCATCGGCGCGGAGGCCGCGGCGCTGCGGCGCGGGCCGCGCGACGTGCTGGGGCGCGAGTTCATCAAGGCCGCGAAGCGCCGGTTCGGATCGTTCTGCATGGCCGACGCGGGGACGCCGCCGATGACGTTCGGCCGCGCGCTGACGGCCGCCCTGCTGCTGTCGCAATGGATGCGCCGGGCGTTGCCGTCGCAGCCGCGGATCGGCGTGCTGCTGCCCTCCTCCGTGGGCGGCGCGCTCGCCAACCTCGCGACGGCGCTGGCGGGGCGGACGTCGGTGAACCTGAACTTCACCGCCGGGCGCGAGGCGATGCAGGCGGCGGTGGAACGCTGCGGCATCCGGACCATCCTGACGTCGCGGAAGTTCATCGCGAAGGCGGAGATCGCGCCGCTCGAGGGCATGGTCTTCCTCGAGGACGTCATGGCGGGGATCACCCCGCTTGCCAGGGCGCGGATGTTCGCGACGGCGCTGCTGCTGCCGGCGCCGATCCTGTCACGCCTCTACGCGGCCGAAGGGGACGCCTCGTCGCTGGCGACGATCGTGTTCTCGAGCGGCAGCACCGGCGTGCCCAAGGGCGTCATGCTCAGCCACCGCAACGTGCTCGCCAACATCGACAGCGTCTCGCAGGTCTTCGACCTGCGGAAGAGCGACGTCATGGTCGGCGTGCTTCCCTTCTTCCACTCGTTCGGCTTCACGGTCACGCTGTGGCTGCCGATGGTGAGCGGCTTCGGCGCGGTGTTCCATCCGAGCCCGATGGACGGCAAGGCAATTGGCGAGCTCGCCGACAAATATCACGGCTCGATCCTGGTCAGCACACCGACCTTCTACGCCGGCTACATGCGCAAGGTGACGCGCGAGCAGTTCGCGCACGTGCGCTACGCCCTTGTCGGCGCCGAGAAGCTGCGGGAGCCGATCGCGGCGGCGTTCCAGGAGAAGTTCGGCATCACGCTGCTGGAAGGCTACGGCTGCACCGAGATGGCGCCGGTCGTCGCCGTGAACTCGCCCGATTACCGTGACGGCGGCGAGCACCAGCGCGGGTCGCGCGCCGGCACCGTCGGCCACGCGCTGCCCGGCGTCGTGGCCAAGGTCGTCGACCTCGAGACCGGCGAGGGGCCGCTCATCGGGCGCGACGGGCTGCTGCTCGTGAAGGGGGCGAACCGGATGCAGGGCTACCTCGGCGACCCCGAGCGCACGAACGAAGCGCTCCGCGACGGGTGGTACGTCACCGGCGACATCGCCTGCATCGACGAGGCTGGCTTCATCCGCATCACCGATCGGCTCTCGCGGTTCAGCAAGATCGCCGGAGAGATGGTGCCGCACCTGAAGCTCGAGGAACAGATCCAGGCGCTGCTCGATCCGGCGCACTCGTGCGCGGTGACGGCCGTGCCCGACGACGCGCGAGGCGAGCGCCTCGTCGCGTTCTACACCGATCCCGCGATCGCCCCGCACGAGCTGTGGGAGCGCTTGTGCCGGACGGAATTGCCGCGGCTGTGGCTGCCCAAGCGCGAGGACCTGCGCCTCATCGACGCGATCCCGACGCTCGGCACCGGCAAGGTCGATCTGCGCGCGGTGCGCCAGCTCGCGGCCGGAGAACGCGCCGGGGAAGCGGTGGCCTGACCATGGGTGAACTCATTTTCTTCGGCCTCATCGTCCTGGCGATTCCGCTGGTCCCTTTCGTCCTGAGCATCCGGGCGTACATGCGGATCGGCCGCATGGAGCGGTCGATCGAGGACCTGGAGCAGCGCGTCGATCGGCTGTATGCGGCGGCCGTCGCCGGGCAGCAGCGCGAGTTGCGTGAAGCGCGCGCCGAGGCCGCGGCGAACGAGGCGCGCGTTCCAGTGATCCCAGCGCCGGAGGCGCCACTTCCGCCTGAAGGCGGAAGCCACATGGCTGCGGAGCCGCCCGCGTCGCCCCGCGTGATCGAGGAAATCCCGCAGCCGATCCTCGCCGCGTCTCCGGGCGACCCGCGAGCGGCGTCCCGTGGCTTCCGCCTTCAGGCGGAAGACCGTCCGCCGGCCGAGGATCAAGACTCGTTCGAGACGATGATCGGCACGCGCTGGCTGCTCTACGTCGGCATCGTCGCCATCGTCATCGGCGCCGCCTACTTCGAGAAGCTGGCGATCGAGAGGGGATGGATTGGCGAGACCGCGCGCGTGCTCCAGGGCGGTGTCGTCGGCCTGGCGCTGGTCTACATCGGCACGCGGTTCGTCCGCGCCGGCTACTCGCTCTACGGCCAGATGATCTCCGGCGGCGGCGCGGCAATCCTCTACGTCTCGACTTACGCGGCGTTCAACTTCTACCACCTGATCGATCGCCCCGTCGCCTTCGTCTTGCTCGTCGGCATCACCGCGATGACCGCGGGGCTCGCCGATCGGCAGCGGTCGCAGGGGTTGGCGGTGCTTGCCGTCGGCGGCGGGTTCGGCACGCCGTTCCTGCTGCCGAGCGGGAGCGACGCGCAGATTGCGCTCTTCGGCTACGACGCGATCCTCGTCGCCGGGACGATGTACCTCGCCCATCGCCGCAACTGGCCGCTCCTGAACGTCGTCAGCTACGTGTTCACGTTGCTGACGATCGCGGGCTGGGCGGACCGGTTCTACACGCGCGAGAAATACCTCCGCACGGAACTCTTCCTGACGCTGTTCTGCGGGATGTTCCTCTACATCCTGCACGAGTGCCGCCGATCGAAGTCGGACGGCGCGCAGATGGCGGCGCTGCTGCTGTGGACTGCGCCGGCGGCGTATTACGTGTCGTCCTTGATCGTGCTGGCGCCGCACCAGACGGCGATGCTCGTCTGGCTGGTGGCGGTGATGCTGGCCGGCGGCATGGCCTCGGTCGTCTTCGGCATCGTCGCCGGCATTGCGGTGTGGGCGGCGGTGACGGTGCCGCTGCTGATATGGGCGGTGCAGCACCCCGGCGCGCAGTGGCTCGTCCCGGGGCTGGCCGCGACCGGCGGCATCTACGTCATCGCGCTGGCGGTCCAGCTTCGAGCGGTGCTCGAGGACGAGCGCCTCGATCCCGCGGTCGTCATCTGGCTCCATCTCAACGGACTGCTGATGTTCGCGTCCGCCTATTTCCTGATCGAGCCGATCCGCGTCGCGTTTACGGCACCGGTCGCCGCGGCATTAGCCGCGTGGAACGGCGCGCTCGCGGCGTTCCTGCTGTCACGCCGGCGCGAGTACGCGATCCATTTCGTCGCGCTCGGGTTCACGCTGCTGTCGATCGCGATCGCGCTGCAGTTCGACGGGCCGGCCGTGACGGTGGGCTGGGCAGCCGAGGGGGCGGCGATCATCGCACTCGGCCTGCGCGAGCGCCGCGACTGGCTCCGGCTGGGTGGCCTCGCGCTCTTCGCCGTGGCGGTGGCCCGCACGATCGAAATGCTGACCCAGGTGGCGCCGATCAACCAGACGGTGTTCCTGAATTCGCGCGCGTCGAGCGCCGCGTTCGTGATGGCCTTGTGCTACGTGCTGGCCTGGCTGCATCGCCGCGAGCCCGACGCGCCCGAAGGTGACGCCGCGATCGGGCTGTCGCTGATCGTGGCGCAGTTCCTCGGGCTCGCCATCCTGACGAGCGAGATCAACGCCTACTGGCGGGAACGCAACGATCATCTCGCGCAGGAGGCCATGGTCTCGGTGACGTGGGCGCTCTATTCGACGGTTCTCGTCGTCGTCGGCCTGCGCCGGCACTACGCGCCGATCCGTTACTTTGCGATGGTCGTCTTCGCAGTGACCACTGCGAAGGTGTTCTTCGTGGATCTCGCCGAGCTCGACCGCATTTACCGGGTCATGAGCGTCATCGGCCTCGGCATCCTCCTGCTGCTCACCTCGTGGCTGTACCAGCGGTCGCGCAGCGAGGGAGGGCTGAATAGCGAGGGTTGACGCCGGGGGCCGTCGGCGGTTAACGGTTAACGGTTAACGGTTAACGGTTAGCGGTTAGCGGTTAGCGGTTAGCGGTTAGCGGTTAGCGGTTAGCGGTTA
>Ga0070673_100001567_pt1 | contig 13472 bp, 10 predicted proteins | sample KBSM23metaG_FD_65342 | JGI IMG/M metagenome (GOLD analysis project Ga0070673, IMG submission 65342) | Miscanthus rhizosphere microbial communities from Kellogg Biological Station, Michigan, USA - KBS M2-3 metaG | ecosystem: Host-associated > Plants > Roots > Rhizosphere > Soil ... | reverse complement strand
CGGTCATGCCGATCGCACCGCCGGGATAGCCGCCGCAGATCGCCTTGGCGAGGCAGATCATGTCCGGCTGCACGCCGAAGCGCTGAGTCGCGCCCCCGTAGGAGATCGTCGCGCCGGTCTTCACCTCGTCGAAGATCAGCTTGATCCCGTACTGGCTGGTCAGCTCGCGAACGCGCTCCAGGTAGCCGGGGCGGGGCGGGATGATGTTGATGTTCATCATCGCCGGCTCCATGATCAGGCCGGCGACCCGCTCGCCGATCTTCTCCAGCACGCTCTGCAGGGCCTCGGCGTCGTTGAAGGGGACGGCGCGGGTCAGCTCGCGCATCGCGTCGGGGACGCCACCGCCGTAGGGGACGCTGACCGGGTCGTCGCGGGCGCCGAGCGCCTCCAGCGGCGGGTAGACCGAGACCATCACCGTGTCGTGATGGCCGTGGTAGGAGCCCTCGATCTTGAGGATGACGTCGCGGCCGGTGGCGCCGCGGGCGAGGTGGACGGCGTCCATCGTCGCCTCGGTGCCGGAGTTGTTGAAGCGCCACTGCGGCAGGCCGAAGCGGCGCGCGAGCTCCTCGGCGACCGCGATCGAGCCGTCGGTGGGGGCGGCGAAGTGCGTGCCTTCGTCGATCCGGGCCTTGACCGCGGCGCCGACGGTCGGGTTGGCGTGGCCGATGCACATCACGCCGAAGCCGTTGTGGAAGTCGGCGTACTCGTTGCCGTCGACGTCCCAGACGCGGCTGCCGAGCCCGCGCTCGACGTAGACGGGCCAGGGGTCGTTCGACTGGAAGGAGGAGGGGACGCCGCCCGGCATCACCTTCACGGCCCGCTCGAAGGTCCGCGCCGAGGCGCCGGTGTTGTTGCGGAAGCGCTCCTGCTGGGCCTCGGTCAGGGCCGCGATCCGCTTGCGGTCGATCTGCTCCACCCGAAGCAGACTAGCTCCGCCGCAGCTGCGCTCGCTTGATCTTGCCGCTAGTTGTCTTCGGCAGCTCGGCGGCGAACTCGACGATGCGGGGGAACTTGTAGGGGGCGGTTTCGCGCTTGCAGTGCTCCTGCAGCTCGCGGACGAGCTCCTCGCTCGGCTCGCGGTCGCGGGGGACGACGATCGCGCGCACGACGGCGCCGCGCTCGGGGTCGGGCGCGGCGACGGCTGCCGCCTCGGCGACGGCCGGGTGGGAGAGCAGCGCCGACTCGACCTCGAAGGGGCCGATCCGATAGCCCGAGGAGAGGATGATGTCGTCGCCGCGGCCCTGGAAGTAGAGGTAGCCGTCCTCGTCTTCGCGGACCAGGTCGCCGGTTTGCCACCACTCCCCCCCGAAGCGCTCGCCGTCGAGGTAACGGGAGAAGAAGGTGGGGGAGGAGGCAGCGCGCAGCTGCAGCTCGCCCTCGACGATGCGCGTCTCGATGCCCGGCAACGGCCGTCCCATCGAGCCGGGCTTGACCGGGTCGCCGGCGAGGTTGCCACTGACGTGGCCGGTCTCGGTCTGGCCGTAGCCGTCGGCGGGCTCGAGGCCCATCGTCTCGCGGAAGGCGGCGATCGTCTCCGTCTCCAGCGGCTCGCCGGCGGAGACCATGCGGCGCAGGGCCGGCAGCGGACGCAGCGCCGTGCGCTTGGCCAGCATCCGGTACTCGGTCGGCGCCTGGCAGAGGACGTTCACGCCCAGCGCCTCGGCGAGGTCGAGCCGCTCGGCCGGGTCGAAGCGGCCCTCGTGGATGACGGCTGCCGCGCCGGTCAGCCAGGGAGCGAGGAAGACGTTGCGGGCCGACTTCGACCAGCCGGTCGCCGTCGTGCACCAGACCAGCTCGCCCTCGCGCGAACCGAGCCAGTGCTCGGCCTGGGCGCGTTGCCCCTCGAGGTAGCGGTAGGGATGGACGACGCCGCGCGGCTCGCCGGTCGTCCCCGAGGTGAAGACGATCAGCGCCGGGTCTCCGGCGTCCATCTCTTCAACCGGCGCCGGGGTCTCCTGAGCACGATCCTCGTCGAGCACGGCGGCGACCTCGTCCATGGTCATCGCCTCGACGCCTTCCGGCAGCTCGGCGAGCAGATGGTCTTCGCCGACGCAGAGGGCCGGATTGGCCTCGCCGACCCGCACCTCGAGGTCATGCCGTCTCAGCTGCGTGCTGCAGGGCAGCGCCACGGCGCCCATCCGCCAGCACGCCAGCAACGAGAGCACCCACTCGATCCGATTGCCCACCAGCGTCATCACCACGTCGCCACGCTCGACCCCCCGCGCCGCAAACGCCCCCGACAACCCCGCCGACCTTGCAATCAATTCGCCGAAGTACCAGTCCCGCCTGGAGCCCTCCGCATCAACGGCCAGGATCCCCAGCCGAGAGGCGGGGGACTTCTCCATCAGCTCGACGAAATTCACGCCCGGCAGTCTGCCTTAGCGAGAGCCGAACCGGGCTGGAAGCAAAAGGAGGGGACGGGGTCCCTCCCCAGGAGGCTCATGTAACCACGCTTCGCAGCTTGAAAACGATTCAGCTGCGCGACGGCCTCCGGGGGAGGGACCCCGTCCCCTCCTGCCTACCTCAGTTCGCTCGAACTCTTACCCAGCAACTGCCGGGCGACGATCAGCAACTGGATTTGTTGAGTCCCCTCGAAGATGTCGAGGATCTTGGCGTCACGCGCCCACTTCTCGAGCAGCTCGCTCTCGCCGTACCCGACGCTGCCGCAGAGCTCCACGCAGCCGAGCGCCACGTCGACGCACGTGCGTCCCGCCTTCGCCTTGGCCATCGAGGCCTGCAGCGAGTTCGGCTTGCCGTTGTCGGCCATCCAGGCCGCCTGCAGCGTCAGCAGGTAGGCGGCCTCGTAGTCGGACTCCATCTCGAGGAAGCGGGCCGCGGCGGCGGACTGGCTCAGCGCCGGGGTGTCGTAGTCGATCTCGACTTCTGCTTCCTCGAGGCGCTTGCGCGTCTCCTCGAGCGAGGCGCGGGCGACGCCGACCGCCATCGCCGCGACCAGCGGCCGCGTGTTGTCGAAGGTCTGCATCGCGCCGCCGAAGCCGGCTTTCGTGTCGATCTCCGGGCTGCCGAGCAGCGCCTCCTTCGGCACGCGGCAGTCCTGCAGCGTGAAGTTGGCGGTGTCCGAGGCGCGGATGCCGAGCTTGTGCTCGAGCCGGTCGAGCTTCAGCCCCGGGTTGTCGCGCTCGACGATGAACGACTTGATCGCCGCCCGTCCCTTGGAGCGGTCGAGCGAGGCCCAGACCACGATCAGGTCTGCCCGGTCGCCCGAGGTGACGAAGATCTTCTCGCCGTTTAGCACGTACTCGTCGCCGTCGAGCTCGGCGGTGGTGCGGATCGAGGCCGAGTCCGAGCCCGCCTCGGGCTCTGTGATCGCCATCGCCGCCCACTTGCCGCCGTAGCGCTCGAGCTGCTCGTCGCTCGCCACCGAGGCGATCGCCGAGTTGCCGAGGCCCTGGCGCGGCATCGAGAGCAGCAGGCCGACGTCGCCCCAGCAGAGCTCGATGATGCCGAGCACGGTGGAGAGGTTGGAGCCGTTGCGGTTGCCGTCTTCGTCGCCCTTCGACTCGCGCCGTACGCCGGCGGCGCCGGCGCCGCCGATGTCGGAGCCCTCGTTCATGCCGTCGATCAGCGAGGCGAGCATGTCGAGCTCCTTCGGGTAGGAGTGCTCGGCCTCGTCGTACTTGCGGGAGATCGGCCGGAAGACCTCGGTCGCGACCTGGTTCGCCTGCGTGGCGAGGGGCTTGAACTTCTTCGGTATCTCTAGGTTGATCATGGGATCTGCTTTCGCTCGCGGCTTGCGCCTAGACGAGCAGGGCGCCCTCCATCACGCCCGCCGCTCGGAGGTCTCGGTACCAGCGCTCGACCGGATGCTCCTTGACGAAGCCGTGGCCGCCGAGCAGCTGCACGCCGTCGGATCCGATCTCCATCCCCTTTTGGGTGCAGAGGCGACGGGCGAGCGCCGCCTCGCGGCCGAAGTCCTGGCCTTGGTCGGCGCGGCTGGCCGCCCGGTAGGTGGCGAGCCTCATGCCGTCGCTCTCGATGCCGACGTCGGAGACGGCGAAGGCGACTCCCTGCCGGTTGGAGATCGGTTCGCCGAAGGCGGTGCGGTCGTTGACGTAGGGGATGACGTAGTCGAGCACGGCCTGCGCCGTGCCGACCGCGAGCGAGCACCAGGCGACGCGGGCGCGCTGCACGCACTCGACGTAGGCCTCGCGCTTGCCCTCGGCCATCAGCGCCCCCGCCGGGACCCGCACGCCCTCGAGCACGAGGCGGCCGGTGGCGGCGGCCCGCAGGCCCATCGCCGGCTCGTCCTCGACCGAAAGGCCGGAGGCGCCCGGCTCGAGCACGAAGAGCGCCGGCCCGAGGCCCTCGGCCTCGGCTCCGACGACGAAGAGCTCGCACTCGCCGGGACGGGCGACCAGCGACTTGACGCCGTCGAGGACCCAGTCCTCACCGTCGCGGCGCGCCTTCGTCTCCAGCTTCAGGGGGTCGAATAGCGGGCGCGGCTCGAGCAGCGCCAGCGCCGCCGCCGGCGTGTCCTCGCCGGTGAAGGGGGGGAGGTAGGTCGCCTCCTGCTCGGGCGTGCCCCAGTGCGCGATCGCGGTCGACACGGCGCCGGGCGCGAGCGCAGCGTAGGCGATGCCCATGTCGCCGTGGGCGAGCGCCTCGCCGATCAGGACGCTGGTGACTGCGGCCTGCTCGTGCATGACGCCGCCGAGCTCCTCGGGGACGCCGAGCATGTTGACGCCGAGCTCGTTGGCCTGCTCGAGCAGCTCCGCCGGCGCCTTGCGCTCGGCGTCGGCCTGGGCCGCGACGGGACGGACCTTCGCCTCGGCGAAGTCGCGCACGCCTTCCTGCAGCATCTGCTGCTCGTCGTCGGGGGAGAGATCGAAGAGGCTGCGCGGCTTGCCGGTCGCCTGGCGCGCCGGTTTGCCCAGGTTCTGGGCGGCCTTGAAGGTGCGGCCGGCCGCGGTGGCCGTGCGGAAACCGTTCTTGGTCCCGTTGAACAGCGCGCGCTCGACCTGCTTGCGGATGCGGATGCGGTCGAGCAGGTCCGAGCCGGCGAGCCGGTTCAGCCAGCGCAGGCCGAGGCCCATGCTGCGCTCGGCCACGCCCTTCTGCTCCGTTGCGGTGGGCATTCTCTAGTTCCTCCCGTCTTCGGTTTTGGTCTCGAGCGGCGCGACGTGGCCCTCGAGGTGCGGCGTGCCGCGCTTGGCGTCACGAACCGCGAAATCGACTTCGTCTCCCTCACTGGTGCTGGCGAACCGCACCTTCCCCGGCAGAAGAATCGGCTTGCGGAAGCGCACGTCGACGGCGAAGGCGTCGGGCAGCCGGCCCTCCAGCGCCGCCAGGCAGCGGGCCTTGGTCCACATCCCGTGCGCGATCGCCCCCGGGAAGCCGAGCGGCTTGGCTGCCAGCGAGTGCATGTGGATCGGGTTGCGATCTCCCGAAACGGCCGCGTAGCGCCGCCCCAGATCGCCGCCGAGCTTCCACTCCGCGCTTGCCGTCAGCTCCTTTCCCCAGCCAGACCCTCCATCCGAATCAAGTTCTCCATGAAATGGCTTGGAAACTTGATTCGCATCGGCGTTGTCGATCGGGCCGCGGCGCAGCATGGTGCTGGCGCCTTCCCAGGCGATCTGGCGGCCGCTGAGGACTTTGGTGAGAAGCGAGAAGGTGCGGCCGCGCGGATGGTCCCTCAGCTTGGTCGGGCGCACTCGGATCGTCAGCTCCTCCCCGAGGGCGATCGGGCGGCGCTGCTCGACCCGGTTCTCGACGTGGACGAGGCCGACGGCGCCGAAGGGGAAGCCGCCATCCGCCATCACCGCCATGTGCAGGGGGAAGGCGAGCACGTGCGGGTAGGTCGGCGGCAGGGTGTCGCGCAGCGAGAAGCCGCAGACCCGGGCGTAGGCGGCGACGCGATCGGCGTCGGCGCGCACCCCCGCCAGTTCCAGCTCCATCTCCGGGACCTCGCCGCCGCCGCCCGGCACGAAGGGCAGCAGCGAGGCGCCGGGCAGCATCGGCGCCGCCGCGCGCAGGTAGAGCGGCAGGATGCTCGGCGGGCTCTGCAGCGTGCGCTTTTCCATCACGCCCCCAGCAGGCTCTGGCCGCAGACGCGGACGACGTTGCCGTTGACCCCCGCCGAAGCCGGGCTGGCGAACCAGGCGATCGTCTCGGCGACGTCGACTGGCAGGCCGCCCTGCGACATGCTGTTCATCCGCCGGCCCGCTTCGCGGACCGGGATCGGCATCGCCGCGGTCATCTGCGTCTCGATGAAGCCGGGTGCGACCGCGTTGATCGTCGCCCGGCGCTCCGCCAGCTCCGGCGCCAGCGCTTCGACCATGCCGATCATGCCCGCCTTCGAGGTTGCGTAGTTGGTCTGGCCGGAGTTGCCGGCGACACCGCTCATCGAGGAGACGCAGACGATGCGCCCGTTCTCGCGCAGCAGGTCCCGCTTCAGCAGCTCGCCGTTTATTCGCTCCTCGCTGGAGAGGTTGATCTCCAGCAGCGAGGTCCAGCGGTCCTCGGGCATCTTGGCGATCGTGCGGTCACGGGTGACGCCGGCGTTGTGGACGACGACGTCGACGCCGCTGGAGAACTCGTCGGCGATCCGTTCCGGCGCGTCCTCGTCGGTGATGTCGATTTCGACCGTCTCGGCGTCGAGCCGCTTGGCGACCCTGGCCAGGTCCGGGGCGAGGGCCGGGACGTCGAGCAGGACGAGGCCGGCGCCGTCGCGGTGCAGGGTCTCGGCGATCGCCTCGCCGATCCCGCGCGAGGCGCCGGTGACCAGCGCGATCTTGCCGTCGAGCGGCAGCGACCAGTCGACCGCCGCCGGCTTGGCCACCGCGGCGCCGACCCGGACGACCTGGCCCGAGACGTAGGCCGAGCGGGGGGAGAGGAGGAAGCGCAAAGTCGACTCGATCTCTTCCTCGGCGCCGGCCTCGACGTAGACGAGTTGCACGGCGATCCCGCGGCCGATCTCCTTGCCGAGCGAGCGGGTGAACCCCTCGAGCGCCCGCTGGGCGGTCGCCTCGCGCGCGGGCAGGCCGGCGGGCGGCGTGCCGAGGACGACGACGCGCCCGGAGCGCTCGACCCGCTTGACGTTGGGGTGGAAGAAGCGCTGCAGCTCGACCAGCTCGGTCGAATCGGCGATCCCGGTGGCGTCGAAGACGAGGGCCTTGACGCGTGCCTCGGAGGTCTCCGGTCGCGCGGCGCCGATCGCGCCGAGCAGGCGCTCGACCTGCTTGCCGAGCCGGCCGCGCGGCGCGGCGCCGGCCAGCACCGCGCCGGAGATGACCGGCGCGCCGGGCTCGTGTCGCTCGAGCTTCGCCGGCTGGGGCAGGCCGACGCGGCTGGCGAGGAAGCGGCCGGGGGCGGAGTTGACCACCTGCGAGTAGAGGTCGCTCACGAGCCCGCTCCCCCCGCGCTCTCGAGCGCGGCGACGACGCCCTGGCCGCCGGCGGCGCAGATGCTGATCGCGCCGCGCCCGGAGCCGCGCTCGTGCAGGGCCTTGGCGAGGCTGGCGACGATCCGCCCGCCGGTCGCGGCGAAGGGGTGCCCGGCGGCGAGCGAGCCGCCGTTGACGTTGAGCCGCTCGCGGTCGATCTGCCCGAGCGGGTCCTCGACGCCGAGCCGGTCGCGGCAGAAGGCCGGGTCCTCCCAGGCGCGCAGCGTGCAGAGCACCTGCGCGGCGAAGGCCTCGTGGATCTCGTAGAGGTCGAAGTCCTGCAGCGCCAGCCCGAGCCGGTCGAGCATGCGCGGCATCGCGTAGGCGGGGGCCATCAGCAGCCCCTCGCGCTTGTGCACGTGGTCGATCGCGGCCGTCTGCCCGTCGACGAAGTAGGCGAGGACCGGCAGGTCGCGTTCGCGCGCCCACTCCTCGCTCGCCAGCAGCACGGCGGAGGCGCCGTCGCTGAGCGGCGTCGAGTTGGCCGCGGTCATCGTCCCGTCCTCGCCGCCGAAGACAGGGCCTAGCTTGGCCAGCTTCTCCGCCGAGGAATCGGGCCGCAGGTTCTGGTCGCGCTCCAGCCCCAGGTAGGGGTCGACGAGGTCGTCCATGAAGCCGCGCTCGTAGGCGGCGGCGAGGTTGCGGTGGCTGCGCACGGCGAGCTCGTCCTGCTCCTCGCGGCCGACTTCCCACTCCTCGGCCATGACCGCGCAGTGCTCGCCCATCGAGAGGCCGGTGCGCGGCTCCTCGTTGCGCGGGATCGAGGGGACGACGTGGCTCGGCCGGACCCGGGTCAGGTGTCGCAGCCGCCCCATCGTCGAGCGCTCGCGGTTGGCGTCGAGCAGCACTTCGCGCAGGTCCTCGTTGAGGCCGATCGGCGCGTCCGAGGTCGTATCGGCGCCGCAGGCGACGCCGGCGTCGATCTGCCCGAGGGCGATCTTGTTGGCGACGAGGATCGTCGTCTCCAGGCCGGTGCCGCAGGCCTGCTGCACGTCGTAGGCGGGCGTCTCCGGCGCGAGGCGCGTGCCGAGCACGCTCTCGCGGGTCAGGTCGCGGTCGCGGGAGTGCTTGAGCACGGCGCCGCCGGCGACCTCGCCGAGCCGCTCGCCCTCGAGGCCGAAGCGGGAGACGAGGCCGTCGAGCGCGGCGGTGAGCATGTCTTGGTTCGAGGCGCGGGAATAGCCGGAGTTGGAGCGCGCGAAGGGGATCCGGTTGCCGCCGACGACGGCAACGCGGCGCGGTCTATCGATCAAGGAGGGTCAACCTTTCGTTACAGGGATCGATGTTGAGGTTAACCAGACATCGATCTATGTCAAGGTCGCGTGACGCGTTGCACACAGCGCAACTTCGCGCCCTTTCCCACGTTAATTCTTGGGATTACATCAATAAGCTTTAGCTATGACTCGTAGGGAATACGCCCAGTCGTGCAGCCTCGCCTGCGCGCTCGACCAGGTGGGGGAGCGCTGGTCGCTGCTGATCGTGCGCGAGCTCTCCCTGGGGCCGATGCGCTTCGCCGAACTCGCCCGCGAGGTCGGCGGCGCCCCCACCGACGTGCTGACCAAGCGCCTGCGCGACATGGAGAGCGAAGGGGTCGTGCGCCGGCGCGACCTGGACCCGCCCTCGACCGCGGTCGCCTACGAGCTGACCGAGCTCGGCCGGGGCCTGGAGCGGCCGATGATCGAGCTCTCCCGCTGGGGCCTCAACTTCGAGACCGTGGCGGACGTCGCCGGGCTCACGCCCGGCTGCCTGCCCAGCGCGCTGCGGACGATGCTCGTGCCTCCGCCCGACGCGGCGTGCACGGTGGCCCTGCGCGTCGACGAGCAGTCCTTCGGGCTGCGGATCGCGGACGGCTGGATCGAGGCGTGGCGCGGAGACAGGGGGGAGGCCGACCTGACCCTGACCGGCTCGCCCGTGGGGGTGATGGCCGCCGTCGTGATCGGCGAGGCCGCCGAGGGGGGCGCCGAGATCGACGGCGATCGCCGCGTCCTCGATGACCTGCGGGCGATGGTCGACCTGCCCGGGAAGCTGCGGGCGGAAGCGCTGGAGGCGGCCGGGGCGGCCAGCGCCAGCGCGGCCTGACCCGAGCTCAGGCCTCGGAGAATCCGAGTCGCAGGTAGATGCGGCGCAGCGGCGCCGGCGCCCACCAGTTCCACTCGCCGAAGAGGCGCATCAGGGAGGGGACCAGGAGGGCGCGGACGATCGTCGCGTCGATCAGCACGCCGAAGGCCATGCCGATCGCGATCTGCTTGACGAAGAAGACCGTGCTGACGCCGAAGGCGAGGAAGACGAGCGCGATCGCGAGGGCGGCGGCGGTGATCACCCGGCCCGTGCGGCCGATGCCGACGGCCACGGCCTCCTCGTTGTCGTCGCCGAGGTCGTGGCGCTCCTTGATCCGGGCGAGGACGAGGACGGCGTAGTCGGTGGCGAGGCCGAAGATCACGGCGAAGAGGAAGACCAGGCTGGTCACCTCGATCGCCGCCGGCCCGGTGTAGTCGAGCGGAGCGTCGAGCCAGCCGGCCTGGAAGGCGAGGACGAGGATGCCGAGCGTGGCGCCGAGGGTCAGCGAGTTCATCAGCAGGGTCTTGAGCGGCAGCAGGACCGAGCCGGTGAGCAGGAAGAGGACCACCAGGGTCGTCGCCGCGACGATCGCCACCACCAGCGGCGCGTGCTCGAGCAGGCTCTGCTTCTGGTCGACGAAGCGGGCCGAGTTGCCCGAGACGAGCACGGTCGCCCCCGCCGGCGGGGCGAGGGCGCGAATCGCGTCCACCGCGTCCTGCGAGCGGCCGGAGAGCGCCGGCCCCGCGGGAGCGAAGTTGGCGTAGGCGAGGCCGCCTGGCGCCCGCGCGAAGGGCGCGCCGCCGGCGATCCCGTCGATCGCGCCGACCCGCCGCCGGAAGGCCGCCACCTGGGCGCCGTCCGCGGAGCCGTCGACGGCGACCGTGACCGCTTCGGTGACGTCGCGGGAGTAGTGGGCTTCGAGGTAGCGGTAGGCGTCGTAGGAGGGCTGGTTGGGCGGGACGGCTTCGGCGCTCGGCCCGGTCAGCGTCGTCCAGAGCAGCGGCGCCGCGGCGGCGAGCAGGAGGGCCGAGCTGGCCAATGCCACCGCGACGGGACGCCGCATCACCCCGCGCGCCAGCCGGTACCAGCCGTCGGAGGCGTCGGAGACCGCGGCGCCGCGGCGGATCGAGAGGGCGTCGATCCGGGTCCCGAGCAGGGCCAGCAGCGAGGGGACGACGAGGATCGCGATCACTGAGGAGAGGACCGCGACCGAGGCGCCGGCGACGGCCATCGAGTAGAGGAAGCGCTGCGGCATGAAGATCAGGGCGGCCATCGCGGCGGCGACGGTGAGGCCGGAGAAGGCCGCGGTCCTGCCGGCGGTGAGGACGGTGCGCCGGTGGGCCTCCCGCGTCGCGCCGTCGCGCTCGATCTCCTCCCGGTAGCGCGAGACCATCAGCAGCGCGTAGTCGACGGCGAGCCCGAGGCTGAGCCCGGTGGCGATGTTGAGCGCGAACAGCGAGGTGTCGACGAAGGTCGACATCACCCGCAGCACGAGCAGGGTGCCGACGATCGAGACGCCGCCGATCAGCAGCGGGATCGAGGCGGCGACGACGCCGCGGAAGACGAAGAGCAGGAGCAGCGCCAGCAGCGGGAAGGCGATCAGCTCGGCCTTGGTCAGATCGCTCCGGGTCTGGTCGTTGGTCTCGTTGAAGCCCTGCGCGAAGCCGCCCTCGGCGACGTCGAGCGGGCTCGCGTCGGCCAGCTCCTTCACCCGTTCGGCGGCGACGCCGCCGGCGTCCTCGACGTCGTTGGTCGAGAGGTTGACGGCGATCGCCAGCGACTCGCCGTCGCGGGCGACCAGCGCCGCGCCGGCCCGCCGGTCGCGCAGCGGGTTGACGACGTGGCCGACGTCCTCGACCTCGGCGATGCCGGCGACGAGCCGGTCGACGTCCCGCCGCACGGATGGGTCGCCGGTGTCGAGCCGGCCGCCGCCGGGGGAGCGGACGACGAGGACGATCGCCGGGTTCGGGTCATAGCCGAGCGACTCGCGCAGCGCGGTCGTCGCCCGCTCGCTCTCGGAGCCGGGGTCGGTGAACCCCGCGGCCTTCAGGTGGCTCTCGACGTCATGCCCGACCGCCACCGCCAGCAGCGCGAAGGCGCCGACGAGGGCGAGGACCAGCTTCGGCCGCTTCCAGGTGAGGTTCGCGATCCTGCTCACGGGCGGGGACTGTACCAGAAGCCAAAGCACTTACTTTGGAATTCAAATCGAATGCTAGAATGCGGATCGTGACGAGGCGCGAATACGGTCAGGCCTGCAGTGTGGCCGGGGCGCTCGACCGGATCGGCGAGCGCTGGTCGCTGCTTATCGTGCGCGAGCTGCTGCTCGGGCCGCTGCGCTTCTCCGATCTCGCGCGCGCGGTCGGCGGCGCGCCGACCGACGTGCTCACGAAGCGCCTGCGCGATCTCGAGCACGACGGGATCGTGCGTCGCCGGGAGCTCGATCCTCCCGCCACCGGCGTCGCCTACGAGCTGACCGGCCTCGGCCGCGAGCTGGAGCCGTTGCTGCTCGAGCTGGGGCGCTGGGGGCTCAACTTCTACGAGGCGCGGGACGCCGAGAACCTCGAACCGTCCTGGCTGCCCAACTCGCTGCGCGTCCTCCTGCGCCCGCCCGCCGACGCCGATCTGACGATCCAGCTGCGCAGCGACGGGAGCGCGTTCCGCCTGCGCATCGCCGAGGGCTGGATCGCCACCGAGAGGGGGGAGGCAGTCGACCCCGACCTGACCCTGAGCGGCGAGCCGCGGGCGGTCCTCACCGCGCTGGTGGTGGGCGAGGACGCCGAGGAGGGAGTCGAGATCGAAGGTGATCGCCGGGTGCTCGACGACCTGCGCGCGATGGTCGACCTGCCGGCCCGCCTGCGCGGCGAAGCCCTCGACGAAGCCGGCGCTAGCGCTCGTACAGCTTGACGACGCGCACCGCGCCGTCGGGCGCGGCGTCGACGCAGAGGTTGCAGAGGACGCACTCGTCGAGGTTGGCCTCGACGACCTTCACGCCCGCGTCCGTCGCCTCGAAGATGTCGACGGGGCAGACTTCCTCGAGCTTGGCGGCGAGCGCCGCGTCGCCGGCGACCGAGTCGTCGACCTCGACGTCGATGAAGACCTTGCTCAGCGTCTCGCTCATCGGACGGTAACCCCCAGCTTCTCCTTGACCGCGTCGGGGATCTCGTCGATCCGCTCGACGACGCGGATGCCGGCCGCTTCGAGGCGGGCGATCTTCTCAGTCGCGGTGTCCTCCTTGCCCTCGACGATCGTGCCGGCGTGGCCGAAGCTCATCCCCTTCATCTCCTCGTCGTCCATGAACTTGCCGGCCATGAAGGCGACGATCGGCAGGCGCGAGTCGTTGTCCTTGACCCATTCGGCGAGCTGCGCCTCCATGCGGCCTCCGGGCTCGGTGTAGATCACGATCGCCTGCGTCTGCTCGTCGGCCTCGAAGTAGGGCATCAGCTCGGCGTAGGTCGAGCCGATGATCGCGTCGCCGCCGATCGAGACGGCGGTGGAGACGCCGAGGCTGGCCTGGGTCAGCGAGGAGGAGATCTCGGTCGTCATCCCGCCCGAGCGGCTCATCACCCCGACCGGGCCGGGGGCGTAGGCCTTGGCCGCGTCCTTGGCGGGGCCGCCGATGCCGCCCATCTTGCAGACCTCGGGGACGATCAGGCCGAGGCAGTTGGGCCCGATGATGCGGGCGCCTCGCATCCCGGCGAGCTCGACCATCTGGGCGACGTCGCCGCGCGGGATGCGCTCGGTGACGATGACGATCAGCTTGATCCCGTTCTCGATCGCCTCGAGAACGGCGTCCTTGGTGAAGGCGGGGGGGACGGTCACGACCGAGCCGTCGATCGGCCCGCCGTGGTGCTCCACGGCCTGGGCGACGGTGTCGAAGACCGGCACTCCGTGCACCTCGCGGCCCTTGCGGCCCGGGGTGACGCCGCCGACGACCTTGGAGCCGTAGTCGAGGCACTCGCGGGTCAGGTTGACGGCCTCGCGGCCGGTGATGCCCTGGACGATGAAGGTGGTG
>Ga0070673_100001566_pt1 | contig 13473 bp, 30 predicted proteins | sample KBSM23metaG_FD_65342 | JGI IMG/M metagenome (GOLD analysis project Ga0070673, IMG submission 65342) | Miscanthus rhizosphere microbial communities from Kellogg Biological Station, Michigan, USA - KBS M2-3 metaG | ecosystem: Host-associated > Plants > Roots > Rhizosphere > Soil ... | reverse complement strand
CTGTTGCGCTCCGTGGGGTGACGCGTTCTACGGACCGCCCGGGCAGGGAGGCCGGCCGGTGGCCAAGCACCTGGTGCTCGCTGATGTCGAGACGTTGGGCGAGCCGGTGGAGACCCGCGGTTACCTTCCGGTGCCGTGGTTGATGCCGCAGGACGTGGCGGACAAGGTGCTCGCGCAGGTCCCGGGGGTGTCCGGTGTCTGAGCCCTGGGTTGACCAGCTACGCCGGGAGCGGCTGGCCCGCCAACTTTCACAGCGCGTCCTGGCCGGGCGGATCGGTGTGTCCCAACCCGTGTTGAGCGGCTGGGAGTCCGGCCGACTTCGGCCGTCGCGGGAGCGGGCTGAGGACTGGGCCCGGGGTCTCGACGTGGTGCTGCCCGCGGAGGTGCTGGCGTCGCTGGTGCTGAAGTACGCGGCGTGCGGCACGGACAGCGGCTACCAGCGGCACCGCCGGTTGGGGACGGATCGGTGTGGTCCGTGCGTCAGGGCGCACGCGGACTACCAGGTCGACTATCTGCGTTGTCGTGAGGCGGTGTCCGGTGTCTGAGGACTGGCGCCGGGAGGCGAACTGCGCTGGCCTCACGGACGCTGAGCTGAACATGGCGTTCGGGTCCCCGGCCGAGCAGGACCGTTTTGTTCGGAAGTTCTGCCGTCGCTGCCCGGTCGGGGGTTCCTGCCTGGAATGGGCCCTGCTCATGGAGGCCGACCTTCCGTTGTCGCACCGCAACGGTGTGTTCGGTGGGTGGACGAGCACGGAGCGGGCCGCCCTGACCGCTGGCCGGGTGTGGCCGTGCCGCAGTTGCGGTCAGTTGGTGGCGGCGAAGTCGCGTCAGCAGGTGCGGTGTGGGCGGTGTGGTCGGGCCTGGAAGAAGGCTGCGGAGGTGGCCCGCAACCGGGAGCGGGTGGCGGAGGCCGCAGCTGCCGCGGCTGCTGGTGTGCGGGTGGCGGCGTGACGGGGACGGGGTGGATGTTCCGGGCATCGTGGCCGATCCTGCGGCCAGATCTGAAGCTGTCGGTGCTGCGGGTGGAGGCGTGCGAGCAGCTCGACCAGATGGCCCGGGAGGAGCGTTGCCGGATCGTCGGCGAGGTGGCCTGGTCAATCGAGGATGGCCGGTTGTACGCGCGGGCCGCGGCCAAGCCGCTGCCCGAACGCGCGACGGAACCGACGAGACGCGCACCGTACCGGGCGCTGGAGGGCCGGCACGAGACGATCGCCGCCCTCGCCGCCGAGGGTTTGTCCGATCAGCAGATAGCGGACCGGTTGGGTGCCGGATCCGCTTCAGGGGTTCGTCGTGCCCGTGAGCGGCACGGGATCGCGGCCGGGCAACGGAAGGGACGGGCCGCGTGAGCCGGGACTCGCTGAATGCCGGCCTGTCGAACCGCTTCGTCGACGGGACCGGGTTCATCCACGGGCCGGCGTGGAACCGGGCCGGCGAGGGACTTCAGGTCGTCGGCACCTGCCGTCAGCGCGGCTGCCCGGGCCTGCTGCTCGCGCAGCCGACCCATCAGGAGAACAACCGGACCTGGTACGGGGCGGAGTGCAACGAGTGTGGGCACGAGGTGGTGGCGCCGGATGGTCGGACGTTGCCGAGGTCGAGTCGTAGGGATGAGATGCCCGGTGGGGCATGGGACCGCAGGGAGGAACTGCTGAAGAAGTTGAAGGAAGCGGCCAAGTCGGATAGCGACTGATGGTCTACATACTCGACGACAACTGGGACACCGAGCGCATGGTCATCCGTGCCGGCTCGGCTGCTTTCGGGCTTTACGTCCGGTGCGGCATGTGGTGTGCGCGGCAACCCTCGGACGGGGTCATCCCGTTGGAGATCGCCGCCTCCTACGGCACCCCGGAGTGGATCCGCAAGCTGCTCGACGTCGGTCTCTGGGAGTCCCATGCCGATGGGTACCTGGATCCGCACTTCCTCAAGCGCAATGACTCGGCCGAGCGGAAGGCCGAACGTCGGGAGCAGAAGGCCGAACGCCAGCGGCGTTGGCTGGACAACCAGAAGACCAAGACGAAAAGACGCACCACTAACGCGTCTAGAGACGCGTCTCACGACACGACTAACGACGCGTCTGGAGGCGACCTCCTTCTCCTTTCTTCTTCTACGAAGAAGGAGAAGGGCGCGCGCCCCGCTCCGCGAGGCGAAGCGCGCGCCCTTCCAGACGACCCCCCGTGGCCACCCGAGGACCCAACCGTCCTGGTCGAAGAACAGGAACGACTACGCCAATCGGCCGAATCGCGGGTGCGGGAACTCGCCGCCGCCCGGCAACGCCGCACCACGGGGGCCGCGCTCGCCCGCCAGGCGGCCCGGCTGGCGGGCGACAAGGCACAGCCGAACGCGCAGGCCTAGTCGGTGCCGCTCTTGTCAGGGAAGCAATCGCAGCTACGAAAGATCACCAAGGAGGAGAGACATGACCAAACCAACCACCCACGTTCTGCTGATCACCGACATGAGCGGCAGCATGGGCGCGCTCGCCGAGGATGTTCGCGGCGGGTTCAACACCTACCTCGACGAACTGGCCAGGGACGGCGGCAAGTACCGGCTGACCGTGACGGTGTTCGACACCGAGTTCATCCCGCTGTGCACGGCGGCGAAGCTGGCCGACACACCGCGACTGACCAACGTCAACTACGCGCCGAGGGGAATGACGGCGCTGCACGACGCGATCGGGTACACCGTCGCCGAGTTCGAGTCGGGAACCAAACTCGGCGAAGGGGACCGGGTCCTCGTGGTCGTGCAGACCGATGGGCACGAGAACTCGTCCCGCGAGTTCACCGGCGCCCAGGTCGCCGAGCTGATCAAGGCACGGGAGGCGACCGGGGTGTGGACGTTCATCTACCTCGGCGCCGGCCCGTCCGCCTGGGGACAGGGTGAGCGGCTGGGAATGCGCTCCGTCAACACCGCGGCCACGTCGGACGGAACGCAGTCGTCGTACGCCGGGCTGGCCACGGCGAGCGTCAGCTACTCGCGGGGCGCGTCGGCTGGCGAGACGGTCGCCGTTCTCGACGCCGAAGCCGGCGACAAATCGGGCGGTTCGGCGGCGTGAAACTCCCGCCGGCCCACGGGGGTCGGCGGTCATATCAACCACAGGAGGAGAGCACGTGGCACTGAAATTCACGAAGAGTGACAACGGGGACGAGGTGGCCCCGCTCGGCGCGGTCGGGGTGCTGGAGGTCGAGCTGGAATGGGAGCAGCCACAGGTCGGCGGCGGGTTCATGGGCCGGCTCAGGGACCGCTTCGACGCGACCGATGTGGACGTGGCCGGGATCCTGTTCGAGGGTGACGAGCCGGTGGACTACGTGGACCCGAAGCAGCACCCGAGCGCGCTGGGTGGTGCGGTCGTGCACCACGGCGACGTGAAGCGTGGCGCCGGTGAGGGTGGTGGCGAGCGGATCACGATGCGGCTTCAGGACATCCGGGACACCGACGGGGACATCACGGCGATCGCGTTGACGGCGTCGTGCCCGAAGGGCGATTTCTCGAAGGTGGCCGGCGCGGTCTGCCGGATCTTCGACGCGTCCAACGGGACGCGGCAGCACCTCGGCAACGTCCGGTTCGCCGTGACCGGAGGCCACACCGGTGCGCTCCTGGGTGTGGTCCGCAAGACGGCGGGCGGCTGGTCGTTCGCCAAGACGAAGCAGTACGGCCAGGCGGGGAACTGGCGCCAGCTCGCGGGACTCGCACGCGGCCGGGTCAGCTGATCGGGGACGGGCCGGGCGGCCCAACCCCGCCCGGCCCGCGGCTCTAATCGTAAGGAGAGATCAACATGGCCGCTTCCGTCTACGACCCGGGGCTGCTGTTCGGCCACCCGGAGCGTCACAAGAACGAATGCCCTGTCTGCAAGACCTTCCGCAAGGACGGGGAACCACCGACGTCTCACCGGTTCTTCTGCTCGGAGTACGTCGATACCGGGGTGATCCGGTGGATCGGCCAGGAGGAGATCAAACCGGAGCGCACCAGAAGGGCGGTCCGATGAGCTGGCTCACGGCGAGCCTGTGCGACTCGTGGAACTCCTGCGTCGAGGTCGGCGTCGTCGGTGGCGAGGTGCAGGTCCGCAACAGCAACGACCGGGGCGGCCCGGTCCTGTCCTTCACCGGTGCGTTCTGGTCCTGGGTGCTCGACCGGATAGCGGCCGGCGAGAAGGTCGCCACGATCACCCGCGACGACAAGGGCTATCACTGGATCAACGCCCTCAATGGGTGGGTGGTCGTGGACTTCACCGAGCAGGAATGGGCTGCGTTCCGGGCAGGTGTGGTGGCGGGGGAGTTCGGTCTGGACCGACTGCCGGAGGTGACGCCGTGAAGCGCGGCGGATGGGATGACGACGCTGACATCGACTGCGGGGTGGTTCTCGTGGCCATGCTCGGCACCGGTGTCGCTGTGGCCTGGTCTGTCGGCTGGGCGCTCTGGAGTGTGATCGCGTGAGCGACATCGAGTTCGCCATGTCGACCTACGCCGAGGCGGCGCGGAAGGTGCCGGCGGAGAAGCGGGCCGAGGCCGGCGCCTGGGCGGTGTGGCTGCTGGCCCGTCGCTGCGCCTATGAGGATGCGGCCCGCGCCGTCGAGCGGGGTCGCAAGTGCCCAGGATGCGGCACCGCCAACCATGAGGCCCTGATCGCGCAGGGAATGCTCGACGCGGCGGAGATCCTACGCTGCGAGTCGTTCGACCGGATCTGGGATGCCATCGCCGCGATCGAACTACGGGCCGAGCAGATCCGGGATGCGGCCGACCGCTCCGGCGTAGCCGGGGAGCCGGAGGCGACAACCAAAGAAGCCCCTGAAATCAATTCTGCGGGTTCGCCCATCGAATCCCCCGCACCTACCCGGTCTGACCCGCCAGGGGTAGCCACAGAGGGCGGGACGGGCCGCGGTGATTGGATGCAGACCTTCACCGGTCGGGTCTTCTACCCGATGGCTCCGAGCCCCGGCGACGTCGACCCAGTCGACATCGCGCATGCCCTGTCGTTGATCTGCCGGTACGGGGGTCATTGCAGCCGGTACTACTCGGTTGCTGAGCATTGCGTCCTGATGAGCGGGGCCGTCAGCCCGGAGAACGCGTTGTGGGCGTTGCTCCACGACGCCACGGAAGCGTATGTGGGGGACATGGTCCGGCCGCTGAAACGGGCCATGCCGGCATACCGGGCCGCTGAGGACCGGTTGATGGTGGCGATCTGCGACCGGTTCGGGCTCGGTCACACCTGCCCTGGTGAGGTCAAGTCCGCCGACAACCGGATCATCCTTGACGAGCGGGCGGTGCTGATGTCCGCCCCGCCGTTGCCGTGGATGTCGATCGAGTACGTGCAGCCGCTGGGTGTCCCCGTCGAGGGCTGGGCGCCGGAACAGGCGGAACGGCGGTACCTGGCCCGGCTGGCCGACCTGCTGCCGAGAGTGGTGGATCGTGGCTGAGTCGTTCGAGTTCACCGATGAGATGGTGCGGGCGTTCAGCGCGGCGTATTACCGGGTCGAGTGCACGGCAGAGGTGTTTCATCGGGCGGACGCTTACCGCGCTGGTCTGGCTGCTGCTGCTCCACTGATAGCCGCACAAGACCTGCGCCGGGCGGCAGAGGAAATCCGCGCCGAGCTGGTCTGCTGCGACGTCTACGAGCGGGATCACGACACGCCTCGTGCGGGTACGGATCACGATCACGCGATCTGCTTCTGGGGTGAGGCTGCGGCCCGGATCAACGATGGGCGCGCTGACGAGCTGGAGCGGGGGACCGACCGTGGCTAGCGGGTGCACGTCCTGCGGCAAGTACCACTGGGCGGGCGGGTGCGCCCAGCCGGAGATCGAACGTGCCCGCCAGGACATTGACCGTGCGTACGCGACTTTCGAGCAAGCGTTCTGGTTGGCGAGCGCTGCCCTCGCCCGCGAGTTCGCCAAGATCCTGCGCGATGCCCGGGTGGAGCGGGGGGCCGACCGGTGAGCGAGGCCTGCGTGTTCTGCGACATCGTGGCCGGCGGCCCGGCTCACGTCTTCTGGGTGTGGCCGGACGCCATCGCGATCGTGCCTCTGAACCCTGTCGTCGATGGGCACCTGCTGGTCATTCCCAACGCCCACGTCGAGGACTTCAAGGAGGACCCGATCGTCTCCGCGCTGGCGATGGCCCGTGCCGCCGAACTCGCCGGGCACACCGGTGGAGCCGCAAACCTGATCACCTCGGCTGGCACCGAAGCGACCCAGACGATCCGGCACCTACACATCCACCTGGTGCCGAGGGTGTCCGGTGACGGGTTGCACCTGCCGTGGACGGGTCAGATCCGGGAGGGAACCAATGCCTGAACAGCCGATCCCGGAGGACGGGCTCACCCTGACCCGCCACCGCTACGTCAACGGGAAGATCTCTGCGAAGTGTGACTACGAATCCGCCCTTGTCGCGTTCCGGTTGTACGGCGGCCGGATCGACCGGTCAACCATCGTGGCCTACGAGGCGGGGGACGAGCACCTCGGGACGTGGGAGCAGATCTGGCCGCCGACAGATCATGGAGCCGACCGGTGAGCACCCCCGCCCTTGTTTCGCTGCTCGTCGCTGCTCGTCGGGCGGCCGGGATGTTCCAGTGGCAGGTGGCCGACGCGATGGGGACCTGCCAGTCCGCGATCAGCGAGTTCGAGACCGGTGCGACCGCTGATCCGAAGTGGTCGACCCTGCTGCGCTACGCCGAGGCGGTCGGTGCCCGGCTGGACGTTCAGGTCATACCGGCGTGCGGAACCTCGGCCACCCCGGCGTCAGCCGGAGAGCCGAAGGCGACAAATCAAGGGGTTGATCATGGCTGACGACGCCCGTACCGAAGCCCGCCGCCGGATCGCCGAAGTCCTCCACGATCACCGCCGGATCGCTGCGCACTGCGCCTGCGGTGCACGGGCGCATCTGCACCGGTGGCACCAGGCCGATGCCGTTCTGGAGCTGTTCCCGGACGCCGCCTGGCACGGGCTGCTGAACGTGTCGACCGGTGTCCGTAGCCGCCGGCTGGTGCTCCACGGTTCGTCGGAGCCGGTCACCAAGGAGTCCCCCGATGCCTGAACTCACCGCCCTTGCTGGCGACGCCAGGCTGCTCGCCATCACCGACGCCCACCTGCCGCACTGCCGGGAGGAGAAGTGCTCCGAGTGCGGACTGCGACGCATGTTGATCCGTAGGCACCTGGACGTGCTCGACGCGGCGGGGCGGCTGCCCCCGCGGGTGGAGGTCACCGATGCCACCTAGGCGCCTCGGCCGGCCGGTTTTCCGCGATGTGGCCACCCTTTGCCTCGCCGTGCTCGACGTGCCAAACCACCCGCTGGTGTGCGAACTCGAAGCCGACCACCTCGACCGAGGGCAGAAGCACAAGAGCGGCTGCACCCACTGGGGTCGGGCCGTAGACCCGCAACCAAAGGAGGACTGACCGATGACGTACGACAGCACCGGCGACACCCTGAAGCACAGCCTGCGGGTCGGCGCCCTGATGGGGCAGGCCATCAAGGAACTGGTGGATCGATCCGTCCGCCACGACCTGAGCAAGACGGAGCCGCCCGAAGTCGAGGTGTTCGACCGGGTCACGCCCCGGCTCAAGGGCCTCACCTACGGCACCGACGAGTACAAGGCCGCCCTCGCCGACATGGGCGCTGGGCTGGACCACCATTACGCCGTCAACCGGCACCACCCGGAACACTTCGTCGACGGGGTCGAGAACATGACCCTGGTCGACCTGATCGAGGTGCTCGCAGACTGGAAAGCGGCGACGGAGCGGCACGCCACGGGCAGCCTCGCCAACAGCCTCGTCGTGCAGAGCGGACGGTTCGGTCTCGGCGTCCAGCTCATGGCGATTCTGCGGAACACCGCCGCCTACTACGGCTGGCTCGACGGAACCGATCTCCCGCAGTGCGGGGTGGTCGGCCACGCACCGAACGGGGGAGGGCTCGTCTGCACTCTGCCGTCCGGCCCGCATGAAGAGCACTGCGACGGCACCCGGGACAGCATGTGGTGGCGTGACGGGCAGGACGCTGATGTCTGAGCCGGTGGCCGTAGACCCCGAGGAGAAGCCCGAATGATCAACGTGTTTCTGGTCTGCCTCTCGATCGGCTGCGTCATCGGACTGATCCATTCGGCGGTGCGGTGATGATCGCGCTGGCGATTCTGGGTGGCCTGGGCCTGGGTTATGTGCTCGGCCGCTGCGGCTGGTTCGTCATCGTCCTGATCTGGGAGGACTGAATCCGATGACCTCGACCACTCCGCCGCAGGCGGGGAGCGAAGCGACTCCCGAAAAAGGCTCTAAAGCGTACGAATCGGCGCTGCTCCGGCAGCGGTATTCCGATCTTCGGGCTGCGGTGATTCGGGATGGGTTGCCGATGTTGGTGGCGAGGATCGAGGCGGCGGAGTTGCGCACCCGAGCGTGACGATTAGCGAAGCGGCGCAAAGCGGAATGAAATGTCCGGCGATCCCGGGCTGAGACCGAATACCGACCAGTAACTACGAGAGGAAGGCGACCGTGGGTATCGATCAGTTCTGGAGCGCGCTCCAGATGATGGCGGTGCGGCACGGTGGCACCGACGAGGAGTGGGACAGCTACGTCCGGACCCATCCCAATGCCGTCATGCCGCCGCTACGCGAGCCGTGGTACAGCGACGATTCGTGCCCAACCTGCGACGAGCCGATCGTGTCCCTGGCGCTGGGCGAGGGGCCGGTGCTGCTGCCGTGCGGGCATCCGTTCGTGTTGGCTGGTGACCTCGGCGGCTTCGCCTTGTACCCGAAAACGGGCCTGGTGCGGCTCCTGCGCAACCACTGCCCGGATTGCTCTGCGACCATCCGGAAGCCGCACGATGACGGCTGCGACGTCGCCCGCTGCCTGCGCTACGGCACCCAACGTGCGCTGTGCGGTGACGGTGCGCGACTGGTGGTCAAGGGCATCTACCCGTGGGGCTCGCCGATCGTGGAGCACGAATGGGACGGCCACGAATGCGGTAGGGATGTCTGGTCCGGCCGCTGGCCGGGTGTGGCGGACGCTGAGCGGCTGGGCTGGTACGCCTACTTCGTGCCCAACGGTGACCCGTCGTGGGTGCCCTGCGGCCCGCATCATCCCGGTGCTTTCCCTGACCTGAACCGTCTCCAGATTGAGGGGCGCTGGAACGCCGGCGCGCTTCGCTGGGAGGCACGGTGAGCAACGGCTACTGCTATGGACTCGGTCACATGGCCGATCTTCGGTACGTGTGGACGTTCCCGAACGGGAATGTCCTGGAGTTGTGCGTCGAGTGCTGTGCTGGGTGGCGGATGAACGCGACCGAAGAGCCGTCGCTGCGCCCGAAGTCGATCGAGGAGATTCGAACCTGCTCGGCGGGCGGCGCCGGCCGCTCCGCCAGAGGCGGCAAGCCCGAAGGGCGTCCCGAATGATCTGTGTGGTTTGTGCGGATCCGGAACGCCCCGTAGAACCAGGCTGGCTGGTGGATCACCGCTGCTGGTCCAGGATGGCCGGAGCCCTCCGTGAGCTTCCGGGCCTCGTGGTGGAGCTGGCCAGCCTCGGCTACGTCCAACGCGACCACCGCCGCGAACTCCGCGACCTCGACACAGGCAAACGCTGGCCGCACTACGACCCGATCGCGAACACCCTGCCGTCCGGCCCGGTGAACGGCTCCAAGAGCGCACCGAGGGTGTCGGGGAGCCGGGCCGCACCGGTCCCGATCCGCCTCGACCCCACGGACCTCACGGCGGCCGCCCGGGCCGGCTCCACGAGCGTTCACATCAGCAGCCCGTGGCCGGCGGACCAGATCGGCTGGCTGTCCGTGGCCACCGAGCTGGACTTCTGGGTGGGCGACTGGGCGACGGAACGCAACGAAGGACGGCCCGACCCTCAGGTGCCGCTCCTGTGCTCCTGGCTGCTCGACAGGCTCGACTGGGCCTGCCAGTACCACCCGGCTCTGGACGAGTTCGCCACCAAGCTGAGCGGGCTCTACGGCGCTCTGATGTCCGCCGTGGGCGGCTGGGCGGCTAAGCCGGAAACCCTCATCACTCCGTGCCGGTCCTGCGGCATGCTGGCGCTGTACCGGGAGATCGGACCGGCGCCGGAGTATGACCGGGTGGCCTGTGGTGCCTGCCCGAGCCTGCTGACCGAGGCCGACTACGCGGAGTGGGTGAGGGAACTGACGGAGCGGGAACGGGCTCGGCTGGCCCAACCGGAGGAGGCGGCGTGATGGGCGTCTACGAGATCCATGTCGGCGTGGCGTTGAAGCGTCCGCCACGGGAGGACGAGATCCGTAAGTACCTGATCGCCGCGGACCGGCCGATCAACGCCGAGATCCTGGCGTGCCAGTGGGCCGCGGCCAGCGATGGCGTGGTGATGCCGGTATCGAGCCGGCTGGTGACCTACGAGTCCGACGGCACAAGTTGAAGTTCGGTTTAACTTCGTTGCCGACCGGTGTACCGTCCCGTTGCGTGGCTCCATCCCTGACGAAACTCCACCAGATCAACGCGCTCGTGACCGGCGCCAAGCCGCGCGCTCAGCGCACCCTGACTGACGCCCACCAGATCCTCCAGAAGGCTCCGGTGCTGTCGGGCATCTCCCGCACCTACCTGCCCCGCGACGACGAGGGCGAGCGGCTCCCACCGGAGTCCACCCGTGTCCAGGTGGTGGCCGCGAAGACGATCGCGGACATGACGTCCGAACTGGGTCGGCTTTTCGACCTCCAGCTGACCCAGGACGTCGGCAACACCCAGGCGAAGGCGGATGTGGTCGTCGACGGGCAGACCGTCCTGTCGGACGTTCCGGTGACGTACCTGCTGTGGCTGGACAAGCACCTGAGCGACCTGCGCACGTTCGTGGACAAGCTCCCGACCCTGGACCCGTCCGAGGCGTGGGCATGGGACGACGCCCGCGGCTGCTGGGCCTCGGCCCCGGTGGAGACGGTCCGCAGCAAGAAGGTGCCACGCAACCACGTGCTCGCCGAGGCGACCGAGAAGCACCCCGCCCAGGTGCAGGTCTTCAACGAGGACGTCCCGGTCGGCAACTGGACCACCGTCAAGCTGTCCGGCGCCCTGCCGCCGGCCCAGATCCGCGAGTACCGCAGCCGCGTCACCAAGCTTCAGGACGCGGTCAAGGTGGCCCGGGAACAGGCGAACAGCGTGGAGGTCACGGACCGCCCGGCCGGCGCGGCGGTACTCGGCTACCTGTTCGGGTAGCCCACAGACTCCCCGCTGGAGCGCGGGGTTGCGCGCAAGCGCAGAGGCTGAGGCTCACATCTCAGGCTGATCGAGGATGGCACCAAGTGCAGGTTCGAATCCTGCCCCGGGCTCCACTGGCCCGGGTGGCGCAATCGGCAGACGCATGTCCACCTACATACCGCTGAGGCTCTCGCTCCAGGCTCAGCACCCCGCCGATCACCAGATCGAACGGTCACGACAACCGTTGTAGAGATTGCCGGTTCGATCCCGGCCAACCCCTCCACATGGGGTTGTGGCTCAATGGCAGAGCGCTACCACCGTCAGTCTGATGCGTGGCCTTAAACGCCGCTGGTGTGCGAATGGGCGGTACACGCCTCGAAAACGTGTGATCCAGGAACCCCGGAGATGGGCATGCTCCGGGGTTCCGCCACGTCCGGCCGCGCGTCACACTGGACCCTGCTTGCAGCCCGGTTGATCTCGCCTTAACCTGGGCGCATACCACGAGTCTGTCCACAGGGCGAGTGGTTCGCACCCTTGAGCGGCGAGGTGATCGTGAACCTCGACGCCTTGGTGACCGCCCGCGAGGCCCAGGACTACCGCGCCCTCCGAGCCCACCACGTGTGCCGTCACCTGATCGGCATGTGGCGCCACGCCGGCCGGCTCACGGTCCAGGGCAAGCGGGGACGCAGCCCGCTCTACCGCTTCGGCGACATCCTCCGAGCTGAGCGGGACACCAGGGTCAGCGGGTCCAGTCACCGGGCTGAGGGTTGCCGCAGCTGCGACCGGGCCAGCGAACGATCGGAGCTTGACCACGCCGCGTAGCGGAAAGGGCGAAGCCCGCCACTCAAAGCAATTCAAGGATCTTGTCGTACCTCTCCGTTACCTTGCGAGGTTCCTGTGCCCTACCTGGTGCTGATCGAGTTCGACTACTGCCCTGACGGCGCATCCGAGTCTGTCCGGGTCGAGCCCGATGATGTGATCACCGACGAGCAGCTGAACCCGACCCGCGCCACTGAGCTGATCGCGTTGGGCTGCATCAGCGAACAGCCGTAAGCCCATGGTCGCCCCCGCTGCTTTTGTCGCACCCCCGGCGTAACGTCGCCGCCATGCCGCTGCGCCCCTGCCTCGACTGCGGTCGACTCAGTCCGGCATCCCGCTGCCCGACCCACGCCCTGGAGCGATCCAGGGATCGTGATGCACGGCGCGGCTCCAGCACGGCCCGCGGACTGGGGGCCGAGCACAGACGAGCCACGCGTGAGCAGATCAAGGCCGTGCCGTACTGCGAGCGCTGTGGTCACGCGGGCAGTGCCGAGAATCCGCTGACCGGTGAGCACGGCGTCCCCCGTGCACATGGCGGTATGGCCGTGACCGGCACGCTGTGCCGGTCCTGCAACAGTTCGTCCGGCTCCCGGATCCGGCGCACCGCTTGACTACCCTCACCGCCTGCCGCGGCTGCGACCGCCCGGTCGCCCCGTCCGCAGGCAGGCGTCCCCGGGTCTGGTGCTCCGACCGATGCGCTCAGCGCAACCGCGCCAGGGTTGGCACAGTGAACAGCAGCGCCACCCGGTCATGCGAGGTCTGCGGCACGGCCTACCGCTACACGTATGGCCAGCAGCGGACGTGCAGCCGCGCGTGCGGCATCCAGCTCCGCCGCTCGGTAGCGCTGACCAGGACCTGTGAGACGTGCGAGCAGACGTTCACCTGGACGGGAGCTGGCAAGCCCTCGGCGTATTGCACGAAGGCGTGCCATCCGTCGGTCGTGTCGCCACCCAAGCGCCAGCCCCGCCAAATGATCGACCTGACCTGTGCGGTGTGCTCGACGCCGTTCGTGTCGGACCAGTCTCGGTCGCACTGCTCGCCCGCCTGCGCGGCCATCGGTAAGCGCCGGTATGACAGGGCATACAACGTGCGCCGCCCGAAGCCTGCCCGTTCATGCGTCTGCGGTTCACCACTGAAGGACCGTCGACTGAAGTGCGATAGCTGCCGCCTGACTCGAAGCCAGCGCCGACGCCTCGATAAGCGCAGACGACGCGCGCTGAAGCTGGGCGTACCTACCGAGCGTTACACGCTGGCTGAGATAGCGCAGCGTGACCGTCGAACCTGCCAGCTCTGCCGCAAGCGTGTCGCAATGACAAAGATCGTTCCCCACCCGAAGGCGCCGACCATCGACCACATCGTCCCCTTGGCCGATGCTGGCGACGACAGACGTTCGAACGTCCAACTAGCTCACTTCCTGTGTAACTCACGCAAGTCCGATCGTGGAACTCAGCAGCTTGCACTACTCGGATAACACGAAGGGTGACGGAGGGAGGGGGAGGGGTGGCCTGCGCTCATTGCGGGTACCCGCCGAC
>Ga0070673_100001564_pt1 | contig 13477 bp, 11 predicted proteins | sample KBSM23metaG_FD_65342 | JGI IMG/M metagenome (GOLD analysis project Ga0070673, IMG submission 65342) | Miscanthus rhizosphere microbial communities from Kellogg Biological Station, Michigan, USA - KBS M2-3 metaG | ecosystem: Host-associated > Plants > Roots > Rhizosphere > Soil ... | reverse complement strand
TCACCTCCACGCCGTCGTGGAAGCTGATGACGCCCGCGCGCTCCGCGCGGGCGTTCGCGGGCTCGCCATTCGCGTTGCGCTGGCCGTGAATCGCTCCCTCTCTCGCACGGGCCCGGTGTGGGGCGATCGTTACCACACGCACGCGCTCCGCACGCCCGCCGAGGCGCGGCGGGCGCTGCTGTACGTGATCCAGAACTGGAAGAAGCACCTGCGAGGAAGCGTGGGCATCGACGGTCGGTCGTCCGGGCCATGGTTCGACGGCTGGGCCAGTCCGCCGCCGCGACCATCGAAACCCATTCCAATCTCGAGACCCCGCACCTGGCTGGCAGCGACCGGCTGGCGTGAACGGGGCGGCGGTCCTCTGCGCGCGGGTGAAGGGCCGGCTGTCAGCCCCGCGCGCCGGTAACCGCCGCGCGTCACTTGAAAAGGGCGATAGTTGCGCCGGGAACTCCGGCCCGCGCCGGTGTCCCTCCCGCATATGACGATGGCGCGCGCGGGCGTCGCGGTGGCCGTCGCGCTCTGCGATAGCTCGGCCGTTCCGCAGTTTTGTCCCGGCGCGGCGAAGGGATCTGATAACTCCCGTGCGGGAATAAGGTAAAACGGCCCCAGGTAATGCGCCCACTCCGAGTCGGGATCGTCGCCGAAAGCTACTACCCCAGCCTGGGAGGCATTCAGGAACACGTCCGCCACCTGCGAAATCTCCTGGTGCGCGAGGGCGTCGACGTCACCATCCTGACCGGCCGCCAGCCGCCCACGAACGCGCCCGGACCCGACGACGCCGAAGAAGGCGTGATTCGCGTCGGCCACGCGCGCACGTTCGGCAGCGGCGGAAGTTTCTTCCAGGCCACGATCGGCCTGGGCGCCGCGTTCAACTTCTATCGCGCGCTGCGTGCGAAGCAGTTCGACGTCCTGCACATTCACGGACCGTGCGACGTCGGCCTGGCGTTCTGGGGACTGGCGATGTTTCGCGGACCGAAGGTGCTCACGCTGCACAACGCGACGTTTCCCGACCGGCCCTGGCGCCATCGGGTGGCGCCGTACTACCGCTGGGTCTTCCGCCGCGCCGCCGCCGTCATCGCCGTCTCCGAGACGACGTCGCAGTCGATGCGCCGCTACGCCGACTTTCAGCCGACCATCATCCCGAACGGCGTCGACGTCGGCTACTGGCGATCGCCGCCCAGCCCGCGTTACGCGCGGCCCGGGATGCGCAACGTCGTGTATCTCGGGCGGCTGGAACCGCGCAACGGGCCCGAGATCGCCATCGACGCGTTCAACCGGATCGGTCCCTCGCTGCCGGACGTGCGCCTGCTGATGGCGGGCGACGGGCCGATGCGCGGCGAGCTGGAGGCGCGCGTCGCGCCGCAGGTGCGCGACCGCGTCGAGTTCACCGGCGCCGTCTACGATCAGCGTCCGGGGCTGCTCGCGTCTTCGTCGCTGTTCCTGTTGCCGGCGCGCGCGGTCGGTTTTTCGATCATGGTGCTGGAGGCGTTCGCGGCGGGGCTGCCCGTGGTGGCGCTGCCGGGCCTGGGGACCGATAACGCCGGCGACCACTGGGCCAACGTGATCATGGCCGAGGACGCCAGCGTCGACGCGTTCGCGGCCGCGATGACGGACACGCTGCAGCGCGATCAGCGCGATCGCATCGCGCGCGGGCGCGCGATCGCCGACGCGTTCGACTGGACACGCGTCGGCGGCAGGATCCTCGACGTCCTTCAGACCGCCGCGGGACGGCCCGCGCGGCTGACGGGCTCGGCCGAGCAGGCCGTCGCGTAAGGGCGCCCGATGCAGGGACGCCAGGGACGCCCGGGTCGCTGGGGACTCAACGCGCTCCGCTGCCTGCCGCTCTGCCTGCTGGCGGTGGTGCTGTGGCGGGAGAAGCCGTGGGCGGTGCAGCTGTCCGCGAGCGCACCCTGGGCGGTGGCCGCGTCGGTTCTCCTCAACTTCATCGTCTTCCTGCCGCTGAAGGCGGCGCGCTGGCGCGTGGCGCTGGAGGATCCGCCGCCGTTCCGCCAGGCGCTGGCCGCGACGCTGGAGGGCCTGCTCGCCAACATCGCGATCGGCTTCGGCAGCGGCGATCTGGTGCGGGCGGCGCGCTTGCAGCGCGACCGTCTCGCGGTCGACTACGCGTGCACGTGGGCGGAGCGCGGCGCCGAGATGCTGGCGCTGGCGATCCTGATCTTCGCGATCGCGCTGCTGACGAAGCTGGGGCCGCTCGCGCTGATTGTCTCTGGCCTGATCGCGGCGGGCTACCTGGCCCTGCTGGGCGCCGGCCGCCTGCTGGTGCCGCGCCTGGCTGGCTGGCCGCGCGTGCAGCGCGCGCTGTCGGCGGGCCTGCAGGCCTCCACGCCGCGGCGGGTGACGATCATGGTGGTGCTGTCGCTGCTGGGGTGGTGCTGCGAGATCGTGATGCTGGTGCTGTTCCAGCGCGCGTTCGGTCTCGAGCCCAGCTTTCGCACCGGCGCGCTCACGCTGGTGGGGCTGAACGCCGCCATCGTCATCCCGACGCTGCCGGGAAACTTCGGCACGTTCGAGGCGGGCGTGGCGACCGCGCTGATCCTCTGCGGGGCGCCCCGCGACGTCGCGCTGTCGTACGCCGTGACCTATCACCTGTCGCACGTGCTCCCGGTGGCGGCCGTGGGCGCCGCGCTGTTCGTCTATCGCAGCCGCCGGTACAGGACCACGCCCGAGCAGTCTTCGATCTGACGGTAGTTCGCGTCGACGTACGCGCGCAGGCGCGGGTATCGCGCCAGCGGGTACTTGGCGTAGCCGTCCCAGCCCGCCGCGGCGGCGTCGACGAACAGCGCGGGCCGGCGGCTCTCCAGATCGGCGAGCAGCATGTCCCACGCGGCGGGCAGCTGGTTGGCGTCGGCGTTGCGCTGGCCGGTCTCGGTGGGCGTGCCCGGGCTCTCGCCCGTCATGTAGTTGCAGAACGAGAACCGCGTCCCCATCGGACGGCGCGCGAGCACGTAGAGCTGCGGCGAGTTTCCCCACACGAAGATGCGTTCGTCCGGCGTGGTGAGCGCGGCGATGCGCGACGCGACCTGCTCGTAGCGCGGCTCGTGCTCGTCCAGCCGCGCGGCCAGCGGGCGGGCAAAGGTCGCCAGCCCGAAGAAGACCAGCGCGGGCAATGCGCACAGCGCGATCAGGGCCGCGCGGGACGACCCGCCTCGAGCCCACAGCCGCTGGAACGCCGGCGCGGCCAGCAAGCAAAGCGGCGCCAGGACCAGGTGGAAGTAGTGGCCGAAGAAGCGCCCGCCCGCGGTCAGCGCGACCGCCGAGGTCAGCAGCCAGAGCAAGCCCAGCACCACCGACGCGGGCGGCGGGTCCATCGCGTCCGTGCGGCCGCGAATCACGCGCGCCACGCGCGCCGCCGCGCCGATCGCCGCCGCGATGCCGAGCGCGTACGGCACGATCGCCACGCCGCCGATCAGCAGCGTCCGCCGCAAGCCGCGCGTGATCGCCGCCAGCCCCGTCAGGCCCGCGCCCACGTAGGAGAAGTTGAACTCGAACCAGTAGATGGCCGCCGCGGCGTTTCCCGCGCGCGCGCACCAGGCGAGGTAGAGCGCGGGCGGCACCAGCGCGCCGGCCAGATGGCAGAGCGCCCGGCTGACCGCCCACGACCGCGACGCGCGCCCGATGATCGCGGACCAGGCCAGCATGCCGATCGACGCGCCCAGAAACGTGAGGCCCTGGTACTTGAACAGCGCCGACGTACCGATCAACGCGCCCACCCCGAGATGCGTCGCCAGCCCGCGCGCGCCGCGGGCGGGCGTGGTCACGTCGCGGAGCAGCAGCCAGGCAGCGGCCGCCTGCGGCGCGAGCAGGAAAAGCTCGCAGTTCGCGGCCAGCGCGTCGTAGTCGTGCCAGGTCGTCGAGAACACCAGGAACAGGCCGGCCGCCGCCAGGCCCGCGCCGTCGGCGCCTTCGCGGCGCTTGATCGCCAGCAGGAACGCCGCCGTCAGCAGCACCGAAACGACGACCAGCGCGTGGGCGCCGTGCGTGCTGGTGCGGCCGAACGCGGCGAATCCCGCCTGGTACACGTGGTAGATGAGCGGCGGCTTGTGATCGACGACGTCGCGGTACAGCAGGTCACCGCGCGCGAGCGCGTCGGCCGTGGTCGCGTAGATCGCCTCGTCGTCGGACAGCATCGGGCGCGCGAAGGTCGGCACGCGCAGCAACACACCCAGCGCGAAGACCGCGAACAGGGCTGCCTTGAGGGACCGCATGCGCCGCCCCTGATGATATACAGAGGCCGATGGAGGGTCCCGTCCTCTCGTTGGTTCTTCCCATCTACAACGAGGAAGCGATCATCCCCGAGCTGGACCGCCGCCTGCGCGCGTTCCTGGCCGACGTGGGCAGCGGCGTGGGCGACGCATGGGAGGTCATCTTCGTCAACGACGGCTCGAAGGATCGATCGCCGGCGTTGCTGAAGGAGCTGGCCGCGGCCGAGCCGCGCTACAAGGTGCTGTCGCTGTCGCGCAACTTCGGGCATCAGATGGCGATCACGGCGGGCCTCGATCGCGCCAGCGGCGACGCGGTGGTGGTGATGGACGCCGACCTCCAGGACCCGCCCGAGGTGGTGCGCCAGATGGTGGCGCGCTGGCGCGAGGGGTTCGACGTCGTGTTCGGCGTGCGCTCGCGGCGGCACGGCGAGACCGCGTTCAAGAAGCTGACCGCCGCGATCTTCTACCGCCTGCTGCGCGGGATGCTGGGCGACGTGTCGATTCCCGTGGATGCGGGCGACTTCCGCCTGATGAGCCGCCCGGTCGTGCTGACGCTGCGCGCGTTGCGCGAGCGCCACCGCTTCGTGCGCGGCCTGGTGTGGTGGGTCGGCTTCCGCCAGACGTCGGTGTCCTACGAGCGCCCGGCGCGCTTCGCGGGCGAGACGAAATATCCGCTCCGGCGCATGCTGCGCTTCGCCATCGACGGCATCACGTCGTTCTCGACCGTGCCGCTGCGCATGGCGACCTGGCTGGGCGTGCTGGCCGGCCTGGTCGCGCTGGGCGGCGTCGGCTGGGCCCTTTACTCGAAGTTCTTCGGCGGCGTCGTCCGCGGCTGGACCACGATCATGATCCTGGTGGGCCTGGGCTCGTCCGCCCAGCTCCTGATGACCGGCATCCTGGGCGAATACGTGGGCCGCATCTACGAAGAGGTGAAGCGCCGCCCGCTCTACGTCGTGGACGGCGAGATCAACCTCAGCGGTGCGGATCGAAACGATCGAGCCGCGCCCTGACGGCGTCTGCGTGACGATCGGGCCAGAACTCCTTCTCCCTCGCCCGCTTGCGGGAGAGGGTCGGGGTGAGGGCCGCTCGGCCTCACCCCGACACGTGAGATCAAACCTCGACGAGTAGTCCTTCCGGTCCTGGCTTCTCGCGGTCCTTGAGCGAGGCGATGGTGCGGCCCAGAACCTCGCGGGCGGTGCGCAGATCGCGGCCGCGGGTCTTCGTGACCAGGATGCGTGGGGCGACGGGCGGCACGTTGTCGCCGAACCGCGCCCGGAACGCCGCGGGCCAGGCGCGGCGAAAGGTGTCGAGATCGCGCGCAAGCCCGCCGCGCGCCGGCGCCGCCACCACGAGGAACTCGTCGCCGCCGTCGCGGATCGCGGCGGCCGCCTCGATGCGCGCGAGCTCCCCGGCGAACGCGGCCAGCACGGAGTCGCCCGCGTCCTGACCGTGGGCGTTGTTGAAGGCGCGGAAGCCCGCGAGATCGATGAACCCCAGCTCGGTCTCGGACGCGGCCAGCGACGGCAGCGACGCGAACAAGCGCGCCAGCAGGTCGAACCACGCATAGAACGGCAAGCGCGTCTTGTGATCGCGATTGGCGGCCGGGAGGTGCGGCCAGCGGAACCGCGACGCGAATGGAAGCGCGGCGACCGCCAGCGCATCGGCGACGGCGACCGTGAGCCAGGGAACCTCGGGGCCGTAGCAACACCAGGTGCCGTCGTCTCTCTGTTGCGCGCGCAGGAACGCGATCGTGGGCGCCGGGTCGAAGGACGGATCGATCTGAAGCAGCAGCTCGAACGCGACCAGCGTGGTGAGAACGTCGTCGGGGCCGTCGGCGTCTCCCCAGCCGCCGGTCGCCCGGCGCGCACCGACGACGAATGCGACCAGCGGTGCGAGCAGCGGCAGCTCCTCGCCCACTGCAAGCAAGGCCGACGCGAGCTGCGCGCTCGCCGACACCTGCGGGATTTCGTGAAATGGGAAACGCGTCCCGCGAACAATCCCCTCCTCTTCGTGCGCGGTGGCGGCGTAACAGGTCGCGATGGCGAGCGCGAGCGGGTAGAGACGCTCGAAGAGCAGCGGCCGCCGTACGAGACACCAGAGCGCGAACGTGTCGGACCAGGCGTGTGCGCCCTTCACGAACGTCGCGAACTCGCGACGCATCACCGGCTCGGCCTCGGCCAGCCTCTGGCGCGCGCGTGTGGCCAGCTCGCCGTCCGGCGCCGTCTGAAGCTCGGCCAGAAGCTCTCCGCAGTCGGTCACGATCGCGGGGATCGAGAGCCGCGACTCGAAGTCGAACGGATCGCCCATCACCGCCCGCTCCGCCGGCCGCCAGGGCGTCCACGCCGCGGGTGGGCCCGCCCAGCGGGGAATATCGACGTGCTGGTGGGTCAGCACCCAGCGGTAGCGGAGCGCACCGATCACGCTACCCGGATGGGCCTCGTCCCATTTCGCCAGCAGCGGTACCAGATCAACGTCCACACCGCGCGCACGTCGCGCGCGCAGGATCGTCGCCGCGTACGGCTCCATCGGCGTGACATCGAAGAGCGGACCCAGCAGGGCCCGATTTGCGCGCTCCAGCGCGGACACGGGACGCCATCGTATCAGGACGGGCGCAGCAGGTGGCCGGGGCCGAGGGCCCGCTCGAGAACCGCCAGAACCAGCTTGGTGAGTTTGCTGCTGCTCAGGCCGGAGCCGCGTGCCTTGACCGTCACCGAGGTGGCGTCGGTGATTGTGGGCTTCTGCTTGTCCGGGAGCGCCGCGAGCTTGGCGATCAGATCGCCGAACGTGTCCGCCTCGAGCTTGCGCGTCGTCCGCCAGAAGCTGCCCTCGAACTTCTTGCCGCCGCCGTAGAGCGGCTGGCTGCGGATGTCGAACCAGCTGCCGCGCGTCGTCTTGTACGAAGCGATGTAGACCTCTTTGGAGCGCGCGAACGCTTGCTCGAGCGGGTCGACCGGATCGCGCTGCCGCTCTGTCGTCGGGCCAATAGCCGTCGCCTTGGCGCCGAACACCGCGACCATCCCCAGCCGCGCCAGCTCGCGGAACGTGCCCGTGTCGACCGGTCCGCGCGCGATGCGCGTGCCCAGCGTCTTCGGATCGACGCGAAACTTGGGCACGCGCCGGATGATCTTGAACGCCTTGCGCATGGTCGTGGTGAAGCCCCAGGCGGCGTTGATGCCCTTGAAGCTCACGCCCACGCAGAGCGGGTCCCGGGGAAATCGGCGGCCCCCTTCGATCGACGCCTGCATGCGGGCGACGCCCTTCGGCAGCCGACCGGCCTCTCTGGGCAACGGCGGCGGCGTCGACGGAAGACCGGCGAACGTGATGGACATGCTGCTGCAGCGAACCGCGATCGCGTCCAGCGCGGCCAGCGCCGTCGCGGGCCGCTTCGGATCGACGGCGGGAACGTCGGGCGGGAGCCTCAGCGGACGGCTCTTTCGTGGCATGGCGCCGCATTGTACGCGCCCCCTCACCCGACCCTCTCCGCTTCGCGGGGCGAGGGAGGAGAATCAGCCGCTGCGGGGGATCTCGACGGTGAAGGTCGAACCCGTGTCCGCTTCGCTGCGCACGCTGATCGTGCCGCCCATCGCCTCGACCAGCTGCCGGGAGATCCACAGGCCCAGTCCCAGCCCCGCGTAGTTGGTCGACGGCGCCGCCCGTTCGTAGCGCTGGAAGATGCGGGCCTGGTGCTCGGGCGCGATGCCGATCCCCTGATCCTGGACCCAGAAGCGGGCCGTCTGTCCCACGCTGGCGGCGCCCACCACGATCGGCCGGCCGCGCCCGTAGCGAATCGCGTTGGCCACCAGGTTGGTGAGCACCTGGTCGACGCGCGAGACGTCGAAGTTGCCCCAGATCGGCCCCGGCCTCTCGAAGCGAAGCGACGAGCCGCTGCGAAGAGCCTCCTCACCGAAACGCTCGGCCACCACGCGAATCACCTCGACGAGGTCCGCCAGCTGTCGCGCCACCTGCACCCTGCCGGAGGTGATGCGCGAAACGTCGATCAAGGTGGACACCAGCGCCGCCAGGCGATCCACCTGCCGCCGCGTGACGTCCAGCCGCCGCGCCATCTTGTCGGGCACCGCGTTGGGAAGCTGGTCGTGCACCATGCGCGACAGACCGTCGATCTGCAGCGTCAACGTCGTGATCGGCGTGCGCAGCTCGTGTGAGGCGACGGAGAGAAACTCGTCCCGGGCGCGCACGGCGTCCCGCAGCTCCTCGAGCAGCGCCGTCTGCCGCTGCTGCGAATACTGCAGATCCTCGTGGAGCATCAGCAGGCCGGCGAAGATCTGTTGCACGCTGGGATCGGCCTCGGCGGCGATGCTGTCGTCGGTGATCGAACACTTGCCGGTCCCGATCTCCGCGATGTGCTCCAGCACCCGCTCGACCAGACGAACCTCATCGGAGGGCACGACGACAGGCCTCCACCGCTTCGTCGACCGACGAGTGAAAACTGATCGAACGGAACCCGATCGCGAACGCCGCCAGCTTCGCGACCGCCCGCATGACCGAGTTCGCATCCACCACCACGCCCACGTGGAGCAGGCGTGAATTGATTCGCTGGACCCGCTCCCTCAATCGCGCCCGCGCGCTCGCGTCGGGCCGCTTTACCCCGGCCAGGTTGACGACGTACGCGAATCGATCGAGCCCGGCCGCCAGCTCGTCCAGGCGGTCGAAGAAGACATCCAGCGTGAACGGCGTCTGGACGGGAACCTCCACCATCATGAACAGCCGGTCTTCGATCCTCCAGATTCGATTCCGGAGCTCGACGCGTTCGTCCGGCGACGCATCGGGACCATATGGCCGGGCTTCGATGGTCATGACCGGGCAGCCAGCCTTACAACTTCAACCTGCGCGGTCCCGCCCGCGCCGGCAAGTTCAGGCTTGGAACTGCCCGAGGGTTCGCCGACGGAGCCGGCGACTGAGCCGCACCGCGGCTTGCCCGCGAACTTAGAAGGCGAGAAAGTGACGCCCGATGGCGGCAGAGAAACCGAGCGAGAACGAGGAGCGGCTTCGCTTCGTCGCGAACGCCGTGCCCGCGCTGCTCGCCTACGTCGACGCCGGCGCGCGCTACGTCTGGTGCAACGAGACCTATCGCCGCTGGTTCGGATACGCGCCGGAAGAGCTGCGCGGCCACCATCTCAGCGACGTGCTGGGGCCCGACGCGTGGGACCGCCTGCGGCCTTACGTCGAACGCGCGTTGAACGGTGAGGAGGTCACGTTCGAGACCCGGGTCGTCTACAAGAACGGCCCGGCGCGCGACGTGCGCGCGTCTTACATCCCCCATCTCGATTCGGGCGGCAAGGTCCGCGGCTTCGTCGTCCTTTCCAACGACCTGTCGGAGATCAAGGCGACAGAGCTGGCGCTGCGCCGGAGCGAGCACATGCTCGAGCGTTCCCAGTCGACCGCGCACGTCGGCAGCTATGAACTGATGGTGGCCGACGCGCCCGCGGACGGCGTACCCGCCAGAACGGTGCGCTGGTCGGACGAGACGTACCGCATGTTCGGTCTCGAGCCCGGCTCGATCGCGGTCACGCACGCGACCTTCTTCGAGTTCATCCACCCGGACGACCGCGAACGCGTGCGCGCCGCGTCCCCCGGCAAGATCCAGCGCGCGGCCCCGTTCGAGAACGACTTTCGCGTCGTCCGGCCCGACGGGACCATCCGGTACATGCACACCTGGACCAACTTCGAGTGCGACGCCGACGGCAAGCCGGTGCGGATGGTGGGCACCTGCCAGGACGTCACCGAGCGCAAGCACGCCGAGCTGGAGTTGCGCGAGGCCGATCGCCGCAAGGACGAGTTCCTGGCGATGCTGTCCCACGAGCTGCGCAACCCGCTGGCGCCGATGCTGAACGCGATCGAGACCATCCAGGGCACGGGCCCGGGGCAGGAGGAGCTGCGCGCGACCTGCCAGGCGATCATCGCCCGCCAGGTGCATCACATGAAGCGGCTGCTCGACGATCTGCTGGACGTCTCGCGCGTCAGCCAGGGAAAGATCGAGCTGCGCAAGCAGCGCGTCGAGCTGGCCACGCTGCTGCTGCAGGCGGTGGAGGTCAGCCGCCCGATGATGATCGAGAAGCGCCAGCAGCTCGCGATGACGCTGTGTCAGGAGCCCACCCCGCTGGAGGCGGATCCCACCCGCATCGTGCAGGTGTTCGCGAACCTGGTGAACAACGCCGCCAAGTTCACGCAGCCCGGCGGCCACATCACGCTCGCGTCGTCGGTCGAGGGCGGCGAAGCTGTCGTGAGGGTTCGTGACGACGGCGCGGGCATGAGCCCGGAGATTGTCGCGCGCGCGTTCGATCTGTTCGTGCAGGAAGCGCGCTCCTCCGACCGCGCGCAGGGTGGATTGGGGATCGGCCTGACCCTGGCGCGAACGCTGGTGAAGATGCACGGTGGCTCGGTCGCGGCGTTCAGCGAAGGCCCGGGGCGCGGCAGCGAGTTCGTCGTCCGGTTACCGCTGGCCCCCGCCGCCGAAAAGCCCACGGCGCCGAGCGCGCTGCCGTACCCGGCCGCCCCGACAGCATCGCTGCGCGTGCTGGTCGTCGACGACAACGTCGACGCCGCGGACGCCCTTCGCTTCGTGCTCGAGCACGCCGGCCACCGCGTCCGGCTGGCCCACGACGGCCCCAGCGCGCTCGCCGCCGCGGCGGCCGACCCGCCCCAGCTGGTCCTGCTGGACATCGGCCTGCCGGGCATGGACGGGTACACCGTCGCCGCGCGCCTTCGCGAGGCCGGCCACCATCGCGCCGCGCTGGTCGCGATCACGGGCTACGGCCAGGAAGAGGACCTGCGGCGCTCGCGCGAAGCCGGCTTCGATCACCACCTGGTCAAGCCGTGCGACGGCGCCCGCCTGCGCAAGCTGCTGGCCGACGTGAGCGACCGCCTCGCGCGCTCGGAAATCTAGTCGCTCCGCGAACCGATCACTTCGGCGCGCCGGGCGGTGGAACGCGTTCGGAGTCGATCTCGGCGCTCCGTTCGATCCAGGCCATCTTGAAGTGAAAGCTGGAATGGAACCGGGCAGGCGCGCCGTCGTCGGCGTAGACCAGCACGTTCTCCAGGCGATCGGCCAGCTTCGCCTTCAGGCCCGCCATCTGGATGGTGGCGGCGCGCTTGCGCCCGGTCGTCTCGTCGACGATCACCACGACCACGCCGACCAGCGCGTCGCGCTTGACGCGGCAGCGAAGCGCGTAGCCGCCCCCCGTCGCCGGACCCACGGGCGTGACTTCCATGTCGGGGGAGCTGAACGGCGCCAGCGCCCAGGTCAGCACGTCGTCGTTGTCCTTCGGGTCTTGCTTGACGCCCATCGCCTTGCGCAGCTCGGCCTCGGTGGCCGCCTTGCCGTCGACCTGACCGCGTTCGAACTTGTTCGAGACGCCGCCGTCGGCCCGGTACTCGACGCGGCGGAAGCTCTCGAAACTATGCGTGGTCTTGCCGTCGCCGAAGTGGCCCGTCGTGTGCAGCGCCACCGGCGCGCGCGCCAGCCCGTGCAGCTGGGCCGATTCGGCCGCCCGGGCGTGCGCGACGACGTCTTCCCCACGGGTCAGCGTCGGGGCGGCCATCAGTAAGGCCAGGGCGCAAATCGGTACGTATCCGATCATGCCCGACGGATTTTCGCAGCTGAGCCGGCATGGCACGTCATTTTTCTGCCGGACGGCTGACGAAACGGGCGGCAAGGAGGCTCTGACGTTCGAAGTGGAACCTTTTGATGAGCTCGAACAGGGGTTCTTCGCGGCGGCGCCGCCGGATGTGGCGGAGCCCGCTCCCGAACCGATGCGGTTCGACGATCTCGATCCGATCGCGCCCGCGCGGCCCGAACCGCGCGCGTTCGTCCGGCGCGCCAGGGATGTGACGTCATCGGCGCGCGGCGCGCTGCGATCCTTCGCGGACGCGGCCACACGGCGCAGCAGGCCGGTGCTGGCGCGGGCGACCCGCTGGTCGGCGGCGGCGGGGCGAACGTCCGCGCGCGCGGTGACGGCCGCGGCGCGGATCGGCGCGCGGCAAGCCCGCACCCAGATCCTCCGGCTGATCGAGATGGCCCGCAACACGCCGCGCGAGCGCCGGCTGATCGCGGCCGGCGTCGCGGCGCTGGTGTTCGTCACCGGCGTCTCGGCGGTCGTGGTCGCCTCGCGCGGAAATGGGCGGCCGACGCCGGCCGCCGTGCAACCGCTTGCCTCCGGCACCGCCGGCGCGTGCGAAGCGCCCGCGGCAGCGGATCCGGTCACGGTCGCCACCGCGGACGCGACGCCCGCGTCGCTGGCCGACACGGAGGCGACGCCCGCGCCGGTCGTCACGCCGCCGACGCGCAAGCGCAAGCAGACGAAGGGTCCAGCCCGCAATGCGGTGCGCGCGAAGCCATCGGCCGCGAAGCAATCCGCGGCGAAGCCATCCGGAAGTCTCCCGACGAGCGCCGCCAGCAGGCCGGCGTTCTCGCGCTGATCCGCCGCTTTACTCCCGGCCGAGCATCTCCACATTGTGCATGTGAGCGTGCATGCGGTCGCGTCCCAGCTCATTCACGCGGCGCCCGAGCGCGTATCGGCTATTTACCGCGACTACCTCCACTGGCCCCAGCTGTTCTCCGCGACCATCCGGGGCACCCGCCTGATCCGTGAGAACGAGACGACGCAGGCGATCGAGGTCGACCACGCCCGGGCCGGGCGCGTCCTGAATCTGCTGACGGTCCTGTCATCGGACGAGATCCGCCTGGACGAATTCAAGCCCCACTACGACGCGCGCTTCACCAACCGCTTCGAACCGGATGCGCGCGGGACGCGCTTCACCGTGATCGCGGACGTGCAGCTGAAGGGCATCCTCCGCTTGTTCGCGCTGATCGCGCGCCCGTTCGTGCGGCGCCGCATCGCGAAATTCGTGCTCGGACCGATCAAGGCGATGGCGGAGGCGGCGCCCGCCGTCCCGTAGGTTCGATCGTCCGATCTCCGTCGCTACGGCATATAGGTGATGTCGCTGGCGCTGTAGATGCAGTTCGTGCCGTCCGCGCCGCTGCCGGTCTTGGTCGGTTCGGCGCCGGTGCTGTTGCCGGTGTAGCGATCGCAGATGGACCCGGAGCTGGCCTTGATCAGGATGCGCGTGAACTTCGCGGTGTCGTTGTAGTTCGTGTTGATGCCCGCGAGCGGACCGAGCTTCGGCATCGCCATGATGTTGTCGAACTCGACGTGGCGGGTGTACTGCGAACTGCAGTTCCCGCACGAACGGTACGCCTTGCCGAAGTCCTGGAAACAGAAGTTGCGGATGATCAT
>Ga0070673_100001557_pt1 | contig 13515 bp, 15 predicted proteins | sample KBSM23metaG_FD_65342 | JGI IMG/M metagenome (GOLD analysis project Ga0070673, IMG submission 65342) | Miscanthus rhizosphere microbial communities from Kellogg Biological Station, Michigan, USA - KBS M2-3 metaG | ecosystem: Host-associated > Plants > Roots > Rhizosphere > Soil ... | reverse complement strand
AGGCGATTGCCAAGAAGGACTTTGTTCATGGCGGAGATGTTCGCGGCGTGCCGGTCCTTGAATACAACGATGTAGTTGAGGGCGAAGTGCCAGTCGGCCTCGGCCCATTGCACACCCAGTACGACGGCAAAGGCAATGCCTACACTTCGATGTTCATCGATTCCTGCATCGTGAAATGGAAATTGCCGCCTTGGACTGATGCCGAGAAAAAGGACCTCACCAAAGTGGTGCTCGACAAAGTCCCTGCGCATTTCAGCACCGGGCATCTTGTTGTAGCAGGAAGCGACACCGCGCAACCGTACGGCAAATGGTGCGTGGCAATGAACAAGCTTTCGGCAGGACGACACATCAATGTCGGACCAGCGCAGCCTGAGTCGAGTCAACTGATCGATATCAGCGGCGAGAAAATGAAAATGGTCGCTGAGTCTTACACCGAACCTGAACCGCACTTTGCGCAGATTCTTAAAGTCACGGACGTCCAGCCTGCGGAAGTTTATCCAAAAGATGAGAACAAAGATCCAAACGCAATCTGGGAAAAAGCGCAAAGCGGCGTAACGCGCAACGGCAATCAAGTGGACGCGAAACTGATGGCGATCCGCAGCCGGTATAATCCCGATCGGATTGATGCGCAGGTCGGAGATGAGCTCACCGTTCACGTCACCAACGTCGAACAAACGCGCGACATGATTCATGGGTTCGGGTTAATCGAACACAACATCAACATAGTGATGGATCCGGGCGAAACAAAAACGTTCCACATCAAACTGACGAAGGCCGGCGTGTTTCCGTTCTACTGCACTAATTTTTGTTCCGCGCTGCACCAGGAGATGCAGGGATATCTCGTGGTGTGGGAAGCAGGCAAAGGACCTGTCACCGGCGGCGCAGGCACAGGCAGCGCAGGCGGAGGTAAATGAATGTGCAAGATCCTGAAAACAAACAGTATTGCAGCGGAAGTGACAGCTTCTTACTCGCGAGCCGAATTGCCAGCGAATTAGAGAAAGCGAAACAATGCGGCATCTACGAACCCGAGTTGTCCCGCGCGTGGCCGCCGACCGGTGCCTCACGTGAAGCCGAAATCGCTCACTTCGCGGAAAGGTATGGCTGGCGCCTGCGCTATTACAGGGAAGGATTCTGCGCAATCTTCGATAAAGACTGAGCGCTTCGGATCCACAGAGTTGCGCGACATTCAACATCAAAAATGAAGGCAATTTCAGGTTTGCTTCGACGCGAGTTCCGATTTCTGCACAAACCACTCAACATCTGGTCACGCCTACTGCTCCTCGCAGCCGCAGTGACGATTGGCGTGTCGCTGTTCTTTCCGCTCTGGAAAATGCATCTCGTCGCACCGCAATATTCCGACGGCTTAGATCTGTACATCTTTCCCTACAAGATCCAGGGCGGCGGATTGAATGGCCAGCACCTGAATGAAATCAACAATCTCAATCATTACATAGGCATGAAGCCGCTTCAGGCGGCGGACTTCCTGGAGATGCGCTGGATGCCGTTCGTGTTCGGTCTCATCGTTTTGATGACGCTACGCTCGGTGGTGTTCGGGGAGATGAGCAACGTAGTCGATCTGTTTGCCGTCTATTCGTACTTCGGGTTGTTTTCAATCGGCTCGTTCTGGTACCGGCTTTACGAGTACGGACACAATCTCGATCCGCACGCGCCTGTACACATCAAGCCGTTTACGCCCATGCTGATCGGCGTAAAGCAAATCGCGAACTTCCGCGAAGCGAGCTATCCCATGGCCGGGGCATATCTGCTCTGTCTGTCGGTATTGCTCATTCTGATGGCAGGCTGGTTTTCAAGAAGGGAGACAAGCGCATGAACGCGGACCTTCCGGGGCGCGCACGCTTGCCACGTGCTGGTGAAGGCATTCTGCCTTCACGAAGTTTTCCTGGACGATGGAAATCTCAACCGAGCAGCGAGTGTCCGGAAGAAAGTTCGTTTCGGCGGAACGCCGAAACCAGCACGCGACACGCGTGCGCTCCCGCGACCCTTGCAATCACATTTTGTTTTATCCTGAACGCCGGAGCTGCGACGCTTCAGGAACGCATTAATGCAACTGCGCCTAACGAAACCATTCGTGTCGAGGCAGGCGTTCATGCCGGGCCCGTCATCATCAATAAACCACTAACGCTAATCGGCGAACCCGGCGCCGAGATTCGTGGCGACGGGACTGGCAAAGTCGTAACAGTCGCAGCAAATGATGTGACGCTGCGCGGATTACGCATCACGGGTTCGGGATTGCAATTGTCCGATGATGACGCTGCCATTTTCGTCACCGGCAACCGGTCAATTATCGAAAACTGCGTCGCCGCCGATTCGCTCCATGGCATTTATCTCAAAAAAGTTTCGGGTGCGCAGATTCTGAACAACCGAATCGAGGGCAAAACGACGCTCGTTGCATCAACCGAGGCGGTCGAAAAGGGAATCGGCCAAAGTGCTGAAAACTGCGACACGACTCTCGTTGCAAACCGCCGCGGCAACGGAATTCACCAATGGAATTGCGAAGGAAACTTGATCCGCGGCAACGAAATCAGCGACGCGCGGGACGGCATATACTTTTCGTTTACCAACAATTCGCGCGTCGAAAACAACCTGATCCACCACGTCCGTTACGGCCTCCATTACATGTATTCGGACGGCAATACTTTTGAAAATAACACGTTCACCGACAATGCCGCTGGCGCCGCCATCATGTTTTCAAAAAACATGGTCGTGCGCTGCAACCGGTTCATAAGCAATCGGGGTTACCGCGCGTATGGTCTCATCTTCCAATCCGCTGACAACAGCCGGCTCGAGCAAAACGAGATCAGCGAAAATGCGGTTGGTCTGTCGTTCAATCAATGCAACCACAACGAAATTGTGGCCAATCGGGTGACGCGAAACTACATCGGGCTGCGGTTTGGCTCGAATTCAGACGCTAACCGATTCACCGAGAATATTTTCACTGGCAACCTTCATCCAATCGAGACCGGCGCTTCGGATGTCTCCGGCAGCCTGTGGGCGGTCCATGGAGTCGGGAATCGTTGGGATACGGAGCTTGAGCTCGATCTCGATCGCGATGGGATTGTCGATGTGCCGCATCGCGAGCTTGATCTCTTCGGGATATTGCGTCGCGATTTTCCTGCAATCGCATTTCTCTCCGAGAGTCCAGCGGTGAAATTGTTGCGCTTGGCGAACGAGCGCGCGGTCATCCCCGGCATGAGTTCAATCGAAGATCCGGCGCCACTCACCTCGCATTTCTGGAGAATCCGCGCCCAGCATTCGGCACGTGCAGCGCTGACAAACAAATGATGGCACAAACATTAGACGCGCTAAAGGATTCTGGGGAGCGCACGCGCCTCGCGTGCACGTTTCGGCGCCCTCGCCGAAACACTTTCAGCATGATCGTCCCGACGGCTTGCAGCATTCAGGAAAAGTTCGCGATGGCGAGGCGCCATCGCCAGCACGCGAGGGCGCGTGTGCTCGCCTGACATGATCTCCACGCACAACATCCTGAAGAACTTCGGACGCAAAGCCATCTTGCGAGGGATTTCGCTAAACGCGAATCCAAAGCAAATCACGTTGATGGTCGGTCCGAATGGCGCAGGCAAAAGCACCACAGTAAAAGTGCTGTCGGGGTTGATTCGCCCAAACAGCGGTACGGCGCGCGTGAACGGGTACGATGTCGTTCAGCAAAGAATCGCGGCGCAACGATCGACAGCGTATTTGCCGCAACGACTGAGTTTTCATCCCAAGCTGACGTGTCTCGAGATCTTGCGCTTTTACGCCGGGTTGCGCGGCGTTCCGGCTTCTCGTTGCGAGGCAATGCTTGAAGTAACCGGACTTGGCGAGGTCGCGAGAATGCGCACCGAAAAGCTTTCCGGCGGGATGCGTCAGTTACTGGGTGTCGCTTTTCTGTTGCTCGCCGATGCACCGGTTCTTCTGCTCGACGAGCCTGGTCTTAGCCTCGACCCCGGCTGGCGAAAGTGGCTTCAGCAAAAACTGCGCTTCGAAGCCGAGCGCGGAAAGACGGTTTTGATTACGACCCATTTGATCGCAGAGTGGAACGACGTCGCTGATCGATGCTTGCTCTGCCGCGACGGGATTATCGAGCGTGAACTTGACCCGCAAAATTTGCCTGATGATTTCAGCGAAATAGCTGCAGGCAGCCAAGCGTCGGAACTTACGCAAATTCGCGAGGAGTTGATCCCGAATGAGCAACACATTTCCATCATTCGTTAATTTAAATTCGATGCGCGCTCTGTTTGTGCGCGAATTTCGTGCTGCGCTGATCAACCGCTATTTTCAGGTTTTCTGCGCGCTTGGTTTGATGGGCGGAATCGCTGCCGCGATTTTCAGCGAAGATGTGAACGCCACGGCGGTGTTTTATGTTCAGATAGCCATCTATTTCGTTTCACTTTTCGCGCTACTCGCGGGTGTGGGGAGCGCGCAAGCGGAGCGAGAAGAGTGGCAACTATTGTTTACGCAACCGCTGCCAAGAGCCGCGTGCGTCGTCGGAAAATTCTGCGCTTTGCTATTGATGTTCGGAGGCGTGCTTTTACTGATGTTCCTGCCCGGACTCTTAGCCGGATCGCCGATCCGCGCGCTGGCAGCCCTTTATTTTGAGACTTTGTTGCTCGCCGCTACGTTTCTCGCATTCGGGCTTGCAGCCGGTTATTTCGCTCATGACCGCGCGCAAGGTTTGATTGTCGGCGTGAGCGCCTGGTTGCTTATGCTCTTCGGTCTGGACCTTGTGGCGCTTTTCGCTGCGCGCTGGAGCGCCATTCAGAATGTGCCCGATTTATGGGTGGCGTTGCTGATGCTCAATCCACTCGACTCATTTCGTGTCAATGCGTTGTTCGCTCTTCAACAAATACCGGCGGAAGCGGCGAACAAAACTGTCCTGGCCAGTTGGTGGATCGCAAATGCTAGCGTCTGGTTTATCGCAATCGCGGTAATGTGGTCACTGACGCTGGTGACGCTGGCCGGCCTGCGCCTGAACTGCTGGGAGGAGTAATGGCTATGGCGGCTCGCAAATTCAAAATACTGGATGTTCGTCCAGTCCTCGCGAAAGGCGTCGAGCCGCTTTCGAAAATCCGCGAGAGTATCGATGCGCTCGCGCCCAACGAAGGACTTTCCGTGATTGCGCCGTTTCTCCCGTCGCCGCTGATTGAGAAACTCGGCAGCGAGGGTTTTGAATCGCGAGTCGAACGCCAGGTCGGCGGCGGTTGGACCGTCCATTTTTGGCGTGACAAGTAATTCTTCAACACGCGACTCCACTGTTGTGGCTGCTCCGCCGAATTCTTGCGCAATTTATTTTGCAGAGCCCTTTCGAATATTTTTTCCTCTGGGTCTATTTCTCGGGGTGATTGGCGTCGCACTGTGGCCGTTGTTCGTCTGGCACGCCGTTGAATTTTATCCGGCGCAGGCGCATATCCGTTTGATGATCGAAGGGCTGATGGGTTCGTTCATCATCGGTTTTCTTGGGACCGCCGGACCGCGTCTGCTGGATGCATCTCCGCTGATTGTGGCCGAAACGTGTGCGCTGTTCGGACTGCAAATCGTGAGCGCGTTTCTGCACGTTGCGCAAAGACAAACACCCGGCGACATCGTCTTCGTCACCCTGCTTCTGCTGTTTGTCGGCATGATGGCGAAACGAGCGGGAGCGCGGAACGATCTGCCGCCGCCGCAGTTCGTTCTGGTCATCTTAGGATTGTTTAACGCCATCGCCGGTATTTTTCTCATAACCGCGGCGAAATCGCTCACGAACAGACCCTTCGCGAATCAATTAGGCAGTCTGATGCTTAACGAAGGCTTTGTCCTGTTTCCGATTCTGGGTGTCGGGGCGTTTTTCTTTCCCAAACTTCTCGGCGGGGCAAAACCTGAACCGTCCGATCTACAAATCGCGACCGCGCTGTGGATTAAGCGAGCGGCGATCGCGGCGCTGGCCGCTCTGTTGATCTGGAGCTCATTCGTGTTGGAAGCGCTAGGCTGGATCCGCACGGCTGCGGTGGTGCGTGGCCTAACGACCCTAACTTATTTCGTCACACAAGGTTATTTGCTAGAAAAGCCAAGCGGTCCACCCTTCCTCGCTCAATGTTTTCGGCTGGGTGCGCTGTTATTGGTTGCAGGCTTATTTCTTCCGGTGATCTTCCCCGGTTACCGTGTCGCAAGTCTGCACCTGACATTCATCGGTGGGTTCAGCGTCATTCTTTTTACCGTCAGCACGCGAGTGATCATCGGTCACGCGGGACAGAGCCATCTATTCCGAAAACGGCTTCGGTTTCTCGTCGCGGCTCTCACTCTGCTAGTCATTGCAATGATCGCTCGGGTCAGTGCTGATTTCGTCCCGCCCGCGCGGAACAGTCATCTTGTTTATGCCGCGATCATTTGGCTTCTTGCAGCTACTGCCTGGTTCGTGGCGCTCGGACCGAAATTGTCTGTGACCGACTAGTAAAGCGCGCTTTTTTGACGCGACGATTCGCAGGCGAGAGTTAAGATGCCCGCGTGGCGCTGGAACCGAGGCAGTTTAGACAGGCAATCATTGAAAATACGCTGCGCAGTTGTCAGCTGTTCGTAGGTTTGCCCGCGGCGGACATTGTAGCGATCGCCTCGTTCATCGTTTCAAAGCACCTCGATAAGGGGGAATACCTTTTTCGCGAAGGAGATCGCGGCGACGGATTCTATGTCGTACAAAAAGGCGCCATAAATGTGCATCGAGTCAATGCGGCGGGAAAAGAGCAGGTCATCCATTTGTTTCAGCCGATTGAATCGTTTGCCGAAGCGACACTCGCGACCGAAGGAGGTTACCCGGCTGATGCGCGCGCGACGGAGCCGACGACTGTTCTGCTGGTTCCGAAAAACGATTTTGTCGATCTCCTACGAAGGCGGCCGGATCTCGCGCTGCGCATGCTAGGGTCGATGAGTCAGCATCTCCGCGTCATCGTCGGATTGCTGGCCGATCTCACGCTGAAAGATATGGAAACGCGGTTGGCCAATTGGTTGCTAAAACAATGCCCGCGGCCTGTCGGCACGGCGCAAGTTGAGATAAAGCTCGACCGAACCAAGCGTATGCTTGCCGCCGAAATGGGAACAACCAGCGAAACGTTGTCGCGGACGCTTGCAAAATTTCGTGATCAGAAGTTTTTGCGGGTAAGAGGCAACACTGTTGTTGTGACGCGGCCGCGCGAGTTGCAAAACCTACTGCAACGAAACTTGGGTGAAGTGTAAAAGTGCGCAGGACGTGCGGGACTGTTGCAACAAAGCCGGTTGAAAGCTGTTACCATTCGGCGTGTTTCAGGCAGCCAACGATGATCAGCGCATAGAGCGCCATCATCGATACGACGGCAGCTATGATCAGGTATTCCATATTTGCTCCTTTGTTGTCCTTTGTACGGCAGCGGTGCATTCCGTGCTTACCGTTCTTTGCCTTTTGCTTTGCAAAAATTGCTCAGGCACCAAACGGGGATGGTTCCCGGCATCGCAAGATCGGATTGGAAATTAGCAACGTATGAACAGCAGGAGCGTTCAGCGACGGCTAATCGTTAGACGTGACAGAGATGTTGTTCGCTTCTGGTGGTAAAAATACTACTTGTCGGACTAGAGTGCAGCCGGTCGCGATTTGGAAAGCGTGCAAGTACATCGAACAAAACTCAGGCGAAAAGCTTTCTCTGACCCAAGTCGCAAATGTGGTGAACATGAACGCCAATCACCTGAGTGAAAATTTCAAACAGGTAACCGGCACAAATTTCGTCGAGTATGTCGCGCGCATCCGGTTCGCAAATACGTGTGATCTTCTGCTCAACCCCAAATTGCGCATCAGTGAAATCGCGTTCGCCGTCGGCTTTCAATCGCTCTCGCAGTTCAATCGCATTTTCAAACGGTTGTCGGGCAAATCGCCAACTCAATATCGCGCCGCTGCTGTATGCGACGGCAGGACAGGCAAGATTCTGAGAGCCGAGCAAGAAAACGCCCGAAAAAATGCGTAGTAATTATCTTTCGTTTCTGCGCATACTCGCGATTCGTGTGGGGTTCGCGAGTAACTCGATGGATCCACGGTAAGCGCGAAAACTTGCTATGGGGCGTTGGGGGAGCAGTAGCGTTAGCCGTAATTTTGCTTTCGTGTAGCACGACAACTCGAACAATTGTTGCGCCGCCCAGCATTCCCGGCGCGGAGTTCGTCGGCTCAGAAGAATGCGCAACATGTCACGAACAGATCGTGCGCGACTTCCGGACATCCACTCACGCGCGACTGCAGACGAAAAAATTAATCGTAACTAAGAGCACTGCAAAAGGCGGCGGCGAAAAGACAAAGCAGTCCATCGACATGGGTTGCGAGTCCTGCCACGGCCCCGGGAGTTTGCACGTCCAGGCCGGCGGCAAAGCCGGCACGATCATCAACCCGCGAAAATCGCCGGACACGTGTTTCCAGTGTCACCTGGACGTTCGCGCGGCGTTCCAGTTGCCTCATCATCATCCGGTGCTCGAGGGCAAGATGAGCTGCAGTGATTGCCATGAACCGCACAAGGGGATCGCGATTAAGGGCGCCGCCACAAACATTCAACAGAAGCTCAGAACCGGCGGCCTTGCTTTCATGACCCGAAACGAAACCTGCTTCGAGTGTCACACACAGCAACGCGGGCCGTTTGTTTATGAGCACGAGGCAGTGCGCCAGGGTTGTGTCACGTGCCATTCACCGCACGGATCCATCAACCAGCGACTGTTGAATGAACGTAACGCAACGCTCTGCATAAAATGCCATTTCCAGGAGCAAAAAATACAGGGACACATTTTCATCGGAGACGTCGACCACTCGAATTTTCTGCAGCAGGGCACGTGTTGGTCCGCCGGCTGCCACGAAGAACCACACGGGTCCAACGTGACTCCGCTGCTTAGGTATTGATGGGGATGTTATGACGAACCCCTCTCGCAGATTCCTGGTGCTGGTCTTTGCGGGAACTTTTGCCGCTGCTGGAGTTCGCGGTGGTACGAGCGATCAGAAAACCGTCGCGACTGCTTCGGAAGAGGAAACTGAAGAATACAAAAATTGGATCGAGTTCGGTATCGGAGGAGTCATCACGAGCGGCGATCGCGCGCAGTTCGAACAGCAACACCGGCTACCGGGCGATCAGGTCTATGGCGGTATCCAGGATCTGCACTTCGAAGGAACCATGGGCAAAGACGCGCTGTTTTCGATCGATGGTCACGCGCTTTGGGATTTGAATGATTACGATATAACAGTGCAACTGGCCAAGCCAAATCTCGGCTACATCAAGGCTGGGTACACGGAGTTTCGCAGCTGGTACGATGGCAACGCCGGGTTCTTTCCGCACAATGATGTCTTCTTTGACCCGTCATATCCTGAAATGCACGTTGACCGGGGAGATATCTGGATTGAGCTGGGCTTGCGCGCTCCAGACTGGCCGGAGATCACGATGCGTTACGACCATGAATTTCGGTTTGGTCAGAAAGATTCGACGGTTTGGGGCGATACAAATCTAACCGGCCTGTTGCCTCCAGCTACTTCAACGCGAAAAATCGTTCCTTCTTTTCGCAACATCGACGAAAAGCGCGACATATTTTCGTTCGAGGCATCGAAGACGATTGGTAACACCGACGTTTTGCTCGGAATGCGTTACGAGCACAACACGAATGATTACTCGCTCAACATGGAGCGCGGCGCTGGTCAGTTACCGCCGGTCGTTTCTCCTCCGGGACAGCAGCGCAAGGTCACTCAGCAACAGAACGATGATGTCGATTTGTTCAGCGGACATGGCATCACTGAGACGCGAATTACCGATAATCTCTGGTTCACCGCCGGATATTCTTACACGACGATAACAAACGACCTCTCGGGTTCTCGCATCTTCGGCACGCATTGGGACGAGGCATTCGGAGAGCCTGTGCCGACACTCGGGCAGCGCGACCATGCTTTCATTGATCTGGTCGGAACTGCCCGGATCAGAGAAAATGTCTTCAACGCGAACCTGTTTTGGATGCCGTTTGAGAGTCTCGCGATTTTGAGCGGTTTCCGGTACACTCACGAGAATAACGACAGCGAGTCCAGTTTCCTTGCGGAAGAACCTGTTTCGAACACACCGCCATTTACGCCATCGAATCCCGAGCGGGGATTCCACTACGGACCACCAATACCAGCCGAGGGCGCGCGCAACTCCGATTACAACCGTTTCGCGGAGAGACTGGAGCTGCGCTATACCGGCATCAAGGATTGGCTCTTCTATGCAGAAGGCGAATGGGAGGAAGAATTCGGCAGTGTCGATGAGTTTCAGAACATCGATGAAGAAATCCCATTGGATAAGAACACCAACGCGCTAGGTCAAAAATATACCATCGGCGCTACTTGGTATCCTACGATGAGATTGAATTTCGCCGGGCAATACTTTCACAGAATTGCCTCATACGATGAAGATATTTTCAGCGCACAATTCCCACGGTTGATTAATCAAGACTGGAATGTCGATGACTTTAATATTCGAATGACGTTCCGGCCGAAGCTTCCCGCGTGCATCGGCACGGTTTCTCTGGTCACGCGCTACGACTTTGTTCATACGTCGATCGACGGTCAGTGGTCAATTTTTCCGCAGGACGACGTGCTGGCGGAACTGCAAACTGGCGAAATCAAAAAGCACGTCATCAGTGAATCGCTGAATTGGAATCCTTTGCCGCGCTTTTTCTTGCAGGCGAACTTCTCATACGTGCTGAACCAAACAGATACGCCGGCCAATAATATCGACCTGGATCCGGTGACCAGTCCGACCGTCGTGAATTTCAGAAACGATTATTGGACTGTAACCAGCGGCTTTGGCTACATCATCGATGATAAAACGGACTTCTACGCCGACTACTACTTCTACTGCGCCAATGACTATTTTAAAAACGCAGCCGTCGCTGTGCCATACGGAATGGGGGCGACAGAACATGCCGTCTCAGCCACAGTGACGCGGAAAATAAGCAAGAACATGCGCCTGCTGCTGAAGTACGGGTATTTTAACTACAGGGACGTTACTTCCGGGGGTCACAACAATTACCAGGCGCATTCGCTTTTCTCGAGTCTCCAAATTCGATTCTAGACACCCCTTTTAGATATTGACTACGAATCCACTTTTGACGTGAGATCTCCCCCAAGAAAGGCATTAATCCCATGAAACGAAAAATACTCATCTTCGCGACAATCATCATCGCGTCAGCCGGAATTGGCCTTGCAGCCGATGCGGCCGCAAACTGGAACCAGCTTTGTGCGTCTTGCCATGGCAAGGACGGCAGCGGCAACACGACAATGGGGAAAAAGCTCGGTCTGAAAGATTATTCAAAACAGCAAGGATTCAGTGACGCTGAGGCGACCAACGTTATTAAGAACGGCAAGGGGAAGATGAAGGGGTACAAAGACAAGCTGTCCGATGCTGACGTAAAGGCTTTGGTGGCCTACGTTCGTTCCTTAAAAAAATAACGCAGTAAAGTTTTGCGCGAATTGCTTTGGCGTCAGACGGCGAATCGGATTTGGCGTTCCGAGCTGATTTCAATTACGCCTACACGGAGGCACTCGCGGGATTGTTTCGATGTGACTTCTCACGTCGCGTGTAAATAGTTGCCGCGATGCCTGAGGCCACGAGTTCAATACCGCCCCGGTCGTTCCGGCGTCATTTCCAGAACTGGCTTAGTTGGGCAGGGATGGTGCTGGCTGCTGCTGCGCTATTCGCGTTCATTTTTCTCTTTGCGATTGATTTCTTCGCTCCCATTCAGAATCCGTACGTTGGAATTCTGGCGTATGTTGTCGCGCCAATTTTTTTCCTTCTCGGCGTGGCGCTCACGCTTTTCGGCGCAATCCTGCACAAATTTGAGGAGCGTCGTGCAGCGGTCGAAGAGAAACAGCGGATTCTACGGATCGATTTGTCACGAAAACGCGACCGACGAATCCTGGCCGTTTTCGCCTTTGGCGCCGTTGGCTTTCTTTTTCTGACTGCGCTAGGCAGTTACGAAACCTACCAGTACACCGAGTCGGTCGATTTTTGCGGTAAGCGCTGTCATGTGCCAATGGAACCGCAGTTTGTTGCCGGCCAACACACCGCGCACGCGCAGGTGGCTTGTGTCGAATGCCATGTTGGTCCGGGCGCGGCTGCTTATTTCAAGACTAAGCTCAATGGCGTAAAACAGCTTTACCACACCGCGCTCGGCGATTTCGATCGTCCGATTCATATTACGGCCGACACACGGCCGGAACAGGAGATCTGTCTGGAATGCCATTGGCCGAACCGTTATGTCGGCACAGTCGATCGAACGTATCAACATTACCTCTCCGATGAGGCGAACACACCGTTCGCGGTGCGCTTGTTGTTGAACGTCGGCGGGGGCGAACCATCGCGCGGTCCCGTGGGCGGTATTCATTGGCACATGAGTATCGCTAATAAGGTCGAATACGTTGCGACCGGTAAGGATGCGGAAACGATCCCCTGGGTGCGCGTCACGAATGCCCAGGGTCAGAGCACCGAATATCGCACCAACGATTTCAAAGCCGACCCCCCGCAAAATGACATACACCGCATGGATTGCCTCGATTGCCATAGCCGGCCGGCTCACAATGTCATGCCCCCTAACGACGCCGTAGACGTTGCGTTGGCCGCCGGCCGGATCGACCCGAAGATTCCTTTCGCGAAAGCAAAAGTCGTCGCGGCACTAACGCAACCTTATACATCCGAACCGGATGCCTTACAGGCGATCGCTACTTCACTGCACACGGCTTATCCGGATCTCGCGCAAGCCAATCCGCTCATTGCCGAAGCTCAGGCAATCTATCGCAAGAATTTCTTTCCCGAGATGAAGACCGACTGGCGCACGCATCCCAACAATATTGGACACAAAGACTGGAATGGCTGTTTTCGTTGTCATGATGGCAATCACAAGACGGCCGATGGCACAAAGACGATCGCAGCGAGTGATTGCAACTCGTGCCACCTCATCCTTGCGCAGGGCAACGGCGAAGAGCTCAAGAAATTAAACGCCGACGGTTATCCGTTTTTTCACATCGACTCAGAGTTCTCCGAGTTCTCCTGCACGACGTGCCATACCGGTGGACCGCAAGTTCCTTAAGGCCGCGAGCGCGCAACGTCGAGTGTCCGATGCTGACTATTCGAATGAAATCGCGTTTCCTATGGCGGTTATTCGATTATTTTTCCGCTCTGAACGGAACTGAATTAACGTAATGAGTTAACTGGTACGCATCGGGCGCGCTTTTTGGGTCATGAGAATTAGCAAACATTTCATCGTTTATCTGGTTTTATCTTGCGCGTTGCTTGTTAGCTGCGAGAAAAACTCCGAGATCAAGGTGTACCGAGTATCCAAGGCGCCGCTGGAACAATCCACGCCTCAGCAAGAAGACGCGATGCCGACAAACTCAGCCGCGCCTCGGATGCCAGGGGTTCTCGCGCCGACGGCGGAAACCGCGGTGACGACACCGCCAAATTGGGAAGCGCAGCCGCTCTCGCAAATGCGGCAGGCAAGTTTTCTCGC
>Ga0070673_100001556_pt1 | contig 13518 bp, 13 predicted proteins | sample KBSM23metaG_FD_65342 | JGI IMG/M metagenome (GOLD analysis project Ga0070673, IMG submission 65342) | Miscanthus rhizosphere microbial communities from Kellogg Biological Station, Michigan, USA - KBS M2-3 metaG | ecosystem: Host-associated > Plants > Roots > Rhizosphere > Soil ... | reverse complement strand
GGATGATGTATTGCGATGCGGTCAGCTACCTGCCTGACGACATCCTCGCCAAGGTCGATCGCGCGTCGATGGCGGTGGCCCTGGAGACCCGCGTCCCCTTCCTCGACCATCGCGTCGCGGAGCTTGCCGCGCGGATCCCGCTCGCTCTCAAGATCAGTGACGGCAAGGGAAAGCAAATCCTCCGCAAGCTGCTTTACGGCCTCGTCCCGCGCGAGCTGATCGACCGGCCCAAGGCCGGTTTTGGAGTCCCGGTCGGTGAGTGGATCAAGGGCCCGTTGCGGTCCTGGGCCGAGGACCTGCTCGACCCGGGTTTGGTCCGCGCACAGGGCTGGTTTGACGCGGACGTGGTGCAAGCTCGCTGGCGGCAGCACCTGTCGGGCCAACGCGATTCAACGCCTGCGATCTGGGCGGTCCTGATGTTCCAGAGCTGGCTAGCCGCGCAGGACTCGCAATCATCCCGGCGCCCGCGTCCGGAAGCCACTGCTGTAAGCGCCTGAACCTCAAGGCCATTGCCGGAAAAAGCGGCGACATGTGCTGCAACCAAGCCACACAAAGCAGGAATTTATTATCAAAGCGGTGGCATGAAACTTTGGTATCGACTAAGTGTTTCGACCATTGTGGGGGTAAAATCCCACCGTGCCGGAGGAATCAGATGACGATCGGGCGGTTGAAAGGGATTCTTGGCGTTGTCGCGGCGGGCTCGTTCCTGTTGAGCTCGACGGCGGCTGTTGCGTCCACGCCGGCTCCTGCTCAGCAGGTCGATCCTTGGGCGGTCCTCACTGCAATGAGCAGTGGTGCGCCGGCCGCCGCAATGTGCGGCGCTGCTGCCGCCGCTGCGACAGCGCAGGCTCCGGGAGGATGTGTTCTTCCGGTGGTCGACGCGCCGCCGCCGCCGGTCCAGACGACCGAGGCCGTGCCTCCGCCGCCTCCTCCGGTTGAAGCCGCCGGCGGGTTTAATCCACTGTGGCTGGCACTGCTCGCTATTGCGGTGGGCGTCGGGATTTTCCTCGCAGTGAACAATAACGGCGGCTCCAACAGCCCTGCCTGACGGCACGCGTTCAATCTCTCGCTCTGACGAGGAGGCAAGAAGCGTCATGGAAAAACGGTTTGTTGCACGGATCGCCATCGGGCTCATGACTGTTGCCGCGTTCCCCGGTGCCGCGCTTGCGCAGGCCTGGACGCCGGCTTCTGAAGTCGTTGGACAACCCATCACGGTCACGACCAACGGTGTTGCCAACACGGTAACGCTGGCCCCGGGCGGCCAGGCTTCGATCGCGTCGCCCGGCGGAACGATCGTCAACGGCACATGGACAGCCGCTAACGGCCAGCTTTGCCTCAGCAACGGCGCGGCCCAGGAATGCTGGCCCTATGCCGGGCCGTTCCAGGCCGGCACGCCAACGACGCTGACCAGCTCGTGCAACGCAACGTCGACCTGGCTTGCCCAGTCGACCAACCACCCACCTCCGACCCAGGGTCAGAAGGGCGAGCGGGGGCGCTAGGCCCACTTTCACAGTTTCGGACTTCACTTCGCGGCGGTGTCTTCGGGCATCGCCGCGAAACGTTTGTGGAGCGCTTCGAGCGAGGCGTCGTGCGTCAGGTCGAGGTGCAGTGGGCTGACTGAGACATAGCCGTCGGCAATAGCCTCGAGGTCGGTCGAATGGCCGGGCGTCTCGACCGTCGGGCCCAGCCCGAACCAGTAATAATCGTATCCGCGGGGATCGGTGCGCTGAATGATCCGGAGCCGTCCGTAGTCGCGCAGGCCCTGCCGGCAAACGCGGATGCCCTTGACTTCCTCGGGTTTCCGGGCCGGAAAATTGACGTTGACGAGCGTTCCGGGCTGGCTCGCGAAGTCGAGCAAAGGCCCCAGAACCTGCACCGCCCATGCTTCGGCGGCGGCGAACGGGACGGTGTCGCCCATGCCTTCGCGGGAATAGGCCTGGCTGAGCGCGATCGAGGGCACGCCGGCGAGGGCGCCTTCCATCGCCGCCGAGACGGTGCCGGAATAAGTAACGTCCTCGGCCAAATTGGCGCCCCGGTTGATGCCCGAGAGGATTACGTCGGGCGGCGAATCCTTCATGACGTGGGCCAGCGCCAGCATCACCGCGTCTGTCGGCGTCCCGGTGACGGAGAAGCGCCGCTCGTCATGGCGGCGCAGCCGGACCGGCGTGGTCAGGGTCAGCGAATGCCCGGCGCCAGATTGCTCCTCCGACGGCGCCACCACCCAGATATCATCGGTGAATTGGCGGACCACGCTTTCCAGCAGCCTCAGGCCGCGGGCATTCACGCCGTCGTCGTTGGTCAGAAGGATCCTCATGAATGGCCTATGCGGGAGGTGCATCTTCGCTGCAACTGCGAAGGCTGAGCGCGACAATTGCGCCATATTCGCAACAGCTTGGCGATTTGTTCACTTGGTCCCTGTCAGTTCTTGTTAACAGTCTGGCACGTAATTATAGGCGACATGGGGATGGCAGGCATTGTCGGGTAAGTCCCGGTAAAGTCAGTCTGAATCGCCTCCGGCTGCACCGGTGGCCCGGCCGCAGCAGGCGGCGGCGTATGGGACGTCCGCGACGGGATAATCGCGGGCATGTGCGGGGAGGGAATTCAATGGCTACCGCTCTTGTCGACCTTTATGGCGGCGAAGACTTCGAACCATTTGACCGGATAATCCTTGCCGAGGGCTATCGCCCGCGGGACGACGAGGATTTCATGTGCGGTCGGCACCGCGCCTACTTCCTGCGCAAGCTCAAGGCCTGGAAGGAAGACATCATCGAAGAGTCGCGCGCGACCATGGCCCAGCTCCAGGTCGATTCGCTGCGTGAGCCGGACCTCGCCGACCGCGCGTCGAGCGAGACCGACTGGTCGATCGAGCTTCGCACCCGCGATCGCCAGCGCAAGCTCATCGCCAAGATCGATTGCGCCATTCGCCGCCTCTACGAGGGCGAATATGGCTATTGCGAAGTAACCGGCGAGCCGATTTCGCTCGGTCGTCTGGAGGCTCGCCCAATCGCGACCATGACTCTTGAAGCCCAAGAGCGGCACGAGCGGATCGAGCGCATTTCCAGAGACGATTGACGGTTTGACTTTCCCGCTGTCCTACAGCGGGCTTGATGCGATAGCGCATTTGCTCGGTTGTTTGAGCCATATCCGCGGTCGCGCGGAAAACGCGTCGTCACCGCAAAGATTGGGAAGATTGGCGGTGAAGTAGTCCTCGCGCCGCGACCATCCGGCGCCGGGGAGCGGCGGTCGCAACCGCCGCCCACAAAAAAGGCCGCCTCAGTGGGTGAGGTGGCCGGCCAGCTCGTCTTTCAGTCTTAGCTTCTCTTTCTTGAGGCGGTGGAGAAGGTCTTCGTCCGGGTGGGCTCGATGCTCTTCTTCTTCGATCAGTGCGTGGAGAGCGGCATGCTTCGACTCGAGTTCCTCGGCAATTGCCTTGTCCATTGGTGCCGTTCCTTTCAGTCAGCTTGTCACCACCGCGTAATAAATCACGAATCGTTGCACATGTCTTGATCCTTCTCACGGCTCGACCGGCCGTCTGTGCCGCTCGCCGTGAACAACCGGCGGTTCCGGCCCTGGCCGCGATGAGCTAAAGTCGCGCCAAATGAATGACGACGATCCGGTCCAACTGCTTGTGACGCTGAAGGCCGAGCATCGATCGCTGGACGAGCGAATCCGCTTTCTCTCCTCTGAGCCAACCGGCGACCAGCTCGAGCTGGCGCGGCTCAAGCGACAGAAGCTGATGCTCAAGGATGAGATCCAGCGACTGATGGACTCGAGCGTTCCGGACATCATTGCCTGAGCCTTTTGCGGGCGTCCCGATCGGGGACAGGGTTGTTTCCATGGTCGACCCGCGGCGGGTTCGGGCGTTTCCAGCGGCGATGAACAATGGCAATCTCATCGTCATGGACGACTCGGATATGCTTCGGCCGCAGGTGCGGATCACTTCCCGCCTGATCGACTCGCTTTATACCGAGGCGATGCTGCTGGCTGACGAGGCGCGTTCCTATTTCGACGACGCAGGACGCGACGAGCGCTCGACGCTCGAGCCCTTTGCCCGCGTCGGATTCGCTTGCGAGTCGCTGAAGGTGACGACGCGGATCATGCACATCGTCGCCTGGCTCCTGACCCAGCGCGCGATCGAGTCGGGCGAGATCCCCGGTCATGGTGGACGCCGGCCCGAACGTCGCCTTGGCCATGCCCAGGACAGCGATTCGCTCGTGGTGGGGACACTCCCGCCGTCAGCCCAGAAGCTCATCAACTCCAGCGCCGACCTTTACGCCCGCGTGCGGCGGCTCGACGAAGGCGGGCTCGAGGCGGAGGCACCGCAGAGCCCGGCCCGGGCGCTGATGGGCCGGCTCGAACGTGGACTCGGCGGCCAGAGCGGCTAACAAGAGCGGCCGATGCGGCCGTTCACCTTCAATCCCGGACCGCGGCTCCTTGCCGGCCCTGACCAGGCCGTTGCGCTTGCCGAGAAACTGCCGCCGGGCCCGTGCCTGCTCGTTACCGACGCCGAGCTGATCCGCTTGGGACTGACCGAGGCTTACCGCGGGGCCATCGGTGCCGAACGAGACCTCATCGTCTTCGACGCCGTAGAGGCCGATCCGTCGAAAGAGACTTTGCTCGCGGCGACGGAAGTTGGCCGTCAAGCGGCTGTTACGTCGGTGGTCGCGGTCGGCGGCGGGAGCCCGATGGATGTCGCCAAGCTCGCCGCCTATTTGCTCGGATCGGGCGAGGCGCTGGACGATATCTGGGGCGTGAATATTGCCCAGGGACGGCGGCTGCCGCTGGCTCTGGTCCCGACGACGGCCGGTACCGGATCGGAAGCGACGCCGATCTCGGTCATCACCTGCCAAGGCGGGGTCAAGCTGGCGGTCAATTCGCCGCCGCTGATCGCCGACTGGGCGGTCCTGGATGCGAGCCTAACGCTAGGCCTTCCGGGCCATGTCACAGCCGCGACCGGGATTGATGCCATCGTCCATGCGGTCGAGGCTTACACCTCGGCGCGGCTCAAGAACCCGCTGTCCGACGCCTTGGCTCGAGAAGCGCTGCGGCTGCTGAGCACGAACTTGCTGACGGTCATCAACGAACCACGAAACGTCGAGGCACGGTCGGCGATGCTGCTCGGCGCGCACCTTGCTGGCCTCGCTTTTTCGAACGCGCCAGTCGCCGGCGTTCACGCGCTCGCTTATCCGCTCGGCGGGCTGCATCACCTGCCGCATGGCCTCACCAACGCGCTGATGCTCAGGCATGTGCTCGCTCACAATCTCGAGGCGGCAAGGGAGCTCTATGCCGAGCTTGCGGAGATCGTCGAACCGGACTGTGCGGGGCAGGGGAGCCAGGCCCGGGCCGCATTGCTGATCGATCGCCTCGATGCCCTTGCAAGCCGCAGCGGCCTTGCCCTCCGCCTCCGCGACCACGGCGTCGCCTTTGAAGAGGCGCCTCGGCTTGCCGAGGAGGCGATGAAGCAGACCCGGCTGCTGGTGAACAATCCCTGCGAGATCAGCCAGAGCGACGCGCAGCGCCTTTATGAGGCCGCTTGGTGAGCCGCGAAACGCCGACCAAGCGGTCCGACTTCAAGACATTCCGCCGCTTCACCACCCGCTGGGCGGACAACGATGCCTACGGACACGTCAACAACACGGTCTTCTACCAATGGTTCGACAGCGCCGTGAACGGCTGGCTGGTCGAGCAGGGGTTGCTCGACATCCAGGCCGGCGACCCGATCGCGCTCGTGGTCCAAACCCATTGCCTTTATTTCTTCCCACTTGAATTCCCGCAGGATGTGGAGGTCGGTCTTGCAGTGACGGAGCTTCGCCGGTCGAGCGTGCGATATCGGATTGGCGTCTTTGCCAGCGGCTCAGACTCTGCGGCGGCGCAGGGCGAATTCGTTCATGTCCTCGTCGAACGAGAATCCAGGCGCCCAGTGGAGATACCGGCGAACTGGCGCCGGGCGCTGGAATCGATCAGCTAGCGCAAAGCCGCGCCTTGGCGGCGGCATATTGTTCGGCGAGCAGGTCGACATAGTCGGAGGCGGGCCGCACCCGGTCGACGACGCCGATGCCCTGGCCCGAACCCCAGATGTCCTTCCACGCCTTTGTCTTGGAAGACCCGCCGGAGCCAAACTTCATCGTATCGAGATTGCCCGCGTCGAGATTGTCGGGATCGAGCCCCGAATTGACGATCGATGACCGCAAGTAATTGCCGTGAACGCCGGTAAAGAGGTCCGAGTAGACGATATCGGCGGCGCCGCTGTTGACAATCGATTGCTTGTAATCGTCGCCCGCATTGGCCTCCTCGGTCGCGATGAATGGCGATCCGACATAGGCGAGATCGGCGCCGGCGGCCTTGGCAGCGAGCACGGCGCCGCCGCTGGCGATGGCGCCGGAGAGGACCAGCGGTCCGTCAAACCATTGGCGGATTTCCTGGACCAAAGCGAAAGGCGACCATCGTCCGGCATGGCCGCCGGCGCCGGCAGCAACGGCGATGATCCCGTCGGCGCCCTTCTCGACGGCCTTGCGAGCAAAACGGTCGTCGATCACGTCGTGAAGGGTGATCCCACCCCACGAATGAACCGCTTCGTTGAGCTCGACGCGGGCGCCGAGCGACGTGATGACGATCGGCACCTTCCATTTCGCGCAGACTGCCATGTCATGCTCGAACCGGTCATTCGAGCGATGCACGATCTGATTGACCGCGAACGGCGCTGCTGCGCGTTCGGGATGGTCTCGATTCCAGGCCGCCAGTGCCTCGGTGATCTCGTGCAGCCATTCGTCGAGCAGCTCGGCTGGCCGGGCGTTCAATGCCGGGAAGCTGCCGACGATTCCGCTAGTGCATTGGGCGATGACCAGCTTTGGATTTGAGACGATGAAGAGCGGTGAGCCGATCACCGGGATTCGCAGTCCCTGGAGGATCGGGGGCAGGCTCACAGCCCGTGGTACTCCCGATACCATTTGACGAAGCGGGGCACGCCTTCGTCAATGCTCGTTTTGGGCTCGAAACCGTGATCGCGCTCGATCGCCGAAATGTCGGCGAAAGTCTCGCGGACGTCGCCGATCTGCATCGGCATGGGGTCCCGCAGCGCCTTTCGCCCAGTCTCATGTTCCAGGATTTCGACCACGCGCATCAGGTCTTCGCTGCGGTGGTTGCCGATATTGTAAACGGCATGCGGGCTGGTGCTGCCGCCGGCCTTGACCTCGCCATTGTCCGTTGGCGGGCCATCGAGACAGGCGATCACGCCGCGCACGATGTCGTCGATGTAAGTGAAATCGCGCCGCATCTCGCCGCGGTTGAACAGAGGCAGCGGCTCACCGGCATAAAGCGCCTTGGTGAAGATCCACATCGCCATGTCGGGCCGGCCCCAGGGGCCGTAGACGGTGAAGAAGCGCAGGCCGGTCAGCGGCAATCGGTAGAGGCTGGCGTAGCTCTCGCTGAGCAATTCGTCAGCCTTCTTGGTCGCGGCGTACATCGACAGCGGATGGTCGACCCGGTCCTCGACCCGAAACGGCAGGCTCTTGTTGCTTCCGTACACCGACGAGGAGGAAGCATAGACCATGTGCCGCGCCTGGCGGTGACGCGCTAGCTCCAGCATGTTGCAATGGCCGACCAGGTTAGCCTGGACGTAGGCCGACGGGTTCTCAAGGCTGTAGCGGACGCCCGCCTGCGCCCCCAGGTGGACGATCCCGACGATCTCGATGGTGTCGGTGAATGACTTCAGCGCCTCGACGTCGGCGAAGTCCACCCGCTCGAACCGAAATCGGTTGCCGAATTGCTGCTGTAGTTGCCTGAGCCGCGCCTGCTTGAGCGAGACATCGTAATAATCGTTGAGGTTATCGATCCCGACGACCTCGTCACCACGATCGAGCAGGGCACGCGACGTCGCAGCGCCAATGAAACCCGCAGCACCGGTTACCAATACAGCCATGGGCGATGTCTTACGGGCTGATGCCTTGAGCGCAATGGCCCGTCAGGGCGTGCATTGGGGCGCCGGAGAAACGGCGACATTGGCGTCGCCGGGAAGCGCCTGGCAGACCGGCGTCGTCTGGAGTAGGGCGTCGCCGCCGATGGCCTGGTAGGTGTCGACGATGTTCTGCGCCGCAATCAGCTTGGTCTGAACCATCTGCTGCTGCGCCGTATATAAGGATCGCTGGGCGACGAGCACCGTCAAGAACGGATCGATTCCGGCGCGGTACCGGGCTTCGGTCAGCGTGTAGTTGTCGGCCGCTGCGGCTTGGTTGCGCTGTCGGGCAGCGATCTCGTCATTCATCGTTCCGCGGCGGGCGAGCGCGTCTGAAACCTCGCGGAACGCGGTCTGGATCGCCTTCTGGTAGCTCGCGATGGCAGCACTGCGCTGCGCCTCCGTCATACGAACGTTGGCGTGACCGGCACCCGACTGGAAGATAGTGTAGGCGGCGTTCGCGCCCGCGCTCCAGCCGAAGGCGCCGCCGGTGAACAGGCTGCCCAGGGCGCCAGTTGCAACGCCCAGCAAGCCGGTCAGGGTGATACGCGGGAACAAGGCGGCGCGAGCAGCGCCGATCTGCGCATTGGCTGCGAGCAGCTGGAACTCGGCCTCCATGACGTCGGGGCGACGCAGAAGCACATAGGAATCGAGGCCCGCCGGAACCGGCGCGATCCGGCCGAATGCCTCGTCGATCGAGCCCGCAAGGAGCCTTTGATCGATCGGCGCGCCAACCAGAAGTTGGAGCGCGTTTACGTCCTGCGCAACGGCGGTGCGCTGGCGCGCCACATCGGCCTGGGCAACCGCGAGGATTTGCTGGGCTTGATCGAGGTCGGTGCGCGGCGCGACGCCGCCTGCGAGGCGGAGCTTCGTCAGCTGAACGCTCTTCTGCGCGCTTGCAACCGTCTGCTCAGCAATCAACCGGAGGCTCGACTCAGCGGCCTCATTGAGCCACGCATTGGCAATATCGGCGACTAGGGTTAGCCGTGTCGCTCGCGCGCCTGCTTCGGTCGCCAGGTAGCGTTGCAGCTGCACGTGAGTGAGCGAGCGCACGCGTCCGAAGAGGTCTACTTCGAAGTTCGGCACTTGCAGGCCCGCGTTGTAATTCGCGTCCACGCCGCTCGATTTGTCCCCGCTGGCGCTGACGCCCGTTACCGCATTGACCGTCGGCAGCAGCTGCGCCCGCTGGATATGATATTGCTCGCGCGCCGCCGCGATATTCGACGCCGCAATCATCAGGTCGCGGTTGTTCACAAGGGCCTGCGAGATGAGGGACTGCAGTCGCGGGTCCTGGAACACCTGGCTGTAGCTAAGAACTGGAAGGCCGGCTTCAGCCTGGGCGAGATAGGGATCGCCAACTGGCCATGACGCCGGGATCGCCGGATTCGGCCGAACATAAGCCGGCTCCATCGAACAAGCGCTAGCCATCAGCGCGAGCAGTGCGCCGGCGCGCCTCATGCCTGCGCCTCGCGCCGGGCGCGGATGCGTTCGCGAACTCTTTTCACGCCGTCGCGCACGCTGCGCCGGACGAGCACGAAGAAGAAGGGGATGTAAAAGATCGCAAGCGCAGTCGCGGTGATCATCCCGCCGATGACGGCGGTTCCGATCGCGATCCGGCTATTGGCGCCGGCGCCAGTCGAGATCGCGAGCGGCAGGACTCCGAAGATGAAGGCAAAGCTGGTCATTAGGATCGGCCGCAAGCGGATCCGTGCGGCTTCGATTGCGGCGTCGATCACGCGCTGCCCTTCTCGCTCCGCACGCTCTGCAAACTCGACCATCAGGATCGCGTTCTTTGCGCTGAGTCCCATGGTCGTGATCAGCCCGACCTGCAGGTAGACGTCGTTCTGCAAACCCCTCAACGTGACGAAGAAGATCGAGCCCACCAGCCCGAGCGGGATCACCAGCAGCACCGCGACCGGGATCGACCAGCTTTCGTAAAGCGCAGCAAGGCACAGGAAGACGACGATCAGCGCGACCCCGTAAAGGATCGGCGCCTGACCCGATGACAAGCGCTCCTGGTACGACTGGCCGGCCCACGCCACTCCGATGCCTCGGATGCTGTTCGCAAGGTTTTCGACGATCGTCATGGCCTGCCCCGAGCTCACCCCCGGCGCTCCCTGGCCGCTGAGCTCGAACGACGGATAGCCGAGGAAGCGCGACGAGCTCGTCGGTGTGGTCTGCCAGGAAGTTTGAGCGAACGAAGAGAAGGGGACCATCTGCCCCTGGTTGTTCCGGACGAACCACTGGTCGATGTCGGCCGGGCTGGCGCGGTACGGCGCGTCGCCCTGAACGTAGACGCGTTTCACTCGCCCACGGTCGATGAAGTCGTTGACGTAGCGACCGCCCCACGCCGTCGACAGCGTATTGTTGACGTCGGCTGCATTCAGACCGAGCGCCGCGACGCGCTGCTCGTCGATGTTGACCCTGAGGCTGGCCACGTCGGGCAACTCGCTGAGGCGCACCGTGGCTAGCTTCGGGTTCGATGACGCTTGATCGACCAGTTGATCGCGGGCCGCCTCGAATTCGTCCTGGCTGAGGCCGCCCGTGTTGAGTAATTCCATCGTGAATCCGCTCGACTGGCCGAGCCCACGTATGGCGCCTGGAACGGTTGCGAAGACCTGGGCGTCGCGCAGTCCGCGGAACGCCCCGGAAGCACGCTGGACGATGGCGTCTGCGCTGTCCTTGGATGATGTTCGCTGATCGTAGTCGGCAAGGTTGAGGAAAGCCTGGCCCGTATTCTGGCCCGAGGATCCCTGGCCGCCGCCTGCAACGGTGAAATAGGTCTTGATGTTATGCTTCTCGGGCCCGCTCAGGAAGTAGTTCTCGACCTGCCGCTGGACCTGTCTCGTCCGCTCCATCGTCGCGCCGGCCGGCAGCCGGTACTGGACCGAGACGAAGCCCTGGTCCTCGGTCGGGAGGAAACCCGTCGGCAGCCGGTAAAAGAGCAGGACGAGCAGCAATGCGACGCCGGCATAGACAGCGAGGAAGAGCCATTTGCGGTCGACGACACGGTTCACGCTGAGCACGAACCAGTCGCGGAAGCGGTCGAAGCGATCATTGAACCCGAGGCGGGCGTTTTCCAGCCAATGGGCGACGCGCGGCGCACGTTTCCCGACCCATGTCTCCTCGACCGTCGCGTGAGTCCGGCGCAGCAGGTTCGCGGCGATCGCAGGGCTGAGTGTCAAAGCGATGAACACGGACAAGGCCATCGCCGAGACGATCGTCGCCGAGAACTGGCGGTAGATGACGCCGGTCGAGCCGCCGAAGAAGACCATCGGCAGGAAAACAGCGGACAGCACGAGCGCGATGGCCACCAGCGCCATCTGGATCTGCCGCATGGACTCGATCGTTGCGTCGCGCGGCGTCATCTCCGGATTTTCGTGCATCAGCCGCTCGACGTTCTCGACGACGACGATTGCGTCATCGACCAGCAGTCCGGTGGCGAGGACAAGCCCGAACAAGGTCATCGTGTTGACGGAGAATCCGAGCGCGTAGAGGATCGCGAACGTGCCGAGCAGGACGACCGGAACCGCGATGAAGGGGATAAGGGTCGCTCGCCAACTCTGCAGGAAGATGAACATGACGAGGACGACCAGCAGGATCGCCTCGAATAAGGTCTTCGCGACCTCGCGGACCGACAATTTGATGAAGTTCGTTGAATCGTTCGCGAAGGCATAGGTGTAGCCGGCCGGCATCCGCGTCGAGAGCTGCTCGACCTTTTCCTTGACGAGGGTAGCGGTGCTCAACGCGTTCGCGCCCGGTTCAAGCGAGATGCCGATGCCGGCGCCGGGATGGCCATTGGCCCGGATCGTAGCGGCATAGCTGTCCGCTCCCAGCTCAACCCGTGCCACGTCGCCGAGGAGCACGCGCGCACCCGACGGGTCGGATTTGACCACGATCTCACGGAATTGCTCCGGAGTTTGCAGCCGCGACTGTGCAGTGACGGTTGCGTTGAGCATCTGGCCTTCCGGCTGCGGAAGGCCGCCGATCTCGCCCGCGGCGATCTCGGTATTCTGACTCTGCACCGCCGTGATGATGTCGCCGGGCATCAGCCCGACGCTTTGGAGCTTGTGGGGGTCGAGCCAGATTCTCATCGCATAAGACGAGCCGAACACGTTGACGTCACCCACGCCGGGAACGCGCGAAAGGTCATCCTGGATGTTCGTCGTCAACCAGTCCGAAACGTCGAAATTGGTGCTCTTGTTGGTCGTGTCGCTGATCGCGACGATCATCAACAGATCCGGCGAGCCCTTGGTGACCGTGACACCTTGCTGCTGAACCTGCGTTGGCAGCCGGGCCAGCGCCTGAGCGATTTTGTTTTGGACCTGGACCTGGGCGATGTCGGGATCGACGCCTTTTTCGAAAACCGCGCTGATGCTGACGGAGCCCCGCGCGGTCGACGACGACGAGAAATAAAGCAGGCCGTCGATGCCCGTCAGCTGACGTTCCAGGACCTGCGTGACGCTGCTCTCGAGCGTGGCGGCAGAAGCGCCCGGATAGCTCGCGCGGACGTTGATCTGTGTCGGCGCGACGTCGGGATATTGGGCGACCGGCAGTTGCGTGATCGCGCCGATCCCCATCAGCATAATGATGATCGCGATCACCCACGCAAATACCGGGCGATCGATGAACAGCTTCGACATTCGCTAGCGGCTCTGACGCCTGTTGTTCGCGCCTTGCCCGCGAGTGCCGATCTTCTGCGGCGCGCCGGCCGGCACGGGCTTGATCTGGGCGCCGTCCTTCAGGTTCGCGGTCCCCTGCGTGATCACTTTCTCGCCGGGGGCAAGTCCGCCAGTGACGACCCATGAGGCGCCGATCGTCCGGTCGGCAATGATGGTGCGCTGAACGGCCCTGTTGCCCGGGCCGACGACGAAGACGGTCGCGCCGCCCTGCGGATTGCGGCTTACGGCCTGCTGCGGAACAAGGATGGCTGAGGTCTGGACCGCCTGGGCGAAGGACGCCGTTACATACATGCCCGGAAGGAGGATCGCCTGCGGATTAGCGAAGCGGGCCCTGATCGTCACGGTTCCGGTGCTTTGATCGACGATGACTTCGCTGAACTCAACCGTGCCGGTGAAGCCGTAGTCGGAACCATCGGGGAGCTTGAGGCGGACCTGCGCGCTGGTCGGCACCGCGCCGCCCTGCGACAGTGCCTGCCGAAGTTGCAGCAAGTCGGCCGCCGACTGCTGGATGTCGACATAGACCGGGTCGAGGCGCGTGATCGTCGCCAGCGGGTCGGCCTGGTTGGCCGTGACGAGCGCGCCTTCGGTAACACTGGAAAGTCCGATGCGCCCGGTGATTGGGGCAGGGACGCGAGTGAAGCGCATGTTGACCTGTGCCGCACGAAGCGCTGCGCTGCTCTGCGCGATTGCCGCGTCGGCTTGGCGCGCTTGGGCCAAGGCGTCGGTATAGTCTTGCTTGGAGATCGCCTCCATCCTGGCAAGCGGCTCATAGCGTTGGGCACGTGTGCGCGCGGCGACCGCGCTTGCGCGGGCGCTCTGCAGGTTGGCTGCGGCCTGCGCCTGTTGGGCGGCATAGATGCTCGCGTCGATCTGGTAGAGCGTTTG
>Ga0070673_100001555_pt1 | contig 13519 bp, 19 predicted proteins | sample KBSM23metaG_FD_65342 | JGI IMG/M metagenome (GOLD analysis project Ga0070673, IMG submission 65342) | Miscanthus rhizosphere microbial communities from Kellogg Biological Station, Michigan, USA - KBS M2-3 metaG | ecosystem: Host-associated > Plants > Roots > Rhizosphere > Soil ... | reverse complement strand
ACCGGGCTACCGGCTGGCCATGGCACGGTGACCTGGCGCTGCGTCGGTGCGCCCTGCTCGTCGTCCAGTTCATCCAGGACGATGGTTTCCAGTACCTGGCCGCGCTTGAAGTACGGGCCGATCCAGTCGGGCAGGTCTTCGGCGGGTGCGCCCGTCGCGCTGTAGACGCAGCGGCGGGGGCACACGGCCGCGGCCGACCAGCGCGGGCCGGTCAGGTCGCGGGCGTCAAGTTCCGATGTCACCGGCAGCCTCCAGTTGGTCTAGCAGTCGGTTTACGTCGCTGCATTCGTCCACGCCGTACTTGGCCAGCATCGCGGTGGCCAGCTTGTTCACGGTCGGCTGCACGCCCAGCAGCGTCCCGACCTGGCGCAGCAGCGCCTTGCCGTCTTCGCTGTTGCTGACTTCGCGTAACTGTCGGCGCAGGTCGGCCACCGGGTCGTCGCTGTGCTGACCCCCCGTCCCGCCCTGGGCAGGTACGTGGTCGGGCGGGTTGGGGGGGTCAGCGTCGGGCGTGTCGTCGTCCACGCCCGACCCTTCCGCGAAGCCGCCGCGATCGAGCGTGTGCTCTGGCTCCTCATCAGCGGCGGGTGGCGGAAGCTGTGCGGTATCGCCGGTCGGCAGGCCCTGGCGTTCGGCGGCCTGCTGCAGCATCTGCCTGGGCGTCTGCCGCGGGGCCTGCGGGTCAAGCACGTACACCGTCTGTGTCTTGCCTTCCGGCTGCACCTTGACGGCCACCAGGCGCAGGGCGAACTCGAACAGTCGCAGGTCGCCCCGCAGCTGGTGCATCATCAGCAGGAAGTCGGCCATGCGGCGGCTGCTGATCGTGCTGCCCGTGTCCAACTGCCACACGCCCACGCCGGTCACGTCCGGCAGGATCAGCGACATGGTGTAGGACAGGGTGCAGTCGCGGTCGTCGCCGGTCTGACCCTTGGCGGCACACAGGCACGGCTGTTCATCGAAGCCGCCCGTGGCACGGCGGACACTGGCGTGCGTGCCGTCGCACCTGACCTTCAGCTTGTTGCGGCCGTACTGCCGCCACGCGCCTTCCAGGCAGTCGTCGGGCGTCGCCCCGGCCAGCATGGCGATGATGCTGGTAGGCCGGTCGCCGTAGCGGTCCCGGAACGCCTGCGCGGCTTCCGGCGACGTGATGCCCGACTCATCAGCCGTGACCACAAAGTGGTCGGCTTTCTTGGGCCGGTACACGTTGCCGTCGTCGCCGCGTTCGGCAGTGCCCAGGCGTATCTTGCCGACACGGGGCAGGGTGCCGCTGGTCGGCAGGGCGACGCGGTGGCGCACCAGGGTCACAGGCTGTGGTCGTGGTTGTCGTCAGCTTCGTCCAGCATGTGGTGCAGGGTGTCCACCGTGACGATGGCGGACAAGTCCTTCTCGCCATCGCTGACGACGGTGACGCGGTATCGCTGCTGCCCATCCTTGGTGTCGTGCCGTTCGATCTTCAGCGTGTTTGCCATCACCACTCCTCCATGATGTATTCGATGATCCCCGCCACCAGCGCCACCAGCATGGCCAGGCCCGGCAGGGCGTACAGGAACATGACCACGTGGGTGGCCAGGTAGGTGGTCACTTGAAGCGCCACCAGTAGTACCGGCCACACGTCCGCACCTTCGCGTACCAGGCGTGCGGGTGGTAGCCGTGATGGTGGCCGCGCTGGAACGCCAGGATGCGCGGGTGACGCGGCCAGGCGCAGCGGGTCACGTAGTCGTGCACGTCGCGGCCGTCCACCCGCATGGCGACGAAGCCGCGCAGGCAGTCGCCGGACGGACACGGCGTCGCGTCGATCTGCCCTGCGAACTGCGCCCGGACGGTATGGCCGTGCCACGTCGCGGCCGATGCGCGGCCCGCAAAGAACACCAGCATCAGAATGCCGGCAATGACCAGCACCCACCACACGGTTGTGGTGGCCGCCCGCTGCCGGGCGCGTGCACGGGCGCGGCGGATTTGGGGCGACGGGTGCGTGCGCACGTAGTCGTCGGCGGCCCGGATGATGGGGTCGCCCACCAGCGCGTCGCGGATGGCATGCAGGCGCACGGCCATGTCGCGGAAGTGGTCAGCCAGCGTCGGCTTGTGGATGGGCTGACGGTTGGGGTCTTCGTGGTCGAATGACATGCCGCGCCAAGACAGGTACTTGGGGTCAAGGTCAGGGGTCATACCTCACCGCCCAGGTCGTGGATGATCGCGGCCAGCACGGACTTGACCTTCGGGCCGCTGACAAGCTGGTGGTCACCGATGGCACCGTGTAGCGCCACCAGGTCGCACAGCCAGGACTGCGGGGTAACGTCGATGATGGTGTCCAGGCGCTGCTGCCCATTGCGGTCTTCCGTCGTCGGCGCGTCGCCTATGACGGCATCGTGGTGCGACGCCATCAGCACGGGCGGCGGCACCAGCGGGTCCAGGTCGTAGTCGCGGGCCAGCCCGGTCAGGACGGGGGCCAGCTTCACCCGCGTGGTGAACGCGGTGCGGCGGCCGAAGGTGACGGCCTGCACGGTGTTCCCTGCCAGGCCCGCCATGCGTCCGACTTCCACAAACGTGTGGTGCCCGTGGATGATGGACTTGGCCCATTCAGCACCGCGGGGTGTCGCCAGCATGCTGGCCACCTGGCAGTCGTAATCTGTGGGCGCTGCGTCGATCATGTTGTCTGCTCCTCGTCTGCTGGGCTTACGTTGTCGCACGGCACGGTGACCACGCTGCTGTGAAAGTCGTTCAGGCGCACCGGCACGTACATGCCGTGGCCGGGAACTTCCTGGGCCTTCGCTGCGACGACACCCAGGCCGTGGTCCTTCACGTTCACCAGGTCGCCCACGCGGATGGCGTCGGCGTTCATCGGTGGCCCGCCATATGCAGGCGCAACTGCGGATGCACCGTCAACCAGGCCCGCCGAGCTTCCCGTGCCGTCCAGTGCTGATCGTCCAGCCAGGCGTCCACGTACAGTTCCAGCTCTACGCTGGTGCCATGCCAGAACGGCTGAAGGGCCTGCATCGCGGCCATCAGGCGGGGCACGTACGTCAGGTCTGCATCGTCCATCGTCTGCTGCTCCTTCCCGCGTGGGGTGTCGGGGCTTGGGCTGGCAACCTTACCAGGGTGGTCGGGCTGCCACAAGTCGGGGTACCTTGGGGGGTGGCCCCCGGCCCGTGGCGCAGTGTGCACCTGCCGGGCCGGGGTGCCGCTTGTCCCTACGCGCCGATGACCTTGCGCGGCTTGGCGGCGGGGGCCTTGCCCGCCCGCTTGACGGGGCCAGCGGTCGCTGTTCGGACGGCCGCTGCAGCACGTGCGGCCTGCGCTGTCGCAGCCTTGTCCTGTGCAGCCGTGGTGGCCGCAGGGGCCTTGGCCGGTGTCTTGGCCTTCGCCTTTGCCGGGGCCTTCGCAGCGGGCTTCGCAGCGGCCTGCCTCTTGGGAAGTACCTTCGTGCCCAGGGCGTCGGCCTTCGCCACGGTGATGCGATGCCGCACCACAGCGCCTTCCGGCGTCAGCGGCTTGGCGTGCCCACACACGGGGCATTCGCCCCACGGGCCGTTTTCGGCCTTGGTGTACCGCTGCTTCGACTTCGGCACTGCGCGGGTGCCCATAGGCTTGCTGGCCTGCTGGCCGGTGCCTGGGCAGACGCCCACGGCGGCCCGCTCACGCGGGGCCTTGGCGACGGCCTTGCCGGTCGCCTTCGCCTTGGGATTGGCGCTGGGCTTGGCCTTCGGCTTGGGGGTCGTCTTCGTCATCGTCGCGGCCTTGGCCTTCGGCTTCGCCTTGGGCTTGGGCTTGGCCGCGGCCGTGGCCTTGTCCACGTCGGCCACGGTCGGGCCGTCGTCGGCTGCCGCGGCTGCCATCTGCGCCTTCGTGCTGGCTGCGGTCGGTTCGGTGGTCACTGGCTCCTCCTGTCGTTGGTTGTCGTCCAGCCGTTCGCCCAGCGTGCCGTCGGGGTTGATGGCGTACACGCGGTCCGGCATGGCGCTGGGGTCGGGGCCTTGCGGGCCACGGTCGGCGGGCACGTCGGCTGCCAGGACTTCGCTGGCCTTGACGGTCTTGGTGGTCACGTGCTTACGGCCGCCGGGGGTGACATAGATGGCGGACACGTTGGTGCGGCCCACCTTGCTGATGATGGCGCTGCGGACACAGCCGCGGCTGTGAATCGCCACGCGGTCACCGCGGGCCAGGTCGCTGGCCTTGAACGGGCCACGCTGCCAACTGCGGGGCAGCAGGTGCTTGGCCAGTTCCACGTCCTGCACGTCTGCGCGGGCGAAGATGGCGACGTGCTGGTGGGCCAGGTCCACCAGGTCGGGGGTGCTGTCGGGAAGGGCCGTCACTGGACTGCGTTCCGCCGCAGCCAGCAACCAGCGGCTTCCAGGGTCTTGGCGTCGGCCAGGTCAACCGGCTGGCCAGCCTTCAGGGCGGCCAGGGCGCGGGCCGCTGCGGCCTTGCTGTCCAGCGCGTGCTGGCGGGCCTTGGCCTGCTTCGGATCGGTACGGGTCATGGTGTCTGCTCCTTCGGTCGTGGGGGTCGTCACGGCAGCACCGTGACGGTGGCCGGGTCAACGTCCACCCAGCGGGTGAACTCCTTGGCGCTGCTGGCCACGTAGACCCGGACGGCCCGGCAGCCGTCCTTGTCGGTGGTCAGCATGCCGACACGTCCGGTGCGGCCGTCAGCCAGGCGCACGCGGTCGTTGACGCGGGGGGTCTGTGTCGTCTGCATGCCCTCAACCTAGACCATGCCGTGGAGCATGTCAAGGGGGGTACTCAGATTTCTTTGCTGACGGCCGGGGTGGCTACCAGGCCCCGGCCGTCAGCGCCCGCAGCTAGTCCAGCTTACTGGCCAGCCAGGCTTCAGCGTCCGCCTTCGTGCGGAACTGGAACGGCTTGCCGTCAGCGTGGGCCTGGCGCACGTTGTCCCACACCGTCCAGCCGTCGTTCCATTCACCCTTCGCGGCCTTCTCGACCTTCCATCGGCCGTCCGGCGTCTGGTAGTTGCCCGCCCCCATCGACTCGAGATTTACGACGCCCATGGTGTCCCTCCTGGGTAGTGGTCGTGGGCTGTATACCCCGGAAACGTAAAGCGCCCCCCGGCCTGCAGACGTTGGCCGGGGGGCGCTGGGCGTACGCACGGGGCAGTCTACCTACTTGCTGGCGCTGCCGGTAGCACGACCGTGCCGAATGATGGCGTCACCAAGGGTCAGGACGGTGGACACGACGCCAGCAAGGCCAAGGATGGCGGCCTGCTGCGTGTCGCTGATGTCCCACCCGAACGCGACTGCGACGGCCAAGATCGGCGTGATGAAGCTGACGATCTGCGCTTTCGTGATGTCAGGTGTCTCGAACATTTCACCCCCTTACCGCATGTCGGTGGCCGACAGGCACCTGATGGGTGCCCGGTGCTGGCCACGCTGGGCAGACAGTCGGATCAGGATAGGCCCGCCGTCGAATCCGTGCGACCACATCATGGGGTCGTCGCCTTCCTCATAGACGACGGACACGTGGTCGCCCGTGGACGGGCCGAACACCACGTAGTCGCCCACCTGCAGCGCACGCTCGTCGATCTGCTTGCACGTCGTCAGCATGGTGCCGGTGAACAGTGGCCGCGTGGACTTCCCCCAGGAACTGGCGGTGGGGTCTGGCGCACCGCCTTCCTTGGCCACGGCCGTGGCAGCCTGGCTGCAGTCCAGGATGATCGGCAGCTGGTGCGCCACCCACCTGTCAATGGGCACGTTGTTCGGCTGGGGCCGCACGTCGCCCGGCGGGTAGTGCACCTGCGGCTCGTTCTGAAGGCCCCACGTCATGGACTGATGCATCGCCCGGCGGACACGCGATTCGCGTTCCGCCTGCATGATGCGCTTCCGGCGGACGCGGTACATGGCCAGCAGCGACCTGCCGAATGCGTCGTAGTGGGGCTGTAGCTCGTTGAAGGTGTTATCCCCGATGCGCCCTGTGCCGGCAAGTCCGTGGGCCTGCTGGAAGTGGCGCACGGCGTGCTGCATCTTGGGGCCGTATCGGCCCCGGTTGCCCGGCCCGTGGAAATACCCCGCTTTGCGCAGCGCCCGCTTGTGCGCCCGCACGTCGATGCCGTGGTCATGCAGCTTGACCCTTCGCGGCAGTTTCATGGCTCCTCCTTGCGTTCGCTTCGCCTGGTCGTCCACCTGGCCCAGCCGACCACGACGATGGACGCAGTAACGAAGGGCATGCCTGGCTGGAACTGCTGACTAACACTCAGACTATACGTGCCGCCGACGACGGCTCCTAGGTACATCAGGCCCAGCCCGACCGCTAGCCAGTGGCCCTGCATCAGGTCGCCGGTCCGCCAGCGATGCCATCCGACCTGTAGGCACCACGCGAAGCACCAGCCCGCCCCGGCCACGTTCAGCAGTCGCCACGCCTGGACTAGCATTACGCGGCTCCAGGATCGGGCGGGCAGTGCAGGCCCGGCGGCAACGCGCCCAGCATCAGGTCGCGGAAGTCGCGCACCTGCTTAGCCTGCGCGTTGGTGTAGTGCAACGGCTTGCCGTCCTTGTCCACGCCCCGCGGCTGCAAGGGCGTGACCCGGATGATTAGGCGCTGCACAACGCATTCCTGCTGGCGCGTGGCGTCCACGATCTTGGACTGTGTGGTGGTGTACGCGGCCAGGGCCAGTAGCCCGGTGACGACCAGCAGCACGCTGGTCATGTAGAACCGTCGCCGCTCTAACCGCAGTTCGTTTTTGACCATGGCGCTGGCGCTGGTGGCGATCAGTTCCACGACGGCCTGGCGCTGCGCGTCCGTCCAGTCCGGGAATGGGTCGCGCAGCCGGTCAGGCATGACCGACCCAGGTGGCGACGGCCAGGACGACGTTGCACAACACCCACGCCAGCTGCAAGGCCCCGATGGTCACTTGCCTTTTCCTAACGCGTCGCGCAGCCATTCGAGCACTGAACGGGGAACCAGGCCCATCATCGCCAAAGCAGCGAAGATCAGGTAGGGCCGGTCGGCCTGCTCGATAGCCGCTTCGTACCAAATCAGGCCGATGCCGTTGACCAGCAGAAGGCCCGCCGCGAGAAGCGAATACCACGGCGGTTGCGGCGTATTTCCGCTGTCCGACACCCACTACCGATCCCACGTCAAGATGGCGTACCCGACCCCTCCAAGATACCGTACCGAACTTCCAGCGGCAGGCTGGTGACACCGCTGGTGACCTGGAAGCCGACACCAATGCTACCCGCCCGCGGTGGCGACACCGGGTCCGTGGCCGTGACGTTCCAGGTTCCAGGCTCGGTAACGGTGCCGTCCCACCACCGGATACGGATGCTGCCGTCGCTGTCCATCTGGACACGCACGTGGTAGTACGTGTCGGGGTCGAAGGCGTCTATCCCCACGTCGGTCGGGCCGGACAGCGTGGTGTCCACTGCCGCGTCGCGGCGGAATAGCTGCACCGTGTCGTTGCCGGTCGGCTTGACGGCAATGACGAACTTATAGAGATTGTCGTTGTCGGTGTATCCCCACAGGGCGCGGCACTGAATCTGCCCGCCAAGCGGGGCCGTGTCGTACTTCCACGCGAAGTGAAAGTCCACCACGTCCGACCAGTTCAGCTCGGTCGGGTCGATGACTTCGTACTTCGTGTTGGCAGCGGTGAAGTCGAACACGCCCTCGTCGCCGTCTACGCTGATCTGCGTCTTGTCTCCAGACTTATTCAGGAACGTGTGGTTATCGCCCGTCGTCCCGAATCCCTGGCTGGCCGTGTAGTCGAACGATGTAAGGATCGTGTCAGGCGCGGGCGGCGGCACAGGCGTGATGGGCACGACCGGCAGCCCGGCAGAGAAGTAGGCACGGTTGCCCATGTCCTGCGCGGCGGCCAGCGATTCGGGCGACGAATCGAACTGGTACAGGCCCGAAGCGCCCAGCGTCCAGCACAGCATGAAGACGCTACCGGGGCCATCGCCGTACGCTTCCAGCACGTCAGCCATGCTGGCGATAAATGCGGCCTTCTCGTCGTGGTTCACCTGGTCGGGGCCGTCGCTGACGCCTAGCTCGGGGATGACCATGCGCTTCCCGACTGCCGCGAAATAGTCGTGGATCGGATCGAACACGGCCGCCGCGTCGGTGCCATAGCGCAGGTGTCCGCCCACAACCTTGTTGTAGACATCGCCGCCGCCGTACTCATAATAACTGGTGCCGCCGGGCGCGGGGCTGCTGCCCAGGTCGGGGTCCATTTCGTCCAGCGTCGCGTCGGGCGTCGGGTCCATCCACATGCCGATATATGGGACGTAGCAGAAGTCGCATACGCCACCGTTGGGCGTGCCGTCCGCCTTCTTGCGGGTGACGCCTGCCGCGTCCCAGCGCGTGCGCACGCGGCGAAACTGGTCGATGTACGCCTGCTTCGTATTGCCGGCAACAGCGCCCAGGCCCGTCTGGTTCACGGTGTTCACCGTCATTTCGTGGTGCGGTGAATACAGGTATGGGTTGGTGTCAGTCCAACGCGGGTCAGCCAGGATGGCAGCGCCCAGCGCGTCGATCAAGTCGTCATGCAGACCGGCGGCTACCTCGTCCCAGGGGATGGCCAGCTTCGGTGCGTCCGTCTGCCAGTTGGCGTTGCGGAAGTTCAGGTATCGGCCAGCGTCGAACGCGGCGGCCTGGCCGCCCGTGCTGGCGTGCGTCATGTTCTGGTTGAAGCGGTTGGCGACGAAGGGCCTGCCGATGCTGTCAGCGGCGGCCTGGATCGTGGATGCGATCTCCTGCCCGGTGCAACCCCAAAATGCTGCAGCGTCCACGCTGGTGCTGCCGCCGGTCGGCCGGAAGCGCACCGACAGCACGCCTGGCGTCGGGTCGTCCGGCGTCAACGAGCCTACCCAATCCTGACCCTGCAACGCGAAGGGCACGTACGCCTGGTCGCCCAGCTTGGCTTCCACCGCAGTCGGCAGTGGCGACAGCCGGATGCGGAACACGATCGGCAGGGCGTTCACGATGCTGTCCGGTTCCGGGGTGACCGACAGCACCGACCAGGGCGACGGTGCGCCCGCAGCTACCGGGTCCACGCGGGCGGACGGCACGGACAGGCTGTTCCCGCTGATGGTTCCAGTCTCGACAACGCGCAGGTGCAGGCCCAGGTCGGCGTCCTGCACCACGTAGCTGGTGCCGGTCTCGCCGCTGATGTTGGTGTACCCGCTGCCGGATTCGCGCTGCCACTGGTACGTCAGCGTGGGGCTGGCTTCCCACGTCCCGGCCACGCGGGTCAGCGTGTCACCGACGTGCGGCGGGTTGGGGCCGACGATGCTGGGCGGGGTGTCGTTGACGGGCGTGCTGGGGTTGGCAGCGACGATGGCACTTGTCTCGGCGCTGAACACGGTGATGGTTCCGCCGGGGCCGGTGGCCGTGACACGGCCGCGTAGCTTCTTGCCGATGTCGGCCGTCACGGGCGTGTAGAAACGTGTGGTGTTGCCGGTCGGTACCTGGTCCAGTTCCCACTCACTGGTGACGGTCGTGGCGTCCGAATACGTGCCGCGGTCAAGGGTGACCTGCTGGCCGACCTGGGGCGCGGTCGGCGTCACGGTCGGCGGGTTGGTCTGTGCGGGCGGCACCGTCGTGGCCGAACCAGTCCAGTCTGAGTACGCCGTGAAGGTGCCCTGGCTGTTGGTGCCGATGACGAAGGCGCGCAGCTGGGTGCCTTGCGGGGTGTCGGCCGTGACCGGCGTGTACGACTGGCCAGCGCCCGCGGGCTTGACGGTCGTGACTGAACCATCGGGCGTGCGCCGCTGGAAGCCGTAGGCCAGGCTGGAAGCGCCCGACCACGCGCCACTGTCCACAGTGATGGGTACGCCCACCACGGGGGCGCTGCTGGGCGACAGCGTGGGCCTGGACGTATTCACCGGCAAGGCGGGTGACGGCTGCGCAGCGACCGCTACAGTGGGCGCGCTCGCAAGGGTGGCTGACCCGGCGTCGTTGTCGGCCGTCACGACGACCCGCAGCAGCTTGCCCAGGTCGCCGCTGTCCACCAGGTACGTCGGGTCGGTTTCGCCCACGATGTCGTCCCACGTCGGGCTGCCGCCGCCGCTGCCGACGACCGTGGCCGGGAAGCGTGCGAACCGGCGGTGCGTGTTAGCCGCTTCACCCGACAGGCCGGTGAAGTCGCCGCCCACGTACAGGTCGAAGCTATCGACCGACTGGCGCAGCGCCCATACCTTCAGCGGGGTGCTGCCGCCGTTCTGGCCGAAGCCGGGCGGGTTGCCGTAGCTGTGCAAGTCTCCGCCCGCGTCCGACCACGGCATCACGAAAAACCCCACGGCTGTCTCGGTCGGGCTGGCGCTGTTCTTGTGTGTCGCCGCGACGCCACCGTGATGGCCCGCGTACAGCACGGGCGTCTGGCCGATCAGGCCCAGCGCCAGCGCCTGGATATTGCCGTCGCACTGATGGTTCCACAGGTCGGTGCCGTTCCAGTCCGTCACCTTCACGATGTTCGGTCCGAAGTCGCCGCCGTACGCCACCCGGTCGTCGTCGGCCGCCATGCTGATGCCGTGCTGCGTGCCGCTGACGCTAAATCCCAGGTTGTAGATGCTGGCACCTGTCGTGCCGTTCAGGATTTTGTAGCCGCCGGGGAAGTCGCCCGTGGCGGCCACGCGGCTGCCGTCCGACTTGGCGCGGGCCTTATAGACGCGTCCGCCGCTGCCCAGGGCGCTGCCGAAGTTGGCGCTGTCCACGTTCCAGTTGCCGCCCGACAGGACGACCTTGGCCAGCTTGTCCCGCGCTGCGCTTCCGAACTGGCTGAACGCGCCACCGATGAACGCGAAGGTGGGGTGCACGTCCACGCTGCGCACTTCACCGTCGATAGTCCACACGGGCGCGACGACGGCCCCGGTGCTGGGGTCGTTCACGCCGGACAGCGCGTTGACGACGGTAAGGCCGTCGCCGTGGCCGATCCACAGCTTGGCCACGCCATTCTGCACCGCGATGTCCATGTCCCGGACGCGTGCCGACACGGGCGGCTTGAAGGTCTTGATGATGCGCCGAGTCGCCTTGTTGTATGCAGCGATGTACGACTGCAGGATGGTGCTTCCGTCACCGTCCACAATGGTGCTGAAGTTGCCGCCGACGTAGACGACGCCGTTATGCTCGATGATGGCGTCCACGCGGCCCAACTGCTTCACCGATTCCGCGCCCGAAGGATTCTGGTTGGGGTCGTAGAATCCGGGCGTCTGCGCCTGGGCCGCGGTCGGCAGCGTCACGTCGGGGTCACCCGTGCTGCCGGTCGGGTCGGCGTTCTGCCACTGGCGTGTGAGCGTGGGGGCTGGGTTGCCGTCCCACAGGCCATCATCGGCGTCCACCAGGTCGCCCACGTGGGGCGCGGGCTGCAGCACCTGGGGCGCGACGTGCACCGCTGGCGGGGTGTCGGTCGGCTGGCCAGCGCCCGGCGTAAAGTCGGTCGCTTTCCACCAGTTCGACCACGCCTGCCCCATGTCGTTCAGCGTGCCGTCGCTATTCGTGATGCCCAGGTCATCGTTAGGCGGCACCCCGAACTTCCACACCAGCGCCGACAGGCCCAGGTCGTCCAGCAGGCTGGTCATATGGGCGATGTACGACAGGCGGCCAGGGTCGTTGAACTGCACGCCCATCTCACCATGCAGCAGCGGCACGCCACACGCTGCCGCCTTGGCCACGCCGACGTTCAGGAACGCGGCCTGGTTAGCCTTCGTCCCGTGGTAGCCCTGGCCCGACCCGGTGTACGCCGTGTTGTGCGTCACGATGTCGTCGGGGTAGTAGTCGTCGCCCGGCAAGTCCAGGCCGACCTGGCCGCTGACGTGTGCGCCAGCGCCAGGGGCCAGGCCCGTGTAGTACGCGTGCCACTCCAGCGCCATGTTGCGCTGCTGCATCGACAGGGTGCCGCCGTACCAGGCCGGATCGAACGTGCCGAAGCCGCGGGTGCCGCCGCGGGGCATGACCCACTTGATGCGGGCCGGGTCAAGGCCGTGCACGAAGTCCACCACGCCGTTCAGCCAGGTGGCCATCGTCTGCGTGCGCACCGTCGTGGATTGGCTGTACGGCGGGCTGCCCAGGCTGCCCGCGTTCGGTTCATTCCAAAGCTGGTAGCCCGCCACGTACTCGTACCAATCCTGGCCCTGCGCCCACGTGATGAACTCTTCCAGGAAGTTCAGGTACAGCTGCCGGTTACGGGTGAACTTGACCGACTGCGCCCACCAGTCGGCGTTGGCCAGGCTGTTCTGCCCGGTCGTGTAGTCGCCCCCCGCGAAGCGGCCGTCCGTGTAGAACCAGGACGGGATACCGCTGCCACCGAAAAAGCTGGACTGGCCGCCCGACTGGTGGAAGTCAAGCTGCATGTAAATGCCGGCATTGGCGTACTTCCGGGCCAGCGCGTCGATGGTGTCCAGCGTCGGCTGGTCAAGGCTGGTCACGTAACTGCTGAAGGTGCTGCCCGACCCCGTGGGCGCTACCGGCTCCAGCACGTTCCAGTTCAGCACCAGACGCATGAAGTTGACGCCCGCAGCTATGGGCCTGTCCTTGCCCGCCGCGCTGGCCGTCAGCAGCATGTTGCCGCCACGCAGCAGCACTTCCTCGCCAGTGGCCGCGATGACGTACCGCGGCTTGGGCGCGTTGTATGCAGCCTTGACGAGTGGTGCTACGGGGGGCATGGGCTAATCCTTCCGGTCGGTGACGCGGCCCAACGCGCCGTGTTGGTTACTGGTCAGCTTCCCACCAGTATTCGTAACTCACTGCGTCGGGCGCAGCGGCCACCACGTTCATGGTGAAGCCGTCGATGTCCAGACTGGTCATCTGTGCACGGCCGACCGGCGTTGCGGCACCGCCCAGGCTAAGGCCCGCGCACGATCCCAACAGCACGCGCACCGCGCTGCCGATGCCGCCCAAGTCCTGCGTGCTGAACGCCTGCAACCACTGCACCAGGTTGCCGTTGATGTCCAGACCGGCCACGCCCTCGTTGTAGTGCAGGCTGTTGCTGTCGCTGTAGTTGGGCGGGTCGGTGGCCTGCGTGTAGACAGTCTTGATGCGGACACGCACCGGCTGGAACGGCAGCGGCACCTTCAGGCTGCCGGTGCTGTTCGGTACGCCCAGGCGACCCATCACCTTCTGCGGCAAGAACACCTGGTCCTGCAACTGCTGCAGCACGTCGTCCAGCCGTGTGACCAGCGCCAGCATGTCGGCGGGCACGTTGGGGCTGTCCGGCAGTTCCGGGTACGGAAGCTGGAAGTTTGCAGTTTCAAGGCTCATCCGACCACCCTTCCTAATACGAGATAGTCGCCTTCCTGGGCGACGACGGCAACTATGTCATTCGCGGCGGGCGTGTAACTGGCCAGCCGGTGGGGAGTCTGATCGGTACCACCGATGGTGACAACGAAGGGGCTGGGCGTGACGACCTTACCCGTCCGCATGCGCAGGCCCCGGTCGGTGTCCCGGTCGCGCTTGCCTTGCAGGCGGCGGCCCAGGCGTGTGCGGCTGGCCGGGATCATTCCGTCACCGCTGACTGTGCCCGGCTGGTGCCCGTCATCGACGCGCCCGCCGACAGGCCGATGGTGAAGCTGTCGAAGATG
>Ga0070673_100001550_pt1 | contig 13529 bp, 9 predicted proteins | sample KBSM23metaG_FD_65342 | JGI IMG/M metagenome (GOLD analysis project Ga0070673, IMG submission 65342) | Miscanthus rhizosphere microbial communities from Kellogg Biological Station, Michigan, USA - KBS M2-3 metaG | ecosystem: Host-associated > Plants > Roots > Rhizosphere > Soil ... | reverse complement strand
AGCTTCTCCTTCGTGATCTGCCACAGCCGCGCCAGCCCGCGCGGCTCGACGACCAGAAAGACGATGATCAGGGCACCGAAGAACACCAGCTCCAGCTGGCTCAGCAGCCCGGGCCGGAGCTCGGTCCGCACGATCAGGTGAAGGACCCAGTTCAGGAACAGCGGGAAGAGGAGCATGAACGCCGACCCCAGGAACGCCCCCATCACCGTGCCCAGCCCGCCGATGATGACCATGAACAGGATCTGGAACGAGCGCTGCAGGTCGAAGGCCTGTGGCTCCACCGTTCCCAGATAGGCGAAGGCCCACAGCGCCCCGGACACCCCGCAGTAGAAGGAGCTGATCCCGAACGCCACCAGCTTCGTCCGGAGGATGGGGATGCCGATGACCTCCGCGGCGACGTCCATGTCGCGCACCGCCATCCACGCCCGTCCGGTGGCGGTGCGGGAGAGGTTCTTCGCTGCCAGCGCGAGAACGGCAGCGATGGAGAGCACCAGGAGATAGCGCCGGGCCGGGCTGTCGATGGGGAGACCGGCGATCACCATCGGCTGGGCGGTGATCGTGCCCGACGGCGAGTCGTTGCTGAACCAGGCGACCTTGGTGAAGAGCCAGTCGACGAAGAACTGGGCCGCCAGGGTGGCCACCGCGAGGTAGAAGCCCTTGATCCGCAGCGAGGGCAGGCCGAACACCAGCCCGACTCCGGCGGCCACGAGCCCGGCGAGGACGAAGGTGACCAGCAGGGGGATCCCCGGCACGCGGAGCTGGAAGTTGTAGGCGGCGAAGGCTCCCACCGACATGAAGGCCGCGGTGCCCAGGCTGAACTGCCCGGCGTAGCCGGTGAGGATGTTGAGCCCCAGCGCCGCGATGGCCAGCACGAGCATCGGGAGCAGCAGCGCGGTGAGCACGTAGTTCGAGGCCGCGGCCGGCACCACCACGAAGGCCACGATCAGGAGCATCGCCATCGCCACCCGGTCCTGGGTGATGGGGAAGATCCGCTGGTCGGCGACGTAGGTGGTCCTGAACTGGCCCGCTTCCCGGTAGATCACGTCACACCCGCTCGATCCGCTTCTCCCCGAACAGCCCGTCGGGGCGCACCAGGAGGAAGAGCAGCGCCAGCACGTAGGGGAACCAGTTCTCGATCCCTCCGCCGATCAGCGGACCGAGGTACACCTCGGCCACCTTCTCCGAGGCTCCGATCATCAGCCCGCCGACGATGGCCCCCGCGATCGAGGTGAAGCCGCCGAGGATGAGCACCGGCAGCGCCTTGAACGCGACCTGGGTCAGCGCGAACTGGACGCCCAGCCGACTTCCCCAGAGCAATCCCGCCACCAGCGCCACCGCCCCAGCGGCCGCCCAGACCAGCGCCCAGATCCGCTCCAGGGGAATGCCCACGCTCAGCGCCGCCTGGTGGTCGTCTGCCACCGCCCGGAGCGCCCGGCCCACCCGGGTCTTCTGGAAGAAGAAGGCCAGCACCGTGACCAGGACCGCGGCGGTGCCCGCGGCCACGAGATCGAACTTGGAGACCAGGATCCCCTTCAGCTCCAGCGGGGAGTCGGGGATGCCCAGGTCGAGCCCGCGGACCTCGCTGCCCCACACGCTCTGGCTGAGGCCCTCGAGGACGAAGGTCAGGCCGATGGTGGCCATGAAGAGGCTGATCTGCGGCTGGTTCACCAGCGGGCGGAGCACGAATCGCTCGGTGGCCAGCGCGAAGACGACCATCGCCAGCAGCGAGCCGGCGAAGGCGACCCATGCGCTCCATCCGAGGCTGACCAGCCCGGCGTAGGTGACCGCCGCGGCGAACACCATCGCGCCCTGGGCGAAGTTGAAGACTCCGCTGGCCTTGTAGATGAGGACGAAGCCCAGGGCGACCAGCGAGTACATGAAGCCCGCCAGCAGCCCGCTGACCAGCACCTCGACGAAGAACGCCATCAGCCCGCTCCCGCCACGGCCCGCTCGTCGGCCTCGGTGGGAACGCCCAGGTAGGCGGCGATGACCTCCGGGTTGGCCCGCACCTCGGCCGGCGTCCCGTCGGCGATCTTCCGCCCGTAGTCGAGCACCACGACCCGGTCGGCGATGTCCATCACCACCGCCATGTCGTGCTCGATGAGGACCACCGTCACCCCGAGCTCGTCGTTCGCATCGAGGATGAAGCGACACATGTCCTGCTTCTCCTCGATGTTCATTCCCGCCATCGGCTCGTCGAGCAGCAGCAGCCGCGGCTCGGCCGCCAGCGCCCGCGCCAGCTCGACCCGCTTCTGGAGCCCGTAGGCCAGCCGGCCCACGGGCGTTCGCCGCACGTGCTCGATCTGGAGGAAGTCGATGATCTTCTCCGCCCGCCCCCGGTGCTCGAGCTCCTCCTTCTCCGCCGGCCCCCAGTACAGCGCCTGCCACAGCACGCCACGGCGCATCTTCAGCGCCCGCCCGGTCATGACGTTGTCCAGCACCGACATCCCCTTGAACAGGGCGATGTTCTGGAAGGTCCGCGCGATGCCCTGCGCGGCGGCGGCGTGGGGGTGCATCGCGCGGCGGGTCTGGCCGGCGTAGGTGATCGTTCCCGCGCCCGGCGCGTAGACGCCGTTGATCACGTTGAGCAGGCTCGACTTGCCCGCCCCGTTGGGGCCGATGATCGCGCAGACCTCGCCCTCGCTCACGTGGAAGTCCACCTCGCGAAGCGCGTGCACCCCTCCGAAGCTGAGCGAGACGCCCCGCACCTCGAGGAGCACCGGGCCGGGAACCTTCCCCTGCATCAGGCGGCCCTCCGCGCGGCCTCGTCCTCGACGATCATCGCCTCGAGGATGGGGAGGTCGGCCTGCACCATGCCCGTCCGCCCGTCCTCGAACCGCACCTGCGTCTCCACGTGCACCGAGGGCCCCGAGGCGTACAGCGCCTCCACCAGCGGCGCGTACTTCTCGGCGATGAACCCCCGCCGCACCTTGCGGGTCCGGGTCAGCTCGCCGTCGTCGGCGTCGAGCTCCTTGTGCAGCACCAGGAATCGCCGCAGCTGCGAGCCCTTCAGCCGCGGGTCTGCGGCCAGCGCGGCGTTGACCTCCTCCACGCACCCGCGCACCAGCTCGTGCACCGCCGTCTGGCTCGCGAGGTCGGTGTATCCCGCGTAGGGGAGGTTTCGGCGCTCGGCCCAGTTCCCCACCGCGGCCAGGTCGATGCACACGAAGGCCGTGGCGAAGGGACGGTGGTCACCGAACGCCACCGCCTCCTTGATGAAGGGGAAGAACTTGAGCTTGTTCTCCAGGTACTTCGGGGCGAACAGCGTCCCGTCGTGGAGTCGCCCCACGTCCTTCGCCCGGTCGATGATCCGGAGATGGCCGTCCTCGTCGAAGAACCCTGCGTCGCCGGTGCGGAAGAAGCCGTCGGGCGTCATCGACTCGAGCGTCGCGCCCTCGGCCTTGTAGTAGCCGCGGAACACGCCCGGGCTCTTCACCTGCACCTCGCCCTGCGCGGAGATGCGGACCTCGACCCCCGTGGCAGGCGTCCCGACGGACTCGAGCTTCACCTGCCCGTTCGGCTGGATGCAGACGAGGACCGAGGTCTCGGTGCTCCCGTAGAGCTGTTTGAGGTTCACGCCGAGAGACCGGTAGAAGCGGAAGAGGTCCGGTCCGATCGCCTCCCCGGCGGTGTACGCCACCCGCACCCGGCTGAAGCCGAGCACGTTCCGCAGCGGGCCGAGGATGAACAGGTCGGCGAGCGCGTACCCCACCCGCGCGACGAGTGGTACCGGCTTCCCGTCGAGGATCGCCGGCCCCCAGCGGCGAGCCAGCGACATGCACCGGGCGTAGAGCCAGCGCTTGAACCGCGAGGCGTCCTCCATCCGGATGGAGACGGTGGTCAGGAGGTTCTCCAGGACCCTCGGGGGGGCGAAGAAGTAGGTCGGCCCGATCTCCCGCATGTCGGTGAGCACCGTGTCCGGGCTCTCGGGACAGCTGACGCAGAAGCCCGCGACGTGGCCCTGGCTGTAGTTGAAGACATGGTCGCCCACCCACGCCATCGGCAGGTAGGCCAGCACCTCCTCGTCGGCGGTGAGCCGCTCGCGCTGGATGCCTCCCCTCCCGGTCTCGATCAGGTTCTGGTGCGAGAGCATCACGCCCTTGGGCGTGCCCGTGGTGCCCGAGGTGTAGAGCATGACCGCCACGTCGCTCGAGCGCCCCTGCTCCACCTCGCGCTCGAAGAAGCCGGGCTGGCTTCGCTCGAGGTCCCGTCCCACGCCCTGCACGTCGTCGTAGGAGCGGAGCAGCCCCCGGTCGTAGTGCCGGAGCCCACGCGGGTCGTCGTAGACGATGATCTCCAGCAGCGGGCAGCGCGCCTTCACCTCCAGGAGCTTGTCGACCTGCTCCTGGTCCTCGACGACCGCGATGCGCACCTCGGCGTTGGAGAGGACGAAGGCCATCTCCTCGGCCACCGCGTCCTGGTAGAGCGGAACGGGGATCGCCCCCAGCGCCTGGGCGGCGTCCATGGCCCAGTAGAGACGCGGGCGGTTGTCCCCGATGATGGCGAGGGTCTCGCCGCGCCGGAGCCCGAGCGTGTGCAGCCCGCAGGCGAGGCTCCGCACCTCGTCCAGCACCTGCTTCCAGGACCAGGTCTGCCAGATTCCGAGGTCCTTCTCCCGGATCGCCGGCCGGTCTCCGCGCGTCTGCGCGTGCTCGATGAGCAGCCGCGGAAAGGTGTCCGGCGCCGGCATCCTGGCCTCCCGCCCAGGCCGCGAGGACAGCCTCCGTCGTCTCTGCCCCGCGGCGCCGGCGCATCCTAGGGGGCCCGACCGGGGCGATCCACGACGGGTGTGCATCTTCGCGCGCTGCTGGACGAGGCCTCGCCGCAGGGCGTCATCTCCACGGACCCTCGGTGTGTCCGAACCACCGGGAGCACACGGGTGCGCGCTGATCGTGGTTCCCGAGCACAACTGTTCTTCTGCAGGATGCACCCCCCCCTTACACACCGGGCATGACCATGACCCAGCCCCCCGCAGCGACCCCCGACCTCGAAGCAGTCAAGAAGAAGCAGCAGGCCACCTGGGCCAGCGGCGACTTCGCCGTCATCGGCACCACCCTCCAGATCGTCGGCGAGCTTCTCGCCGAGGCCGTGGACATCCGCGCGGGCGAGCGCGTCCTGGACGTCGCCGCCGGCAACGGCAACGCCACCCTCGCCGCCGCGCGCCGCTTCGCGGAGGTGACCTCGACCGACTACGTCCCCGCCCTGCTCGACAAGTCGGCGGTCCGGGCCAAGGCCGAGGGGCTCAACGTCACCTACCGGGTGGCGGACGCCGAGCAGCTCCCCTTCCCCGACCGGAGCTTCGACGCCGTCGTCTCCACCTACGGCGTGATGTTCGCGCCCAACCACGCCCGCTCTGCGTCCGAGATGATGCGGGTGGTCCGCCCCGGCGGTCGCATCGGCCTGGCCAGCTGGACGCCGGAGGGTTTCATCGGGAAGCTCTTCAAGGTGGTCGGCTCCTTCGTGCCGCCGCCCGCGGGCGTGAAGTCGCCGGTGCTCTGGGGCACGGATGGCCACCTTCAGGAGCTGTTCGGGAAGGACGCCTCGTCCATCCGCTCCGAGCGGCGGAACTTCAACTTCCGCTACCTCTCGGCCGAGCACTTCATCCAGATCTTCCGCGACTTCTACGGTCCGACCCACAAGGCGTTCGGCGCGCTGGACGAGGCGAAGCAGAAGGCGCTGGCCGCGGAGATCACCGCGCTGCTCGAGAAGACGAACGTCGCCGGCAAGGACTCGCTCGTCGCCCCTGCCGAGTACCTCGAGACGGTCATCACCCGGAAGGCCTAGGCCCCTCCGAGGGCGGCGGTGAGCGCTCGCCAGCGGGCGCGACTCACCTTCACCGCCGTCCCGTCGCGGAGCACGACCTCGGATTTCGCGGGGCGGAGCTCGGGCACGCGATCCAGCTGGACGATGGCCGAGCGGTGGACGCGGAGGGAGCGAGGTTCCCCGCCCGGCATCGCCCCCCGGTCACCCGGGAGCCGCTGTGGGCGCCGGTGCGCAGGCGGACCTGGGCGGGAGGAAGCGACTGTCGTTTACGCGCGTCTCAGGTGCTCGCCGCGTCCACTGAGTCAAACCGCGACGAGGGGTCGGAACGACCCCTGCCAAAATGCGTCTGTTGCCACTTTGTGACCGCGGTTCCGCGCGGGCTCCAGAGGGGACGGCGGCAGAAGGCATCTCTGCCCCACCTGGCTCGCCCTCTGCACCCGGTCCGGCTGGACTTCCATGTCCTGGAAGTCGCCCCCTCCCGGCGAGTCGTCGGCGGGCGCACCCCTCAACACAGGAGAGCCACACCTTGAAGAAGCTCGCATTGCTGACCCTGCTCGCAGCGTCCTCGGCGATGGCCGCCGGTGAAACTGCCAGCGCCACCCTGACCGTCACCGGGACGGTCTCGGGCGCCCTGAGCATCACCATCGACAGCGCCCCCGGGACCTTCAGCGGCGGCGGCACCAACGCTGCCACGTCGGACCTCGGCGTCTTCACCCAGTTCGCGCCCCCGGCGGGCTTCACCCCCACCTCCACCGGCCCGAGCAGCTTCTCGCTCACCGGCGCCATCGGCATCACCGTCAGCGCCACGAACGTCGTCAGCGCCAACTACGACCTGACCGCGATCCTCGGCAACCCTGCCGAGACCGGCCTGACCTACCACCTCGGCGCGGGCGCGGTCGTGGTGACCAACGCGGCCCCGGTGACCGTTGCCGCCGCGCACGCCTACGGCGCGTTCAGCCTCCCGTGGGTCCTGGACGTCAACTCGACCAACAGCATCGCCATCAACAACAGCATCAACCTGGTCGCCACCGCCAACTAGGCTGACCGCCCGGGTCGCCGGCTTCGCCCCATCGAGCGGAGCCGGCGATTCGCATTCCTGCCATGTCCGCGCTGACCTGCTGGTTGCTCACCGGCTCGATGCTTCTCGGCTCACCGCCGGGACCGGTGAACGGCCACGGACTCACCATCTCCTTCGACAGTCAAGGCTCCACCGGGATGCTCGGCTCCGAGGCGACCCCGGACGCGATGCTCGACCTGGGGAACGTCTCCGGCACCTCCGAGGGTTCCCCCACACGCAGCCAGACCTGGACGATCCGGCGCAGCATCGTCCTGCGGCTCAAGAGCGACACCGGGGTCCGCGGGCCGGCGCGCGTCTGGGTCAGCCTGGCGAGCGATAGTCCCACCGTTCGGGTCAGGCTGGACGGAAGAGTGCTCTCCACGACGCCACAGCTCATCTCCCCCAACGCACCGGTGGGCCGTCCTCTCAGCCACAACCTCGAGATCGAGGTCTCGTCGAGCGCCGCGCCCGGTCCTCTCGAGACGATCCTCACCTGGTCGGCCGAGACGCTCTGATCCCCCACCGCCGCGCGCAACGAGGAGCCCATGAATCGGATGCCGATCCTGTTCACCGTCTTCCTCCTCGCGTCGCCGGCGGCGCGGGCGGGGACGATCAGCATCGCCCCGGCGGTGATCACCCTCAGTGGCAAGTTCGGCCAGAGCACGACCCAGAAGGTGATGCTGACCAACGGCACGACCCAGCCTCTGGACTTCGTGCTGGAGGCGCACGACATCATCGTCAAGGACGGGAAGCGGGTGTTCATCCCGGCCGGCAGGCAGACCGACGGCATCGCGGCCAGCGCCGTCTTCTCCCAGCGCCAGGTCACGGTCCCTCCGAATCAGACCCGGGGCGTCGACGTGACCGTCACCGTCCCGCCCAGGACCGAGCAACGGGCGGTGGTGGTGTACTTCCGCGGCACCAGCATCATCCAGGCCAAGGCGGCCAAGACCACCGCCTCGCTCGGCGCGCTGCTGACCTTCACCCTCTCCGACCAGACCTCCCTCGTCTCGCGGGACCTGGTCGTCAAGCCGCAGACTTCTCGCAGCAACACCAGCTTCAGCCAGGAGCTGACCAACGACGGCACCGAGCCGCTGGTCATCACCGGAGCAGCGGTGGTGGTGGACCGCCAGGGCCGCCTCCTGGGCCGAGCGGACTTCCAGCCCCAGCGCCTGCTGCCGGGTGAGACCGGCGCGGTCCACACCGACTTCCCGGCCGAGCTGGAGCGAGGGAGCTACCGCGCGGTCTCAACCCTCGCCTTCGAGCGGAAGACCCTCACCAAGGCAGCCGAGTTCCGAGTGCCTTGAGCCCGCTCGCGGCGTCCGCGATCCTCTTCCTGCTCGCGGCAAGTTCCGCCGAACCGATCCACGTCCGGGTGTACGACACCGTGGTGGTGGACCGGTGGAACGCCACCGCCGCCTTCTCCATCGATCCGCGCGTCGTCGAGGCGACCGTCAAGGGCGGGAAGGTCTACCTCAAGGGCATGAGCGTCGGGACGACCCAGGTCTCGGTGGTGACCGGCCCGTCGGTGGAGACCTGGGAGGTGATCGCCGATCTTCCGCCCAAGTCGGCGTACCTCCTGGCGCTGGAGGCGATGCGCCAGGACAAGTTCACCTCGTGGGAGGGGTTCTACGACTCGGGCACGCACCGGCTGAACAACTCCTTCGACCTCCAGGACCGGCAGGGCGACAACGCGACGCGGATCCACGTCCTGAACGTGACCCAGTTCGGGCCCCTGTCGTTCGACCAGTCGCGAACGTCCTTCCCCTCCGCCTGGCTCGACCTGCGCGGGCCAGCCTGGCAACTGACCCTCGGTGACGCGCTGGTCCAGCACTCGCCGCTGACCCTCGACGGTGTCTGGGTCCGTGGCGTGCACGGGCGCCTCGGCGGCTTCGAGATGCACGCCGGCATCACCAGCAACCTCCTCTACCAGGACGTCTTTCTGCCCAGCGAGGGCGAGTGGAGCATCGGCGCCTCGTACACCTTTTCTTTCGGGCGAAACGCGATCACGCCGAACTTCTACGCCTTCCCCAGCGAGTCCAGCACCGGAGGGACCCGCGGGGTCATGGGCTCGGTGGTCTACGACTTCGGGAAGAGGAACGATCCCGTCCGGCTCCGGGCCGAGCTCGGGTACGGACACAAGGTCGGCGCTGCCTTCGAGATCGACCTCGACACGACCCTGAACAAGGGCTGGCTGCGGGCACGCTACGAGCCCGCCGGGTTCGCCTCCATCGGCCTCGGCCCCTCGCATGGAGCCTTCGTCGACGGGGCGTGGACCAGCACCTGGACCCCGTGGCTGGTCTTCGACGCCAACGGCTACTTCGGAAACTACGAGATGCCGGGCTTCCACGCCCTGACCGCCGCGGGGACCGGTCAGTTCCGGTTCCTGCTCGACCAGCACTGGTCGCTCACCGCCGCCGGGACCTGGAGTGACTTCGACCTCGAGGGTCCGTCCCCCGCGGTGCGCACCGTGACCGTGCCGCTGGGGGTGAGCTACGAGTCGCCGTCCTTCGGAGGCTCGCTCATCTACCGGTACGAGCGGAACACGCTCAACAACGCGGGCGGCAACGGAGGGCGGCTGAACCTGCGAAAGACCTGGGGCCATTTCCTGCTCAGCGGCTACGCCGACTACCAGCGGAACACCGCCACCGCCGATCTGATCTTCACCCAGGACCCGTACCTCCAGCGTCTGTTCACGGAGCTGGGGCTCACCGCCCGCACCCCGGATGAGGTCTCGCGATTCCTCCAGAGCGACCCGCAGCTGTCCCAGCTCGGCTACGTCCAGGGACTGGAGATCAACCCTCGGCCCTGGCGCTTCGTGGGCGGCCTCGAGGCGGGGTGGAACTCCTGGGACGACTCGCGCCAGGTGCTGCGGTTCCGGGTGTTCTACGACCAGGCCCATGCCACCCAGCGCACCAATGGCGGGGCGCTGCTCTCGCTCACCTACTCGCGGAAGGTGGTCGGTCCGCTCGACGTGTTCGGCGCGCTGAACTGGTGGACGCGCGAGACGGACCTCTCGGGGACCGTCCGGGGCTGGTCGGGGCTCATCGGGCTCAGGATCAAGGTGAACGACGTGCCCCACCTGCCGCGCTTCGGCGGGGAGGTCAGCGGGGTGGTGTTCCGGGACGACGCCGGCACCGGCCGGTTCACCGACGGCGCGCCCCGGATGGCGGGCGTCCGCGTCCAGCTGGACGGTGCGCGAGAGGTGCTCACCGACAAGGACGGGCGATTCGTCTTCACCGATGCCGGCTCGGGCGACCACCGGGTCTCGCTCACCGAGCCCGAGCCGGGCACCTACTACACCACGACCTCCACCCTCTCGACCGCGGACAACCGCGACCTCGTCTTCGGAATCGCGGTGGCGGCCGCGCGGATCAACGGCCTGGTCGTGAACGACGCCGACGACCCGATCCCCAACGTGGCCGTGCACCTGACCGGGGCCGATGGGGACAGCGTCAAGCGGACCGACGCCGAGGGACGGTTCATCTTCGCCACCCGCGACGGAGACTACGTGCTCTCCATCCAGCTGGACTCCATCCCCTACGGCTACGAGCGGGCCAGCCTGGTCCCCGAGTCCATCGCCCTGTCGCGCGCCGAGCCGCTCAACCTCACCTACCGCATCCTGGCCAATCGCACGATCTCCGGATGGGTGGATTCTCCGAAGCCGGGCGGGCTCACGCTCCAGCTCTACGACGTCAAGCACCCGACCAAGCTGCTGCGCACCACCAACACCTCACCCGACGGGACGTACGCGTTCCGCGGCCTCAAGCCGGGCCGCTACTCGGTGGTCCTCGAGATCTACGGGCACATCGCCTCGGAGACCGTCACCATCTCCACGCAGCCGATCATCGTCCGGAACCTGGTGATCCTGGCGCCCGAGCCGGACGCTCCTCCGCCGAGGCGCCGGAGTCCGAAGCGCCGTCGCTGACCGGCAGCCCTGCGAGGGACTGCAGATGCCGGAGCACCCTCGCCGGACCCTCGGGCCGGGTGTAGAGGTCGAGCGGACCGGCGAACAACCCGTCGGCGATGATGCGCGCCACCTCTCCCACCGACTGGGCACCGGGGATGCTGCGCGAGTCGGGACCGCCTCCGAGGGCGTTGTTGCCGAAGTCGGTGGCCACCACCCCAGGAAGGACCAGCACCACCCGGATGCCGGGGTAGTCCTTCGCCAGCTCGAAGCGCAGCGACTCGGTCAGCGAGTTGAGGGCAGCCTTCGCCGCGCTGTAGGCCGCGCGCAGCGTGGCGTCGGGGATGCGGGAGAGCATCGACGACACGTTCACCAGCACGCCCTGCTTCCGCGCCTTGAAGTGGGGCAGCACCACCTGCATCCCGTGGAGCGCCGAGCGGGTGTTGTCCCGCACCATCGCCTCCAGGTCCTCGGCGGTGACGGCCTCCAGGGACGGACGGGTGATGCCGTGCCCGGCGTTGTTCACCCAGGCGTCGACGCCCCCGAAGCGCGCCAGGGCTCGCTCCAGCACGCGCTCGACGTCCGCGCGGCGGGTGACGTCACCAGGGACGACCTCCACCGGGGTTCCCAGGGTCGCCGCCATCTCCTGGAGCTGCTCCTCGCGGCGGGCGATCAGCACCAGCGAGGCGTGGCGACCCGCGAGCTCGCGCGCCAGGCCGGCGCCGATTCCCGCGCTCGCGCCGGTGACGACCACCACCGGCCCGCTGGACTCCAGGGTCACCCCTAGAGCTTACGTCCTTTGAGGAGGTCTCCCAGGGTGCCGAAGCCCTTTCCACCAGCACCCGACGGACGCTGGGTGCGTTGCCATGCCTCCATCTCGGCGCGCTCGGCGGCGCGCACGGCGGCGGTGAGGGAGAGGCGGATCTTCCCGCTGCCATCCACCTCGAGGATCTGCGCCTTCAGCGCCTGCCCGAGCTGGAAATGACGCTTGAGGTCGGTGCCCCGCTCGGTGCCGGTCTCGCTCGCCGGCACGAGCCCCCGCCCACCCGAGAACACCAGGAACACGCCGTAGGGCTCGATGCGGTCCACCGTGCCCTCGACCACCTGGCCCACCTTCGGACGCGGGGCGGCCTGCGGCTTCGGGGCGCTCTCCCGCGCCGGCTCGGCCGCGGGCACCGAGGTCGAGACGCCGCTGCCCACCGGGGCGCCGTCCACCACCAGGCGGAGCCCGATGCGCTTCTCGGCCGGGTCGACCTTCTCCACCGCGACCTCGACCGTCTCGCCCACCTTCAGGACGTCGCGGGGGTGCGCGATGCGCCGCTCGGACATCGCCGAGATGTGGATGAGCCCGTCCACGCCGGGCCGCAGCTCGACGAACGCGCCGAAGGGCTGGAGCCGGACCACCTTGCCCTGGAGCCGGTCACCCTCCTTGAGCCCCGCGGCGAACGCCTTCCACGGATCCTCCTGGCGGGCGCGCATCGACAGGGTGATGCGCTCCTTGTGCTTCGCCTTGTCGGGCGAGTGTGGGTTCGGCGCCTCGATGCGAAGCACCTCCACCTCGACGGTGTCGCCGACGTTCACCACCTCGCTCGGATGCCCCACCCGGACGTGCGACAGCTCGGACACCGGCACGAGCCCCTCGACGCCGCCGAGATCGACGAACACGCCGAAGTCCCGGACGCCGGTGACCCTGCCCTGCAGCACCTTGCCCCCGGCGAGGCTCTTGCGGGTCTCGGCAGCGAGCGCCTTCTGCTCGTCCTCGAGCAGCGCGCGGCGGCTCAGCACCACGTTCTTCTCACGCACCTCGGTGACCCGGAACCGCAGCCGCTCGCCGATGTACTGGTCCGGCTTGTCCACGAAGCGCAGGTCCATCTGGCTCAGCGGAACGAAGGCCCGAGCGTCGCCGACGGCGACCTCGAAGCCACCCTTGTTCACCGCGAGGACCAGGCCCTCCACCGGCATACCGCTCGCCCGCGCCTCGGCGAGCATCGCCAGCGACGCCGAGCCCTTGCTCAGGGTGCGGCTGAGGATGACGCCCTTGGCGCCGGCCTCGACGACGTGTGCCTCCACCGTGTCGCCCACGCCGAAGCGGAGGATGCCCTCGTCGTCCTTGAGCTCGCGGAGGTCGATCATCGCCTCGGTGCGGCCGCTGAGCGTGAGGAATGCGGTGTCCGCGCCGAGCTGGAAGATGGTGCCGGTGACCCGCTCGCCGACGCGCGGCATCTTGCGGTGAGCCCCACCCTCCTGCTTCGCGTGCGCCTCGTACATCTCGGCGAACGACTGGTCCTCGGCGACCTCCTCGTAGAGCGCGCTTCGCGGAGCCGGCGGCGTCGGCGTCGGCGTCGGAGTGGGAGTGGGAGTGGGAGTGGGGCTCGCGACGGCCTCGGCCGGCGGGGCGCCCTCGGTCGTGGGCGCGGTGGGCTCCGTGGGCTCGGTGGAGGCCGGAGCGTCGGGACCGCGGGTCTCGATGACACCGCTCGCCCGGCGCACCACCACCATCGGGCCCTGGGCCTTCCTGCGCTCCGGCTTGCGGGGCTCGCGGCGAGGGGGCTCGGACGGCGGCGACTCGGAGGACGTGGTGGACGCAGGCTGGTCGCGGCGGCGATCGCCCTTCGGTCGGTCCTGCTGGTCTCCCCCACGGCCCGCGGGGATGCCAAGCATCACGTCCCCGAAGGTGGCCCGCGGCTTCCGGGGCCCGAAGCCCTTGTCCGGGCCCTTCTGATCGTCACTCACCTCGATGCTCCTCGCTGCTCACGGACGGGACCGGCGCCCCCCACGTGAAGGCCGCGGGTCTTTGCACATCCT
>Ga0070673_100001548_pt1 | contig 13536 bp, 12 predicted proteins | sample KBSM23metaG_FD_65342 | JGI IMG/M metagenome (GOLD analysis project Ga0070673, IMG submission 65342) | Miscanthus rhizosphere microbial communities from Kellogg Biological Station, Michigan, USA - KBS M2-3 metaG | ecosystem: Host-associated > Plants > Roots > Rhizosphere > Soil ... | reverse complement strand
GTAGCATAGACTTCAGTCTGTGATTCCTTAATTATGATCCCAGCCCTCGAAGCATTGACGTTACTTCGCGAAGGCAATCGCCGCTTCGTCGCCAGCCAATCCGCAATCGACTCAACCACGCACCAGCAACGTCGCGCAGCCCTTGTCGATAAACAAGAGCCATTCGCAATTGTGCTTGGCTGTTCAGATTCGCGCGTACCTTCAGAGCTCGTGTTCGATCAGGGGTTCGGAGATCTTTTCGTGATTCGTGTGGCGGGTAACATTGTCGCGCCGTCACAGGTCGGCAGCGTTGAGTTTGCCGCCGTCCGTTTTCAAACGCGGCTGGTGGTGGTGATGGGCCACACGCAGTGCGGCGCCATCATGGCTGCGATGGAAGAAATACTCGGGCGTTCCGCCCCTGAATCGCAGAACCTGCGTTCAATCGTCGATCGAGTTCGCCCGTCAATGGAAAAGTTATTCCGCGATGGCGCGACCAAAGATGTGAACGACCTGATACAGGAGTCCGTCCGCGCTAACGTGCGCGCTTCCGCCGATCATCTTCGTCATGGCTCGCCGCTGCTGGAACAACTGATTCGTGAGCAGGGATTGCTCGTAGTGGGTGCAGAGTACTCGCTGCAATCCGGCGTTGTTACTTTTTTTGATGGCGTGTAGCTTAGACTTTAGTCTGAGTGGGCCGACTGAAGGCTACGCTGAGTGAGCTATGAAAACCGGGAAACCGAAAACGATCGACGAATACCTCAAGCATCTGGACGAGGACAAGCGGAGAGCGCTAGAAAAACTGCGTCAGGACATAAAATCCGCGGCCCCGGACGCACAAGAGTGCATCAGCTATGGCATTCCCGGCTTCCGGCTCAATGGAAAGTTACTCGTATGGTTCGGTGCTGCTGCTAAACATTGCTCGTTCTATCCTGGTTCTTATCCAATTGAAGCTAATCAGGGACAACTTAAGAAGTACAAGTTGAGCAAAGGCACCATCCGTTTCCCAGCGGATGAACCACTGCCATCAACTTTGGTTCGTAGACTCGTAAACAGCAGCATTAGTCGCCAAGCTGCCAAGATCCAGAAAATAAAAAAGGCCCGGTGAAATCCCGGGCCTTCGAAACTTACTGCTGCATCTACCTTAACGGGAAGTAGTCGATGTAGCAAAACGAAAAGCCCGCAGCTGCGGGCTTTTCATCGTCATGATTTGTGATTTTGCTCTGAGCTGAACTCAGTGTCCGTTCGACAGCTTGCCGATCAGTGTGAAGAGCGGCAGGTACATCGAGATAACGATCGATCCGATCGTTACGCCGAGGAATCCAATCAGCACTGGTTCGATCAAGGTCAACAGGTTAGCAATCGCTGAATCAACTTCGGTTTCGTAGAAGTCTGCGATCTTACCGAGCATCGCATCGAGTGCGCCGGTTTGTTCGCCGATGCCAATCATCTGGCCCACCATGTGCGGAAATACTTCCGTTGCTTTCAAGGGCTCAACAAAACTTTGCCCGCGTTCGACCGCAGCGCGAATCTTCATGATCGCCGATTCAATGATCACATTGCCTGAAGTGCGGGCCGTGATGTCGAGTGACTGAAGGATCGGCACACCCGAAGACAACAGCGTGGACAACGTTCTTGAGAAACGCGCAACCGCGATCTTCCGAAAGATGTCGCCAAGAATTGGCAGTTTCAAGATCAAGGCGTCGATGTTCTTTCGACCACCGGGCGTCTTGTAGTAAAACCGAAGTCCCAACACTAATCCCACGATAGAGGCGAGAATCAATAAGCCTCCCCATCCCGCAAGGAAATCGCTTATGCCAACGACGATGCGAGTTGGTAGCGGCAGCTGTTCGCCCGGACCTAACAGTCCGAGGAAGATGTTCTGGAACTGAGGAATAACTACGATCATGATCACAGCGACAGCGACGATGGCAAGCAGCACGACCGCAGCTGGATAAATCATCGCTGAGATCACGTCTCGCTTTAACTTCACAATCTTTTCGATGAAGGTTGATAGGCGTTGGAGAATCAGGTCGAGAATACCGCCCGTCTCTCCTGCTTCAACCATGTTCGCGTAAAGCTGATCGAATACTTTCGTATGGCGTGCCATTGCGGCTGCGAGTGTTGAACCTTCTTCGACGTCTTGACGAACCTGCAGCAGGATGCTTTGGAAATACTTGTTCTCCTGTTGCTGCGCGAGAATTTCCAGACACTGCACCAACGGCAGACCCGCATCGATCATGACTGAAAACTGTCGAGTGAAGATGGAAAGGTCTTTCGCCTTCACCTTCTTGCGGCCACCTAGTTTCGGGATGCCGATCTCGCGGCCTTTTTCTTTCACGGCCGTGATGGTGACCTGCTCTTTGCGCAGGATCGTGCGCAACGCATCGCGATTGTCGGCAACGCGTTCGCCGACGACAATCTCGTTTAGTTTGTTGCGGCCTTTGAAAACATATGTAGGCATCTTCGGGTCTCCAGTAGCTGTTGGTTATCTGGCGGTAGGACGGCTGCCTATCGGACGTCCCTGTGCATAGGGACTTGGATGGGCGGCGGGAGCTTTGGGGCCTGTGTTCAAGCCGGAACCACGCTCAATCAGTTCCTTCAACTCATCTGTATTCGACGAGCGTTGCAGAGCGCAATCCAAAGTAATTTGGCGTTTGTGGTATGCAGTCGCCAGCGCCTGATTGAAGGTCTGCATTCCATACTTGTCCTGGCCAGTCTGCATCATTGAGTAGATTTGGTGGACCTTGTCTTCACGAATCAAGTTGCGGATAGCCGAGTTGGGGATCATCACTTCAAGGGCCATCACGCGACCGCCGCCTTCGGCTTTCGGTAACAACGATTGACAAAGAATTCCTTCGAGAACCAGCGACAGTTGCGCGCGAATCTGCGACTGCTGGTCCGCAGGGAACACATCGATAATGCGGTTGATAGTTGAAATGGCTGAGTTGGTATGCAGAGTCGCCAGCGTAAGGTGGCCCGTCTCTGCAATTCGCAAAGCCGATTCAATCGTTTCGAGGTCGCGCATTTCGCCCACCAGCACGACGTCAGGATCCTGACGCAACGCAGTACGCAATGCCTCGGCGAAACCGCGAGTGTCAGAGTTAACCTCGCGTTGGTTGATCAAACAGTTCTTGTGATTGTGAAGAAACTCAATCGGGTCTTCGATTGTCAGAATGTGTTCGTGGCGTTCGCGATTGATCTTATCGATCATCGCCGCGAGTGTGGTTGACTTACCCGAACCCGTTGGACCGGTGACCAGGATTAGACCACGCGGCCGGTTACATAACTCGCGGACGACACCGGGCAGGCCGAGATCTTCGAAGGCCTTGATCTCATAAGGAATCGCACGGAACACGGCGCCGACAGCACCGCGCTGGTTGAAGAGATTGGCGCGGAAGCGCGAAAGACCTTTCACACCAAACGAAAAGTCCAGCTCGAGATTCTCTTCGAAGCGATGTTTCTGAGCGTCGGTAAGAACTGAGTAAGCAAGTTGCTTTGTGTCCGCCGATGTCAGGTTGCGATAGCCTTCGAGTGGGCGCAGATGTCCGTGCACGCGCACCTGCGGCGGCGAACCGGTGGTGACGTGCAAGTCAGATCCGTGCAGTTCAGAAAGACTGCGCAGAAGCTCAGAGAGCGAGATCTGTGGCTGGGCTTCGTTCGGTCCCATGAATTAATTCACTCCTTGGTTGAGGGAAATGAGCGGGGGCAAGCGGGGTTCGCTCAGTGTAGATTGGCGATGAACTTCTCGGCTTCCGAGGCCATGCGTTCGGCTGATTGCACGTTAGCTTCGGTAGCCAAACTGTAAATGCGGCCATTTACTTCCGTGAAGTAAAAGTTCAACGCTTTGTCAGGTGTGCGGCCATTGGCTGGAGTTTGCGCAGTCACGACGAAAACGCGACGTCCATCGACGTCTCGTTCAAAGTCGTTGCTGACCCAACCACCGGCAGCGATCATCTTGTCGATCACGGTCCGACGCAGTTCAGCAAAGGAGACGCCGCTAAGCATTTCCTTCTGTTCTTTGTGCGTCAGATAGGCAGGATTGGGCCGGCTCATCGCGACCACTGAAAGCCGAGCCTGATCTGCTGGATTCGCTGCGGCGCGAAACATTACTTCGCCGTGCGAAGCTGGAATTGAATTCCAACCGTTGGTCGGAACGGGAAGCATCGGCGCCGCAACTGCTGGCGCAGCTACATTCGCGAGTGGCTTCACCCTCAAGACTGCATCACGATGGGCCATCGCACGTTCGTGCGCCAGGCGACGCATGCGAGCGCGGTGACGACGCCACCATTTGCGCGAATGCCGGCGATGATGTCTTTGCCAGCTCATGCTGCGGCCGAGACCGCGCGCCGCCGAATCGGCAAACGGCAGTACGGCAACAACTGAAAGCAAAATTAAAAGGGTCAGTGCAATTTTTCTGAACATGTGTTCACTCCTTTGTACTAGGCCACCGTCTCCCGCACGACTTCTTCGACAGTGGTAATGCCCGCGCGAATCTTGTGGAGGCCCGATTCACGCAACGTGATCATGCCGTCGTCGATTGCTTTCTTGCGCAGTTCCAAAGCAGACGCGCCGATCAGGATCAACTCGCGTATTTCATCGGTTATTTCCATGACCTCGTAGAGACCTACGCGGCCTTTGTAACCGGTGTTGTTACAGGTGGAGCAGCCCTGTCCTTTAAAGACCTTGAGTGTTTGGGCTTCTTCGGCGAGGAAGCCAATTTCGGCGAGGGCCTCAGGCGGCATTGAGTTTTCGCGCTTGCAGTCTTTGCAAATGCGCCGGATCAGCCGCTGGGCCTGAATGAGGTTGACGCTGGTGGCCACGAGGAATGGCTCGATACCCATATTCATCAGACGTGAAATGGTCGAGGGAGCGTCGTTGGTGTGCAGCGTGGAAAGGACCATGTGGCCCGTCAACGCAGCTTTGATGGCGATTTCCGCGGTCTCGAAGTCACGGATTTCACCGACGAGGATGATGTTCGGATCCTGACGCAGGAAGGCGCGAAGGGCAGCGGCAAAGTTCAAGCCGATCTGTTCCTTCATCTGAACCTGGTTGATGCCGACGAGGTTGAATTCAACCGGGTCTTCGGCGGTCATGATGTTCGTATCGACAGTGTTAAGTGCCTGCAGTGCCGAATACAACGTGTTCGTCTTACCGCTTCCGGTTGGACCAGTGACCAGCACCATGCCGTAAGGTTTCGAGATGTTTCGTTTGAACTTGACCAGCGACTCTGGTTCGAAACCGAGCTTGGTCATATCAAGCATCAGGTTTTCTTTATCGAGTAAACGAAGCACTACCTTTTCGCCGAACAGCGTGGGCAGGGTCGAGACGCGGAAATCGAGCTCGCGCGAACGTGCATCGACCTTAACCTTGATCTTGATGCGACCGTCCTGCGGCAAGCGCTTCTCAGAGATGTCGAGCTTCGACATGATCTTCACGCGAGAGATCAACGCATCGCGCATCTTCAGCGGTGGATGCATGACGTCATACAACACGCCGTCGATACGGAACCTGATGCGAAGTTCCTTTTCGTAAGGCTCGACGTGAATGTCTGATGCACCGCGACGCAACGCATCAACCAGGAGCACATTGACGAGCCGGACCACGGGAGCGTCCGCTGACATGCGCGACAAGGTGGAGAGATCGATCTCTTCGTTGTCTTCAACAACTTCAACATCTTCGGCACCCTCGTTGGGTGTGAAGTCGATGCTATCGAGTGAGACCAGGTCCGCGTTGGTGATGCCGGCATGACCATTACCATCGAGAACGGAAACACTCTCCAGCACGGAGTCATCAACACTTACAGTGGCCAAATCGATTTCGCGCGAACTGCTGTAGTACTTCGAGATCGCCTGTTGAATGCTGGCTTCGGCCACAACCACTGGCTCGACGTTAAGTCCCGTCATGAACTTGATATCGTCCATGGCAAAGACGTTCGTCGGATCAACCATCGCGAGCGTCAGCGTGGCCCCTACTCGCGACAAGGGCAGCACCGAATATTTTTGGGCTACTTCCTGAGGGATGAGGCGGAGTACTGATGCATCGATTTGGAAGAGTTCGAGGTTAACGGAAGGAATCCCGTATTGCCGTGAGAGAACGGCGGTGATCATGTCGTCGGAGACGAGACCAAGCTTTACGAGGTTAAAGCCCAGCCTTCCTCCGTGTTCGCGCTGGTATTCGAGCGCTTCGCGGAGGTGCTGCGGACTGATCAGGTTTTCGCGAACTAGAATTTCGCCTAGTTTGGCAGACATACGTCGGTTGGTTTTCGGTACGTTAGCGGGCGGGTCCTGGATCGAGACGTTGCCGCGGGACGTTACAGGGCTGTACATCCTGCGCCGGTGTGCACAACACCGTTGCACATGCATAGTACTGGTTGAACAAGAAGGGTGTCAAGATTCTTTCTGGAAATGATAGGAAAGTCATCCAAAAAACCTGCGGGTCTTTGGTCTTTAGCCCGTTGGTCTTTGTTTCCAGCGCCCGTTGCAACTCCACCGTAGGTCAGGGAACAAAGACCTAAGATCAAAGATCGAAACATGAAAGCCGCACCGAGTTTCCTCGATGCGGCTCTCAGATTCGCCTCGCTATAAGGCTCGGTCTTTATGGTTTGCGACGACGTGAAGGTGTCGAGATCTTCTCAGCCTGCACGTTCTGTGCGTTCTTGAGTTCGGTCAAGGTTCCTTGAACTTCGCTCTTAAGCTGGCCGTCGGGCGCTTTCTCAACGTACTTGCCGAAGTAATTAGCAGCCTCTTGGTAAATTGGCTTGGCAGCTTCCTTATTGCCTTGTCCTTCTTTAAAGAATCCAAGGTTGTAATAGGTGTAGCCGAGGTTCAAAAGCACTTCGAGGTCATCAGGACTCTGTTCGAGAACCTTGGCATAGACATCGCGCGCCTTCTCGTACATGGTCGCGTCACCGGCCTGTCCCGCAGCGTCGAAAAGCATCTGCGCTTCGTCCCGCAGGGCTTTTGTTTTCTTAGCTGGATCTGTTTCCGCAGCGATGTATTCATCGTAAGCAGCCTGTCCGGCCTGAGCCTGGGTGACGTCGCCCTTGGTCACATAAAGCCGCATCGCTTCAGCATTGGCTGCCAGAGCCGACAAGCGATTTGCATTTACACGCGCCGCGGCTGCCGGATCAGCGGTGGATTCAGCTTTCAGCAAATCCAATGCTTTCTTAGTCGTTTCTGCTGCAGCTTTGAAGTCGGCTTTGGCGGCCTCGAGCTTTGGTCCCTTCTCGTTCGGATCTTTTGAAGTAATACCAGCGTTGTAGCGGTCCACGCCGCGAGACTTCAACGCCAGGGCCTTGTTCGTCAGCAGCGCCGGCTGTTCCGCATCGGCAGCGATTCCTTCATCGTAAAGCGTGATTGCTTCAGTATATTTTGCGATTGCTTCGTCGCGTTTGTTCTGTTTCGTTAACTCGCTGGCAGCGATGAGAGCTTCATTGCCGGCTTTGAAGGTGCGCGAGACAGTGGCGTTCGTTTCTTCGACCTTTTTATTGTGCTCAGTGATCTTTCTGTTCTCAGCTTCCATCTCGGCGCGCTTGGCTTTATCAGCCGAGCTTTCGCCGGACGGCATCGTGGTTGGTCCAGTTTTGGCTGAACCGCCGCCACCTTTGATAATTGTGTTGATTTCAGCGACTGTCAGGCGCTTGCCATCTCCGGCCTCAAGCACGATTTCGTAATCAACATCGCGGCCAACCTTCACGTCTTTGAGAAAGTTCGGTTGGGCGCCCGGCGCACTAACTCCGATGATGTAGTTGCCTACGTATGGCAGACCGGCGAATACAAACGCGCCGCGCTTATCGGTCTTGGTGTCGTACTTGCCGTTCAAGTCGGTGCGAAAAACGTCAATCTGCGCCCCCGGGAGTAGCGCGGACGTGCCATCGGCTTGTTTAAGTTTAACGTGACCGCGTAGCTCGCCAGTTTGCGCTGAAGCAATGACTGCGGACAACATCAGCAATCCAGCTGTAAGGGTCAACGAGAAGTATTTGCGAAACATGAGCGAACCTCCAACGGAATGTCAGGTATTGATGATAGCGGGAGAGCCTCTAAGATGCGACTCCAGCAATGCCCGTTGTCATTTAACGGTTAATAGCGCCTAAACTTAATAAGCAAAACGGCTGCTGTCAAGGACGTAAGGAATTGGATCAGACACGCCTGCTTCGCGAAACGCGCGCAGTCTCAAGGCACACGAATCGCACGTGCCGCATGCCTTTTCTTCAGAGAGATAACAGGACCACGTCAGCTGCAGCGGCGCTCCCAATTCCAATCCTCGCCGTACTATCTCAGACTTTTTTAGCGTGATTACGGGCGTTTCAATCTTGATGGATGTATCCGGTCGCGTGCCTACTTCAATAACTCTTTCAAATGCTTCGTAGAATTCCGGCCGGCAATCGGGATAGCCCGATGAATCTTCTGCTACTGCGCCTATATATATGGAGTGACCGCCGATCACTTCGCTCCAACTCGTCGCGATCGCGAGCAAGTGCGCATTGCGAAAAGGAACGTAACTCGTCGGGATGTTGGTCGCATTCAGATTAGCCTCTGTTACAGCAACGGATTTGTCCGTAAGTGAAGAGCCGCCAATAAGTGATAGGTGTTCTATTGAAACTGCGAGCCGTCGAGTTACTTGATAAAAGTCGGCTAGTTCTTCGAAGGCGCGGCGTTCACGCTGTTCAGTTCTTTGTCCGTAAGAGACGTGCAGAAATGCGAGTTCATCGTTCTCCTCGTTAGCGATCGCGGCGGTAACACAAGAATCCATGCCTCCTGAAACCAGGCAGACTGCCAGTGATGAAGCAGCGAGCGCTTCGCTGTCTTGTTCGATGATTTCGTTACTCCCACCCATAGAAAATTGATGATTGTTGATTGCAGATTGTTGATTGGCGTGGCGATGGCGTTGAGTTTACAAGGTAAGGACACTGCATGCCCTACACGCCAATCAGCAATCTTCAATCCGTTATACCCCGTGCACATCTGGTCCCCAGATGTACTTATGCAGTTGAAGTTGCATGCGGACCTTGAGACCGCTGCCGGCTATCCAATCAGCCAGGTCTTTAAGTTCGATCATGTTCCATGCAGGCGATATCAGTACTGCGCGCGTGCGCGCTTCTAATTCATAACGGCTTATGATTTCAACTGCGTAGTCCCAGTCGCCGCGGTCTGCGATGACGAACTTTACTTCATCAAGCTCGGGCCGTAGATGCTCGAGATTGGACCAGTCGTTGCGGCCCTCTTCGCCGGAGGCTGGACACTTTACGTCAAGAATGATCGCCGCACGCTTATCAACTTCAGCAGTTGAGAAGAACCCGCCTGTCTCTATCAGGACTTCAAAGCCTTCATCACAGAGTTGCTGAATTAGTTTAAGAGCTTCTTTCTGCGCGAGCGGATCTCCGCCTGTTACTTCAACCAGTTTGCAACCAAAAGCCCGTACCTGCTGCATCACATCAGCGATGGAAATGTGTTCGCCGCCACTAAATGTGTATTCACTGTCGCACCAGACGCATCTCATTGGACACCCGGTGAGGCGCACGAAGGTACACGGCCGGCCAGCGTGAGTTGATTCTCCTTGAATGGAGCGAAAGATTTCAGTGACTCTCAGCATGAACGAAAGCAGTATTGTAACGATAAGACGTGGGTTGCCGCGACTAACGCGTGGTAGCATACACGCGATTCGAAGGTGAGCGCTCAACCCCCAAAAATTGAACGTCTGATCAGTGACGCCGCCGGCAGATTGTTGGCACGCGCCGATGAGAATTACTCATTGAAGAGCGCTGATGTCACGCCGCGACTGGCTGCGACGCTGAACAAGTACGTTCTTCGCGATGAGCCTCATGCATCGGAAGCTTCTCTGGTTGAATTTTTGGACCAGCTTCAAGCCGGCGATCTCTGTCTCGCGATAGCTTGCGAGGGTGGCAATTCTGCGGCCTGGAACGACCTGGTTGAGCGTTACTCAACAACGGTTCGTTCCGCTGCGCGCTCGGCTGCGGGAAGTGAAGATGCGGCTGATGATTTAGCCCAGTCGATTTGGGCGGAATTGCACGGCTTAAGAACTCGTGAAGATGGAAGGCCCGCCAGTAAGCTCGCCTACTACTCAGGTCGAGGATCATTTGCCGGCTGGTTGCGAGCAGTTGTCGCTCAACTTGCGGTAGATCAGCACCGAAAAATCTCACGACTCGTGCAAACCGAAGACGATGCCGAGTTCGATCGAATTGCGGATGACACTCAAAGTGTCCCGGCTTCACGCCTTGATCCAGAGAACGCACTGACAAGTGATTCTCAACGGCGAGCGATGGAAAAGGCGCTCGCGAGTGCAGTCGCCGAAATGGAAGCTGAGGATCGACTACTCGTGAAACTGTACTACTTCGACAACCTGCGATTGCGAGAAGCAGGCGCTGTGCTTGGTGTTCACGAAGCGACCGCGAGCCGGCGATTGACTCGCATCCACACTGATTTGCGCCAACGCGTCGAACAGATCTTGAGTAGCGAAGGAAATTGGACAAAAAGCGAAATCGCGGCGGCGTTTTCTGAAGTCGCAATGAACTTGCATACAGACTTTGAGCCGCTCTTATCGGATTAGTTGGAACAGTAGTCGCAAGGTAATTAGGGAGCAGCGTTCTTTACTTGGGTTGGTTGAGATTGTTTGATGAAGCAACCGGAAAACAATGAAATAGATACTTTGTTGCGAGGCTGGGCAAGCAACGCGCGTTCGCGTTCTGCGAAACCGTCTGAGAACGTTGCGGGTTCGCATCTCGACGCGGATGAACTCAGCAGCTATGCAGAAGGTGTTTTGCCGGTTGCAGCGCGGGCTCGCTACACCGCGCATTTGAGTGATTGCGATGAATGCCGAAAGCTGGTCGCAGAACTAACTGAAGCGAGACCATTGCCTGCCGGCGATCAAGTCGTGACTGACGTTAATCGCAGTTGGCGAGCGCGGCTTGCCGCATTCTTTGCGCCCTCAGTATTGAAGTACGCCGTCCCTTCACTCGCAGTGCTGCTGATCGCCGTCGTCTTCTTTGCGACTCGAAATAAGGAAGACGTGAGGTCGGTTGCCTTAAAGACTGAATTGCCGGTTTCATCTTCATCTGCTCCTTCGCCGTTCGTGACCAGTGACAAAGGCGGTTCCCCGCAAGCCGCTACAAGTGAGACATCGAAGACAGTTACAAGGACATCAAGTTCACCCCAGGGCCAAACGTCACAAGCCCAGGATGAAGATCGGACGCGAGCAGATAAAAAAGATAATGAAGAACGCGCAAAGCAAACTGCTGATACAGCGACCGCCGCTGCTACCGATGCTTCGCGAAGAGCAGAAGCCGACGCTAAACACAAAAGTCCGGCACCTGCGGAGGAGACAGTCGTTGTAGCTCCACCTGCAGCCGCAGCACCAGCTCCAACAGCGAAGGTCGTAGCAAATGCTCCGAAAGAATCTGACGCCGAGGCGCGCGACGCAATGGCTGGAAGCAGGGAACGTGGCGGGCCGTCGAAAGGCGGGCCGTCTAAAGGTGAAGTTGCTTCAAAAAATGCAGGGGGACGAGGGCAAGATAAGACTGAGACGAGATCCTTGAGCTCGTTGCAGGCTGGTATTGCTTCCAACGATCAGCAACGAATTGTCGCGGGACGTAAGTTCAGACGTGAAGATGGCAAGTGGATCGATGTCACTTACAAATCTTCGATGGCAGCCACTACTGTTGCTCGTGACTCAGAACAATTTCGCGCGCTGGTTGCGGACGAGCCTGAGATTGAAGCCATCTCAAAACAATTGAGCGGCGAAGTGATTGTTGTCTGGAAAGGTCGCGCCTACCACATCAAGTAATTTTTTTCGAGTGCGCCGGCAGAGTTCCGATATGTCGGACGGCGACGGCGCTTTGGGTATTTAGGTTTGAGTTTCGGCGGTTATTAATTCAAAGCGGTGTCTAACGATGAATCGGGATGGCCATCGCACTACAAACAGCTCCCTCCTACCTTGACCTCATTTGCAGCTTGAATCGAACGGTGCAAGCTGTTAAGACTAAGCAACGGCAATCCTAAGTTGAATCTATTCCGCCGGCCGAGGTTTCGCGATGTACTGTCCTTCTTGCGGCGCCGAATCATCTCGCGATCTGAACTACTGCAGCCGTTGCGGCGCCAGCACCGCGCCGCCGGCCGCGCTGGTTCCAATCGATCTCACCAAACCCACTTTAGCGATTGGTTTGACTGTAGCGCTCATCACTCTGGGTGGCTTTGCGTTGCTGATCACGGGCGCCGTCAAGTTAGCCGAAATTTTTCATAATCCGGATCCAACCTTTGCCATCATCGTCGTGGGCATGATGACCATCGCGTTCTGCGACTTGATGCTCATACGTTTGCTCGGCAAAATCGTGAAAGCTTCACTCGAGGAGAAAAAAGGTAACCCGGCGATGGTTCCTCGCATGCAGCCGCGAGAGAGCCCGAAGCAATTGAATCCGCAGCAGTACCATCCGGTCGCGAGCGTAACTGAACACACAACTCGCACCTTCAGTCCAATCAAACGCGAAACATCCGATCACGGCAACCAATGAGGAGTCACCAATAGACAAATGAGGATCCCCAGACTCAACTTGAAACACACCCTACTTCTTTTCATTTCGCTCTTCTTAATCGTTCCTACAACCTTCGCACAAAAGAAAGCTGCTGCCGCTGCTGGTGGTCCAGCTGCTAAACGCGATCCGGAAATTACGCGCATCGTTCGCGAGATTGACGCGAAGAACATCGAACGCACGATTCGAAAACTGGTTACATTCGGCACGCGCAACACGTTGTCTGAACAGAATGATCCCAACCGTGGTATCGGCGCAGCGCGGGATTGGTTGTTCAGTCAGTTTCAGGAAGTCGCAACGAAATCAGGGGGTCGCATGACTGTCGAAAAGCAGGCATTCGAACAGCCGAAAGCTGCGCGAGTTCCGCAGCCGACCATGCTTACGAATGTTGTTGCCACGTTGAAAGGTTCGGCGCCGTATTCTGAAGCTCGCATGTACGTTGTGAGCGGACACTACGACTCGATGTGTTCGAGTCCGACGGATGCGAAGTGCGATGCGCCTGGTGCGAACGATGACGCCTCAGGTACCGCGGCGGTGCTAGAGATGGCACGCGTCATGGCTACAGGTAAGTATGACGCTACGATTGTTTTCATGGTCGTGCCCGGTGAAGAGCAGGGCTTGCTCGGCGCCACGTACTACGCGGAACAAGCAAAGAAGAACAGCCTCGACATCGAGGGAATGCTCGACAACGACATTATTGGAAATTCGCTCGGCGGCAACGGAGTGCGTGATGCACATACCGTGCGTTTGTTTTCAGAAGGTGTGCCTTCGAATGAAAGCACCGCCGAAGCCGCGACGCGACGCAGTGTCGGTGGCGAAAACGATTCAATGTCGCGTCAGCTGGCCCGTTATATCAAAGAGGTGGCTGAGCCCTACGTGAAAGGAATGAATGTGTGGTTGATCTATCGTCGCGATCGTTACGGACGCGGCGGTGATCATCAACCGTTTTTGGAAAGAGGCTACGCAGCGGTGCGCTTCACTGAACCGAATGAGAATTACAACCATCAGCATCAGAA
>Ga0070673_100001546_pt1 | contig 13547 bp, 12 predicted proteins | sample KBSM23metaG_FD_65342 | JGI IMG/M metagenome (GOLD analysis project Ga0070673, IMG submission 65342) | Miscanthus rhizosphere microbial communities from Kellogg Biological Station, Michigan, USA - KBS M2-3 metaG | ecosystem: Host-associated > Plants > Roots > Rhizosphere > Soil ... | reverse complement strand
GCGAACACATGGTTTTCATTTGAGGGATCGACTCGAACACGAGTGTAGTAAAAACCTCGCGAAACAATCCGAGCCTCCTTAGAAACGGCACGCCAGTTATCGCCGCGATCGTCAGATCGATAAAGCGTTCCGTCCTTCGATTCGACCATCGCATAAACTACATTTGAGTTACTCGGCGCGACGCGCACGCCGATACGTCCAATTTGTTTGGGCAAGCCAGTCGTTAAGCGATTCCATGTGCGTCCACCATCGATTGACTTGAAGACGCCGCCTTTCTCGCTGCCGCTGCGAAACGTCCACGGCTTGCGCTCAAAACTCCACATACCGGCGTAAAGAATGTTTGGATTATTAGGATCGATATCGAGGTCCGAGCAGCCATGCTCCTTGTCGATGTAAAGCGTCTTGGTCCAAGTCGTGCCTCCGTCCGTCGTCATGAACACACCGCGAGCTTCGTTGGGACCAAAGGCGTGACCTACGGCGGCAACGTAAACGATGTCAGGATTCTGAGGATTGATCGCAATCGCAGAAATGAACTGCGTGTCTTTCAGCCCCATGTGTTTCCAGGTCTTGCCGCCATCATTTGATTTGTAGACGCCATCACCGAACGAGACGCTATTGCGCGTATTCGACTCGCCAGTGCCAACCCAGATGACATCTGGATTACCCGGTTGCAGCGCAATGTCACCGACGGAGATAGTGCCTTGCCGCTCGAAGATCGGTTTCCATGAGTAGCCGCCGTTCGTGGTCTTCCAAATACCACCGGAGGCCGAGCCCACATAAACCGTGTTCGGATCACCGGGAACTCCCTCAACATCCGCGACACGACCACCCATGTTCGCGGGGCCGATGCTGCGCCACTCTAATGACTGGAGCGCTGCTTCGTAAGGAGATGCTGGAGTAGTTGAAGTTGATTCCGGTTTTTTCGTTGGTTCATTCGTTTGTGCGAATACGGATCCAATTAGGGTGAACGTCGCGCACAACACGAGCGCGCGGAACAGGGTCTGAGAACGCAGCATTGTCCTTCTCCCGAACTATCCAATTAAAAAAGCGTTAGAGATTGCTGTTAAGGCTTGGCGCAACAGTTTACCACTCTCATCGGCAGTCGAGTGAAGGAAGATGAGTCGGTACTGTTGCCTTTATTTGAAGGAACGATCTCGATTAATCTCCAACCACTATGAATTCAATCCCCCAAACGAAGCGCACAACTTTGAAGCGCCTTCCAAAACGCGGAGTGTTCGACCGCGAAGCCATTAACGAAATCCTGGATGAAGGTTTCATCTGTCACGTCGGCTTCATCGTCGATGGGAAGCCGTTTGTGATACCGACAGGTTACGCGCGTGTCGATGACAAGATTTTTATTCATGGCTCTCAGGCGAGTCGTATGTTGCGAAACCTGGAGCAGGGAACTGACGTGTGCCTGACGGTGACCTTAATCGATGGCTTGGTGTTGGCACGCTCAGCGTTTCATCACTCCATGAACTATCGCTCGGTCGTCGCATTCGGTCGCGCGACACTCGTCGATGAACCAACTGAAAAGCTCAATGCTCTTCTGGCTCTGTCCGAACACATTATTCGGGGGCGTTGGGACGATGTACGCGAGCCAACGGATGCTGAGATGAAGATGACGACGGTGCTCTGTTTACCGCTGCAGGAAGCGTCGGCAAAGGTGCGCGTTGGACCGCCGCTCGATGATGAAGAAGATTACGCAATGAACGTGTGGGCTGGCGTCGTTCCGTTGCAACTCGTAGCCGGAGAGCCAATAGCTGATCCGCGACTGCCGGCTGATATTTCCGCGCCGAAATACGCAACGGAGTACAAGAGAAAGTAGCGAATGGCATCATCTTTGACCTACGTCCAGCTTCTTCGTGCCAATCAGTCGTTCCGTCGACTGTGGCTAGGTCAAGTTGTGTCTGAACTGGGCAACTGGTTCTACTTCATCGCGGCGTTGGGGCTGGTACGAGTCGTGTCGAAAAACGCTGCCGGTCCCACGACCATCATTCTCCTCTCGCGACTCTTGCCCTTTACGTTGTTCGCTCCCCTTGCCGGAGCCGTTGTCGATCGCTGGTCCAGACGCTCCATCATGATCGCGACAGACATCGCGCGAGTGTTCGTGGCGTTGTTGATGTTATTCGTCCGTGACGCAAACGACTTGTGGCTGGCGTACTTGTCCACGGCGCTGCTATCGGTCTTCGGCGTGTTTTTTGAAGCGGCGAAAAATGCAGCTGTCCCAAATATCACCGGAGATCGAGATCTGCTTGCGGGTAACGCGCTAATGTTCTCGTCTCGATTTTTATTGATGTCTTTCGGCGCAGCCTTGGGAGGCTGGACCGCTTCACACTTCGGCTACAGAGCAGCGTTCGTGGTGAACTCGGCTTCATTTCTGATTTCAGCAGCTTCAGTTTGGTTGATTTCGGACGAAGAGACTCGAGCAGTTCCTGTAACTGAATCGTCCGGTAAAATTTCGAAACGCCGTTTCGATTATTGGTCGGACATTCGTGAAGGGTGGAGTTACATACTGCGGACGCCACCAGTCGCTTTAATTCTCGGCGTGAACATTTTATGGGCGACGGGCGGTGGCGCAACCAATCTCATCTCCGATCGACTCGGCGGCATTGTCTTTGTCGGTCAACACGGCCTGAGTGGCGATTCCGCCGTGGCAACACTGTACTTTGCATCAGGCATGGGATTGTTTATTGGCATGATGATCGTGCGGCGCGTGGGAACGTATCTCGAGCTTCATGGCGGTCTGGTGCGATTCATTGGCGTGACACTCGTGCTACAGGGAATCATGTCTGCGCTCATCGGCGTAATGCCGACGATTGTGCTCGCAAGCTTATTGATGTTCGTATCGCGAATAATTTTAGGTGTCGAGTTTGCTGTGCAGGAAACCTTGTTGATGCGACTGGTGCCGGATAATTTGAGAGGCCGTATCTCGACAACTGATCGCGCGACGGAGTTATTGATCTGGAGCTTTTCAACAGCTATAGCCGGTTGGTCCTTGCGAGCGATCACACCGCGCACTCTTACTGTAATCTCCGGACTTCTGTCGGCGACCGGAGGTGTTGCCTGGCTGCTCACCTTTGCGTTGAAACGGGTTCAGTTGCCGCCGCGGCTGCATGAAAGATCTCGGCAGGTGGTTTCGAGTTCTGCTTCGAGCGGATGAGATACAAAAAGGCTTCAGTCATCTCTCTATCCGGAGGGGTGACTGAAGCCTTTTTTAATCGTAACTCGTTACTTAATTAGCGCGAGAATGGACCAGCCGCCGCATGCGGTCCGCAAATAGCACGTCGATTTTTTGTGGCTCAACGATCGCAGTTACCTCACCCAGGCCAAAGCTTGGATGCAGAATAGTCTGACCCGTCCTATACGTTCGTGTTTGTTCGTAAGGCGCGCCCGGCGTCGCGTTCGAACGACCTCCCGTGAGTTTGGCGCCGCTCTTGAAGGAGCTGAGCTTGCCGCACTTTGGGCAGCTAACACGTGAAATCAAGCCGCGTTTGGTCACTGAAGCGACCACGTGCCCTCGTTCTTCGCCGCAGGTCACGCATAGTTTTTCGACTCTATCTCCGACTTTATATGTTGGTTTTTCTGGTTTTTCCATAAGACCCCCTTTCTCAAAAACGCTTAAGAATTTGAGGCGCTGTGGCCCGGATCGCGCTCTGCCGATCGAGGCATATTTCTGATACCTATTAGTAAACGAGCGTTAGGAAAAGTACTTAAAACAAAGCCAATTTTGACGAAACTGGAGCGGCGAAGAGCTGTCGAGCTCACTACGGGCGGCTTCATACAATTGTCATGGCCCGCCTCGACCTGCAAGGCCGTCACCTGGATATTCGGGGGCGCTGCCGTTGTGCAGAGAGAAGCTGAAGCTCGAATATGATGCCCGATCGACGCTTGAATTGGCAAGGCGACGGGTCCTAATGGCCTATTTTAGAGTGCGGTGGCAAGCGTAGCGCGACACCGCTTTAAATTATCGGTCCCTGCACTCGTACCTGATAAGAATCCAAAGCGCCGTCGCCGCTCCGCTCTGCCGGCGCACTCCAAGGGCCCAGCCTTACATAAGTATTACAGCAGCATCGCCACTGCGCTGTTATGTTAGTTCCCGTTAAAGCATCAGAGTCTGGTGCGAATTCAAGAACGAGGAATTTATAAATGGCGGAAGTCGCAGAAGTAATCAAACATAAGACAAAACGAAATTGGAACACGAGCGTGTTCATGGTGATCTTTCACGTTGGCGCAGTCGCGGCATTGTTTACGTTTAGTTGGCCCGCGGTCTTTGCGACGATACTGATTTGGTGGATAGCAGGCAGCCTCGGCATCGGCATGGGCTTCCATCGCTTGTTAACGCATCGCGGCTTCAAGACACCAAAGCTGGTTGAATACTTTCTTACCTTCTGCGGACTGCTGGCCCTTGAGGGAGGCGCAATCAACTGGGTTGTGACTCATCGCATTCATCATGCGTTCACAGACTTGCCCGGCGATCCACATTCACCCCGCGATGGCGGCTGGTGGTCTCACATGGGATGGATCCTTCACGGCACAGCCCAGCAACACAGCAACGTTGTCATGCAGCGATATGCGCCCGACCTGATGAAAGATCCCGTTCAGGTTTGGCTGAATCGCCTATATTTTGTGCCGTTGATTCTTTGTGGTTTCGCACTGCTGGCGATTGGCGGATGGCCCATGTTGATGTGGGGAACTTTTCTGCGCGTGACGGTTGGATTGCACTTTACCTGGCTCGTAAATTCCGCCACGCACATGTGGGGCACGCGACGCTTTGTAACTACTGACGATTCGACGAACAATTTTCTGGTCGCCCTTTTCACCTTCGGTGAAGGTTGGCACAACAACCATCACGCACACCCGCGTGCCGCTCGCCATGGCCTGAAGTGGTATGAGATTGATATCAATTGGTATGGCATCCGCGCACTTCAATTGCTGGGCCTGGCGAAGGGAATCAAGCTAATCACTCGGAGTCAAATCGAAGCCGCAGAACGTGGTGACGAACTGATGAAAGCCGCTTAGAGGCAGAGGGCAGAGGGCAGAAAAAAGCAGTGGCCGCTTTGCCCTCTACCGGAGATATCAAAGGCACGCGGCGGCAACGAAATGAAAGATGACAACTGTCAATCTCAAATGGCAAATCGTTTTTTACGCTCAAGATCTAAGCACCGAGTACTAACCACCCCCTTTCCCTTCACTCTCTGACCCGTTTAGAATCGCCCCATGCGCGTCCGTGGTCGCCGCCGCAAATCCGTTGCCTTTTTCATCGTATCGGGTGCTTGCCTGGTTGCGCTGGCAGTGGCGCTTAATGTCGGTTGGATACTGCTCAACTGGCGCGAAGTCGCTCTCCTCGTACTTGGCATCATCTTCTTCTGCGTCATTATTACTGGCGTGGTGTTGAATACGATTTTTCTTATTCGTGAAATACGACGCAACGAACAGCACGATGCATTCATCAATGCAGTCACTCACGAGCTGAAAACGCCGATCACGTCTATTCGCCTTTATCTCGAAACCTTAAAAGCAAGACCGGTTGAGGAAAAGCAACGCGCCGAATTTTACGACGTGATGCTGGCCGACACCGATCGACTCTTGAATACGGTTGAGCAGGTGTTACGGGCAGGCCGAGCAGCAGCTCAGCGCCGCCAGCCGGTCACGACATCAATGGTGGATATTTCAGAATTGGTGCGTGAGTGCCTGGATCTAACTCGAGTGCGTTACAAGTTGGATGACGATGCGATTCAATATGCTGATTCTTTGAATGGACAGCGCGCTGCTGTGCTCGGCGATGCCGATGAGATTCGCGCGGCAATTACTAACCTGCTCGACAATGCAGTTAAGTACTCGGATAAACGGGTGAAGGTTTCCGTTGCAGTTGCTGCTCCTGATAAAAACATCGTCGTGCGCATCATGGATGAAGGTATCGGCATACCAGCCGGTCAGCTTAAGAGAATCTTTCATCGCTTCCATCGGGCACCAGGGAGAGTGATGGCGCGAGTCAAAGGCACCGGACTAGGTCTTTTCATCGTCCGCTCAATCGTTCGCAAACATGGTGGCCGCGTCTTCGCCGAAAGCGAAGGTGTGGGACGCGGTAGCACCTTTACAATTCTTCTTCCGCGCGCCTCGTAGAATTTGAAAAGAAACAATGAGTGCAATACTAATCGTCGAAGACGAGAATCACCTCGCTGACGGTCTCCGTTTTAACCTTGAGGCGGAAGGTTACGACGTCGAAGCCGTTGGTGACGGCGAGACGGCGCTGAGCTTGCTGCGTGAGAATCCCAAACGCTTTGACGCAATGGTGCTCGACGTAATGTTGCCCGGCAGGAACGGCTTCGAAGTGGCGAGTGAGCTGCGATCCTCAGGTCACTTCGTTCCAATTCTAATGCTCACCGCGCGGGGACAATCGCACGATGTCTTACGAGGTTTCGAGTCAGGCGCTGACGATTACCTGCCGAAGCCCTTCGAGCTTTCAGTCTTAATTGCCCGCATCAAAGGTCTGTTACGACGAAGGGAATGGTTCGATCGCGAAACGCATGCTGAACCCGCCACCGCGGCGAAAGAATTAACTGCGCCTGGAACCGAACCATTTGTTTTCGCGGGAAAGACAATCGACTTCGGACGGCTGGAGTTACACGCAAAAGGACAAGTGGTGCGTCTGACTTTAATGGAAGCGCAGTTACTTCAATATCTGATTCACCACGAAGGTGAGATCGTTTCTCGCAAAGCAATGCTCGAAGACGTGTGGGGATTGCGCGAAGATACAGATACGCGAGCTATTGATAACTTTGTCGTGCGGCTGCGGAAGTATTTCGAAACCGAGCCGGCCAAGCCTGAACATCTGCTCACGGTGAGGGGCGTTGGCTATCGATTCGTCGCGAAAAAGTAAACGCTTGTCCGGCTGCTTCACGCCGTCACGATCGTCGCTCTCACTCCCAGCAGGTCAGAAAAGTCCTTGCTGAAAATGCTGTCAATCTTGCGAATGCCGCTGATCGTTTCCACCAGATCCTCACTGGAAATGAATCCATTCTCAACATGCATGATGGCCCAAGCAGGCAAGTGAGCAGCACGCTGCAAGAGGTCTTCTACAAAGCCCAGATATTGTTGCTTGCTCTGCACCGGAGCTCCGAGCAAACCAGCCGAACTCTGGTCGAAGTCTTGCCAGAAATGGTCGCCACCTTGTAGCCACTCTTCGCGCCAGCCGGTGATTCCTTCACGAGCAGTTTCAGGTTTGATAACCGGCGAAGGAAGCCGGAGGAAAAGCAAATCGGTGTGCTGCCGCTCCGCAACGAACGAACGCACATCAAGATTCGACGCTTGATTACGAACACCGTTATCAAACAACGGCGGCAACGTCTCGACTAGCTGACGAAAAACCTTCGACAGCGATAGCGGTTCGCGCAAATGACGAGTGCGGTCTTCAAAAGAAAGCACGTAATCCCCGACCATCATTCCCACGGTTAAAGCCAGCGCTCTTTTGTACGGCGAATCCAGCCGTTCAGCATTGAACCTGACGTTATCGAACCACCACGCGTCTGTTTCATTGAACCATTTTGTGATTGATTGATTGTCCTGCTTATCTCGCGGCACATAAGCGTCGTCGAGCAACAATTCAAAATCTTCTTCGGTAAGTCTTTCAAGACGATTTTCGATCAACGCGCTGGTCTTGGTGAATGACCAAAGCATTGGATCGTTAGCAGCGACTCGCACCTTCCATCTTTTTAGTCGCAAACAAAGATTAGGTTCACCAGTAAAGGGGAGTGCGATGGAAGCAAATTTGAGCCGGCGCAGGACGCCGAGTTCGAAAGCTAACCAGCCGATGGGAATTGTTGAATTCGGAATGATGCTCACCGCAGAAACGAAGAAGAAAAAATTGTAGTGTCTTGCTCGGTTTGAATTGGTTGTTCGAATACCATTTCCGACCGCGTGAACGAGTCGAGTTCAGGAATCGGTTCCAACGCCAGCAACGTCTCGACCACGTTCGGATCAAATTCGATGCCCGCCCATTCGGCCATGTGCTCGCGTGCGTCTTCTTTGGTCATGGCCCGGCGATAAGGACGATGGTCAGTAAGCGCGGCATACGAATCAGCTACGCGCAGTATGCGGCAGGCGAGCGGTATTTCTTCGCGCGAAAGACCGTCCGGATAGCCCGTCCCGTTCCACCACTCGTGATGCCAACGAACGATCAGTTGCGCGGCGCGATCGCCACCTGAATTCGCGACTTCCTGTTCCCCAATCAGCGGATGGCGATACAGATCAAGACGTTCATCAGCAGACAACGGTCCAGGACGTTTGATGTAGTCTCGATTCATTATCGATTCGCCGAAATCGTGCAGTAGCGCAGCTGCGCGCAACGACTGCAAATCTTTAGAAGCGAGTGAAAACTTGCGCGCGATTTCAGTCGCTAGTGTGGCAATTCGTTCGGCGTGCGGATGCGTGTAGAGTTCAAACTCGTCGGTGGTTTCGCCGAGCTTTCGAAACACACGCCCTTCGAGATTTATACCCTTAGCTGTCTTTCCGTTTGAGGCCATTATTTTTTCGCTTCGAGACTCTGAAGCATTCGCTTTGCTTCAATATTCTTTGGATCAATGGACAGCGCTCGCTCAAGTTCGCTAATCGCTCGCCGCCAGAATCCGAGATCACGATAAAGAGTCGCCAGCATCAGTCGATACGAAGCATCACCGGGCGCGAGTTTCACTGCGGCTTGCAGTTCTGCCTCAGCTAGTCGTTTCGTCTGCGGGTGCGATGCCAACGCTCGACCGTAGTATGCCCGATATTGTGGTTGATTGGGAGCAAGCCTCGCTGCGGCTGATAAGCACGCTGTCGCTGTGTTCAAATCGCGCATCTGCATCGCAGCGACGCCCTGTTTGAACTGTTGTTCGGCAGTATTAGCGCCTTGACCGTTTGGACCAGTCGAATTCATCGACATACCCGTGACCGAACTCGTTTGCGCGCCGGCACGCCTGAGCGCAGCAAGTTTTGAATCGTAAGTCGCGCGTGCACTCGAATCGGAAAGTAATTCGTGTGCTTGAGTAATACGAGCGAAAGCCGATTCAAGCTGGCCATGCACAGCTGACTCAGCCATATCGTGAAATCGATCAGGATGAAAGCGACGCGCCAGCGCATAGTACGCATGTTTTATTTCTGCAGCACTCGCACTCTCTGAGACATTCAAAACTGCATAATGATCCATCGCCGTCGTCAGTCGCTCGAGAAACTCAGACACTTCCTCTTTTGGATCGCGTGTAACCGGTGGTGCAGGCGGCGCAGCGGCAATTGGGGTTTGTCGTGCCTTAATACCTTTTCCGCCGTCACCAGGCTTGAGCGCATACGGCCACGATTGACGCGTAAGAGCGTTCGCGAGGATGAGACCATAAATTGTGCGTCGAGCCTCAGCGTCTGGTTGGCCACTCACGGCTACTAATTCGCCCAACTCCATTGGTCCATCGATCCGTGACAACAAAAATCCTTCGTTAGTAGATAAACTCAAATCGTTGGCTGCTTGGGCGACGGGGGAAATTGTCTCTTTGGGATTACCGAACCGATTGGCGACAAATTGAGGCTCCATTCGGCGGGCAGCATCGAGCATGAGTTGCTTCACGTTAACTTTGCCTCGCAGCGACTCCGTAAGACGCGCGCGCTCGTCGAAGCTCCACTTGCCGTCGATAAAGAGCAAGAGCACACGCAGCACATCAGTTACTTGCTCTCCAACCATTTCCTCAAGCGTGTTCTTGCTGACCATCCCGCGAGCCAATAGTCCTTCCGCTAGTGCAAAATCCGAGGCGCCGCTTTGAGCCTCATCAACAGAAAGATTTCGCTTCTTGAAGTACTCAATTAGACGGAGATTGCGCAGGTTACAGGTCGCATAAACCAACTCTCCGTCCTCAAAATACACGACAGCCTTTACGCGTTCTCGCTCGATGCGCACGGCTCCCGAAAATTGCTTTTCGAATATTTCGTAGAGTAGTTCTGCGAACGGGTGTTCGCTCAGTAGGCCTTCCATGCCGCGGTCATAATAGCACAGAGAAGAGGCGGTTTTGGCGCGCGCGATCTTTGCCTTGAAGCTGCAAGTCCAGTTGTGAGGTCACAAAATACTTTCTTTGACACGACCTCATACGCAGCCTATATTTGCAACACCGACTTCAATATTGGCGCGTCCGCGCAGGCGACACAGCTGAGCTTGCCTGTTGCGGCAGTTTTACATCAAAAATGTCTGAAGAACTATACGACGGAAAACCGCACCGAACGACCGCTGAAAATTTTGAGGCGACGAGTCAGAATTTTCAGCACTTGATTGATGAGCTCAAGCTACGAACTGAAGCTCTGGAAGAAGCGAACCGTGAGCTACGGCGGGTTTCGCTTTATAGATCCCTGTTCCTGGGTCGCATGTCTCATGAATTACGCACACCGCTCACTTCCATCCTCGGCTTTACTGAAATTCTCCTTGATCAGGAGCAGTTGAGTGAAGCCCAACGCCGCTTCTGCAAGAAAATCCAGGACTCTGGTTTGCAGCTTCAAACGACCCTCGATCAATTAGTAGATTTGTCGCGCATCGAAAGTGGCCGCACGGAAATCTTTCTTCAGGAGTTTTCATTGCGTGAGACCGTCCGCGATTCTTGTGCTGCGGTGGCACGCCTCGCGCACAAGCGCCAAGTGAAACTGGATTATGAAATCACATCAGATGTCGCGACGGTGGTCTCTGATCAAGGAAGGCTAAGGCAGATCCTTTACAGCTTTTTGGCCTGGAATGTTAGTCGCACGCCGGCTGAGAAAAGTGTGAGCCTTAACGTCTGGGTCGATCAACCCGCACGTTTGTATTTGCGCATGGAAGACCAGGGACCACACGTTACGGATCTGGCGCACGCATTTGAACCGAACGAGCTCGCGAGTTCGACTGACCTGCCGAATCTTGATGAGCTTGGAGTGATCATTGGTCGTCGTCTGGTGGGAATGCTTGGAGGAAATGTCAGTCTTGAAAACAGGAGCAGCGAAGGTGCGCGTGTGTTGATTGATTTACCCGCGCGTCCACTTAAAGAACAATAATGTCAGCCCCGATTCAAATCAGAGAGTGTGAGACCGTTGCAGATTTCGATGCGTGTATTGCGCTGCAACGCGAAGCGTTTGGACTGCCAGATCAGGAAATCTCGCCGCGTCGCCATTTGATCGTTTCACGGCAAGCAGGTGGCTGGACTTTGGGCGCGTTCGTTGAGGAACGAATGGTTGGCTTCGTACATCATCTCGCAGCTGTTAAAGGTCAGGATATTTTTGGGTACTCGCACATGATGGCCGTAGCCGTTGACTATCAAAACAAAGGCGTCGGCGCGCAGTTGAAATGGGCGCAGCGAGAAAAGGCTTTGGCCGAAGGACGTGACTTTATTAAGTGGACTTGGGAACCGATGCGCGCGCGTAACGCTCACTTCAATCTCAATCGGTTAGGCGTTTTGGTTGAAGGTTACGCCGACAACTTTTACGGAACAGATTACGGTAGTGATTACGCCGGACAAGTTGACGGACCGCCAGGAATTGATAGCGATCGCTTGTTCGGGAGTTGGTATCTGAGATCAAATCGTGTGGAGCGCGCCGCGGCCGGGGAATTACCAATCGATGAAGCTGCAGCTGCAAGAGTGGGAATTCCCACGGACTGGCCGCGTTTTGTGAGCAGCGATCCTGTGGGCGCAAAGAAAGAGATGCTCCGCGTCCGAAATGAGTTTAAGAGCGCGTTAGCGTCTGGTCTCGTTTGCGCTGGGTTCGATCGTCACGCATCGCAGCCGGCTTATCTTTTCTACGAACGCAGCAAGATCGACGAATGAACGCAAAGCTGTAAGAACCAACATGAGTTTTACTCGTTTCGATAAGTACGTTGATCGGCATGCGCAAAGCTTTGCTGAGCGCCTACAGGCTTTTTGCCGCATGCCATCAGTTGCTGCGCGCGGGACCGGCATGCGCGCCACTGCCGAAGCAGTCGAGCAAATGATGCAGCGCGTCGGTATCGGCACGCGCAGCTTCAAAATGGGAAGCGGCTATCCCATCATCTATGGTGAATGCGGTTCGGGCTCAAACGCTTTTCTCATCTACGGGCATTATGACGTCCAACCGGTCGGGCATTTGACTGACTGGTCAGTTGGTCCATTCGCCGCCACCATCGTTGATGGAAAACTTTATGCGCGTGGCGCTGCGAACAGCAAAGGCGACCTCGTTGCGCGCCTTGCTGCGATCGAAGCCTACCAAAAGACTTTCGGAAAACTACCTGCTGCATTTCGCTTCATCGTTGAAGGTGAGGATGGACTAGGCAGTCCCAGCCTTTATCGCTTTACCGCCGAACATGCGGATTTGTTACAAGCTCACGGCTGTCTTTGGGACGAAGGTTATCGCGATACGCAGGAGCGCCCGGTCATCAGCCTCGGCTTCAAAGGCATAACTTTTCTTGAGTTGCGCGCGCATGGAGCACGCACCGATTTACATTCGAAGTGGGGCACGATTGTCCCTAATCCAGCTTGGCGGCTGGTGCAGGCTCTGTCCACGATCACTTCACCGAAAGGCGTAATCACCATTGATGGTTTTTCTTCTCACCTCGCTCCGGTTTCTGAAGATGATTTGAAAGCGCTGAAAGCGATCGAAATCGATGAGCCTGGATTGAAGCGTGAGTTTCGCATCGCGAGTTGGGTGCGATCCATGAAAGGCGATGCGCTGATCAAAGAACACATCTTCGGACCAACGTGCACTATCTGTGGAATTCGCACCGGTCACACGGAAGCCGGAGCCAAGACCGTCTTGCCGAGCACTGCGATGGCGCGGCTCGATTTTCGTCTTGTGCCTGATCTTACGCCTGCACTGGTTGTGAAGTTGTTGCGCGACCACTTGAACGTGCGCGGCTTCAAAGACATTGAAGTGATCGAGCTAGGCAGCGCTCCATTAGCAAAATCGTCCGCAGCATCGCGCGTCGCGCTCGCGGCGACAGAATCAGCTTTCGAAATTTATGGCGTGCCGCCAATCGTTTATCCTATGGATCCGTCGAGCGGGCCGGTGGGCGCAGTCTGCGGCGCCTCAGATCCATCAGCTCCGGTAGCATCGTTTGGTATTAGTTACGCAGGCTCAAATCCGCATGGCCCAGATGAGCACATTCGCGTGGATGACTTCTTACAGAGCATCAAATATATCGGCCGAGTGATTCATCGCCTTGGCGAAGGAAAAACAAAAGGTCGCACCAGCCGCGACACTCATACCGGCGACGCGCTTGCGACTTCACGTGCTTGAGCGTTTCAATTCAAACGTTTGCCCAGAACCCGTTCAATCGAAAAACAAATTGAATCGCTCCGTGAGGAGATTCGCGGACATGACGAACTGTATTACGTCAACGATAGTCCAAAGATTTCTGACGCTGAATACGATGCGCTGATGGCGCGACTGAAGGATCTCGAAGCAGAGCATCCCGACCTCATCACTCCAGACAGTCCTACGCAGAGAGTTGCTGGCCGTCCCGCAGAAGGCTTTGTTGAAGTCCAGCATCGCCGGCCGATGTTGTCGCTGGACAATAGCTACAACATCGAAGAGCT
>Ga0070673_100001543_pt1 | contig 13563 bp, 18 predicted proteins | sample KBSM23metaG_FD_65342 | JGI IMG/M metagenome (GOLD analysis project Ga0070673, IMG submission 65342) | Miscanthus rhizosphere microbial communities from Kellogg Biological Station, Michigan, USA - KBS M2-3 metaG | ecosystem: Host-associated > Plants > Roots > Rhizosphere > Soil ... | reverse complement strand
GGTGCTACCGCCGGGACGCGACGGGGTGGGCATCGACGCGATCAGATCACCTGCGCTCATTGCACGATCCTGGGGATGCACGTATCATGCATCCATGCCAGTGAAAGACACGACCCCCAACCACGTCTGCGAACGCTGCGGCAAGGAGTACTTCCGGCACCGCCAGAGCCGGTTCCGGTCACGATACTGCTCCCGGGAATGCATGTACATGAGCTTCCGGGGGGAGGGGAACCCGAACTACCGGCACGGCCAGAACCTCATCGCCGCCCGGGAGTTCGCCAAGCGTCATACGGACCTGGCCTGTGTCATCTGCGGATTCTCCCTCCACGTCGAAGTCCACCACATTCAGCCGCGGGAGCACGGCGGGCGCAATACCCCCGAGAACCTGGTCGTACTGTGCCCGAATCACCACTGGATGGCCCAGAACTGGCTGATCTCGCCCGTCCACCTGGAGGCGCTGGCCATCACGCATCGCCCCAAACAATCTGCATCGGCTTTCTACGAGGTGAGGACGCGGCCCACATCGCCATAGAAAGCGCGAGAACAACGTCGTCGTGCATCCCCTCGGGCGCAGCGTAGCGTAACGTGCCCGAGGGGAGGCGCTCGGCGTCGAAGGCCATCAGCTCGTTGAGCAGCACGTCGTGCTTCGGCAGCGCCAGTTGGCCCCGCTCCAGCGCGAGGGCCAGGGCGTCCACGGCCAGGGCCTTGGTGGCGTTGCCGGTGACGAAGGGGTACACCGGCAGGCTCATGCGCTGCATCACCTCGATCAGCGGCTCGCCGGCGGCGTTGCGCTCGGCCACGATCAGGCTCGGGCGGAACTTCTCGTAGGCCGCCAGGAGGCGGCCCATCTGGACGGTGTAGTCCACTTGGTTGAAGCGGTCGAGGTAGCAGACCTCGATCAGCGGGAGCGGGCGGGCGTCCCACGGCGACCCGACGGTGGCGTGGAGGGCGGGAGCGTGATCTGGAGTCAGGTCGAGGATGATGAGGACGGTGAAGTCGTTGTACTTCCCCCAGTCCACACCCATGACGTACTGGTGACCTGGGAGGCCGTGCTGCTGCAACTGGGCAAGTGGCGCGTCGGTGACGTGGCGGAATACCCCACCGCCGCTATCCACGAAGTCCGCGAGGAACTCCTGCGCGAACGTCAGCTCGGTCATGGTGTCGGCCAGGAGCTGCGCCTCCTCGAACTTGAAGAACGGGTTCTCCAGGTCGTGCGGGACGCGCTCGAGTGCGCCGAACGCGCCCTTTGCGACGCCGAGGGTCGGGGCCTGGAAGGCGATGGAGTCCGGGCGGTTCTTGGCCTGGACGCTCTCGCGCCAGAAGAAGTTCTTCCCCTTGGGGGTGCCCATCAGCACGGCCCACCCCTCGGTGTCCGAGATGATGGGGCGGACGACCTCGTACCAGGCCCGCTCCTGGATGAGGGGGGCCTCGTCGATCACGACCCCGGCGGCGGTGAGGCCGCGGGCGTTGTCGGGGTCGTCCAGCGAGCGAAAAGTGACGCTCCCTCCTGAGGGGTACGTAACCTCCATGCGATTGCGAGCAAAATGAGCCGCGCCAGCGCACGCTCGCTGGAGTTCGCGCCAGCCGATCTCGCACTGGCCAAAAGTCGGGGCGCCCCAGAGGATGGGGTCACCGCGGATCGCCGCCTCCCCGGCGAGCATCATGGCCATCGTCGTCTTTCGCCACCTTCTTCCGGCGGCGAGGTAGGTGAACCGCCGGCGCCGGCGCATCACCTCGATCTGCCCCGGGTGGGGGCTGGGGAAGCGGTACTTCGGCTTGTCCCGTGCTGCCGATTCCTGGGGGGAGCGCCCCCTGGCCGTTGCCGTAGAAAGAGTCGGGATTCCGCTTGGCGCGCGAGGCATCGCCCCTCCAATCGTCCACGTAGGTGATGACGGCGACGCCGGCCTTGGCGGCGTCCTCCTCCTTCTCGCGCTGCACGCGGGCCATGTCCTGGAGCGAGGCCCCGCGGGCGAGGCGCTCCAGGGTGGCGGCCTGCACGAGGAACTGGCGCACCTCGGCGGCGGACAGCTCGGCGGGGTTCAGGCTCCGCAGGCGCTCCAGGGCCTTCTGCTGGAGGGCCATGGCCTCCCGGGCGTGGCGCTCGCCCATCTCCCGCCACGCCTCCAGCGTCCCGTCGCGCTCGGCCTCGAGCTGGGATTTCTCCTTCCAGAGGTCGAACGCCTGGACGCGCTCGATCCAGCGCCACTTGCGCTGCTTGCCGGACCAGGAGGGGGGCACGCCCTGCTTCCCGCCGGGCAGTTGGCCGGCGACGGGGTTGCCGATGCTGGTCTTGTAGGCGTTGGCCAGGGTGCGCCGGGGCGGGGGCAGGTCGCGGTAGCACTGGAAGTCGGCGTAGTTCTGCTCCGACTCGTCGGGCCAGCGCAGCCAGGGCTGCTCCTTGGCGGGGCCGTCCACCGGCCAGGGCTGGCGGTCGTAGAAGCCGGCGGGCACTAGCCGTCCCCTTTCTGCGTGCAGCGGGGCGACAGCCCCAACCGGGTGAGGCGCTCCAGGGCCATGGCGGCGAACACGGGGTCGGACTCCACGCCGACGCACAGCCGTCCCAGGGACTCGGCGGCGACCATGGTGGTGCCCGAGCCGAGGAAGGGATCGACCACGGTGCCGCCGGGGTCGGTGAACAGCAGGGTGCAGCGCCGGGGAAGTTCCACCGGGAAGGCGGCGGGGTGGAAGCCCTTGGCCATCTGCTGCGAGCCGACGGTGCCGAACTCCCACCGGGCGCGGAAGCGCCAGTCCTCGCTGGCGGGGACGCGCTCGCTGACCGGGCGGAAGGGGAACTCCCCCGGGGTGGAGAAGAAGCCGACGTACTCGAACTCCGGGATGCACTTGTAGGAGTTGAGCCAGTAGGGGTTGTTGCCGAGCATGGGCGGCTTGACCCACATGCGGGTGGCGACGTACTTCCAGCCGGTGAGTTCCGCGATGGACACCAGGTCGCCGTAGGTGTGGCGGCCGTAGCCGGGGGTGGGGGCCACGGTGTGGTCGGCCAGGTTGATGGCCGCGGCGTGGACGCGGGGCGCCCACACGTCGCAGAAGGCCTCCATGAGCTGGAGCCAGTCCGCGATGCCCGCCTCGGTGGGCCTGCCGCCGGTCTGGTCCGGCCCCCGGTGGTCCTTGGCGCTGCGCTTGGTGATCGGCCCGTGGTGCGACCCCTCGTAGCCGGCCTCGTACGCCTGGCCCATCCCGTAGGGCGGGCTGGTGACGATGACGGCGCCCTTGGGCAGGTAGGGCTTGAGGGGATCGACGGTCAGGCGGTCGGTGCAGGAGCCGATCTTGAGGACGTGCTCCCGGCCGGGGGTGACGCCGGAGGCGATGAGCCAGGTCTGGCCGGGGGCGGTGCCCCAGCGTTTGGCCAACTCCAGGAGCTGGTCCGGCTCCTGGTCCTCGATCTCCCGGCCCACCTCGTCCAGCTTGATGCCCCCGCCGGGGGACAGCGGCGGCTCCGGGGCGGTCTCCTCCTTGAGCAGATCATCGAGATCGGGGGTGGCGCCCACGGGGAGCACCTGCCCGTTGCCCAGGTCGGCCAGCAGCTTGGTGAGGGTGTCGTCGGTGACGAACGGGGAGACCTGGCCGAGCAGCTCCTTCAAGAGGTCCTGGTCGGCCACGGCCAGGTTCGCCAGGGGGTCGAGGGTGGCCAGCACGAGGCGCTCCTCGTCGGGGGAGAGCGCGACGTAGGAGACGGGGACGGCCGGCTCGCCCTTCGTGATGGCGACGGCGACGCGGAGGTGGCCGTCCAGGACGTGGCCGGTGGTCTGGTTGACGATCACCCGCTGCACCCACCCGATCTGGCTGAGCGCCTGGATCATGGCCTCCTGCTGGAAGGCGGGGTGGACGCGCCAGTTGAGCGGGTTGGCGAGCAGGTTGTCCGGTGGCTCCTCTCCCTGGCCGACGATGCGGTTCTTCCAGTGGGAGGGCGCTTTCTTTTTCCTGACGGTCGTGGTCACGCCCAGGAGTGTAGGCCACGATGTGACTGCGGAGAAGGAGCGCGACTTTTTGGTGCGCCGTTCGTTCGCGTGAGCACACCCCCTCAGACTCCCCCTGGTGGACCCACGGGGCCACGGCGTGACTTCCACGGCGCCGGGGCGGTCGGTCCTCGGAGGGGATAGGGGGGCCACGAGACACCGGGCGCCCACTGCCATCGCCCCTGCCTAACCCCGGTGGCCCTGGCGCCCTCACTCGTGGCCCAAGGCGGGCCTACCAGGTCAGGTGAGGCAGGCAGGCAGGGCGCGGGTGAGGTTCGCGCCCCCAATCCTCACCCCGCCGGGGCACGGCGCCTCACCGAATGGGTTCACCCCGACCCCGCGCTCCTCTTACGACACTCTTACGAAGTCTCAACCAGGTCTCAATACGGCAGGCCCAAGGGTCTGGTATATTCTAGATGTCGGGCGCGCAGGACGCGAACGACGGGAGCCGGCCCAAACCGGCGGACCTCGGAGCCGGAAGCGCCGAGGACCAGCGGGCCACCTGGCCCGAGAGAGAGCTGTGCAATGTCCAAGACCTCCGTCGAAACGTTCACCGCGGCTGGCGCGGACCTGCCGTACCTGCGGTCGCAGGCCGCCGGCATGTACCGCAAAGGTTTCATGGAAGCGGCCATCGCGCACAACGGCGCCGTACCGGCCGATAAGGTCTCCACGATCCTGAACAACGGCCAGCACGTCCTGTTCAAGGACCTGGTAGCCGGCGTTGACCCGATCAACCTGCACGACCTGCTGACGCCGGCCGACATCGCCGCCGCGATTGAGGACCTCCGCGCCGGCCGCATCGTGCGCCCGTCCGGCAACGGTGGCTCCGAGACCAAGGCCCCCGCCGCCGGCGCCACGCCGGCCCCCACCAGCGGGCCGGTAACCGACACCATCATGACGGCCCTGGGCGGCGCGTTCGAGGACCTGCGCCAGGACCACGGCTCCGTACCGGCGACCGCGCCGGCGCTCTATCAGAAGCTGTGGCAGGTCCTCCCGGAAGAGGTCCAGGTCTCGCGGTCGGATAGCGTCCTGGGCGGCGCGCTGGTGGGTCTCAACAAGGATCAGGTCTCGCAGGTCGTCGCCAAGCTGGCGCCCGAGGTCCGCACCTCCGTCATGGACGCCGTGCGCGAGGTCGCGCCGGACAAGATCAACGCCAACGTCAAGGACGCCGTGTCCTCGCTCTACCACCTCAACCTGGTGGCCGGCAACCTGAACGGGTGGGACAACGGCATCAACCTGGCCCTGAACGCCATGAGCCAGGATCAGCCCATCACCTGGACGCCGGACGACGACGCCAAGCGCGCCGCCACCGTGCAATTCGTCCTGGGCACGCTGCGGACGCTGTACGCCAAGCTGGAAGCGGAACGCAAGGCCGCGGCCGAAGCGCCCGCCCCGCTCGCCAAGCTGGCATGGGGCGAGGTCCGCGATCTGTTCCCGGCGGAGAAGCGCGCCGGCATGCAGGACCTGTGGGATGCCCAGCCGGCCGAGGTCCAGCACAAGCTGGCGGACACCGCCCGCATCGAAGCCGCCGCCCGCGCCGAGCGCGACGCGGCCAAGGACCAGGAGCCGGCCACGGAGGACGCCGGCCAGGACGCGGAGGTTGAGCCGGGCGCCGGCCCGGTCGGGGCCGCCATCATCCGCGGTGCCCGCGGCGCCGGCTCTCGCAAGGCCTAGCCCACCGGGGGGCCGCCCGGCCCCCCACCCCGCCCCGCCCGCCCGGCGCCCGTCCTCAGGACGGGCGCCGGGCGGTTTCTCCGTTCCGGCCCGCGTTGCGGGCAGCCGACCGAATGCAGGTCCCCTGACCAGGGACAGAAAGCGAAACGCCGATGCCAAGCAAGAACGACGCCCTCCCCACCGGGGGGCCGGTTGAGCCGTCCGAGGACTACAAGGCCGAGACCTGGGCGCTCCGCGTGCGCCAGCTTGAGGCCGAGGTCGCCAAGCAGACCGCTCGCGCCAACGCCGCCACGAAGATCGCCAACCTCACCGCCGGCGACCTGGCGTCCGAGCGCGAGGCCCACGCCACCACCAAGGACCAGTACCGCCAGCAGATCAGGCTGAGCCAGGACCTGGAGCGCACCGCGAACGGGTTCCAGCAGCGCATCCACGACCTGACCACGCAGGCCGACGCCCGCGCCAAGGCCGCCGACGACGTGATCGAGCAGCGGATGCACCAGATCATCGACCTCCGCCGCGACCTCATGAGCAAGACCGAGCGCGTCGAGGAGCTGAACAAGGACCTGGCCGCAGCGTGGGACGCCAACCACGCCCTCGAGCAGGAGGTCAAGGCGCTGCGGGCCAAGGCCGCCGAGCGCGACATCACCTTCCAGCACAACACCGAGCTGGCCAGCGCCCTGGCCGAGGCCAACGAGCGCATCGAGGCCCTGCTGCGGGCCGCCGACGCGGACAAGCAGCGCATCGAGGGCTACGAGAAGGAGCTGCGCGACGACGGCGAGATCGAGGACGGGCTGCGTGAGCGCATCGCGTTCCTCGAGGGCGAGGTCAAGAGCGAGACCGACCAGCGCCTCACCGCCCTGAACGAGATGGTCGAGTGGAAGCAGAAGTACGAGCGCGCGTACAACGAGCGCGCCGCGTGCGCTGCCCTGCTCAGCGACCTGCGCCACGACACCCACGACCACGAGGACCTGAAGCGCACCATCCGCGTCGTCTACGCCGTGGTCAAGGTGGCCCTCAACGACCTCACCGCCACCGACGGCGACGCCCTCGACGACGACGCCAACCCCGACGCCGCCGCCCAGGGCCTGCACGACGCGCTGGCGCTGCTGGACGCCAGCGGCGCCTTCGCCCACCGCTCAGACCGCTAGGAGCGAGGAGCACCCCCGTGCTAGGCTCAGAGCGCCCCCACCATGGGGGTGCTCTCTCTCACGCTTCCGACCCCCGCCGGCCTTGCCCACTGGGTAGGCCGGCGGGGGTTTTTGTGTCTCTGCCGCCGAAGTCCAGGCCCAGCTCGCCTGCCCTCGCAGGCGAGGGAGGCCGCGCCGCACAGCGCCGCCGACCAGACCGGGCTGCCCTCCGCGGCTCCGTTCTCGGGCGCGGTGCAGGCAGCCGACCAGGCCTGGCGCCCACTTTGGCCCCACTTTGGTTCGACTATCTACACGGTAGCGTGTGGGAATACCGCTCTGATCTCAACATCTCTATCTGGACGCCGCGCTTGTCAACGTGGCAAGTGTGGCACGAAGTGTGGCACAATGTCGTCTCCGGCGCCCCCATGTCCCGGGTATCGCTATGCCCATTGGAGATCGCCTTGACCAAGCGACACCAGATCATCGCCTGGCAGAGCGCCTGCCAGCAGCTCATCAATTCCCAGGTGCGGCTGGGCATGCGGCTGCCCGCGTGGCGGCACCGCTGCTGGACCTGCATGCAGGTCCTCGCTGATTGCTGGCACCACCCCAATTACCGCCAGCCCGAGATGGTGGTGGCCCTATGCTGGACGTGCCACCACGCCGCGCACCGCGCGACAACCTTCGAGTGGGAGTGGCTCGAACCCCGCCTGCGCGAAATTGCCGATGGCCAGCTCATCTCAGACCTGCCCGAAAGGATGCCGATGCCATGACCATGGAGCAGCACGCCTTCATCGCCAAGCGCACGTCGCCGGTCGTTGACCGGCCGATTGCGGGGACCCGCGACATGGCCCACTTGTGGGCCTACATCGACTGGCTGGAGCGGTGCGCGTGGAGCGCGTACACCCAACTCGACGAGGAGCGCAAGGAGAACGGCAAGGATCGTCGGTCGCGCGACCTGAGCTACAAGCGGTGGATCGTGGCCTACACGCGGCACAAGGCCATGCGTGCCACCCTGACCGAGCTGCTCGCGGCCGACGACGCGGCCTGGAAGGAAGGGATGACCGATGCCACGGAAGCGTAAGCTGCACCAGCCCGCCGGCCCGCAGATCGAGGAGCCGATCTCCAGCAGGAGCGGCAATTACGGGTTCGCCAAGCTCAACCTGGGGGCCAAGAGCGACGCCCTGCCGCCGGCGGACACCACCTGGACGGTGACGCTCACCGTGCCCGAGGGGGCGATGATCCAGTACGCCCTGTTCATGGTGATCCACGCCATGGAGGGCCACATCCCCATGGAGCACGTCGAGGACGTGGGCGGGGGCGTCAAGCGCCTGAACATGGACGCCGTGACCGACCCCCAGACCCGCATGGCGGCGGCGATGCTGACCCTCTCCAACGACACGCTGAACACCGTCCTCGACCGGGTGCTGCCCATGATGATCCGGTCCTCGCCCGAGGGCCAGATGATCATCTCGGCCGTGGACCTGAGCAGCGGCGAGAAGCCGTCCTAGCTCCGCACAGCCCGACGCGCACGTCCTGGTGGACCGGGCGGGGTTCGATCCCCCGCCGTGCGCCCGGCCCAGCCTGGGCCTGGATTGGAGGTGGTGCCTATGGGTGCGTGGTGGTGCCCCGCCTGCGGAACCGTCCTGCATTGGGACCGCCCGCCGACCGTCTGCCCGAGATGCAGGCGGGGCACGCGCTTTTTGTCGTTGGGCAGACGCCGCTTGAGAAAGGAAGACCATGCCAAGCCGACACATGCAGAACCCGGGGCTGCTGCTCAAGGCCCGCAGCGTCCTGCTCGCCGCCCACGACCTGCTCCGTGACCCCTCGCGGTGGACGCAGGGCACGGTGGCCAGGGACCAGACGGGGGAGACGGTGGACGTGACCGACCCCCGCGCCCAGAAGTGGTGCGCCGTGGGCGCCATCACGCGGGCCGCCCACGACATGAGCCTGCCCGAGTACGAGCAGCACACGGTGCAGACCCTGGCCCAAGAGCTGATGATGCTCGACCTCAAGGCGTGGGAGGGCACCAACAGCATCCCCAACGCCAACGACAAGATCGGGGGCTACGCCACCATCATGGCCGCCTTCCGTCGGCTCCTCGATCACCGCCGGTTCCAGACCCTCTCCCGCCGCAGCGAGGCGGCGATGAAGGGGTGGGAGACCCGCCGGCGCATCCGGGCCGAGCACAACGCGCGGGTCGCCGCCGAGGTCGCCGCCCGGCGGGCCGCGTGGGAAGCCCGGCGGGCGGCCTCGCAGCCCATGACCTTCGGGGGCACGCTGCCCGTGTCCTCGATCAACGCCGATGCCAAGAAGGAGATCACCGTCTGATGTGCCACGTTTCTCGCCTGACCATTGATCAGCAGGTCGCGTATCAGCAGTGGGGGCGCCGCTGGCAGCACGAGTTCGAGCGCCGCACGGACGCGCTGACCTACCCCGGCATGACCGCCAAGACGCAGGCCGTGTTCGCCCAGCTCGAGGACGAGATGGGCAAGAGCGGCGAGCGCATCGCGGAGCGCGTCTCCGCCTGACCACCGGCCGGGGGCGGTACGCCGCCCCCGGCACCTTCGCTCAGCCGATGCCAGCAACGAGGACAACGAATGGCCGACGAGTACCTGGAGAGCGCCCCGTTCCTCACCCGGGGCATGACCGCGGCGCTGCACCACCTGATCACCAGCTACCTGTTCACCGAGGCGGCCAGCCTGCTCGGGCAGGACACCGTGAACGCCATCGGGGACATGGTGGTGGCGAAGGAGCCGCTCGACCAGGAGCGGGCGGGCCTCTTGAGCGAGAGCGACCTGTTCACCGCGCGGCTCGTGTACTGGGCGATGCAGGCCCGGCTGGTGCTGCCCGAGGCGGGCATCCCCAAGCCGGTGCCCACCGAGTTCAAGGCCAAGCGGGGCCGGCGCACCATCGAGGGGCTGCGCTGGATCGACACCGACGGTGCGCCGGTGGACACCCTCGAGAGAAAGGACGACTAGCCGTGCGGATCGACGAGGGCGCGCTCCGCGGCGCCCTGCGCGCCATCACGCCGATGTTCGACCACCAGAACCTGCCGCGCTTCCGCGGCCCGCTCCCTCCGGGGGTGGGCCGTCTCGCGGTGCCGGACCCGGACTGCTGCGCCGACCCCGGGTGCGTGCAGCGCCAGCACAGCCAGGCCGTGCTGCTCACCCTGGAGCGGCTGGCCCAAGCCTACGCCGGGCTGCACCTGCTGTCCTGGACGACGGCGGGGATGTGGAAGTGCCAGCACCCCGGGACGCCCGAGGACTGCCCCGACCCGGGCTGCACGTTCGGGCGGGAGCAGATGGACCGCCTGCGGGGCGTCGAGGCGGCCCTGGAGCTGACCGTCACCGAGACCTTCGAGGCGCTGTCCCACGTCCCCCTCGATCTGGAGGCGCAGTGGCAGGCCTTCTTCGAGATCGAGCAGGCGACTGATGGCCTGCGCGACGTAGGCCGCCGATCAGAGGCGCGGAGCATCTCGTTCCGCGAGGCGGCCGAGCTGATCCGCGCCCACCTCCAGGTGTGGCGCAGCGAGGCCACCGCCGACGTGTACGCCTACGAGGGCTGGCTCGACCCGGAGGGCCTGGTCGATGACCGAGAGCCAGAATGACGCGCCCTACCCGGGGCGGAGCGAGCCGCGCTCCGTCCACAAGCACAACTCGAAGGGCCGGTACCAGGCCCGGATGCGCTACGCGGAGCTTGGGACCTGCGAGGTCTGCGGGCTGGTGCCGGCCGTCGAACGCCACCACAAGGACGGCGACCCGCACAACAACGAGCGGGGCAACGTGGTATTACTGTGCCGCAGGTGCCACAGAACGTTAGACGGGCGCAATGCTGCGCTCGCCGCTCGCGCACCGATCCTGGCCGCGGCGAAGCGCACCGATCCACAGCCGTGCGCGGAGTGCGGGCGCCTGGCCAAACCGACCCGGCGAGGTCTGTGCCACGCCTGCTACGAACGGAGGCGCCGCCGTGGCGCTTGAGAAGAAGCTCTGGGTGGGAAAGGAACCAGAGCTGTATCCGGAACTCCTCGCGGCGTGCAAGGGCCAGCACGGGCGGCTCTTGAGAGGGTTGTGGCACGCTCGGCAGATCGCGGCCTGGCACCGGGCCTGGGAGCACAAGCTGATCGACCAGGTGCAGCACCACGGCGGGGGCCTGTACACGGTACCGTCCAAGACCAAGGACGAGGCGTGGTACACGGTGCAGCGGTACGCGCTGGCCCCCGACGGCTACCTGTACGTCTGCTCGTGCCCTGCGTCCGAGAACGGAGGCGTCGTCTGCGCCCACGCCTTCGCCGCGTACCTCTACCGCTTGCGGGAGGTGTTCGGGTGGCACCTGCGCGATCCCCTGACCAAGGAGGTGAGCCGGTGAACGAGCCGAGTGACCCAACCGAGCCGCCCCCGCGCCGGCGCCGGCGCGGGGGGCGCAAGCCGGGGCCGCGGCCGGGGCAGAAGCCCTTCAACCCCCTGGCCCGCACCTGGGTCGAGCAGGGCAAGTCGTGGCTGGCGCGCAAGGCCAAGACCGACCGGGAGCGCCGGATCGCGGAGGCGGCGTTCCTGGCCAACCACCTGAAGCTGGACGAGCGGGGCCGGCTTCCGGAGAACGAGCGGTCGGGCGACAAGAGCCTCCAGGCGCGCCAGGAGCGGTACGCCAAGCTCCTGAACTACCCGCCCATCCCCGAGGGCGAGCGGCAGCGCCTGGAGGGCCTCATCGCCCGCTACGGCTTGCCGCTGACCGCGCTCTCCAGCGAGACGGCCGCCTTCATCGTGCGCCGGGTGATGATGGACTTCCACAAGCTGTCCTCGCTCCGGCGGGCGAACAGCGAGCCGATGTTCACCCCCGAGGAGCTGATCGAGCTGATGCGGGTCCTCAAGGTCACGCCGACCCAGTTGGCGGACATGCTGGTGGGCAACCAGGGGCCGCAGGCTACCAACAACTTCCGGGGGAGCATCTTCCGCTGGATGCACGGCGCCTCCAAGCCCACCAGCACCCTGGCGTTGAAGGTCAACGCCTTGATCGAGCGGTACGTGCGCCGGCCGCAGCGGAGCGGGGGCTACCCCGCCCCCAGAAAGGAGGACCAGCTCAGCACCGAGAAGGACACGGTGCGCCGCCGCAACAGCCGGTGGGCGCAGGAGGAGAAGCGGGCCATCCCCATCCCCCTGGCGCCTTCCGCACGAAAGGACCGAGCCGATGCCACCGAGACGAATCAGTAGCCTCACCGAGACGCGCAACGGGGCCGAGGACCGCTACGCCCGCTACTCGCGGGAGACGCGCTCGCTGCTCCAGGACGCCGACCACGAGGCCCACAACGGCAACTGGCGGGAGGCGGCGGTCAAGCTGCACGCCGCCCTCCAGTCCATCGCCGCCGCCGCGGGGACCTGCAACGAGCTGTCCCTGCTGTACCTGCTGACCGAGGAATAGGAGCACGCCGATGCCGAACACCCGAAACGCCGCGCCCGCCCCCGAGCCGGAGGAGCACCCGGAGGAGCCGACCGACGCCGAGCGCCGGCGCATCCAGGAGGAGATTCGCCAGGGCGGGACGACCGGCCACAACCGCTGGCAGCGGGCCACCGTGGGGAGCATCTCCTACGTCCCGCCCGAGCAGATCAGGACCAAAACCGAGACGTTCCGCGCCGGGCAGTTGATGATCGACGACCGCTACAACCGCGAGATCAAGTTCTCCTGGGTGGACGAGATCGCGTCCACCTTCAACCCCGACCAGTTGCAGGTCCTGAACGTCTCCCGCCGGCTGTACCGCTTCGTGCAGCGCCCCTCCGGCCCGCCCGTCGAGGAGCAGGTCTTCGACGGCAACCTGGCGGCCGCCAACCGGGTCGAGGTCGTGGTGATCAGCGGCCAGCACCGCCTGCTGGCCACGCTCAAGGCCAAGGGGGAGCTATTCGAGTTGGTGTGCAACGTGTACGACGGCCTGACCTTCCAGCAGGAGAGCGAGCTGTTCGCCCTGTTCGACGAGAAGGTGCGCCCGCACCAGGCGTACCAGCGCCACCGCGCCCACCTGGCCGGGGGCAACCCCGAGGCGGTGGCCATCGAGCGGATCGCCAACGAGATCGGCATGCAGGTCCACAAGGGCAAGACGACCAACAGCGACGGCATCATCTACGCCGTCTCGACCCTCTACAGCATCGCCCGCAACAACGGGCACGACTTCCTGCGCCGGGTGCTCAGCGTCCACTACGGGGCGTGGCAGGAGCAGAAGGAGGGCTACACCGCCCCGCTGCTCCAGGGCACGGCGGCGCTGATGCGGAAGTTCGGCCTCTACGCGCTGTGGCGGGACGAGTGGCTGATGCTGGCCCTGAAGGACCCGGCGCACAACGCGCTCTCGCTGCGCCACCGGGCGCAGGGCGCCGCCACCGGCATCTCGGCCACCAGCATCGCCCAGGAGGTCGCCCGCATCGAGCACATCTGGTACCAGATGGGCAAGAAGGGCTACAACCGCCTGCCCCCGTGGAACAGCACCCGGGTCGAGATCGAGCAGGCCTCGCAGGTCGCTATGGAGAGCCGGGGCAAGACCGGCGGATCGGGCGGCGCCCGCCGCTCGGAGGAGGAGAGCGCGTGACCGACGACGCGGGGAAAGACCTGAACCACATCACCTTCCGCCCCGGGGAGGAGCTGCGCGCCCGCCTGACCAGCGGGCTGCTCTCCACCGGAGCCAAGGCCAAGCGCGACCTGCTGCGCTACTACGAGCTGCTGGACGCCGAGTTCGCCCGCTGGTGGGAGCGCCGGCGGGTGGACGAGGACCAGTGGTTCTTCATCGCCACCTTCGTCCAGACGCGGGC
>Ga0070673_100001539_pt1 | contig 13573 bp, 10 predicted proteins | sample KBSM23metaG_FD_65342 | JGI IMG/M metagenome (GOLD analysis project Ga0070673, IMG submission 65342) | Miscanthus rhizosphere microbial communities from Kellogg Biological Station, Michigan, USA - KBS M2-3 metaG | ecosystem: Host-associated > Plants > Roots > Rhizosphere > Soil ... | reverse complement strand
CTCCGAGACCGAGAAGGCGGGTCGAGTGACCACACCTGAGTGCCTACACCTACGCACCTAGACTTGGACCTAGGTCCTCGCTTTTGACCTTTGCCTTTTGCCCTTTGCCCTTCGTAGGTTCTGCCCGAGTTATCATCGGAGATCATGCCTACGTTGAATAGCTTCGGTACCCGTACCGAGATCCGCGTCCTCGACAAACCCGTACAGATTTACAGCCTGCCGGCGCTCGAACAAGCCGGATTCCCTGGTGTCTCGCGGCTGCCGTACTCGATGAAGATCCTGCTCGAGAACCTGCTGCGCCGCGAGGATGACGCGTTCGTGAAGGCCGACGACGTTCGCGCCGTGGCCCGGTGGGACGCAACGGCGGGCGTGCAGAAAGAGATTTCATTCATGCCGGCGCGCGTGCTGCTGCAGGACTTCACCGGCGTGCCGTGCGTCGTCGACCTGGCGGCGATGCGCGATGCCGTGATCGCGCTCGGCGGAAATCCGGTTCGTGTGAATCCCTTGCAGCCGGTCGAGCTCGTGATTGACCACTCGGTGCAGGTGGATTACTTCGCACGTCCCGACGCGTTCACGCTCAACGCGGAGCTGGAGTTCTCGCGCAACCGTGAGCGCTACGCGTTCCTGCGCTGGGGGCAGCGTGCGTTCAATAACTTCAAGGTCGTGCCGCCTGACACTGGCATCGTCCATCAGGTCAACATCGAATACCTCGCGCGCGTCGTCGTCGCGCAGGATGTGGATGGCGTCACGCTGGCGTATCCCGACACGCTGGTCGGCACCGACTCGCACACGACGATGGTCAACGGGCTCGGCGTGGTGGGGTGGGGCGTCGGCGGCATCGAAGCTGAGGCGGCGATGCTCGGTCAGCCGAGCTCGATGTTGATTCCACAGGTGCTCGGGTTCCGCCTGACCGGCTCGATGCCGAAGGGGACGACGGCGACCGACCTCGTCCTCACGGTCACTGAAGTGCTCCGCAAGCATGGCGTCGTCGGCAAGTTCGTCGAGTTCTACGGCGAGGGGCTCAGCGCCCTGACGATCGCCGACCGGGCAACGCTCGGCAACATGTGCCCGGAGTACGGTGCGACCGTGGCGATTTTTCCGATCGATCACATGACGCTCGATTACCTGCGCCTCACCGGACGCGACGCGTCGCAGGTGGCGCTGGTCGAGCAGTACGCGATGGCGCAGGGACTCTTCCGCACGTCGGGCAGTGCCGACGCGATCTATTCGGAAACGATCGACCTCGATCTGTCGTCGATCGAGCCGAGTCTGGCCGGACCGAAGCGTCCGCAGGATCGCGTGTCGCTCTCCAATGCCAAGACGGCGTTCCAGGCGGCGCTGCCGTCGATGCAGATGCCGGCCAAAGGATCCGGTGGCACGTCGCCCGCGGCGCGATCGGCCGTCGCTGTCGCCGAGCCGGCAGTCGAGACGTTGGATCACGGCGCGGTCGTGATTGCCGCCATCACCAGCTGCACGAATACCTCGAACCCCAGCGTGATGATTGGCGCGGGGCTCGTGGCGAAAAAGGCGGTGGAACGTGGTCTGAAGCGACAGCCGTGGGTGAAGAGCAGTCTCGCCCCAGGCTCGAAGGTGGTCACCGAGTACCTCGATGCCGCCGGTCTGACGCCGTATCTCGATCAACTCGGATTCAATCTCGTTGGTTACGGTTGCACGACCTGCATCGGGAACAGCGGACCGCTGCCCGACGAGATCGCGGCGACGGTTCGTGAGAAACACCTCGTTGTGTGTTCGGTGCTGAGTGGCAATCGCAACTTCGAGGGGCGCATTCAGCAGGACGTGCGCGCCAACTACCTCGCGTCGCCGCCTCTTGTGGTCGCCTACGCGCTGGCCGGGTGGATCACCACCGACATCACCACTGAGCCGCTCGGACACGATCCGTCAGGCCGTCCCGTGTATCTGAAAGATATCTGGCCGACCGAACACGAGTTGCAGGAGACGATGCTCAAGGCGGTCACCGCCGACATGTTCCGCCGCAGCTACAACGACGTGTTCCGCGGCGATACGCGTTGGCAGAGTCTGCAGGTACCCGAGGGCAGTGTGTTCGCCTGGGACGGTGAGTCCACCTACGTGCGCAAGCCGACCTTCCTGGAAGGCATGACGATGGCCCCGGCGCCGCTGACCGACATTGCTGGTGCGCGCGTGCTCGCGGTGCTCGGCGACAGTGTGACGACCGATCACATCTCACCGGCCGGCTCGATCAAGGTTGACAGCCCGGCGGGGAAGTATCTGATCGAGAAGGGCGTGAAGCCGGCGGACTTCAACTCGTACGGCGCGCGCCGCGGGAATCACGAAGTGATGATGCGTGGCACGTTCGCCAACGTCCGCCTGCGCAACCTGATGGCGCCCGGCACTGAAGGCGGGTGGACCCGGTATCAACCAAGCGGCTTGCAGATGACCATCTATGACGCGTCAGTAGCGTATCAGAACGCCGGCGTGCCGCTGATGATCTTCGCGGGCAAGGAATATGGTTCCGGCTCGTCGCGCGACTGGGCGGCCAAGGGCACGTTCCTGCTCGGCGTGAAGGCGGTCATCGCCGAATCGTTTGAGCGGATCCACCGCAGCAACCTGGTCAACATGGGCGTGTTGCCGCTGCAGTTCAAGCTGGGCGACGACGCCGCCTCGCTGAAGATCAACGGCACCGAGTCGTTCCGGATCAAGGGCGTGGCCGCTGGCCTGAAGCCGCGCGGCGATGTCCTGGTCATCGCCACTGAGACCGATGGTTCGACGCGCGAGTTCACGGCCACGGTTCGCATCGACACACCGGAGGAGCTCATCGCCTTCAAGCACGGAGGCATACTCCCGTACGTTGTGAGACAGCTGGTCGGCAAATCGTAGGTCAAAGGGCAAACGTCAAAGGCCAAAGGTCAGGTTGAAGGAGTAGGTCAAAGGTGTAAGACCTCGCCTTTGACCTTTGACCTTTGCCCTTTGACCTTCGTTCGGAGTCACATTTCCTCTCTCGCAGTGTCTTCTCTACAGAGCAGCATTGATGAACGCTCTGGCTGATCTGGTCATTGCCGCCCAAAAGGGGAACGTCGAGGCGTACGGCCGGCTGGTCCACGCCACGCAGACGATGGCGTACGCCGTCGCGCTCAGCGTGCTGAAGGATTCGACGGCAGCGCAGGATGCGGTTCAACACGCCTACCTGCGCGCGTTCCGGAGTCTTGGCGACCTGCAGGATGCAGCCACGTTCGCCGGTTGGCTCCGTCGCATCGTCATCACAACGGCGCTCAACATGCGGCGGTCGCGCCGATGGACGTTTCTGTCTTTGGACGAGGTCCCGGATGTTCCAGTCCTGGACGAGGCAGAGACGCGGTGGTCCGAGGCGCAGCGGGTTCGGTTGGCGCACGCGCTGCTCGCGCTGACGCCGGAAGAACGGCAGCTCTGCGATCGGCGATACCACGGCGGCTGGAGTACCGCGCGACTCGCGGCGAACGCCGGAGTGGATGACGGAGCGATGCGCAAACGTCTGCAGCGCATTCGCGACAAGCTGCGTAAGGAGATGGAAGTGGCTGAACAACGCGCAATCCGGCCCGACGAGATCCGGGCCGATCTGCCCGCCAAGGTGGTCGAACTGCTGGCCCGGCCCAGGCTCACCGACCTGCCCGAGAACCCGGTCGGCAAGATGCTCGATCTTCTACGCTCGGCGTATCCCGAGTTCGTGGAGCAAAGCATCCCCGAGTTGGTCGATCTGGCCGAGGCGAGGAAGACGATCGCCAACGAGGCGATGTACATCGATCCGGTGGAGCTCCATCGCGTGGACGATCACCGCATCCTGCGCTACGACCTGACGCTGCCGCTGCTGCTGACCGTACGTTACGACGGGCAGCCGCAGCGGATCTGGACCGCCGGCAAGTGCTACCGGCTCTGTCAGCAGGACGCGATGCACCTCGAGGCCTTTCACCAGGCGGAAGTGCTGTGGATGGACGAGCGCGCGCGTCTCGATCCCTGGCAGATGACCGGACGCGTGCTGCGCTCCGTCGATCAGGCGCTGCCCGGCCGCACGGTGAAGATTGTGCCCACCGAGTACGCGATGTGCAGCCAGGCCTGGGAACTCGAGGTGGACGAGGACGGCCGATGGAATGAAGTCCTCGCCTGGGGCGTCTACAGCGACCGCATCGTCAGGCATCTGGGCGGAGATCCCCAACGCCATATCGCCGTCGGCGTCGGCTACGGACTCGAACGGATCGCGATGCTTCGGTATGGCATCGACGACGCTCGAAAGATCGACGTCGCGAGCGTCGCGTAACCTTCGTACTTCGCGCGGGCGAGAGTCGGCACAATCCGAAAGCCGTCGCGTCGTCACCAGTGAAAGACGGCGCGAATCTTCCTCGAGCGGCCGTGGCATCTCGCCTGCACTGGGCCGCTCGATGAAACGAAACGATCCAGAGGGCATCGACGAGCGTGCTTATCGCTTCTACTGCGATGTGGTGGCGTTTGTCGAGACGGTTCCCATCGGACCAACGACAAGCCGGATCATCGGGCAACTGCTGGACGCCGCGGGCTCGATCGGCAGCAATCGCGAAGAGGCGCTGAGCCGCTCCTCGACTCGCGAGATGTCTCATTTCAACGAGATCTCGTTGCGCGGCGCGAGCGACTCGGTCCGTTGGCTGCGCGCGTGCGCGGCGCGGCGGCTCGGATCGCAGGAGAAGTGCGTGCCTCTGGTCGACGAAGGCCAGCAGTTGGCGCGGCTGCTGACGAGAGTCCTCATCCGCGCGAAGCGGGACGACGAGTCAGGAGGACGCAAGACCGGAACACACTAAAATCGGTTCGATGGTGGACGCCGCGAGCATCAAGCAGAAAGCCGCCTCGCTCGGCTTCGATCTCTGCGGGATTGCTCCTGTTGACGACTTTCCCGAGCTCCCCTTCCTGCAGGAGTGGCTGGCGAAGGGCTACGCCGGTGAGATGGCCTGGATGGCCCGCACCGCCGAGCGGCGCGCCGACGTTCGACAAGTCGTGCCTGGCGCGCGCAGCGTCATCGTTACCGCCACGCTGTACAACACCGACAGGCCGTACTCGGACGAACTGTTGCCCGATGTCGCACGCATCTCACGCTATGCGTGGGGCGACGACTACCACGACGTACTGAAAGCGCGTCTGAACGAACTGCTCGAGTGGATGCGCCACAACTCGGAGGAGCCGTTCGAGGCGCGCGCCTATGTCGATACCGGTCCGGTTCAGGAGCGCGTCTATGCGCAGTACGCCGGGTTGGGCTGGATCGGCAAGAACACCTGTCTCATCAATCCTGAGCTCGGGTCCTGGCTGTTCCTCAGCGAGATCATCTGCACGCTGCCGCTCGAGCCGGATACGCAGGGCCTCGAGCAGTGCGGAAGCTGCACGCGTTGCCTCGACGCGTGTCCGACGAACGCGCTCGTCGATCCTGGTGTCCTCGACTCGAATCGCTGCTTGTCGTACCTGACGATCGAGCTGCGATCGGAAATCCCTGACGAACATCGCCGCGCGCTCGGCAGCCACATCTACGGCTGCGACATCTGTCAGGAAGTCTGTCCCTACAATCGTCCCGCACCGCGTTCCGATGCCGGCGAGTGGCAGCCGCGTGCTGGACTGGATCTCCCTCGCCTGGTCGAACTCTGGCGGCGGCCTGATGCCGAGCTTCGCCGGCTCACCAAAGGTGGACCGATGACGCGCGCCAAGCTCGCCGGACTGCGTCGTAACATCGCCGTCGCGATCGGCAATAGCGGTGACGCCCAGTCAATTGACGCCCTCGACACTGATGGCGCGGACCGACCGTCACTGGCCGAGGCACTCGTGCGCGAGCACGTCGACTGGGCGCGATCGCAGAACCCAAAGCCAAAAGCCTAAAGCCCAAAGCCTAAAGCCCAAAGCCAAAGCCGTCGGTTATGATCGTCGCGACGGAGGTGACCATGACGTCACGACGACCCGCCTGGGTAGGAGGGGTTTTGTCACTGGTGATGCTGATGGCTGCAAACGCGGCTGCGCATCACTCTTTTGCGGTATTCGATCACACGCGGACCCTGACGATCCGCGGAACGGTGACGAGGTTTCAGTGGACCAACCCGCACGGGTTCCTCGAGATGGACGTTCCACAGCCCGACGGGAGCACGAAGCACTACAGCGTCGAGTTGACCAGTATCAACATGATGCAGCGCGTCGGCTGGCGATCGAACATGATCAAAGCCGGCGACAAGGTCTCGGCCGTCGTCGCTCCGCTGCTGAGCGGCGAGCCGGTGGGTCTCGGGCTCGAGGTGACGATGGCGGACGGTACGACGAAGGCGCTGCCAGTTCCGAACGTCGGCAGCTTCAAGCGGGCGACAGAGACGCAGTGAGGCGACGATGAAGACACGCCAACTGGTCTGGTCGTTGCCGCTCGTTGCTCTCGCCGCTGTTGTCGTGATGCAGTCGGGCGCGCGCGCGCAAAGCAAGCCGGTGTCGGTCCCTGATATCACCGGATCCTGGGAGCGGCATGGCGCCGGTCCTGGCGCACGTGCGGGCGGACCGCGCGATGCCACGATTCCGCCGCCGGCGCCGCAGCCGCAGCTCAAGCCGCAGTACGCCAAGGAGTGGCAGGACCGCATCATGGCGGGACGAGCGGCTGACGCGAAGGGTGAGCCGCTCGCCACGAACTACACCGATTGCCTGCCCGACGGGATGCCGACCATGATGGGCGCGATGTTCCCGATGGAGATCCTGCAGAGCCGCGGGCAGGTCACGATCATCGAGGAGGCGTTCACGCAGGTGCGCCGCATCCTGATGGACAAGCCGCAGAAATCGTTCGAGGACGTCGAGCCCGGGTTCTATGGGCACTCGGTTGGCCGGTGGGACGGCGACACGCTCGTTGTTGATACCATCGGGATCAAGGAGACCGTGCGCTTCCAGAACATGCCGCATTCGCCCCAGATGCGGATCAAGGAGCGTATGAAGCTGGTGTCGCCCAACGTCCTCTGGAACGAGATCACGATCGAAGACCCAGTGGTGTTCGAGAAGCCGCACACCTACACCGTGGCGTATCGTCGCATGCCGGACTACACGCTCCTCGAGTACATCTGCGAGGACAATCGCGAGTACGCCGACGACAAGGGCCGGCAGAAAATCCGTATCAATTGACGATGCCAGGACCGGCGCCTCTTCTCCTGCTCTCCATGCCGCAGATGGCGGATCCCAACTTCGCGCGAAGTGTGGTCCTGCTGTGCGACTACACCGAGCGCGGTGCGTTCGGATTGATCGTCAACCGGCAGATGGACGAGTTCGCACACGCCGTCGTAAAAACAGATCCCAAAGTGAAAGTGGATCCGGATTTGCGGCTCTTCGTCGGCGGCCCCGTCGATGCACACAGCACGTGGATCGTGATGGCCGAAGCCCAGGGCCCGGATGACGAGCAGCGCGAGGTGTGCCCGGGTGTGCTCCTGTCCGTTTCACGCCGGTTGACACTCGATCTGCTGCAATCGCCGCCCTCGAATCGCGCCCGCGTCGTCGTCGGCTGCGCGGTGTGGGGGCCCGGACAGCTCGATGCCGAGATCGCCGAGTCGTCGTGGCTGACGATTGACGTGGATCCAGCGCTGATCTTCGGCGTCCCGCCAGACCAGATGTGGGAGGCGGCGATTCGACGTCTCGGTACCGATCCCGCGAAGCTGCAAGTCAGTTCCGGAGTCCATTGAGACGCATGAGACATCTCACCCTGCTTCTTTCAAGCCTCGCGCTGGTAACCGCATGCAGCCGCGAGGCCACTCAACCAGCCGTGCCAACCCAGACCACCACCGCTCCAGTCGCCGATTCTGAGACCAAGAAGCTCGAGACGATGGCCGCGCGATTCGCGCCCGTCGATCTCACCGCCGACATATCGAAGCTGTCGGACAACGAGCGGCAGGCGCTCGCCAAGATGGTCGAGGCCGCGAAGGTCTTCGATGCGTTGTTCCTGCGTCAGGTCTGGGACGGCAACGAGACGTTGCTGCTCGACCTGGTGCGCGATGGCTCGCCGCTCGGACGCGCGCGCCTGCACTACTTCGTGATCAACAAGGGCCCGTGGTCGCGGCTCGATCACAACGAGGCGTTCATTGCCGGCGTGCCGCCGAAGCCCGCGCAGGCGAACTTCTATCCGGCCGGTGCCACCAAAGACGAGGTCGAAGCCTGGTTGAAGAGCCTCTCGCCGGCCGAGCGGGCGCGCGCCACAGGATTCTTCACGACGATTCGCCGCGGCCCGGACGGCAAGTTCATCGCGGTGCCGTACTCGCTCGAATATCAAGGCGAGATCGCGCGCGTCAGCGGGCTGCTGCGCGAAGCCGCCGCGCTCACGACGCAGCCGACGCTCAAGAGCTATCTCGAGAAGCGCGCAGCGGCGCTGCTGAGCAACGACTACTACGACAGCGACATCGCCTGGATGGGTCTCGATGCCAGCATCGAGCCGACGATCGGTCCGTACGAGAGCTACGAAGACGAGTGGTTCAACTACAAGGCCGCGTTCGAGGCCTTCATCACGCTTCGTGATGACGCTGAATCGCAGAAGCTGGCGCGGTTCGGGTCCGAGCTGCAGGAGATCGAGAACAACCTGCCGATCGATCCGAAATACCGCAACCCCAAGCTCGGTGCGCTGGCGCCCATCCGCGTCGTCAACACGGTGTTCTCGTCCGGCGACGGCAATCGCGGCGTGCAGACCGCGGCCTACAACCTGCCGAACGACGAGCGCGTGATCACCGAAAAGGGCTCGAAGCGGGTGATGTTGAAGAACAACCAGGAGGCGAAGTTCAAGACCGTGCTACAGCCGATCAGCATGGTGGCCCTCGCTCCTGACGATCGGAAGCACGTCTCCTTCGACGCCTTCTTCACCCACATCCTGATGCACGAGCTGATGCACGGTCTCGGCCCACACAACATCACGGTGGGTGGCCGGGCCACGAACGTGCGGCAGGAGTTCAAGGACATCTACAGCACGATCGAGGAGGCCAAGGCCGACATCTCAGGTCTGTTCGCGCTGCAGTTCCTCGTCGATCGCGAGAAGCTCGACAAAACCTTCAACGACACGATGTACACCACGTATCTCGCGTCGATGTTCCGCTCGATCCGCTTCGGCATCACCGAGGCGCACGGCCGCGGCGTGGCGATTCAGCTGAATTACTTCCTGGACAACGGCGGCGTCACCGTCGCGCAGGACGGCACGTTCGCCGTCAACATGGAGCGCATCCGGAAGAACGTCGTCGATCTGACTCGCGACATCATGACGATGCAGGCGACTGGCGATGTGCAGGCGGGGAAGCAGATGCTCGACAAGCTGGGCGTCGTCCGACCGCAGGTGCAGACCGTCCTCGACAGGCTGAAGGACGTTCCGGTGGACATCGAGCCGCGTTTTGTCACGGCTGATCAACTTCTGCGACCGTAGACCGACGACCGTAGACGGCAGACTCCGCATATAATCCGGCCACATTTCAGCGTAGAGCCCGTTCTTTCGGACGGGCCAGGAGGCTTCCTGTGCGAAAAGGCCGGACACTTCTCCTGCTGGCTGTCTTCACGACAGCCGGACTTCTTGTCGCGCGCGAGCTGGCCGGCCAGAGCCGGCACACCGTGCAGGCGCCGTACTTCGAAGTCGATCCCTATTGGCCCAAACCGCTGCCGAACCATTGGGTGCTCGGCTCGTCGATCGGCGTGTCGGTGGACGAGCGCGACCACGTGTGGATGATCCATCGCGGCTCGGCGACGCTGGCCGACAAGGAGAAGGCGCTCGAGACGAAGTTGGGTGACGAGTGTTGCGGCGCGGCGCCGCCGGTGCTCGAGTTCGATCCCAATGGCACGCTGGTCGGACAGTGGGGCGGTCCCGGCGCCGGGTACGAGTGGCCGACGTCGAATCACGGCATCACCATCGATCACAAGGGCAACGTGTGGATCGGCGGCAACGGGCCGGGCGATTCGCAGGTGCTCAAGTTCAGTCGAACTGGCAAGTTCCTCCTGCAGGTGGGCAAGGCCAACGCCCGTCTGGGTGCGCTGAAGGATGGCAAGCCGACCTATGCCGGCGGCAGCAATGACCCGATCTCGTTCGGCCGCGTGGCGAAAATCTTCGTCGATCCGTCCGCGAACGAGGCGTATCTCGCCGACGGTTATTTGAACAAGCGAGTGGCCATCATCGACGCCGATTCCGGGAAGCTCAAACGCTATTGGGGCGCCTACGGCAACAAGCCGGATGACACCGACCTGGGTCCGTACAAGCCCGATGCCGCGCCCGTGAAGCAATTCCGCTCGCCGGTCCACTGCGCCGATCTGTCGAACGACGGCCTGGTCTACGTGTGCGATCGTCCCAACAACCGCATACAGGTGTTCAAGAAGGACGGCACGTTCGTCAAGGAGGCGTTCTTTGCCAAGAACAGCCTCGGCGACGGTTCCGTGTTCGACCTCGCGTTCTCGAAGGATCCGGCGCAGACGTATCTGTACATGGCCGACGGCAACAACATGAAGATCCGCATCCTGCGCCGCGATACGCTCGAAGAGCTCACCAGCTTCGGCGACGGTGGACGGCAGCCGGGGCAGTTCTACGCCGTGCACAGCATCGCCGTGGACTCGAAGGGGAACCTCTACACCACGGAAACCTACGAAGGAAAGCGTCTGCAGAAGTTTGTCTACAAAGGGCTCCGCGCCGTGACGCGTAAGGAGCAGGGAACCGTATGGCCTCGATGAAGAAGTGTCTACTCGTAGTCGCGATCGTGTGGCTTGCGGCCGGTCCACAGGACCGGCCCTACGCGCAGGGTGATAGCAGCGGCGAGTGGCGCAGCTATGGCGCCGATCTGGCGAGCACGCGCTACAAGCCGTTCGACCAGATCAACAAGGACAACTTCAACAACCTCGAGGTTGCGTGGCGGTTCAAGACCGACAATCTGGGACCGCGCCCGGAGTTCAACTTTCAGTCAACACCGCTCATGGTCGGCGGGTGGATCTACACGACCGCCGGCACGCGACGCGCGGTCGTCGCGCTCGACGCCGCCACCGGTGAGATGAAGTGGATGCACAGCGAGGACGAGGGCAAGCGTGGCGAAGAAGCGCCACGTCAGCTCTCCGGACGCGGCCTCGCCTACTGGTCCGACGGACGTTCGGCGCGAATCATCTACGTGACGCCTGGCTATCGCATGAAGGCGCTCGACGCGAAGACGGGCGCACCCATCACGTCCTTCGGCAAGAACGGCGTCGTCGATCTGAAGCTCGACGACGACCAGACGATGGACCTGATCACCGGTGACATCGGACTGCACGCGGCACCCGTGATCGCGAAGGACGTCATCATCGTCGGCGCGGCGCACACCGAGGGCAGCCGGCCCGAGAGCCGCCGCAACGAAAAAGGCTACGTGCGCGCCTTCGACGTCCGCACGGGCAAACGGCTCTGGATCTTCCACACGATCCCCGAGCCCGGCGAGTTCGGCAGCGATACGTGGGAACAGGATTCCGAGTCCTACACCGGCAACGCCGGCGTGTGGGCGCAGATCAGCGTGGACGAAGAGCTCGGCACGGTCTTCCTGCCCGTCGAGATGCCGACCGGCGACTACTACGGCGGTCATCGTCCAGGCGCCGGACTCTTCGGCGAGAGTCTCGTCGCTGTCGATCTCAGGACCGGCAAGCGCAAGTGGCACTATCAGTTCATTCATCACGGGATCTGGGATTGGGATCTGCCGTGCGCGGCAATCATCGCCGACGTCACCATCGACGGTCGCATGCGCAAGGTGGTCATGCAGCCGACCAAGCAGGGCTGGCTGTACGTCTTCGATCGCGTGACTGGTGAGCCGATCTGGCCGATCGAGGAGCGCAAGGTGGAGCAGTCCGACGTGCCGATGGAGAAGACGTGGCCGACGCAGCGCTTCGTGACCAAGCCCCCAGCCTACGAGCGTCAGGGCGTCTCGGTCGACGACCTGATCGACTTCACACCCGAGCTCCGTGCTGAAGCCGTGAAGCTGGCGTCGCGATTCAAGATGGGACCGATCTTCACGCCGATCGTCGTCAGCAAATGGCCAGGTCCACTCGCGACGCTGATGCTGCCGGACGCGACCGGTGGGGCGAACTGGCAAGGCGGCTCCTACGACCCGGAGACCGGGGCCTTCTACATCTTCACGAACACGAATGTGGCGGCGCTCGGGCTGGTTCCGGGCGCTGAGCGTCCAGTGAAGCCCTCGGACATGGCATTCGTCCGTGGGCAGGCAGTCGATCCCGCCAACCCCAAAGCGCCGGCCGTCCCGACCACTGTGCAGGGACTGCCGATGATCAAGCCCCCGTACGGGCGCATCACCGGGATCGATCTGCACAAGGGTGAGCTGCTCTGGCAGGTGGCGCACGGCGAGACGCCCGACAACGTGCGCAATCATCCGCTGTTGAAAGGGCTCACCATCCCGCGCACTGGGCGGCCGGGACGCATCGGAACGCTGGTCACGAAGTCGCTGGTGATTGCCGGTGAAGGCGGCATGTTCACGCTGCCGGATGGGCGCCGCGGCGCGATGCTGCGCGCCTACGACAAGCGTACGGGTCAGGACGCCGGCGCGGTCTACATGCCGGCGCCGCAAACCGGCTCGCCGATGACCTATATGCTGAACGGCCGGCAGTACATCGTCGTCGCGATCAGCGGTCAAAGCTTTCCAGGAGAGCTCATCGCCTTCAGGTTGCCCGCGAATTAAACTCATTACATGCAGAGACTCCTGCTGGCGCTTGTGTGCGCGGCGCCAGCCATCCTCGTTGCCCAGGGCCCCGAGCGATTCTCGGGGCCATCATCGCAAACCCTCGCGCAGCTCACCGGCGATTACTGGGAGTGGAAGCTCGCGGTTCAGCCCGAGCTCGCGACGCGTGTCGGCCGAACCGAGCACAACGATCGCTGGCGCGACATGTCGAAGACGGCGCGCGATCGTCACCGCAAGGACCGCGAGGAGTTCCTGCAGAAGGCGATGTACCTCTCGCCTGGCAACCTGAATCCCACCGATCTGGTCACGTCGCTGCTGATGGAGCACGAGCTGCGCACGCAGCTCGAGGCCGAGAGCTATCTGAACCTCGTGCAACTCGTCTCGCAGTCCGACGGCGTCCACAACGAGGTCTTCAACGTCGTCGATCAGATGCCGTCGCGGACGGTCAAGGACTACGAGAACATCATCACGCGGCTTCGCGCCGTGCCGACCCTCATCAATCAGTCGATCGAGATGATGCGCGAGCAGCTCGCCGCGGGTCTGGCGCAGCCGGCAGTCGTCGTCGATCTGACGCTCGACCAGGTGTCGGCCCAGAGCAAGCCCTCCGCCGCCGAGTCGCCGCTGCTGGCCGCGTTTCGACGCTTCCCGAACGAGATCCCGTCCAGCGAACAGGAACGACTGCGCGCGCAGGCTTATACGGCGTACGACCAGCAGTTCGTCTCGAGCTGGAAGACGCTCGAAACGTTCCTCCGCGACACGTACCGCAAGCAGGCCCGAGCGCAGACCGCGCTGACATCATTGCGCGACGGACGGGCCGGGTACGCCACGCTGATTCACGCCTACACGACGACGCGGATGACGGCGGAGCAGATTCACCAGCTCGGTCTGCAGGAAGTGGCGCGGCTCGAGAAGGAGATGGAGCAGCTGGCGCGCGCCGATGG
>Ga0070673_100001538_pt1 | contig 13579 bp, 7 predicted proteins | sample KBSM23metaG_FD_65342 | JGI IMG/M metagenome (GOLD analysis project Ga0070673, IMG submission 65342) | Miscanthus rhizosphere microbial communities from Kellogg Biological Station, Michigan, USA - KBS M2-3 metaG | ecosystem: Host-associated > Plants > Roots > Rhizosphere > Soil ... | reverse complement strand
CTGCGGCCGGCCTTGTCGTATGCACAGGGGAGCCGTCGCCTGGCACCGCGTCGCGACGTTTTGCAGACCTGACCCCCAGTCGCGGGCGCGCCAAGAACGGTCAGCCCGTGACTTCTGAACGGTCAGCCCATAAAGGGCTGACCCACACAGCGGGGATTGTCGCTTCCGAGACCCGGATTGGGGGTCAGGTCTGCAAACGGGCAGATCTCTGAGCCAGGTCTGCGGCCGGCCTTGTCCTAGGCTGACCCACACAGCGGGGTTGCAGGTGGGTCAGGGCTTCATGCCCTGACCGAAGGACGAGGCGATGAAGTCCGCCGCCCGGGTCGCGCATTCCTTCGTCCACTCGTGGCCGCCCTCGAAGGTGAAGGTCTCGACGTGCGCGCCGGCGCCGGCCAGCGACGCGTCGTCGGCGCGCATCTTCTCGGCGGTGTAGTAGTCGTCGGCCGTGCCGCGGGCGAGCAGCACCGGCGGCCACGTGCGCGGCGATCCCTCGTCGAAGAGCTCGGGCGGGACGTCGCCGCACACGCCGATCACCGCGTCGGGCCAGCGCGCGCCGAGCACCGCGGCGCGGTAGGCCATCGCGGCCCCCTGCGAGAACCCGCACAGGACCAGGCGCTCGATCGCGCGCGCGCCCGCCGCGGCGTCGATCGCCGCGTCCACGTACTGCACGTTGTCGGCAATCAGCGTGTCGCGATCCTGCCGCGTCATCCAGCTCGCCACCGTCAGCTCGGACCGGCTGCGATAGAAGCGGTGCAGCCCCTGCACCGACACGCGCGTCCACGACCGTCCGACCGGCACCGCGCGCAGCATCTCCATCATCTCTTCGGCGTTCTGGGCGTAGCCGTGGAACCCGACGAGCAGCCGCACCGGGCCCTCGGGCGCCTCGTCCACCAGCACCCGGCCGTGTGCCGTCGCCGTGACGTTGAGTTCGCGCATCCGCCTCCATTATGGTTGCCGGATGGAATCGCTGCTGCGCGATCTTCGCTACGCCGCCCGCGGGCTCCGCCGCGAGCAAGCGTTCTCGCTGACCGCCATCCTGACGCTGGCCCTGGGATCGGGGGCGGCGATCGGCATCTTCGCGGTCGTGAACGCCGTGCTGCTGCGGCCGCTCCCGTATCGCGATCCCGCCGGGGTCGTCCTCATCTGGGCCGCTCGGCCTGACGGCGGACGGACGTGGCTGTCGCGCCCGGAACTGGACGACCTGTCGCGCGACGCGCGCAGCTTCAGCGCGGTCGCGGGGATGACGGATCTGCGCATGAACCTGGTCGCCGGCGAGCCCGAAGAGATCCAGGTCGTCGCGGCGTCCGCCACGCTCTTTCCGCTCCTCGGCGTCGACGCCGCGCACGGCCAGCTGTACGACGCGCGCGACGACGTGGACGGTGGCGCGCCGGTGGTGGTGCTGAGTGACGCCCTGTGGCGCCGCCGCTTCGGTGCGGACGCGTCGGTCATCGGACGGCCCATTCAGCTCGACGGAAGATCGTACTTCGTGAAAGGCGTGCTGCCGGCCGGATTCACGGTGCTGCCGCCGAGCAGCGTGTTTCCCTCGCACGTGGACGCGTGGGTCCCGCTGCGGCCGCATGCCACTGCGACCGGGCGGGACGTCCGCTACCTGCACGCGGTCGCGCGACTGGCTCCGTCGGCGTCGATCGAGCGCGCGAGCGACGAGCTGTCGGCGCTCGGCGCGGGCTACAGCCGCGCCTTCCCGCAGGCGTATGGCGGGCAACGATGGAGTTTCCAGGCCGCCGACTTCCAGCGCGACGTCGTTCGCCAGGCGCGCCCCGTGCTGCTTGCGCTCGGCGGGATCGTCGCGGTCGTGCTCGCCGTCGCCTGCGTGAACGTCGCCACGCTGCTGCTCGCCAGGGGGGAGCGACGGCGCCGCGAGTTGATCGTGCGCCTGGCGCTCGGCGCCGGCCCGGCCCGGCTGATACGCCTGCTGTTCTGCGAAGCGATCGTGCTGGTGATTGCCGGGTGCGGCGCCGGCGCTGTGCTCGCGCTGGCCGTGCCGCGCGCGATCGGCGCGATCGATCCCGCGGCGCTGCCTCGACTCGACGTGAACGTCGTCGACGGGCGCCTGCTGGCGTTCGTCATGCTGCTGCTGGTGGCCGTGACGGCGCTGTTCGCGCTCGTGCCGGCGATCGACGCGCTGCGGGCGCGTGACGCGGCGGCGGTCGATCGCGCCATCGGCCGCTCCGCGCGCGCCGCCGGGATCGGCCGAGTGCTCGCGGCCGCGCAGGTCGCCCTGGCCGCGCTCGCGCTGGTCGCCACCGCGATGCTCACGCAGACGGCGCTGCGGCTGCAGCGCGTGCCGAGCGGGCTCGACGCCGACGAGGTGCTGACGTTCCGCGTGACGCTGCCGCCCGCCTCTCGCGCCGCGCCGCAGATCGCCGCCTTCTTCACGCGAGCCACCGACCGCTTGCGCGCGCTGCCCGGCGTCGCCGACGCCGCGGCGATTACGCAGCTGCCGATGTCGGGCGCTTCGCTCGGCAGCACCTTCGAGCCGTGGGACGAGGCGGTGCCGCGCGGGATCGACGCCGACCTGCGCGGCGTGACGCCGGGCTACTTCTCCGCGCTCCGCATCCCGCTCGTCGCCGGCCGCGGCTTCACCTCCGCCGACGCACAGGGACATCCTGCCGTCGCGATCGTCGATCGCGCGTTCGCCCGCCGGCTTCGGCCGGACGGCAACGTCATCGGCATGCGCGTGCGCTGGATCCGCAGCCCTGCGGACCCCATCGAGATCGTCGGCGTCGCCGGCGACGTGCGGCACCGCGGGCCGGCGGAGCCCATGCGCGAGACGGTGTACCGCCCGGCCGCGCAGTACGCGCGCAGCTCGATGACGTTCGTCGTGCGCGCGGCGAACGCGCAGGCACTCGCCGGGCCGGCCGTCGCGGCCGTGCGCGAGATCGATCCGTCGCAACCGGTGGCCGACGTGCGTCCGCTCGCGTCGGTCGTCGCGGACGCGACCGCGAAGCCGCGCCTCGGCGCGGTGCTCGGCCTGGCGCTCGGCCTCGTCGCGCTGATCGTGTCGATCGTCGGCGTCTACGGCGTCATCAACCACGGTGTAGCGCAGCGCGTGCGCGAGTTCGCGGTGCGGATGGCGCTCGGGGCGCGGCCGCGATCGATCCTGGCGCTGGTGCTGCGGGAAGGGCTGGGCGTCACCGTCGCAGGACTCGCGGCGGGGCTCGCGCTCGGCCCGGCTGCCGGGCGCGCCCTCGGCTCGGCGTTGTACGGGACCGGTGCGGCCGACTGGCGCGCCTATGCAGCGTCCGCGGCGGTGCTTGCATTGGCCGCGGCGGCCGCGTGCTACCTGCCGGCGCGGCGCGCGAGCCGCAGCGATCCTATGGCCGTCTTACGGAGCGAATGAACGTCTCGACGCGGTCGAAGATTTCGGTGAAGACCGCGTCCTGCTTCTTGCCGGTGGTCTTCACGCGCACCTTGAAGGAGTGATCGCCGTCGGCGACTTCGAAGAGCTGCGCCTGCGGGTTCAGGCGCGGCAACAGTTCGCGGATGTCGCCGGCCGTGCCGAACTCGTCGCGGCTGCCCTGCACGAACAGCATCGGCTGCGCGATCGCCGGCAGGTGCGCGTCGCGGCGCTGTTGCGGCCGTCCGGGCGGGTGCAGCGGATAGCCGAGGAAGACCAGGCCGCTCACGCCTTCCACCCCCTGCGCGGCGACGTGCGACGCGATGCGTCCTCCCATGGACTTCCCGCCGATGAAGAGCGGCAGCGAGCGGAACGCGTTGTCTGCTCGAGCTTCCGCGATCGCCGCTCGCCACGCCTCCTCGAGCACCGGCGCCTTGTCCGGGCTCTTCCGCCCCGCGGCGACGTACGGGAAGTCGAACGTCGCGACGACGATCGCGCGCGCCGACAGCTGGCGTCCGGCCTCGACCATGAAGCCGCTGTGCTGGCCGGAACCGGCGCCATGCCCGAGGACCAGGGCGGCGATGGCGCGATCGCTGGGATAGACTGACAGCATCGATGGGAGAGAAATGATGACACGCAGCAGAGCGTTTCTGGTAGTGGCGTTGCCGATGGCCGTGCTGATGTCCGCCGACGATACGGGGCTTCGGGCACAAGGCCAGCAGCCGCCGGTGACCGAGCAGCCGATGGCGAGCCGATCGGGCCTCGATCTCGCGGCGCTGGACAAGGCGGCCAACCCCTGCGACAACTTCTACCAGTTCGCCTGCGGCGGCTGGATGGCCAAGCACCCGATCCCGTCGGATCGCGCGCGCTACAGCCGGTTCGACGAGCTCCAGGATCGCAACAACGAAATCCTGAAATCGATCCTCGAGGAGGCGGCCAAGCCCGGCTCGGGCGCCGAGTCGCGCAAGATCGGCGACTACTACGCGAGCTGCATGGATGAAAGCGCGATCGAGGCCAAGGGGGCGGCGCCGCTCAAGGCGGATCTCATGCGGGTGGACGCCATCGCCGACAAGAACGCCATTCCCGCCGTCGTCGGTCATTTCCAGACGCTCGGTACGTTCCAGTTCTTCGGCTTCGGATCCGCGCCCGACTTCAAGGATGCGACGCAGTACATGGTCATCCTCGCCCAGGGCGGACTCGGGTTGCCCGACCGGGATTACTACCTGAGGACCGACGCGGCCTCGGTGAAGCTGCGGGACCAGTACGAGCAGCACGTCGCGAAGATGCTGACGCTGGCTGGCGATCCGCCGGCCAAGGCGGGCGAGTCGGCGAAGGCCGTGATGAAGATCGAGACCGCGCTCGCGCAGAAGGCGCTCGACCGCGTCGCGCAGCGCAACCCGACGAATCTCTACCACAAGATGACGCGCGACGAAGTGAAGAAGATGATGCCGAACTTCAACATGTCGCAGTTCTTCGAGCGCGCCGAGGCCCCCCCGGGAGACAGCGCCAACGTCAGCGAGCCGGAGTTCTTCAAGGCGGTGGACCAGGTGATTGGTTCCACGCCGCTGCCAGAGCTGAAGGAATACATGCGCTGGCACGTCGTCCACGCGAACGCCGCGATGCTGCCGAAGAAGTTCGTCGACGAGAACTTCGACTTCTACGGCAAGACGCTGACCGGCGCCAAGGAGCTGCGCCCGCGGTGGAAACGCTGCGTCGAGGCGACCAACGGGGATCTCGGGGAATCGCTCGGCAAGGCCTACGTCGACCGCACGTTCGGGGCGGAGGGGAAGGAGCGCACGCAGCAGATGGTGCAGGCGATCGAGGCCTCGCTCGCGACCGACATCAAGCAGATCACCTGGATGTCGGACGAAACGAAGAAAGCGGCGGAGGCGAAGCTGCGTTCCGTGGCCAACAAGGTCGGCTATCCCGAGCGCTGGCGCGACTACTCGGCGCTGCGCATCGTCCGCGGCGATGCCTACGGCAACTCGCAGCGCGGCAATACCTTCGAATACCGGCGGCAGCTCGCCAAGATCGGCAAGCCCGTCGACAAGACCGAGTGGGGCATGACGCCGCCGACGGTGAACGCCTACTACAACCCGTTCGAGAACAACATCAACTTCCCCGCGGGAATCCTCCAGCCGCCGTTCTTCAACAAGAACGCCGACGAGGCGGTCAACTTCGGCGCCGCCGGCGCCGTCGTCGGCCACGAGCTGACGCACGGCTTCGACGACCAGGGACGCCGCTTCGATGCCGAGGGCAACGTACGCGACTGGTGGACGCCGGCCGACGGAAAGGCCTTCGAGGAGCGCGCGGCGTGCGTCGACAAGCAATACGGCGGCTACACCGCCGTCGAAGACGTGAAGCTCAATGGCAAGCTCACGCTGGGTGAGAACACGGCCGACAACGGCGGCCTGCGGCTCGGGTGGATGGCGCTGATGGAGCTGCTCAAGACGAAGCAGCTCGGCGAGGCGGACGGCTTCACGCCCGAGCAGCGCTTCTTCATCGGCTGGGGGCAGATGTGGTGTGAGAACTCCACGCCGGAGGCGTCGCGGCTCCAGGCGCAGACCAATCCGCACTCGCCGGGCCGCTATCGCACGATCGGCGTCGTCTCGAACATGCCGGAGTTCGCCAAGGCGTTCAGCTGTCCGGCGACGGCCAAGATGATCAGCGAGCCCGTCTGCCGCGTCTGGTGACGCGGCTTACTTGTCGAGCAGGTCTTTCAGCTTCGCGTCGAAGAGCTGGTAGGGCAGCGCGCCGACGACCATCGGCCCGTTGATGCCGTCGGCGGCGCTGCGGCCGATCACGAACGTCGGCGTGCCGGTCACGCCGATGCGGGTGCCTTCCGCCATCTCGGACTGGATCTCCGCGTCGTACTTGCTCGACGCGGCGCACGGCGTGAACGCGCCCATGTCGAGCTTCAGATCGCCGGCGGTCTTGGTGATGTACGCCGGCGTCAGCAGGTTGGCGTTGCGCATCAGCGCGATCCGCATCTCCCAGAACTTGCCCTGCTCGCCGGCGCAGCGCGCCGCGCGCGCGGCGTTCATCGCCTGCGCGTGGAAGTCGAGCGGGAAGTCGCGGCTGATGTAGCGCAGCTTGCCGGTGTCGATCCAGTCCTTCTTCAACTGATCGAACGTCGAGAGCACGAACTGGCGGCAGAACGGGCACTGCAGGTCCGTGAACTCCACCATCGTCAGCGGCGCGTCCGCCTTGCCGAGCGCGTAGCCCTTGAGGTTGGTGACCTTCGCGGTGGTCGGTTGCGGCGGCGCCGACGGCTGGGGCTGGGTCAGCCGCTCGAGCAGCTGCCGGATCGCCCGCAGCTCCTTGATGATCTCCTCGTTCTGCTGCTGGATCGTCTGCTGCGGCGGCGGCGCCATGGTCTGCCCCTGGGACGCGGGGGCCTGCGCGTGGGCCGCGACGGTGAGGACGGCGACGCCGGCGGCGGCCGCGGTGAATGACCGGAAAGTATTGATGCTCATGACGTTGCGAGGAGCAGTATACCGCAGCGCCGGGGCCGGCTGGACAAGTGCCATCAACGCATATAGATTTATAGATATGGAGTCTGCCCCCCTCTTCCGCCTGCTCGGCGACGAGGCTCGCCTGCGCCTGCTGCGGCTGCTCCATGCCGATCGCCTCAACGTCACCGAGCTCACGTCGATCCTGGGGATCGCGCAATCGGGCGTCTCGCGCCACCTCGGACTGCTGAAGGACGCGGGACTGATCGAGGAGCGCCGCGACGCCGGCTTCACCTACTTCCACCTGTCGCCCGCGGTGACGGGCGGCGAGAACGGCTTTGGCCCGCTCTGGCCGCTGCTGCGCGCGCAGTTCGCCTCCGCGGCCGCGACCACGGCCGGGCGCGCCGACGATGCCGCGCTCGAAGAAGTGCGCCGCGTCCGCAAGGAGAACTTCGACGAGCACGGCGCCGACGCCGAGCGGCGGCAGATCGTGCCGGGCCGCAGCTGGGCGGCGTGGGCGCGTGCCCTCGGCCACCTGCTGCCGCCGCTGGAGATCGCCGACCTGGGGTGCGGAGAGGGCTACCTGACGTTCGAGGCGGCTCGCTTCGCGAAGCGCGTTGTCGCCGTCGACCGTTCGGAAGCCGCGCTGGAGCGGGCGCGCGAGGCCGCGAAGAGACGGCGGCTCAAGAACGTGGAGTGGAAGCGCGGCGAGATCGAGAAGCTGCCGCTGAAGGACGCGAGCGTCGACGTGGCGCTGCTCTCGCAGGCGCTGCACCACGCCGCCCATCCCGCCACTGCGCTCGCCGAAGCGGTCCGCATCGTCCGCCCCGGCGGCCGCGTGCTGGTGCTGGACCTGCGCAGCCACGAGGAGCGCTGGGTGCGTGAGCGTCTCGGCGACAAGTGGCTGGGCTTCGACGACGAGGAACTGCGCCGGCTGCTCGCAGACGCCGGCCTGACCGATATCAAGGTGAACGTCGGCACGCGCCGCCAGCGCGACCCGTTCACGGTTCTGATTGCCAGCGGGGTGAAAGGCGCCCCGATTTCCAAGAAGGCTTCACGACATGCCCGTTAACGACCCTCGAACTTCGACCGCGAGCGCACTCGAGCACGCGCTCGCGCAGCGTATCCTCATCCTCGACGGCGCGATGGGGACGATGATCCAGCGCCACAAGCTGACCGAGGCGGACTTCCGCGGCGATCGGTTCAAGAGCCACGCGAAGGATCTGCAGGGGAACAACGACCTGCTGATCCTGACGCGGCCCGACGTCATCAGCGAGATCCACGGTCAGTATCTCGAGGCGGGCGCCGACATCATCGAGACCAACACCTTCAGCAGCACGTCGGTGGTGCAGGCCGACTACTCGCTGGAGCATCTCGCTTACGAGCTGAACGTCGAAGGCGCGCGGCTGGCCCGCGTCGCGTGCGACGCCTGGACGAAGAAGACGCCCGATCGCCCGCGCTGGGTCGCCGGATCGCTCGGGCCGGCGAACCGCACGCTGTCGATCTCTCCGGAAGTCAACGATCCCGCCTTTCGCGCGCTGACCTTCGACACGCTGCGTCAGTCCTACGAAGAGCAGGTCCGCGGCCTGATCGACGGCGGCTCCGACATCCTGCTGCTGGAGACCATCTTCGACACGCTGAACGCGAAGGCGGGCCTGGTCGCGATCGAGAACGTCTTCGCCGAGAAGAACGTCCGCCTGCCGCTGATGATCTCCTTCACCATCACCGACAAGAGCGGGCGCACGCTGTCGGGGCAGACGCTGGAGGCGTTCTACATCTCCGTCCGCCACGCCAGGCCGTTCAGCATTGGCATCAACTGCGCCCTCGGCGCGCGCGACATGCGCCCTTACCTCGCCGATCTCGCGCAGATCGCCGAGTGCTACGTCAGCAGCTACCCCAACGCGGGCCTTCCCAACGCCTTCGGCCAGTACGACGAGCTGCCGAACGAAACCGGCGAGCTGGTGAAGGACTTCGCCACCAGCGGCTTCGTCAACATCGTCGGCGGCTGCTGCGGCACGACGCCGGACCACATCAGGTCCATCGCCGACGCGGTCGCCGATACTCCGCCGCGCAAGATCGGCGCATCCAAAAGTGCGCCCTACACGGTCCTCTCCGGCCTGGAGCCGCTCGTCATCCGGCCGGACTCGAACTTCCAGATGATCGGCGAGCGGACCAACGTCACGGGATCGGCGAAGTTCGCGCGGCTGATCAAGGCCGGCGACTACGCCGGGGCGGCGCACGTCGCGCTCGAACAGGTCCGCAACGGCGCCAACATCGTCGACATCAACGTCGACGAAGGGATGCTCGAGTCGGAACGCGTGATGACGACGTTCCTCAATTACATCGCGACCGAGCCGGAGATCGCGCGCGTCCCGTTCATGGTCGACAGCTCGAAGTGGACCGTACTCGAGGCGGGCCTGAAGTGCGTCCAGGGCAAGGGGGTCGTCAACTCGATCAGCCTCAAGGAAGGGGAGGCCGACTTCCTCGAGAAAGCGCGGACGATCCAGCACTACGGCGCCGCGGTGGTCGTCATGGCGTTCGACGAGACCGGGCAGGCGGACACGATCGAGCGCAAGGTGTCGATCTGCCAGCGCGCCTACAAGCTGCTGACCGGGCAGGCCGGCTTCGATCCGTCCGACATCATCTTCGATCCGAACATCCTGGCCATCGCGACCGGCCTCGAAGAGCACAACGACTACGCCGTCAACTACATCGAGGCGACGCGGATCATCAAGGCCACGTGTCCGGGCGTCAAGATCAGCGGCGGCGTCAGCAACCTCTCGTTCTCGTTCCGCGGCAACGACACCGTCCGCGAAGCGATGCACTCGGCGTTTCTCTTCCATGCGATCAAGGCGGGCATGGACATGGGCATCGTCAACGCCGGGCAGCTCGTCGTCTACGAGGACATCCCGAAGGATCTGCTCGAGCACGTCGAGGACGTCATCTTCAACCGGCGCCCCGACGCGACCGAACGGCTGGTGCAGTTCGCCGAGTCCGTGAAGGGAACCGGCAAGAAGAAGGAAGCCGACCTCGAGTGGCGCAGCAAGACCGTCGAGCAGCGCCTCGCGCACGCGCTGGTGCACGGGACGGTCGACTTCATCGAGCAGGACACCGAAGAAGCGCGCCAGAAGTATTCGCGCCCGCTCGACATCATCGAGGGGCCGCTGATGGACGGCATGAAGATCGTCGGCGAGCTCTTCGGCTCGGGGAAGATGTTCCTGCCGCAGGTGGTGAAGAGCGCGCGCGCCATGAAGAAGGCGGTGGCGTTCCTCGAGCCGTACATGGAGAAGGAGAAGGCCGAGCGGATCGCCAGGGATCCGTCGGGCGGCGGCACGCAGGGGCGCATCGTCATGGCGACGGTGAAGGGGGACGTCCACGACATCGGCAAGAACATCGTCGGCGTCGTCCTCGGCTGCAACAACTACGAAGTGATCGATCTCGGCGTGATGGTGCCGGCGGCGAAGATCCTCGACACGGCGATCGAGAGGAAGGCGGACATGATCGGCCTGAGCGGGCTGATCACGCCGTCGCTCGACGAGATGGTGTCGGTGGCGCGCGAGATGGAGCGCCGGCACATGAAGCTGCCGCTCCTCATCGGCGGCGCGACGACCAGCCGCCAGCACACGGCGGTGAAGATCGCGCCGGAATACTCACCGCCCACGGTTCACGTGCTCGACGCGTCGCGCGTCGTGGACGTCGTCGCCGGCCTGACCAGCCGCGAGCGCCGCGGCGCGTTCGAGCAGAGCAATCGTGAAGAGCAGGAGGATCTGCGCGAGCGTTACAAGACGCGCAGCGAGCGTCCGCTCCTCAGCTACGAACAGGCGCGCGCAAACGGGCTCAAGTACGACTGGGACGATCACATCACCGCGACGCCCGCTTTCGTCGGGCGCCGGTTCCTCGACGACGTGCCGCTCGAGGAGATCGCGAGATACATCGACTGGACCTACTTCTTCTCGGCGTGGGAGCTGAAGGGGCGCTATCCCGGCATCCTGCAGCACCCCGAGTACGGCGCGGCGGCGCGCGACCTGTTCGAGCACGCGCAGTCGCTGCTGAAGAAGGTCATCGGCGGCAAGCTGATTCGCGCCCGCGGCGTGCAGGCCTTCTGGCCGGCGGCGGCGGACGGCGACGACATCGTCGTCTACAAGGACGAGGATCGGCGCGAGATCCTGACGCGGCTGCCGATGCTGCGCCAGCAGGAAGTGCAGCAGGAAAACCGTCCCAACCTGTCGCTGGCGGATTACATCGCGCCGCGCGGCAGCGGCATCCCCGACTACCTCGGCATGTTCGCGGTCACCGGCGGCATCGGCGCCGAGGAACTGGCGAAGCGCTTCGAGGCCGACCACGACGACTACAACGCGATCATGGTCAAGGCGCTCGCGGATCGTCTTGCCGAGGCGTTCGCGACCTACCTGCACTCGCGCGTCCGCGACGACTGGGGGCATCCGGATCCGGCCGACGTGTCGCCGGAGGATCTGCACCACGAGAAGCATCGCGGCATCCGTCCCGCCTTCGGTTATCCCGCGTGTCCCGATCACAGCGGCAAGTTCGAGCTGTTCAAGCTCCTGCACGCCGAACGGCAGGGCATCGCGCTGACCGAGCACGCCGCGATGACGCCGGCGGCGAGCGTCAGCGGTCTGTACTTCTCTCATCCGCAGGCCAAGTACTTCAACGTCGGCCGCCTCGGGCGCGATCAACTGGAGTCGTACGCGAAGCGAAAGGGCGTCTCGATTGAAGAGGTCGAGAAGTGGCTGTCGCCGAACCTCTCGTACGATCCGGTCGAAGCCGCGATGAAATGCGGTTGAGGTAGTTTTCCAACCAATCGCCTCCCGCCATAGTCTGATAGGCCGGAGGCACTGATGCTCGACGACGTCCGCTACGCGCTGCGCGGGATGCTGCGGTCACCGGGTTTCACGGCCGTGGCGTTGCTGATGATCGCGCTCGGGACGGGCGCGAACGCGGCGATGTTCAGCGTCATCGACGGCGTCATGCTGCAGTCGCCGTTCACGGATCCGGATCGCATCGGCATCCTGCGGGTGATGGCGCCGCGCGGCGCTGCGACCGTGGGCATCTCGATTCCCCAGTATCGAAGCCTCGTGGCGTCACCCGGGCCGTTTGAAGCGGTGGCGGCCATGGGCGGCGGCACCCGACCGATGATCGCAGGGCTCGGCGAGCCACGGCGATTCAACGACGAGTGCGTCACCGCCGGCATGTTCCGGGTACTCGGTACGCCGCCGCTGCTCGGCCGCGTCTTCAGCGACGAAGACGATCGGCCGGGCGCTGCAGTGGTGGCCGTTCTCAGCTACGACTTCTGGAAACGGGAACTCGGCGGCGCCGCCGACGTCCCTGGGCGCACTGTCACGATCGACGGCAGGCCGGCGACGATCATCGGCGTCATGCCGCGCCGTTTCGCCGGCCCGTTGTCGCGAAACGACAACGACGGCTGGCTGCCACTCGGACCGGCGTTTTCCGGCGGCGTGGCGCCCGGCTGCCGCCTGCCCGGACTGTCGCCGGCATTGAGCGTCGTGGCCTTCGGCCGTCTAGCTCCCGGCGCCAGCTTCGACGGCGCTGCGGCGCAGGCAACGGTGTCGGCGGGGATCGAACGCATCCCGACGGCAAATGGCACGCTGGGCGCGAAGCTGACGCTGACGCCGATCGAGGAACAGACGTTCGATGACGTCCGGACGCCGCTGTTGGCGCTCCTCGGCGCGGTGGGCCTGGTGCTCTTGATCGCGTGTGCCAACGTCGCGAACCTGCAGCTGGAGCGCGTCTTCGGCCGGCGGCGCGAGCTGGCGGTGCGCATGGCGATCGGCGCAAGCCGCACGCGCGTCGTGCGGCAGACGCTGACGGAGAACGTCCTTCTTTACATCGTCGGCTGCGCGGCCGGGGTGCTGATCGCGGGATGGACGCTCGATCTCATCGTCGGCCTGATGCCCGGTTATGTCCCTCACCTGAACGACATCGGAGTCGACGCGCGGGTTCTCGCGGCGACGTTCGCGGTCTCGCTGTCGGCCGGCCTGCTCGTCGGCATCGTGCCGGCCCTGCAGGCCAGTTCGACATCGCTCATCGACGACTTGCGCGTGTCCTTCAGGACGGCGACGCCGGCGGGACTCAGGACGCGCCGCGTCCTCGTCGTCGTCCAACTGGCCTTGTCGCTGACGCTGCTGGTTGGCGCGGCATTGATGATCCGTACGTTTCTGACGCTGCGCCCGTCGGAGCCGGGCTTCACGACCCGCGACAAGCTGACCGCCTCACTGCGGCTGCAGGGGGCGCGCGCCGCGAATGCGGCCGTCTTTTTCGACGCGCTGCTCGACCGGGTGCGGCGCCTGCCGGGCGTCCAGGGCGTCACCGCATCCAGCTATCTCCCGGTCAGCGGAAACATCGGCCTGGCGACGATTCAGACCGACGGGACGGCCGTCGAGGTGTTCACCGGCGTCGTGATGCCGAACTACTTCGACGAGATGCACATTCCCGTATTGCGCGGCCGCGCCTTCGACACGCACGACACGCGCGGCGCGCCGCCGGTGGCGATCGTCAATGAAGCGTTCGTGCGACGGTTCGGCGAGGGGCGTGCGTCGCTCGGCGCGTCGCTCGTCGTCACCGGGCTCGATCGCCAGGCCGAGGCGCGGCAGATCGTCGGCGTCATTCGCGATACGCGCAGCAGCGGCGCCGACACGCGCGCGCGGCCGGAGCTCTACGTCCCGTTCGCACAGACGCCGTACCCGTCGATGAACGTGATCGTCCGCTCGGCGAATCCGTCCGACCCGCGCCT
>Ga0070673_100001533_pt1 | contig 13612 bp, 16 predicted proteins | sample KBSM23metaG_FD_65342 | JGI IMG/M metagenome (GOLD analysis project Ga0070673, IMG submission 65342) | Miscanthus rhizosphere microbial communities from Kellogg Biological Station, Michigan, USA - KBS M2-3 metaG | ecosystem: Host-associated > Plants > Roots > Rhizosphere > Soil ... | reverse complement strand
CTGTTCGACGGGCGGCTGCCCGAGGCGTTCGGCGGCTACCCGCGCTCGAAGACCGGCTACCCGGTCGAATACCCGACCGCGTGCAGCCCGCAGGCGTGGGCGACGGGCGCGCCGTTGCTGGTGCTGCGCACGCTGCTGGGGCTGGATTCGGACGGGAAGCACCTGATCGTCGACCCGGCGATCCCGCAGCCGCTGGGCCGCATCGAGCTGCTCAGCATCCCCGGCTGCTGGGGGCGGATGGACGCCTTCGGCCGCGCCATCGGCGCGTCGGACGAATGAACGGCCCGCGCGGTCTACTCGGCCGCGCGGTCCGTCTGCTGGATCGCGGCCGCGCTTGGCAGAGTGAACGCGAACGTGCTTCCCAGCTTCGGCCGGCTGGTCACGGAGATTTGCCCGCCGTGGGCCTCGACGATGCCACGGCAGATCATCAAGCCCAGGCCGGTGCCGCGTCGGCCGCTGTCGCATGTCCGCCAGCCAGGTTCGAAGATCCGGCGTTGATCGGCGTCCGTCATCCCTTCACCGTCGTCCCGGACGAAGAAGATCACCTCGTCAGGCGTCTTTCCTGGCCGCGCGCCGACCGAGATCGTTCCCTGGAAGTCCGTGAACTTGACCGCGTTTCCGATGAGGTTGGCGAACACCCTCTGGACGCGTGGCTGATCGGCCCGGACGGGAGGCAGCCCGGGCGCGCAGACCAGCACGAGATTCCGGCCGTCCGCGTATCGCTTCGCCGCGCCGACCGCGGCCGAGAGCAGCGCCGCGGGCGACACCGCGGCGGTCGGGCTCACCACGAAGCGATCGAGCTCCATCTGCCGGCTGTCGCGGAGGTCGGCGACGAACTGCTCCATGTGCGTGAGGGACTGCTGCAGAACGCGCAGGAAGTCGGCGGATGCGCCCAGCCGGAGCGCCGGTTCGTTCGCCTCGAGCGCCGCCAGGCACATCTGGGCCGCGCCCAGATCGTTCATGAGATCGTGCGCAATGAAATCCAGCATGTTCGGGCCGCGCCGGTCCGCGCAGGGCGCGTCCGGGGAGTCGGCACGGCGGAATTGCAGCAGCTTCGTCATGTTCGTCGCCTTTGCAGCGGTCGACCGCGAGCAGCGGATTATTTCCATTCTGCTCGAACGGTCAACGCTCGCTTCGGTGACGCTTCCGTCCAACATCTGCTTTGCGGTATCGCCTTACACGGTCGTCAATCGAGTTTCGTAACCTTGAAGGCGTCGAAGTCGGCGTAGTTATCGGCGGTCGCGCCTCGCTTGACGGCGAACAGACCGATCGTTGCGCCCGTCCACGCTTGCAGGCGCCAGCTGAGATCGACCTGGCCGCCGAGACCCACGCTGATCGGCGCGCCTACGTCCTTCCATGTACAACCATCAACGCTGAACGAGAAGGCGGCGTTCTCGTGCCCGTCGAAGCTGACCTTGAGATGGACCGACGTCCCGTCGAAGGGGACGGCGGCGATGCTGTTGCGGGTCGCGTTTGGACCGGCGGTGCGAACATTGGAATTCGTGAAAGACGCCAGCTCGATCGCTTTACCGGCGTCCGTTCGGGTCAGTCCGAACGTGACGTTGAAGGCGAGCGTCGAGTGCAGGATGAGACCCGCTGCTTCCCCCCCGCTTTGCGCATCGAACGAGACCACCGTCTCGGCGTCGAACTGTTTCAGATCGATACGTTGCAGCGGGATGCCCGGGTAGGCGGCGGCGCCGTTGACATCGCCGTCCCGGGTCTTGATTCGCAACGAGCCGGGGCTGTCCGCAAGCGACCAGCTGTTTCCGGAACCGTCGGGGGTGGTGTGGAAGAACCACTGCGGTCCGAGCGTCGGCGACGAGAAGTCGTCGCTGCGCTGGATCTCGTAAGGCGTGAACGGCAGGTTCGGTCCGTCGTTGACGAGGCTCGGCTTCCGGCCGTTCTTGGGCCGCCACCAGCCGTCATCCGTCCAGACCACCGGCTCGAGGCACATGTTCCGCGCCAGCGTTCCGTAATTGTTTTCCCAGGTGTGGAAGGTGACGAACCAGTCGCCGTTCTGCGTTTGAATCACCTCCGGATGTTGCGGCCCTTCGAACGGATGGTCGGGATCGCTGCCGTTGTTCAGGTTCTGCATCACCGGATTTGTCGGATCGGGAACCCAGGGCCCCGCCAGCGTCGTCGCGCGCGCTGAATTGATGATTCCGTCGGCGCCGCGTTCGGTTCCGTTGCTGGACCAGGTGACGTAGTAATAGTCGGCGCGCTTGAACAGCTCCGGGCCTTCGTTCCATCCCGCGTAAGACGACACGGCGGGATTGAGGACCGTCTTTCCGTCCGCGCTCAGCTCGGCGATCTTGCCGGTGCTGCTGACGAAATAAACGCGCCCGTCGTCGTCGACGAACACGCCCGGATCGTAACCCTCCACGACCAGCCCGCCGGGAACGGCGCTGTACGGCCCTTCGGGTCGCGGCGACTCGAACACCGAGATTCCGCTGTAGGTGGCGTAGATCATGAACATCTGCGTGTTGGGGTTGAAGATGATCTCCGATCCCCAGATGCCGTTCGCGACCTCACCCGTCGCGATCGCGGGCATCGACGCGAAGCCGTTTCCCAGGTACTCCCAGTGAACGAGATCCTTCGAGTGCGCCACGGCCAGGCCCGGCTGCCAGCCGAACGTCGAGCGAACCGAGTAGTAGTCCTCGCCCACGCGCACCACGCCCGGATCGCTCCAGTCGCCCTTGATGACGGGGTTCGTGTATTGCCAGGCGCCGGCGCTTCCGCCCGTGCCGCCCGTGCCGCCGGCGCCCGCGGGCTGGCACGCGCCCTTGGGTGAGCCGCCGCCGCAACCGGCAAGCGCCAGCGCCAGGGCGATGAACACGCGACGTACGAAGGTCACTCGACCTGGGAGATTACGCCGATTCGCCCGGGGATCGCGTCGTCGCCGCATGCGCCGAGGACGCCAGTGATCAACACACAGAGCAGCAGCATTCTTTTCATTCGACGTCGATCTCCAGCTGGCAGGTCGCGCTGCATCCGTCCATCGAGACGGCGTTTCCGTCGTCGCACGTCTCGCCCCACAGGCTGTCGACACGTCCGTCGCCGCAGCGGGCGACCGCCTTGCACCCCGGCCCGCAGCCGGACTGGTTGTAGGTGGACAGGTTGCGCCCGTCGTCGCACTGCTCGACGCCGGGCTCCGTCATGCCGTCGCCGCAGAACGGCCCGAGCGCGCCGCACCCCGGCTTGCACCCGCCGTACTTGCCGTCGTTGACGCCGTCGTCGCAGATCTCGGCGCCGTTGACGATGCCGTCGCCGCAGCGGGGCGTGCAGACGGTCGTCTTGCGCGCGAACGAGCCGAGCGTGAGCTTGTACGACGAGCCGCAGATGCGCCGCTCCGCCTGGAACACGGCGATCTCGTAGATGCGGCCGGCCGTGAGCGCGAACCGCGTCGCGGCCGCCGCGTCCAGCGTGATGCTGCCCGACGACGCGCCGTGGATGCCGCCCAGATCGACCGCGAGCTGCCCGTTGACGAACACCCAGACGTCGTCGTCGCCGATGAATTGCAGCGTCTCGCCGCCGCGGTACTCGAACCAGTAGCGCACCTCGCTGGTGAAGCTGTAGTTGTGCGGCAGGTGGTCCATGTCGCAGTCCGCGAGGCGGGTCAGCTCCGGCCCGTTCGGCGGCTCGGCCCATCCGCGGCCGTCCAGCGGAAAGAACGGCGGCGTGATCCAGCCGACCGGCGCCGTGTCGCTCCACTTCTCGGAGTGGTCGTAGACGAACGTGCCGTTCGCCTGGCGCGCCAGCGTCATCATGTCGCGCACCGCCTTGCCGCGCGTACCGTCGTGGTACCACTCGGCGAAGTCGGCCGCCGTGGTCAACGATCCGTTCTGCGGCGGCGACGGGGCCATCACCGGCTTGCGGTCGGCGGCCAGCGTCGCCTGCACCATCCCGGTCACGATCGTGCCGGAGACGTCCGCGCCGAAGTTGGGATGTCCGCCCGGCGCGTCCCGCGGCATGAAGTCGCGGTAGATGACGGGCACGATCAGGTCACCGCTGTCGGCGTCGCTGACGTCGCGGCAGTCCCAGCTCGGTTCCAGCGCGCACGCCGCGGAGCAGCCGTCGCCCGAGACCGCGTTGCCGTCGTCGCACGCCTCGCTGGGAAGCTTCAGCCCGTCGCCGCACGGCGAGGTGCAGCCGCTGGTTCCCACGCACACCGGCTCCGCGCGGCAGTCGGCGCCGCAGCCGTCGCCGCCGTACGTATTCCCGTCGTCGCAGGCCTCGCCCCCTTCCTTCTTGCCGTCGCCGCACGTCGTCCGGTGGCACGGCTGGCCCGCCGGGCACGCGAAGCCCGGCTCGATCCGGCACGTGTCGCTGCAGCCGTCGCCCGGCGAGGCATTGCCGTCGTCGCACTGCTCGAGGCCGATCCTCTGCCCGTCGCCGCAGCGTGGAATGCAGGGCGCGCCCGGCTTGGGACAGGTCCAGCCCGGCTCGAGGTGGCAGGTCGCGTCGCAGCCGTCCGCGGGCTTCGTGTTGTGGTCGTCGCAGGTCTCGGCGCCGGCGATCAGGCCGTCGCCGCAACCCACCGTGTAGATGCACGGGCTGCCGGGCGTCGGGCAGATCCAGTCCGTCTCGGTCTTGCAGTCGGGCGAGCAGCCGTCGGCGCTCGTATGGTTGCCGTCGTCGCAGGTCTCGGCGGGCGGGTTGAGCATGCCGTTCCCGCACAGGCAGGTCGCCGCCGGCCCGTCGCAGGCGACGTCCGTCCTGTTGTTGAGGTCGAGCGTTACGGCGTCGAACGTTGCCGCGTCGCGCGGGCCGTCGCTCGCCGCGTCGGTGGGCGGCGACGTGCCTCCCTGCCCGCCCGTGCCGGTCGTGGCCTGGGGCGCGACGCCCGCGCATCCGCCGAGAACGACCGCGAGCAAGCAAGTCCCATAGGAGGCAAACGCCTTCACGTCTTTGATAGAGGGAGGCCGACGCCCTTTCGGGTCTATCCACGATTCAGCACGCCAAACAAATGGTGGCGGCGCCGATGACGCGGATCCCCGCGTCTGTGTAGAGGCGGCGGCGGCCCGTTTCGGGTCTATCGTCATTGACAGTAATTCGCCCGGCCGGCCATTCTTCTCGCGATGGTCCCGTCGCCGAAGGCGGAGCCCGCGTCGATGGACGCGCTGGCGCGCGAGGCGCTCGGGCAAGCGCCCGACGCGATTCGCAAGTTTCTGGCCGCGATCGCGCCGGCCATCCGGCGCGCCTGTCGCGGCGTGATGGGCGCAGGGCACACCGATCTGGAGGACACGATCCAGGACTGCTTCATCGACGCGACGCGGGCGCTGCCCAGCTACCGTTTCCAGGGCGGGCTGCTTGCCTACGTCACCAAGATCGCCGTGCGGCGCGCGCTGGCGTCGCGCCGGCGCAGCGTGGCGCGCGTCCGCCATCTTCAGTTGCTCGAAGATCTTCACGATGAGCTGCCTGTGGCGGATGCGAACGTCGAGGAGATCGAGCGGGCCGAGGTGATGCGGGATCTGATTCGCCGGCTGCGTCCCATCCAGGCCGAGACGCTGGTGTTGCGCGTGGTGCTCGGCTTCTCGGTCGAGGAGATCGCGCTTTCGACCGACGTATCGGTCAACACGGTGAAGACGCGCCTCCGGCTGGGAAAGAAGACGCTGCGCCAGCTTCTCACCTGGCACGCCGCGCAAGCGCCGAGGACACCCACCCGATGACCGCCGATCAACATCCAGAAGACCTGATCGATCGCGCGGTCGAGGGCCGGCTCGATCCCGCGGAGCAGGCCGCGCTGGATCACCACCTCGCGGGATGCGCGGTGTGCGCCGCCCACGTTTCGCTGGCGCCGCGGTTCGAGCGCGAGCTCGCGCCGCAGTCGCGCGACGCGGCGCTCGACCAGAGCGCGATCGAAGCGGCGATGATGCGCATGCAGCAATCGCCGCCTTGGCAGCGCGCGGCGCCGGCGTGGTTCCGCTGGGCGGCGGCCGCGGCGCTGCTGGCTGTCGCCGTCACCGCCGGTGCCGCCGTGATCGGGCGCAGGTTCGCCTCGCGTCCGGCGATCCCGCCGCCCGCGCCCGCCGTCGAGCGCCCGGCCGCGCGCGCGCCGGTTCGCGCTGTCGAGCCGGCGCCCGCCGAGGCGCCCGTCCCCGAGGACGCACCGCCGGCGAAGGCGCCCGCGGCGGCGCGGGGTTCCGCCCAGCCCGCGGTCACCGCGGCGGCGCTGCTCGAACGCGCCGAGCAGCAACGCCGCGAAGGCCACGTCGACGCGGCGATTGCCACGTTCCGCCGGCTGCAGTCGGCGTTTCCGGCGACGGCGGAGGCGCATCTGTCATACGCGCTGGCTGGGCAGATGCTCCTCAAGCAGGGACGCGCGGGCGACGCGCTGGCGCAGTTCGATCGAAACCTGCGCGCCGACGGCGAGGTCGGCGAGGAGGCGCTGGTCGGCCGCGCGACCGCGCTGGAGCAGTTGCACCGCACCGCCGACGCGATCGCGGCGTGGAAGAGCCTGCTCGCGCGCTACCCGGGGTCGGTGTACGCCGAGCGCGCCCGCGCGCGCCTCGCCGAGCTGAACGAACGTCGGTGAGCCGCGCACCGTCACTGCTCTGCGGCGCCCTCCTGCTGCTGGTCGGCGCGCGCAGCGCGCTCGGCGCGGAGCCGCGCCGATCAGTCGACGTGATCATCGGCGCGAGCGCGAACGACGCGCAGCTGCTCGAGCCGGCGCTGCGCGAGATGCTGGCCGCGAAAGGCCTCGCGGTCGCGACCACGCGCAAGGCCGCCGTGTCCGCCCAGGACGTGGCGGCCGCCATCGCGCCGCCCAGCGAGGCGACGCCGCCGGTGGCGCGGGTGCTGCTCGATTTCACCGCCCCGGGCCAGGCCACGCTGTTCCTGATCGATCCGCGCCGCGGGCGCGTCCACGTCCGGCGCATGGCGCTGGCGCACGGCCTCGACGCGGTCGCGCGCGCAAGCGTGAGGTTCGTCGTCGAGCAGTCCGTCGACGCGATCCTCGAGGGGCGCGAGATCGGCGTGAGCCGCGAGGAGTTCCAGCGCAGCATCGCCCCGCCCCCGGCGCCGCCGCCCGCTCCCAGCCCGGCGCCGGCGGCGATCGTTCCCAGCCCGCCGGACGCCCCACCCCCACGTGGCGAAAGCCAGTTGTTGCTGGGGGGCGGCTATGAGGCCGTGGCCCTCGGATCGGGCGAGGTCCAGCACGCCGCGAAGATCGTCTTCGGCGCGCGCTTCACGCGTCTTCGATTCGCGGCCGCGGCGCGCCTCGCCGCGCCCGTCTCGATCGCCGGCGACGGCGTGCAGGCCCGCCTGTCGGGCGGCGCCGTCAGCGCTTCGGGCGCGGTCAGCCTCGTGAGCTTCGATCAACTGTTCGTCAGCGCGGGCGTGGGCGCCGGCCTCGACGTGACGCACGTCGAACCCACCGTCACGATGCCCGACCTGCAACCGGCGGCCGCGTTCTGGGCCAGCGGTCCGTCGGTCCTGGCGTTCGCGGAAGTCGAGCGCACGTTCGGCCGGCTCTCGGTGGCACTCGTCGTCGGCGCCGAGGTGCATCCGCTCGCCGAGCGCTACACCGTGAAGACCGCCACCGAAACCCACGACATCTTCGTCCCCCACCGCCTCCGCCCCACCGCCTCCCTGCTCGTCGGCATCCTCTTCTAGCCGGACCGCGCGTGCGCGAGTGACCCGTGGTGCGCGAGTGAACCGTTGCATCGGCATCGACGCAACCGTTTGCCCTCGCCCCGCGAAGCGGGGAGAAGGAACGGGTGAGGGGCCCCGCGGCAGTCGCGCCACCGGCGCGCGCGATCCTATCGAGACCCGTCGCTGGGGACGGCGATGGTCGAGCGCGTAGACGGTCGCGAACTTGAAAGGGGCAGCAAGTGGTCCGCACTGACAGCGTACCCGACTTGATTTGGCACTGTTTGTTTTCGGCCGCACGTGCGACGGCGGCCACGAACTTGAATTCGGCCACAAAATCCACTGAGCTTCGGTCGCCCGGCATCGCCACTTGGCAGGCCAGTTAGATGGGAGTGGTTCGTCCCACGCCGTTTATTTGGCGGGACCCTCAGGGTAAGGGTGAGCCTCCGCGCAAATCAGATTCGCTCGCTAGCGCCAGGCTTCGTAGATGCGGCTGCGGCCGCTGCGGTCGGACGTGAAGAGGATGTGGCGGCCGTCCTGGGAGATCCACGGATCCTCTTCGCTGGCGCTGGTGTTGAGCTCGCTGATCGGGGCCAGTGACGACGCGAACGGCGAGCTCGCGTCCGCGCGGGTCGCCTGGAAGAGGTCTGTCGTTCCGCCCTGCGTGAGCCGGCGCGACGCGAACAGCAACCCGCGCCCATCCGAGTACAGCGCCGGATCGCTGTCCTGCCACGCCGACGTCAGCGCGGTGATCTCGCTGGCGCTCTGCCACGCCGCGGACGCGTCGGGGCGCATCGCCGCGAACAAATGCGGCACCGACGCCGTCCCGCGCTGCGACCCGAACACCAGGAAAAGCTGGCCGCGATCCAGCGCCGGCGCCTCGTCGAGCGCCGAAGCCCCCAGCGTGTCCACGCGCGCCGGCGTCTCCCAGGGCGTGTCACGGGTCCGCCGTCGCGACGCGTACAGCCGCCGTCCGTTGCCGCCGCGATCGCTGGCGAAATACATGATCAGCCCATCGACCGACACCTCCGGATCCTCGTCGTTCTGCGGGCTCGACAGCTCCGCCACCAGCGTGCTGGGCCCCCACGGGTCGGTCGCGAGCGTGCGCCGGCTGACCCAGATGTCGTTGAGCCCGCCCGTCGGTGACGCGAAGTAGATCTCGGTCCCTTCGAACGTCAGCGACGGATCCTGCACCTCGTCGCTGTCGCTGCGCAGTCCCGCCACCGGCTGCGCCGTCCCGAACCCCAGACCGGCGTCGCCCGAGCCCCCGCCCGCGTCACTCGGGCTCCCACCGGTACCGCCCGTATCGCCCGCGCCACCGGTACCGCCCACAACGCCGGTACCGCCCACACCGCCACCGCCACCGCCGCCACCCGCGTCTCTCGCGAATGCCAGCAGCCGCTCGGCATCGCAGCCCACCAGCACGGGCAGCACGCAGACGAACACGGCGCTGAGCGTCGCCTTCACCGCACCCAGTATAGGTGCGAGTCGCGATCAGCCGATATCGCGCGATCAGCCGATATCGCGCGATCAGCCGATATCGATAGACCGCTGGCTGGCAGGCAACGAGATGAGGCGGCCCAGGAGATCCTCCAGGCCCTCTTCATCCTTGGCGCTCTTGGGCTCCAGCGTGAGCCCGAAACCGGACGGACTGCTCGGCGTGCGGAACTGGATGCGGGCCACGCGGCCCCGGCACTCGATGTTGATCACCTCGTCGATGTTGAGCACATCGTCCGGGTCTCCCGGCACCGTCGCCGAAACGGTCACGTCGACGTCGACGCCCGGCACCAGGTCGGCGTGCTCCCTGGGCCGTGCCTCGAGGAACGCACCCGACGCCGAGATGTTGCGCAGCGAGAACACGTGCGCCTTTCGATTCAGGACCACTTTCGCCTGCGCGGTGATGTCGAACCGCGGGGCCGCACGCCGATCTGACAAATTGTTGGCGACTGCCATGTTGCTGGATCTGTCATTCGGAAGGATCGGCGCGCCGCTTGAAGCCGCCGTGCACCGCGCCGCGCCGTATCAGTGACGGGCGCTCACTTCGCGGCGCCCGCGCCGCCCTGATGAAGCTCGATCGGGTTGCCGTCGGGGTCTTCGACCTGGATCTGCTTGCCCCCAGGCCCCTCTTCCACCGTATTCCGGAAGCGCGCGCCAGCGGTCTGGCACCTCTGAATCTCCGCATCGAGATCCGCGACGTAGATGATGATCCGGTTCCAGCCCCCCGGTTCCTGCGACCGACCGTCCGGCATCGGCCGGGCGCCCGAGCTTCCCGGACCGCTCAGGACCAGCTGCAGCGGACCGCGCGAGATCATCGCGAAGGCGCCGCCGGCCTGGCGTTCCAGCTTGAAGTCGAGCACCTCGGTGTAGAACTTGATCGCGCGATCGACGTCCCTGATCTGGTAGCGGACGGCGGCTATCGCTGTGCTTGGCGGGGTCATGATGAAGCCAACCTGTAGCCTTCCAGCCGGTCCGCAAGCTCCTTCGGTCGGCTCAGCGCCGGCGTGTGGCCGCTGTCGATCTCGTCCGGTGTGAGTCCCAGGCGGTCCTTCACGACGCGCCGTAGCCACGCCGCCGGGAACAGCCGATCCTCGCGGCAGAGCAGGAAGCGCGTCGGCACCTCCGGCCAGGCGCCGAGCGGCCACGGCTGACCGCCGGGCGTGTCGGACTGGCGCCGGCCGTGCGCGATCGCCTCGCGCGCCAGAGCCGGCGGAACGTCGTGATAGAAGGTCGCGAGCTCGCTGGAGTCGTCGCGCCGCTCGGGTTTGTACCCGGTGTTCGCCAGCATGTCTCGCGCCGACTCGCCCGGCCGAGGAACCATCCCCGCCACGAGCACCAGCAGTTGCGCGGGAACGCGCGCGCACACCAGGGGCGCGACATAGCCGGCGAACGATTGTGCGACGACAATCGCGTCGCGCCGGTCACCCATCGCTTCGACGACCGCGTCCGCATACTCGGACAAACCAGCCGAATCGTCGTCGACGGGGAGATCCATCGTCACCACGTCGTGTCCGCGATCGCGGAGCTCGGCGGCGACCAGGTGCCAGTACCACCCCACGTCGCCCGCGCCATGAATCAGGACGTACGTCGACATGACGGAGCGCGAAGCCCGAGCGGGCGGCTGAAATGGAAAGGGCCCGACCGAAGCCGGGCCCTTTCAAGTCGGTCGTTACTCCGCCTTCTTGTCGCCCTTGTCGCCGCCCTTGTCCTCACCATCCTTCTTCTTCTTGCCCTTCTTGGCCGGCTTGGCGTCGCCCGCGGGGGCTTCGTCACCCGCCTGGGCGATCGTCCAGGTGGTCGGAAGGAGAACCGCGAGGCCGAGGAAGACGATGCGAATGAGCTTCATTGATTGCTCCTGGTTGGGGTGGACGTACAGGGCCGGGAAGATACCGCGACACCGTCCGCGTGAATAGCCGCGGCGATGAACCTCGGTGGTCGTCCCCCTCGCCTCTTGCCGCTTGCCGCTTGCAGCGTTACTTCGAATAAACTAGAAGTAGCCTCGTGGCGGGAAAACTGGATCGGCATGCCGAGGAGCTCGGCGCTCTGGGGCACCCGGTCCGCCTGGCCATCTTGCGCTACGTCGTGCAGGCCGGGCCCGAAGGCACCGCCGCCGGAGCGATCCAGACGCATGTGGACATGCCGGCGTCCTCTCTCAGTCACCACCTCAAACGGCTGGTCGACGCGGGCGTCATCCGTTCGCGCGGGGAAGGGACCTTCCACTACTACTCCGCCGACTACGGCGCCCTTCGCAAGCTGACGGACTACCTGTGGGAAGACTGCTGCAAGAAGGGCGGCGGCAATTGCTGCTGAAGAAGCTCACCGCCGAGGCGCTGGGGACGGCGCTGCTCCTCGCAGCGGTCGTCGGGTCCGGGATCATGGGCGAGGCGCTCGCGCGCCCCAATGTCGCGCTGGCGCTGCTCGCCAATACCGTGGCGACCGGAGCAGCGCTGGTCGCCCTCATCATCACCTTCGGACCGATCTCGGGCGCCCACTTCAATCCGGTGGTGACGCTCGCCGACGCCAGCCAGGGCGGCGTCCCCTGGCGCGAGGTGCCGGCCTACCTCGCGGCCCAGGTCACCGGCGCCTTCCTGGGGGTCGCCGTCGCTCACGTCATGTTCAAGCAGCCGGCGCTGTTCTTCGCTTCTCAGCACCGGCGCGACGGGATCGCGCAGCTCGTGAGCGAGTTCGTGGCGACGTTCGGCCTCCTCGCCGTCATCTGGGGATCGGCGCGACGGAGACCAGGCCTGGTTCCGTTCGCCGTCGGCGCCTACATCACGGCGGCGTACTGGTTCACGGCGTCGACGTCGTTCGCGAACCCGGCCGTGACGCTGGCGCGCGCCGCAAGCGACACGTTCGCCGGCATTCGCCCGACCGACGCACCCGCGTTCATCGGCGCGCAGCTGGCCGGCGGCGCCGCCGCGACCGCCCTGTTTCGCTGGCTGGTCCCCGCCCTCCCCAGCGTCGCCGCGCGCGTGGTCGATCGGCCCGCATCGGACGAGGAGCTGTCATGAACACGGTGATCTTCGCCTGCGTCCACAACGCTGGTCGGTCGCAGATGGCGGCGGCGTGGTTCAACGCGCTGGCTGATGCGACGAAGGCACGGGCCATCTCCGCCGGGACGGACCCCGGCACGAAGGTTCACCCGGAGGTGCTGGAGGTGATGCGCGAGGTCGGCGTCGACCTGACCGATCGCACGCCGCAGAAGCTGACCGACGATCTCGCCCGCGGCGCCCAGCTCTTGATCACGATGGGATGCGGCGAGCAGTGCCCGGTCGTGCCGGGCCTTCGCCGGGACGACTGGCCGCTCGAGGATCCGAAAGGGAAAGCCATCGCGCGCGTCCGCCAGATACGTGACGAGGTGCGGGCACGCGTCGTGGACCTGCTGCAGCGCGAAGGGTGGGAGCGCGGATGATCCGCCAGGCCGAGCCGCGTGATCTCCCCGCCGTGCTCGCGCTGCTGGCCGAAGCGAACCTTCCGAGCGAGGGCGTCGCCGACCACTTTCATGCGTTCTTCGTGGATGACGACGGTGGTCGCATCCTCGCCAGCGCCGGCCTCGAGCTCCATGGCGACGCCGCGCTCCTCCGGTCGCTCGCGGTCGCGTCGGATGCGAGAGGCACAGGCCGGGGCGCCGCCTTGCTACGGCGAGCGCTGTCCGAAGTCCCCGATCGCGCCGACGGCGTCTACGCCTTGACCACCACCGCGGAGCGGTACCTCGCCCGATTCGGCTTCGAGCCGGTTCCGCGCGACTCGGTGCCGTCGCAGCTCCTGGAATCTCGCGAGCTGTCGGACGCGTGTCCGAGCTCCGCGACCGTCCTGAAGTGGATCCGCGGGTAAGGCGAGGAGCTCGATCACCCGACGGCGCGGGCGGGCGGTGACTCGTCCACGGCCGCGATCGCGGTGGCGCCGCGCGCGGCGGACAGCTGGCGCGTGCGCCAGATCGTGTAGAGCACGGGGATCACCTCCAGCGTCAGGAAGGCGCTCGTGATCAGACCGCCGATCATCGGCGCGGCCACGCGACGCATGATCTCGGCGCCGGCGCCGCGCGTCCAGAGCAGCGGCAGCAGCGCCGCCGCCATCGTCACGATGGTCATCAGCTTGGGCCGCAGCCGCCTGACCGTGCCTTCGGCGTGGGCGTCGATGATGTCCTGGCGGCTGCGGATCTGCCCCTCGCGGAGGCGGCGCTGGTAGGCCTCGTCGATGTAGACCACCATCACGACGCCCGTCTGCATCGCGAGCCCGACGACGGACAGCAGGCCCACCCACACGGGCGCGGACAGTCGATAGCCGAGCAGGTACAGCGTCCAGAAGCTGCCGACCAGCGCGAACGGCACGGACACGAGCACGATCAGCGCCTCGGTCAGGTTGCGGAACTGCAGCCAGAGCAGGCCGAGCATCAAGAGCGCGACGAGCGGCACGATCAGCGCCAGCCGCCGCTGTCCGGCCATGAGCAGCTCGTACTGGCCGATCCAGTCGATGCGCTCGCCGGGCCGGAGGCCGAGCGCGCCGTGGACGGCGCCGCGCGCGG
>Ga0070673_100001532_pt1 | contig 13617 bp, 7 predicted proteins | sample KBSM23metaG_FD_65342 | JGI IMG/M metagenome (GOLD analysis project Ga0070673, IMG submission 65342) | Miscanthus rhizosphere microbial communities from Kellogg Biological Station, Michigan, USA - KBS M2-3 metaG | ecosystem: Host-associated > Plants > Roots > Rhizosphere > Soil ... | reverse complement strand
TCGGGACAGGCGGCCTCGACCGCGTCCACGACGTCTTGTGTGGTCGGCGACGAGGGGCTGGCCGTGTCGGTGCGGGGGTGGACCGCGAAGCAGAGTTGTTCGACCTCGATCCGGCGCAGCGCGCCGCGCGGAAACCTACCGGTGTCGACGTTCTGCCAGAGGCCGTTGACGCACGCGTAGCCGTCGCCGGGGCCGGATTCGTAAAGCGCCGGACAGTTCGCATCGGCGTCGCAGGCGACGATCCGGCACTCGCCGGGCGTCGTGCTCCAGTAGAAGCCTGGTTCGTCCGCCAGGCAGACGCTGCAGATCTCGACGAACCTGCCCCAGGAGAAGCTGTACGCGGACGCGTTGGGGTTCGGGCAGGGATTGGGCGCCGGCGTGGCGGCCAGCTGGGTGACGACACAGCCCTGACCGTCGCACGACCAGCCGAACTCGACGCCGGTGATGTCGCGAACCGTCGTCGGGTTGTCCTCCGGACCATAGCGCCGGTCGTTCCCACAACCCAGCGCCACCGCGATCAAACCCGCCGATAAGAAACGCTTGGACATAGTGGCGCCGATCGTACCAGCAACGGTCGGTCGAATCGCGCGGCCGCTCGATCTGCGAGAGCCCCGGGACGCGCGGCCCAGCAGACCCTCACCCCGACCCTCTCCCGCAAGCGGGAGAGGGGGAAGCAGGCTAGGCGTCGGTCGGCGGTTCAGTGACGGGGGCCGGCTCGTCGGCTTTCTTGTTCTTCTTGCCGTGGCCGTTCATCGCGCTGGCGATCGCGCGCGCCTTGTCGGGGGCGTCGCCGACGGCCATCTCGCAGTCGCCGAACACCATCTCCATGCGGCCCTCGTCGCGCTTGAGGCGGACCTCCAGCGTCTGCGCGCGGATGCGCGTCTTGTCGCGCACCTTCCCCGAGAGGTGCACCATGTCGGCGTCGAACTCGCCGGCGAGCTCACCGCGCGAATGCAGCTCGGTCACCTTCGCCTTGCCGCTCAGGATGCCGGTCTCGGTGACCTCCACGGAGGGGCCGCTCAGATCGCCTTCGACCCGCCCCATCACGACGATGGGACAGGAGGACGTGAGGGTGCCCTTCAGCTCGGTGCCTTCTTCGATGAGGGTTCGCTTGCTGTCGCTCATTGTGTTCTCCCTTTCAGCCTCGAACGATCTTCACGCGCAGCCGACTGCCGCGCTCGAATGCAAAACGGGTCAGCTCGGCGTGTTGCTTGACGGACGCGACCAGCGCGCCGTTCGCGCTCACCATCACCTGGCGCGCGCCCACGATGCCGGGGCTCTCGCGCTCGAAGAAGTGGCCGTGCACGGTGACGGATCCGTCGCCCGCGATCTTGCAGTCGGCGAGCACGCCCGATTCGCCGACGACCAGCTCGGTGCCTTCGCCCAGGTTGATCACGCAGTTCTCGAACAGGCTGTCGATCTCCACGCGCGCGCCCGCCTCGAACTCCAGCGTCGCGCCCCGCAGCACGTCGCCGTGGCCGAAGTAGCGGCGCGACGCGGGCGCGGTCGCCTCGGCTGCCTCGCGCAGGCCGGTGAGCAGCGCCGGGATCTCGCCGTTGGTGATGCGGCCGGTGCCGTCGCCAGCGACGCTGGTGTCCAGCCACGCCACCATCACGTCGGCCATCGGTGCGCCGGTGCCGACCAGGCCCGCGACCTTGGCGCCCGTGAGCTTGCTGCCGGCGAGCTGCGCGCCCGCCAGCGTCGCGTGGCGCGCGTCGACGTCGCCCATGTCGGCGCCGGTCAAGTCCGCGCCCGCGAGATCGGCTTTGGTCAGCAGCGCGCCGCCCAGGCGGGCCCGCGTCAGCTTCGCGCCGGCCATCACGGCGCTGGCGAACAGCGCGCGCGTGAAATCGCCCTCGGTCAGCTTCGCGCCGCGCAGGTTGGCGTTGCTGAAGTCGGCCTGCGCCGCCTTCACGCCGCCCAGCGTCGCTTCTTCCAGGTTGGCGTTCGTAAAGATGGCGCCGCGCAGGTCCGCGCCGGTCAGGTTTGCCGTGCTCATCTGCGCGAGCGGCAGCCGCGCCCCGGCCAGGTTCGCGCCCGCCAGGCTGGCGCCCTCCAGGTTTGCGCGCGCGAGGTTGGCGCCCGCGAGGTTGGCGCGATCCAGCTTGGCGCCGTCCAGGTCCGCGTTCTCGAGGTTCGCCTCGGCCAGGTCGGCGCCGCCCAGGAACGCCTCGCGCAGGCTGGCGTTCTTCAGGCTGACCTTGCGCAGGACGGCGGCCTCCAGGTTGCCGCCCTCCAGGTCCGCGCGCGACAGCATCGCGCCGGTCAGGGCAGCGCGGGACAGATCGATACCGCGGAGGTCGGCCCGTTCGAGCTTCTCGTTCCGCCGCACCCGCTGCAGCACCTGATCTCGCGTCATCTCACCCATGGCTCGCTGGTCTCCTTTTCATGAACGTGTGTGGAATCAGGCCGCCGCCGGGTGGGGGCCGCTCAGGCCGTCGGCTTCGTCGGGGTCGATGACGACGACACGCTCCTCGGCGGGGGCGGCCGCTTCCGCGGCGGGGGCGGGGGGCTGCGAGCGGATCGCGGCCGCGCGGCTGGTGACGACGCGGTCGAGATCTTCGATCCGGCGCGCGAACGCCAGCTTGGGCAGCCGGAGGGCGAAGTCGATCTCGCCCAGACGCACCAGCGCGATCGTGATCTGCAGGAAGGTCGTCTGCCGCCGCTGGCGGAGCTGCTTCTTGGTCTGGCGATCGTCGGGCGTCCACCCGCGCGCCGCCTGGTCGAACGCGGCGTTCTCGGCGCGCAGCTGGTCCAGCAGCTTGACCAGCTCGCGGATCGTGGCCGCCGGATCGACGGTCGCCAGCGCGGCCGGCGTCGAACGATGGAACGCCTCGATGCGGGCGGCCACCGCGGCGGCGATCGGGCCGGGGATGCCGGTGACGGCGGCGATCTCGTCGGCCCTGGCGGCGAACAGCTGCGTCAGCGTGCCCAGACCGGCGGCGATCAGCTTGTCGATCATCAGCGGCTCCAGCTCGCTGACCTGCTCGAGCAGCGCGCGCACGACGATCGGCTCGCGGCGATCGCGCTCGCCTTCCAGCGCGAAGGCGCGCGGCAGGCAGGTGGCGAGCGGCGCGTACGCCGCCAGCAGGGTCTCGCGCGACGGGCCGCTCACCTCCGGAGGCTTGCCCGGCTCCAGCACGTCTTGCAGCGCGCCGACGAACCCGTCCACCGCGGCGACAAGCGCTTCGTGGCCGACCTCCGACGCCATCGAACGCAGCGACTTCAGCGCCGGGCGGCCCATCTCGAGCCAGCTCGCCTGCGCCTCGCCGAACCGGACCTCCATCATCGCGTTGCGGATCGGCGTCACGTGGGACACGGCCAGCGCCTCGAACGTCTCGCGCAGGGCGGCCTCGTCGGACTCGGTCGACTTGCCGTGCCCCTGATGCGGGGGCGGTGGCGGCGCGCTCGGCGCCGCCTGGGCCGCCGCCACGCGGCGCACGCTGCTGTTCTCCAGCGCCTGCGCGATCGCCAGATCCAGCGATCCGCCCGCGGGCTCGGCGATGGCGATCGGCGCGGGCGACGGGGCCGCGGCCGCGGCGGCGGCCGGCGCGGCGGCGGGAAACGGTGCCTTCGCGGCGGGGGAGACCGCCGGCCGGGCGGTGACGGCCGCGCGCGGGGAGGCGAGGGCGGCGGGCGTACCGATGGCGCCGGCGACGGGAGACTGGACGTTGCCGCGTGGCGGCGCGCTGGACGCGGGCACGCGCACCGGTTGCTCGCGCGCGGCGGCGGGCGCCGGACGCGCCGCCTCGGCGCCGTTGGCCGGTGACTTGGTGGGCTCGGGCGCGCGCGCCGGCGGCGGCGCGGCGGATGTAGGTGATGGCGATTTCGGCGGAGGCGCGCTCGGTTGCGCGCTCGGTGGGGATTCGGCGGCACTGCCGTCCTCACCGCGTCTCCGAAGTCGCGAGAAAATGCTCATGCTCCCTCCGACGCAGACCCTTCATCGACCTCTGGCGCGCCAGACTTTAGGCAAGTGGCGCCCAAACCTGAGCCACGTGTGGCCCCTCGGTTGCTACTCCTCACATGGGGACCGGAGAGGAGGGCGCCCTGACCGATCTCGTGCAATTTCGCGTCGAGCACCCCGACGGTGAGCGCAACCGGTGGACGGCCGCGTCCGTCCCATCCTCGCGATCCCGCACGCGATCCTGGTCGCCGGGCCGCTGATCGGCTTCCGACCTCGCTGGGCGCGCGCGGGCGTGCTTGGCATGGTTGCGCTGGTCTGCGCGGCGCTGGACTGGTTCGCGATCGTCTTCACGGGGCGGTCGCTCGAAGGCCTGCTCTACTTCAAACGTCTGTACCTCGGCTGGCGCGCCCGCTATCTCGCCTACCTGTGGCTACTTCGTGACGAGTACCCACCGTTCGGTGACGCCCCGTATCCAGCGTGGGTCGAGCTGCCCGACGAGCCCGAGCCACGCGATCGCGCGTCGGTCGGGCTGCGGATCTTCCTCCTCTTCCCGCACCTGGTCGTGCTGCTCGGCCTGCAGATCGCGCAGGTCTTCGTCTGGATCGCCGCCTGGTGCAGCATCGTGTTCACGCGCCGCCTCGGCGACACCCTGTGGCGCTTCTCGCGCGACGTGGCCCACTACAACATGCGCGTCGAATCGTACGCGCTGCTGATTCACGACCGCTTTCCGTCGTTCTCGCTGTCGGCCGAGCGCGCGGCCGCGCCGGCCAGCGAACAGCACGCGTAAAGAATTCCACACCGGCGGCGTTGGCGATACGCTGGGGGCGTGAGGCACGCGGTCCTGGTCTCGGTTGCGCTGGCGGGCGTCTCGCTGGGTTGTAGCGACGCGGGCGGCGGGGGAGGCGGCAGCGCGAGTTGCGCGTCCGACGCGTCGTGCGGCGGCAACATCGTCGGGACGTGGACGATCGTGCAGGCGTGCAACGTCAAGGCGGCGGTGGCGCCGGGAGCATGCGGGGACAGGACGGACACGTTTTCGGAACAGGCGCAGTCGGGCACCTTTGTCTTCCGCGCCGACGGCACGGCCACCGAGACGCTCCGGACCACAGGAACCCTCACCGAGATGACGCCGCCGGCGTGTCTGGCGAGCGCGTCGCAGACCTGCGCGGACATCGACGCGGAGTACAAGTCCCTCGTTCAGGCCGGATCCAGCTACACGTCTGCGAACTGCACGGACAACGCGGGCACCTGCGTCTGCACGCTGACGTTCGATACGACCACGAACGTCTCGGGCACCTACGCGACGTCGGGATCGACCTTGACGGTCACGAGCAACGGCAGCGCCAGCGCGAGCTATTGCGTGACCGGCTCGACGCTGGTCTTCAGCGTCGCGACCACGACCGGGGATCCGCCCTCGGTCTACGTGCTGACCCGGCAGTAGTCAGTCGTTCGGAGCGCCCGCGGTGATCCAGGCGCGGATCGCCACGATCTTGTGCGCGGCGAGCGGCTGGTCGGGAGGCATGCGCACGCCGTCCAGCGGCGTCGCGATCGAGATCTTCTGCAGCAGGTACGAGCCGTCGGGGTTGCCCGGGGCGATGCGCTTCATCGTGGGCACCTCCGCCGACGCGACGTCGCTGAGCGTGGCGTAGGTCGGGGCCACCAGGCTCATGCCCTGTTGGGGCGCCGCGGCGCCGTGACAGCTCGAGAACGTGCAGTTGTGCGCGAAGATCTCGCTCTCGATCGACGTCAGGTGCGGCGGGATCGGCGCGAGCGCCTCGCCCTCTCCGCAGCCGGCGGCCGGGCCCAGCCCGGCGACCAGCAGCGTGAGGAGTGCGCGCCCGGGCGCGGCGCTCCGTCCCATCACGGGCAGACGGCAGCGGCCAGCGCGGTCATGGCCGGCGTGCACTTCTCGCCGACGCATGCCGAGCACGCCGCCATGTCCGTGCCACCGCACTCGGTCGCGCACATGCCCAGGCCGCGGCTGGCGAGGCAGCGCGTCGCCATGGACGTCTGGCCGCTGATCGCGAAGCACGCGTTCACGACGCAGGCGTCGAGGTCGCCCGGCATCGCTGACGGCCCGGTGGCCGCCTGCAGGCAGCCCGCGGTCTGGGCGCCGCCGGCGGTGCCGCCCCCGAGCCAGTTGGCGCCCAGGAACCGCCCGCTCCAGTCGTCGGTCAGGCTACAGAGCTCGGTCTTCGTGTCCTTGGGGTAGTAGAGGCCGAGGAACATGCACATCTCGTCGCGCGTCGTGCGCCCCTGGTGGATGGTGCGGGCCTCGTTGTTCCGGTAGTCGCAGCTGAAGTCGATCATCTCGCCCGCGTGGAGCTCGAGGGGCGGGTCCATCTGCTTGGACTTGACCGCCTCCCAGCTGGTGGTGCTGAAGATCGGCTGCTTCATCGCGCCGTTGGTGTCCAGCAGGTTGGCCATGTATCCGTAGCCGCGGGCGTGCATGTGCGACTGGGCGTTCACCAGCGTGACGTCCTTGGCGAGCGGGCAGATCTCGCGCGCCACCGACATCGATTCGCCCGGCACGGAGATGAACGGGTTGTAGAGGAAGAAGATCCCCGCCTCGCGCGTCACCTGGGACGCGGGGACGGTGTAGAGGTTGATGTAAATCTCCGCGTCCAGCGCCTTGTCGCCCGCGTTCAGGTAGTGGGCGTTGATGAGCAGGATGCTTCCGCCCGCGAGCTTGAACGCGGTGTCGGCGGGCAGGCCGTCCACGGTGGGCGGGCCGTCGGAGTTCTGGGCACCGCCGGCGGCGCCCAGGATCTGCCAGTCGCCGGTGGCACCGTTCTCGCCACAATCGAACACGCCGGTGGTGTCGAGCACCTTGCCCCCGATCGTGGTGTTCGGAATCTCCGTGTAGGGCGTGGTGTACATCAGCACGTGGTGGCTGCCGGGCGTGTACCTGATCTGCTGCTTGTTGACGTAGAGACCGTCGGCCGGCACCTGGTAGAACATGCAGCGCTCGGTCTCGAGACCAGCCTCCAGCGTGGACGTCATCGTGATCTGGACGCCTTGCCCGGCGGCGGGTGGGTCCAGCAGCGATCCTGGTTTGCTGTCTTCGCCGCCGCAGCCGACGGCGCCGATCAGCGCCAGCGCGACAATCGATTTATGGAATCCGTTCATGACGTTCTCTCCTCGAGTGAAGTGGCGGGGGCCGACTGCGCGCTTGGCTGCAACCAGCGGGCCGTCGCGCCACGCCGCGCTGGATGCGACATGAGACACGCGCCGGCGCAAACCGGATGTCTCGCGTGTGTCGTCTCGTGCACACCCGCGCTAACGACGGGTCAGCGCAGGAGTTCCTTGCGCGGCTCCGGCGACGTACGAAGTTAGCGGTTTGCTACTTTCGGCGTCGTCGCTTTGCTACTTGCGCGATTTCGGAATCGGCGGCGGACGCGAGGGCGGGGCGTCGTGGGCTTCCAGGAATGCGCGCGCCTCGAGCTGGATCGGATCGCCCTTGGGCGCGTCGTGCGACGCGCGCCGCGCGAACATGACGGCGCGTTCGGTCTCGCCGCGGCGGGCGGCGATGCGGGCCTGGCGCAGGAACGCCTCGGGCATGCCGATCGGGCCCGGCGAGGCGTGCGCGACGATCAACCGCAGCGCTTTCAGCGACAGCTCGTCGTCGCCGGCCTCCTCGGCGCGGTCCGCGACCTCGGCGGCCAGATCGCCGTTCTTCTTGTCCGCGTCCAGCGCGTGGCCGAGGGCCGCGAGCTGACCGGAGCGGTCGTTCGCCAGCCCGGCGATGTGCGCCAGCCGCACGTACATCGCGGCGAGCGCCGGCGACGCCTTGCCCTTGCGCGCCGCGATCAGCGGCGTGATCAGCGCGGTGGCCTCTTCGAACGCGCCGGTGAGGACGTAAGCGTCCGACAGCAGCAGCGCGGCCTCCTCGTCGTTCGAACGAATGACCATCGCCTCGTTCAACGCCATGATGGCCAGCGACGCGTCCTGGGCCTGGATGGCGAACGCGCCGGCGCGGCGGAGCTGCTCGAAGCGCTGCGCTTCGTCCGCGTTGCTGTTGGCCTGATCGAGGAGCAACCCGGCCAGCTTGCCGAGCTCGCCCGTCTGCTCGTACAGCGGCGCCAGCAGGTCGATCAGCGCGGTCTGATCGGGGTGCGCCGCCAGCGCGGATTCGATGGCCGCCGCGGCCGCCTGCGTCTTGTCGATGCGCGTGGCGAGCGCGACCAGCTGCCCCGCTGCCGCGATCTGCGCCTCGCCCCCCTCCACGAGGCGCAGGTAGTGCTGGGCCGCGGCGAACGCGTTGTCCATGTCCTCGTCGGCCTCGGCCAGCTCCCAGCTCACGCGCACGGTTTCGGCGTCGGCCGCGCCGCGCGCGACCAGCTCGCCCAGCAGCCGGCGCGCCTGCTTCGTGTCACCCGCGGCGCGCGCCAGGTCGGCGAGGCGCAGCGTCGCTTCACGAATATCGGCGACGGCGTTCGCGGCGGCGGCGTCCCGGCGCCACGCTTCCAGCTCGCCGATCAGCGCCGGCGTCGCCGCCTCGGGCGACAGCGCGAACGCTTCGTCCAGCACCGCGACAGCGGCGCGGTGATCGCCCCGCGCGCCCTCCAGCCGCGCGCGCAGCAGCTGCAACGGCAGGCGGTGCTCCGGCGCGACGCGCGCGTCGTCCAGCGCGGCGCGCACCTCGGCGACCGCCGCGCCCAGCTCGCCGTGCGCGACCAGCGCGCGCGACAGCTGTTCGACGATCTGGATGTCGTGCGGAGCGCGCGTGCGGGCGCGGCGCAGCAGCTCCAGGCTGCCCTTGACGTCGGCCAGGCGGCCGCGACGCAACGACGCGGCCTCGACATAAAGCGCCGCCGCCTCGTCGGCATCCTGGCGGCGCTCGGCCTCGCTGGCGTTCAGCGTGGCCAGCGCGGCCCAGTCCTGCTTGGTCCGGTACATCTGATCCAGCTCGGTGAAGAACGCCGTCTCGGCAGGCGCCTGCGCGTAGCCCTTCTCGAGGGCGCGCCGCGCCGCCTCGTCGTCGCCCAGCGTGGTCCAGGTGGCCGCCAGCTCGCGCGCCAGCCGCGCCGCCTCGGCGCCGGTCTCGCCGTCGAGCACGGCCTCCATCAGATCGGCGTGCTCGCGCGTCGCCGTGCCGGCCGGGCGCAGCGCCAGGACGCGCTTGACCAGCTCGCCGCGCCGGGGCGCGACGGACAGCGCGCGCTCGTACACGGCGGCGGCGCGCTCGCCGTCGCTGCGTTCGAGGACGCCGCCCAGATGGATGGCGGCGGCCACCACCGCCTCCGGATCGCGCGCCGCGAGCGCGGCGTCGAACGCCTGCGTCAGCAGGTCGACGAGGTCGCCCTCGGAGCCGCTGCGCTCGTAGTACTCGGCGAGCAGGCCCAGCGCCTCGGTGTGGCCAGCCTCCTCCAGCAGGACGTCCTGCAGGATCGCCGCGGCGGAGCCGTCGCCGGCGTCCTCGGCCAGCTGCAAGCGCGCCTGCGCCATCCGGAGCTGATTCCGCTGGGCCACCTCGGGCAGCAGGGGCAGGGTCTCGGCGACGAGCCGGCCGAGGCCGTCCCGGTCGCGCAGGCTGACGTAGTGGTCCAGTAGCGGGCGCCAGATCGATTCGTCGGCCGGCGCGGTCGCGCGCAGGCGCTCGAGCAGCTCGGCGCCCAGCCGGCGGTTCCCGGAGCGGCCGGCCCGTTCGGCGAGATCGCGGGCCAGCGGCACCACGCGCTCCATCGGCAGCAGCTCCGACGCGCGCTGAAGGATCTGGGCGGCCGCGTCCAGATTGCCGGCGGCCTTCTTGATGCGCAGCAGCTCGAACAGCGCCCAGGTCGCGTCCTCGCGGCCGTCGGGGTTGCCGGCGGCGATGTCGAGCAGCCGCATCAGCAGCGGTTCCAGCCGGTCGTCACGGTGCAGCGCCACGGCCAGATCGATCGCCTCACGCACCTCGCGATGCGTGACGTCGGGCGTGGCGACGCGGCGCTCGAGGTAGTCGAGCAGCACGGCGTCGTCGCCCGACTGCCGCGCGATGCGTTCGTAGAGAGGCAGGATCTTCACCAGATCCGCGTCGGGCACGCCCGCGCCCGCGACCAGCGACGCCGCGCGTTCCAGATCGCTGCGCTTCTCGATCGCCTCGCACAGGTCGGCGATGCCGGCCTCGCGCGTCTCGGCGCGCCCCAGCTCCAGCGCGGCGGCGCGATACAGCGCCTCGGCGGCGGCGTCGGGCGTGCGCGCCTCGGCGGCGGCCAGCTTGAAGACGCCGGCCACGCGGTCGCATTCGGCGACGTTCCCCTGCTGCAGCGCCAGGCGGGCGATGCCCGACAGCACCTCGAACGAACGGGGCTGCATCTCCTCGGCGCGGCGGTGCAGTTCCAGCGCGCGCGTCTGGTCGCCGGCGTCGCGCTCGGCGACGTCCGCGGCCAGCAACAGCAGCGTGCTCGCGACGCCCATGTCGGCCTTGCGGCGGCGCCGTTCGACCAGCGCCAGCAACCGATCGACCATCTGCTGGACGTGCCCGCACGCGCGCGCGAGCTCGACCAGCGGCGCGTGCAGATGCGCGATCTCCGGCGCGGCTTCGACGGCGCGCAGCTGCGCGTCGAAGGCCGCCTCGGGCTTACCCTGCGCGCGCAGGCTCTCGGCCATCTCCGCCGAGATCTCCGCCTCGGCGGGCGTGCCCGCGGCACGCGCCAGGCGCTTCTCGAACAGGCGCGCCAGCTCGTCGAGGGCGCCGGCTTGCAACAGACCACGCTGCAGGCGTGACGCCTGCTCCGGGTCCTTGATGGCGGCGGCGAGGGCCGAATCGAGCAGCTCGTCGGCCTCGGCGCCGTGTCCGCGCTTGCGCGCCAGGCCGTAGAGGCGCAGCAGGATCTCGGACAGGGCCAGCGCGGAGGTGGGTGCCGGCGCCGGTGTCTCGGACGGGGAGGCGCCTTCGCGCGTCTGCACCAGCAGCGTGCGGTACGCGCGCTCGGCGCGTTCGAGATCGCCGGTGGCCTCCGCGACCTCGGCGAGCTGGGTGAGGATGGCGGGGTTCGACCCGTCCATCGACGACGCCTGCTCGAACTCCGCGAGCGCCAGCTTGCTGTCGCCCTGGGCGCGCGCGATCTCCGCCAGTCGCTGGTGCAGGTGCGCCCGCTTGCGCGTGCGGCGCCAGCCGGCCTGCTCCACCAGACGCGAGAGCTGGGCGCGCGCGTCGTCGTAGCGGCCGCAGCGCGCCAGCCCGTCGGCCAGCGCCAGGCCCAGATCCTCGTGCTGCGGCACCAGCCGCACCACGTTCTCCAGCACGGGCACCGCCTTCTCGATCTGACCGAGGCGCCCGTAGATCTCGGCGACCTCCGAGGCGCGCGCGATCGTCAGCGCGGCGTCGTCGCTGTGGTCGCTGCCTTCGGCCAGCACGCGCGCCAGCGGCTCCCACGACTGCGCGTCGCGATAGAAACCCGCCAGCGTGCTGCGCAGCTGATCGGCGCGCGGGAATTCGCCCAGCGCGCGTTCCAGACAGGCGATGGCGCGGTGGCGCTGCCCGGCGGTGACGTACGCGCCGGCCAGCCGCGCGGCGACCTCGTTGCGCGCGTCACCCTCCGTCATGGTCATGCGCCGATCGAGCCATTCCGCCGCCGCCACCGGATCGCCGGCCGCGAGCGCCAGCCGGCCCAGCGCGTCGAGTGATTCGGTCCCGGCGTCCAGCCGGGCGGTGTTTTGCCACGCCGTCATCGCCCGTCCCGCGTCGCCCAGCGCGCTCTCCGCCAGGCGCGCCGCCTCCGCCCACAGCGCCGCGGACGCGACCGGCTCGGCGTCCTCTTCCAGGATCCGCGCCTGGTCCTCGATGATGTCCGCCAGATCGGCCTGGCGCTTCTTGGCGACGAGAACGTCGGTCAGCTTGCGCAGCGTGGGGGCGTGCCCGGGCCGCTCGCGCAGGCTCGCGGTCAGGACATCCGGCGCGTTGCTGCGCTGTTCGAGCAGCCCGCCCAGGCGGACAATCTCCAGCCGCAGCGCGAGGCGCCGCTCCTGATCCTGGCTGCGTTCCAGCTCGGCGGCGCGCAGCGCGACGCCGTCGGCGAATCGGCCCTCGCGTTCGTACAGGCGCGCCAGCGCCTCGCGCGCGACGTCGTCCTGGGGCGCCTGCTCGTGCAGCAGCCGCCAGATCCGGATCGCGCCCGGCTTGTCGTCCAGCGCGCTGTCGGTCAGCTCGGCCGCGCGCCGCAGCCAGCCCCGGCGCCGCTCGTCGGAAACCCGCAGGCGGGCGCTGTCGAGCAACAGCGTGGTCGCGATGCCGAGGCGCTCGGCGGCGCCCGAGGCGACGTGCATCCGCACGGACTCGTCGACCGCCTGGGCGGCGGCGTCGGCGGCGGCCAGCCGGCCCGTCGCGGGCGCGCCGCGCGACAGCAAGTTGCCGGCGTGATCGTAGAGGCGGCCGAGTAGCTGGATCGCCAGCGGCTCGTCGGAGATCGCGCGCGAGGCGATGTCCGCCGCTTCGCGCAGGTAATCCAGGTTGTCGGGCTGCTCCGCGGCCAGGCGCGACAGCGTCTCCACCAGCGGGCGGTCGGGATGGCGGCGTTGCAGCTCCGTGCGGCGCAGCAGCGTCGGCACGTGACGCGGATCGGCCGCCAGCGCGCGGTCCAGCGCCTCGGCGGCGTCGATGTCCTGACCGTGCTCGACGAACGCCGTGGCGGCGTGCGCGTGCAGATCGCGGCGCGCGGCCGCGTCGAGGCCGGAGGCGGCGTCGATCGCTTCTTCCAGCGCGCTCAGCGCGGGACCGATCTTGCCGGCGTCCCGCGCCAGCGACTCGAACAGGGGGAGCAGCTCGGCGTCCCGCGCGTCGCGGTTGGTTCCGGCGTCGACCAGGAGCTTCGCCGCGTCGGCGAACCGACCCACGCGCACCAGGGTTCGCAGCAGGCTGCGTCGCGGTTCCAGACGCTCGGGCGTGAGCGCCAGCGCGGACGCATAACTTGCCGTTGCGGCTCCCAGATCGGAGATGCGCGTCTCCAGCAGTTGCCCGCGCAGCTCGTGCAGGTGCGCCAGCGTCAGCGCGGGCGCGCCGCCCGCTGCGATGGTCTCGCCGAGCGCGCGCGCCACTCCCGCGAAGTCGCCGGTCGCCTCCGCCAGCCGAAGCACCTCCTGCTCGAGGCGGGCGCTGGCCCCGGCGAGCGGAAGCGCCTCGCACAGCCACGCCAGCGCGCGTTTCTGATCGCCCGCGCGCGTGTCCGCGCAGACCGCGGCGTCCTCCAGGATGCGGGCGCGCTCGCCCCGATCGGCGGCGGCCGCCAGGCGCAGCGGAACGAGGTCGAGCAGCAGCTGCCAGCTGTCGGTCCGCGCCGCCGCGGCGGCCAGGCGTCGGGCGGCGTCGGTCGCGACCGATGTCTCCGCCAGCAGCGCCTGCAAGCCGGCCCGCGCGCCTTCGTGCGCGGGATCGACGTCCAGGGCGCGGCCGTACCAGTCGACGGCGGCGCGCGCATCGCCCAGCCGCAGACGCTGCGCGTCGGCCAGGCGCGCCAGCCGGTCGGCGTGGTGTCCGCGATCGACGTTCGCGCTCCGCGACAGGAGCTCCGCGAGATCGGCGAAGGAGCCGTTCTCGGTGTAAAGGTCGGCGAGCGCGCCGATGCTCTCGTCGTCGTCGCCGAAGCGCGACACCACCTCGCGCCACAGATCGATCGCCCGCCCGACGTCGCCCAGCCGCTCGCGGGCCAGCGTCGGGCGGGCGATCGATCTGTGGCGCGAGGTGGTGTCGCGCTTCGGCGACGACGACGAGAGCATCGGCGCGCTCGCCGACCTTT
>Ga0070673_100001525_pt1 | contig 13646 bp, 16 predicted proteins | sample KBSM23metaG_FD_65342 | JGI IMG/M metagenome (GOLD analysis project Ga0070673, IMG submission 65342) | Miscanthus rhizosphere microbial communities from Kellogg Biological Station, Michigan, USA - KBS M2-3 metaG | ecosystem: Host-associated > Plants > Roots > Rhizosphere > Soil ... | reverse complement strand
CGCTTCGAGAAGCGCACCAGTGTCGCCTGCAGCTTTCGCACGAGCCACGAGGCGATGCAGCTGCCGTCGGGCGTGCCGCTGGTCGCCTACCGCACGGCGCAGGAGGCGCTCACCAACATCACCAAGCATGCCCATGCGACGCGGGTCAGCATCGACCTGTCGCTGGCCGGCGAGGTGCTCTCGCTGGAGATCAGCGACAACGGCATCGGCCTGCGCGACGCCGACCTGGCCAAGGCGCGCAGCTTCGGCCTGCGCGGGCTGCACGAGCGGGCCTCGACGGTGGGCGGCTGGGTCGACCTGTCCAGCGGCCGCCAGGGCACGACGCTGATCCTGTCGGTGCCGCTGTCCGCCGACGCCCACGGCTACTCGTCCGAATTCGGGCCGGACGCCGAGGAGGACGAGCGCCCCGCCTTCGAGGATTCCGACGATCCATCCGTCTGGGGAGGCCTATGATCCGCGTCATCCTGTGCGACGACCACGCGCTGATCCGTCGCGGCATCCGCGACACCCTGTCCGACGCCGCCGACATCCAGGTGGTGGGCGAGGCGGGCGACTACTCCGAGCTGCGCGGACTGCTGCGCACCACGCCCTGCGACGTCCTGGTGCTCGACATCAACATGCCGGGCCGCAGCGGCCTGGACGTGCTGTCGGTGCTCAAGGACGAGGGCGCCGCGATGAAGGTGCTGATCTGCAGCATGTACCCCGAGGACCAGTACGCGATCCGCGCGCTGCGCGCCGGCGCCTACGGCTACGTCAACAAGGGCGGCGACCCGCAGCAGCTGGTGACGGCGGTGCGCACGGTGTCGCAGGGCCGCAAGTTCGTCACGCCCGACATCGCGCAGATGCTGGTCGAGAGCCTGACCACGCCCGAGGTCGCGCATCCGCACGAGAAACTGTCCGACCGCGAGCTGCAGACCCTCGTGATGATCGCCTCGGGCAAGCGCCTGTCCGACATCGCCAACGAGCTCACGCTGTCGCCCAAGACGGTGAGCGTCTACCGGGCCCGCGTGCTGGAGAAGCTCGCGCTGACCAACAACTCCGAGCTGACGGTCTACGCGATCCGCAACGGGCTCGTCGGGGAATAGCCTAGACGTACAGCTGCTCGGCTCGCTGGTACAGGATCCAGCTCGTCGCGATGTACTTGTCGCCGCCCTCGGGCCGGTTGCCGCGGTGGGTGTGCGTGAAGCCGGTGGGCGCGATCAGCAGGCTGCCGGTGCGGGGCGCGACCTTGCGCTGCTGGTAGAGGAACTCGGTCTCGCCGGCGTCGAAGCCGTCGTTCAGGTAGATCGTCCACAGCACCGCCCGGTGCAGCGCCTCGCCGTTGTCGCGCCGGGGGTATTGCTCGCAATGCCAGTACGGATAGCCGCCCTGGCCGGCGACGTACTTCTGCAGGTTGATGCTGCCGGGGCGGAACACCTTGGCGATCAGGCCGTCCAGCAGGTCGTCACCGAGGATGGCGACGGCTTCGGCGTCCAGCGGGCGCAGCTCGCCGCTCGCGGCATCCTTCATCTTCAGCTGCAGCGGCGCGAGCGCGACGTGGGCGTAGCGACGCAGGTACTGGCGCAGGCCGCGCACGGCGGCGTCGTTGAGCTGCTGGCGCGCGTCGGCCCAGCCGGGCGCGGCGTCGAGCTGGATGTCCCAGCTGTCCTTCAACGCGACGTCGACGCCCCCGCCGGTGGCGCCGCGCTGCGCCTGCCCGCTGCGCTCGAAGCGTTCGACCAGGGCCCGGCAGGCGGCCGGGTCCAACGCGCCCTGATAGACCTCGATGAAATCGGACATCGCCGGATTCTAGGCGGCCCGAAATGCCATACCGGGTCTTGCCTTTCACCTTGCAAGACGCAAGACCCGGTACCGCTTTTCACTTTGCAAAAGGCGGTACCGGGTCTTGCGTTTTACCCAATGCAAAACGCCCGCGGCTGCGGGCGTTTCGAAGAGGGGCAGGGCGCCTGGTCAGAAGCCGAGACTGGCGAGCAGGTCGTCCACTTCGCCCTGGTCGGTCACCACGTCGGTGCGGCCTTCCGGGTTGACGACCGGGCCGTTCAGCACGGACGGGTCGACCTGTTCGCGCACGCCTTCGGGCACCACCTGGATCAGCAGCTTCACGAGGCTGTCTTCCAGGTCGTTGGCCAGCGTCACGACCTTGGCGACCACCTGGCCGGTCAGGTCGTGGAAGTCCTGCGCCATCATGATGTCGGTGAGGTGGTCGTCGATGCGCTTGGTCGAGGTCTCGACTTCCTGCACGAAGTTCATCACCGCGCCAGTGGCCACGGCCTTGACCGGGTCGGCGACGATCAGCTGGGCCATCCTGCGGGTGGCGTCGGCGATCTGGCGGTGCTCGAGCTTGGCGGCGTCCACCGTGTTGAGCACCTTGTTGGCGGCATCGGCCGTCTTGGTGGCGATGTAGCTCAGGCGGCTGCGCGCGTCGGGCAGGCCCTCGGTGGCGGTCTGGAGCTTGGGCATCACGCCCAGCTGCTGCATCGTGTCGTGCAGCACGCGGGTGATGTTGCCCAGTTGCTGGAACACCTCGGGCGAGACCGCGAGGGAATCCATCTTCATCGCGGCGATATCTTCCATTTTCATGATGGCTTCCCCGCGTCAGGCCGTGGTGGCCAGCTTTTGCATGATCTTCTGGACCTTCTCTTCCAGCGTCGCCTTGGTGAAAGGCTTGACGATGTAGCCGGCGGCGCCCGACTGCGCGGCCAGGACGATGTCCTCCTTGCGCGCCTCGGCCGTCACCATCAGCACCGGCAGGTGCTTGATCGAGTCGTCCGCCTTGATCGCCTTGAGCAGGTCGAAGCCGTTCATGTTGGGCATGTTGATGTCCGACACGACGAAGTCGAACTTCGCGGCCTTGAGCATGCCCAACGCGACCTGGCCGTCTTCGGCTTCTTCGCAGTTGTTGCAGCCCATCTCCTTGAGCAGGCCGCGCACGATGCGGCGCATGGTGGAGAAGTCGTCGACGACAAGGAATTTAAGGTCGGTGGGATTGCTCATGGGGTCCTCAGGGCGAAGTTCTGAAGTGATATCGGTCAGTGGGAGGGTGCGCTTGAGACGGCACCCGGCGCGGCAGTGGAATTAGTCGCACTCGAGGCCGAAACTTCGGCGGCGTCGGGGGCGACCTTGTCGGGATCGGTGCGGAACATGCGGTCTTCCGCCTCGCGATTCATCACGATGATGCTGATGCGGCGGTTCGTCGGCGCCAGCGGGTCCTTGTCGTCGAACGGCTGGCTCGAGGCCAGGCCCTGCACGCGCAGGACGCGGTCGTCCGTGAGGCCGCCCGCGATCAGCTCGCGGCGCGACGCGTTGGCGCGGTCGGACGACAGCTCCCAGTTGCCGTAGCCGCGGTCGCCGCCCGGGAACGGCTGGGCGTCGGTGTGGCCTTCGAGCGTGAGCCGGTTGGGCACCTCGACGAGCACCGAGCCGATCGCCCGCAGCAGCTCCTTCATGTAGGGCGCGATCGTGGCGGAACCGGAGGCGAACATCGGCCGGTTCTGGTCGTCGACGATCTGGATGCGCAGGCCGTCGCGGGTCATGTCGAGCCGGATCTGCGAGCTGAGATCCTTCAGCTTGTCGCTGCTCTGCATCTTCTGCTGGATCTCCTGCTTCAGGTTCTCCAGCCGCGCCGCCTCGGCGCGCATCTGCTCGGCCTTGAGCTTGTGCAGGTTGATCGTGTTGCGCTGGGCCTCGACCTCGCCCTTCTTGACCTGGCCGACGGTGGAGGTCAGGCTCTCGCCGCCACCCTTGAGCACGGAGTTGGAGTCGCCCGAGCCGGATCCGCCGGCCATCGCGATCTTGAGCGGCGACTGGAAGTAGTCGGCGATGCCCTTCTTGTCGCCATCGGTGGTCGAGCCCAGCAGCCACATCAGCAGGAAGAACGCCATCATGGCCGTCACGAAGTCGGCATAGGCGATCTTCCACGCGCCGCCGTGGGCAGCATGGCCGCCCTTCTTGACGCGCTTGATGATGATCGGCTGGAGCTTCTTCGAATCGCCGGCCATGGTCTTACTTCTTGCCCTTCACGTGGCTCTCCAGCTCGATGAAGCTGGGGCGGTCGGGCGAGTACAGCACCTTGCGGCCGAACTCGATGGCCACCTGCGGCGCATAGCCCTGCATCGAGGCCAGCAGCGTGGTCTTGATGCACTGCAGTTCCTTGCCGTTGTCCTCGACCTTCTGCTCCAGCAGGCCGCTCAGCGGCTCCATGAAGGCGTAGGACAGCAGGATGCCCAGGAAGGTGCCGACCAGCGCCGAGCCGATCATCGCGCCCAGCACCGCCGGCGGCTGGCCCACGGAACCCATGGTCTTGACCACGCCCAGCACCGCCGCGACGATGCCGAACGCCGGCAGGCCGCCCGCGACACGGCTCAGTGCGGCCACGGCGGCATGCTCCTCGTTGTGGTGCGTCTCGATCTCGGAGTCCATCAGCGACTCGATCTCGTGCGCGTTGAGGTTGCCCGAGACCATCATGCGCAGGTAGTCGGTGATGAACTCGACCACGTGGTGATCGCTGCCGACGATCGCGTACTTCTGGAACAGCGCGGAGTTGTGCGGCTCCTCGACGTCCTTTTCGATCGACATCAGGCCTTCCTTGCGCGCCTTCTGCAGGATGTCGTACAGCAGCGCCAGCAGCTCCATGTAGCGGGCCTTGCTGAACTTGCTGCCCTTGAAGCAGGCGCCCAGGCCCCGCATCGCGGCCTTGATCACCTTCATCTGGTTGTTGGCCAGGAAGGCGCCGCCGGCAGCCCCGAAGATCGTGATGAACTCGAAGGGCAGCGCGTGCAGAATGACCGCGATGCTGCCTTCCTCGGCGATGTAGACGCCGAAGACGCAAGCGAGTGCGACAACCCAGCCGACGATCACAAACATTTTGGGTACGCTTCCAGTTCTTTGTTCATGCGGGGCCCGCGTGACGGGGGCCATGCGGCTTTATCGACGCTCCCGGGGCGCGGCTTGAGGGTGCGGCCGGCAGGAAATGACGGCGATTGAGGCGCCAGACATGCCGTTCGGGCGTGTTCGGGTGGGGATTTCGTGTCATGCGCCGATCCGGTAGATCCAGACGGGCCGGCCCGACGGCAGCGCCAGGCGGGCGTGCGGCGTCCGGCCGGCGGCCTCGAACTCGAGGCTGACGACCCAGCTGCCGGGCCGCATCTCGGCGTCGGCCTTGGCCAGCGCGCGCGCCATGCTCTCGGGCCGCTGGAACAGGTAGACCAGGTCGTGCGGCACCCACGAGGCGCGCCACATGTCGCCGCGCGCGACGCGCGCCCACGGGCAGCGAAGGCGCGTGGCGAGCGCCAGCGGCCAGCTCCATTCGACGCCCGCCAGGCGCGCCCGCGGCCAGACCGCGCGCAAGGCCTGCAGGCCGTGGCCGAGGCCGCAGCCGGCGTCGAGGATGCGCGCGTCGGGGGCCAGTGCGACGTGGCGGTCGAGGCCGGCGAGGGCGTCGCGCGGTGTGGGAAAGACGGGGGCATCGCGCCAGGCGGTGACCGGGTAGGCCAGCGCCAGCGCGGCCAGCGGCAGCAGCCAGGCCCAGGCCGGCAACCCGGCCCCGGCGCCGCTGGCCAGCAGCGACAGCGGAAAGCCGCCGGCGACGATCACCCGGCGCCAGAAGGTGGCCGCGAACGGCGCCGGCGCCGCCGATGCCAGCAATCCTGCCGCGACGGCCAGCGCGGGCGGCAGCGCCCCCATGCGCTCGAGCAGCGTCGTCACGATCCATCCCGCGGCCCAGGCCGCCAGCGCGGGCAGCGGCCAGCGCAGCGCAGGCAGGCGCGCGCGCGGCAGCAGGCGAAAGGAGGGAGAGTGGGCCATGCGCCCAGTGTCCCGGGGCGGGCCCCGTTCCACCCCGTGGAAAAGAGCGGCATTCCCGGCCGATCTCTATCGCAGCGCAGCAACCAGGTCCTCCCCGGCGCTGCCGCTCAGCAGTACCAAGAAAGATCCAAGGGAGCGGCGGATCCGGCTCCGCCGGGCCGCTCGGGGGCAGGGAGCGTCAGCGACCGTGGGGCCGTCATGAAAGAAAAAGGCGATCCGCTTGAGGGATCGCCTTGGAAAGCACAGGGGTTGTGCTAGGAGGAGACAAGCAAGAAAAACAAGAAAAACAGTAACTAGCTAGACCTCATATCGGATCGTTTGTTCCGACAATCAAGCCTGGATCTGTAAAGAATCGCGAACTAGTTCACGAGTCGCCGTGCCCCCAGCGGACACCGGTCACGGCGGACTCGACAGCAAATTTCAGTGGGCCAGGGACAGCGCTCCGGCCGCCTTGCCCTTGCCGGCGCGCGCCGGCGGGTTGCACAGGCCGCAGACGAAATGGCGCGCCATCTCGTGCGGATGAGTGACGAAGTTGCCGCTGCACTTGGTGCATTTGGTCAGCGTCAGCATGCCGTTGTCGACGAACTTGACCAGGCGCCAGGCGCGGGTGACGGACAGCAGCGGCTCCAGGCCCTGGGCCTCGGTCTGCTCCAGGTAGAGCTGGTAGGCCTTGATCACCGTGTCGATCTCTTCCATCGCCGCGGCCTTGTTCAGGTACTCGTGGATGTTGAGGAACAGGCTCGCGTGGATGTTGGGCTGCCAGGTCATGAACCAGTCCGTCGAGAAGGGCAGCTGGCCCTTGGACGGGCTGCGGCCCGAGACTTCCTTGTACAGGCGCAGCAGGCGCTCGTAGGACAGGTCGGTCTCCGACTCCAGCACCTGCAGGCGGGCGCCCAGCTTGATCAGCGTGACCGCACGTTCGATCTGGCGGGCCTCGGTAAGGATGCTCTTGACGCGGGTCATGGTGCTCTCTCCTGCCTGTTGGTATGTGGATGCCGGGGCTGGACGCCGTGAACGCTTACGCGGCTTCCTGGTGGCGGCCGGCCATCAGGATGGAGGCGTGCAGGCGCGAGACGGTCTCGTTCGCGGCGGTCTTGCCGTGGCTGGTGATCAGGTTCCACACCAGGTCGTCGTCCATGCGGAAGCGGCACAGCAGGGTGTTGCCCGAGCAGATCTTCATCATCTGCGCCGGGGTCAGCGACGCGATCATGTTCGCGGTCTCTTCCGACACGCCCAGGCGAAACAGCGCTTGTTCGCGATCCGAACGGATCAGGCTCTGCGCCAGCATCATGTACGACAGGTTGGCTTCGCGGATCTCGGCCAGGATTTGATTGGTTTCCATGATGCTTTTCCTTGAGTTCGGAGGGGGAAGAAACGGTGTCAACGTGAGATGGACTTTAAAGCCGGGAACTGGGACGGAACATAAGTCCACTTCCGCGACTTGAGTCGGCGCGGCGCCACGCCCTCTGTCAGGCAAATTCCTACAAGGCAACTCGACCGGGCTTCGCCCGATACCCGGCGGAAGGGATGTCCTGTCGAGCAATTTGGGATATATTTCCCAAATGCTGGAAGACTCAACACTGGTTTCGGCGATCGGCCTCGCGCTGGCGAAGCTGCTTCGCCCGCTGGTGCGGCTGCTGCTCAAGCATTCGTTTCCCTACGCCGCCTTCGAGTCGATCGCCAAGCGCGTCTATGTGGAGACGGCGATGGCCGACTTCGCGCTGCCCGGCAAGAAGCCGTCGATCTCGCGCGCGGCCATCCTCACGGGCCTGACGCGCAAGGACGTCAACCTGCTGCTGGCCGAGCCGTCCTCGCGCGCCGACGTCTCCGCCGCCCACTACAACCGCGCCGCGCGCGTCCTCACCGCCTGGGTGCGCGAGCCCCGCTTCGCGGGCTCGGCCGCGGCGCCGCAGCCGCTGCCCATCGACGGCCCCGACGGCTTCGCCGAGCTGGTGCGCCTGCACGGGGGCGACGTGCCCGTGCGCGCCGTGCTGGACGAGCTGCAACGCGTCGGCGCGGTGCAGACCTTGTCCGACGGCCGGGTCGCGCTGCGCCAGCGCGGGTTCGTGCCGCAGGAAAGCGTGGTGCAGAAGCTCGGGATCCTGGGCACCGACGTGGGCGAGCTCATCGAGACCATCACCCACAACATCGAGCACGGCGCCACCGACGCCCGCTACCAGCGCAAGGTGATGCACGTGGGCATCCCGGTCGACGCGCTGCCGGCCTTCCGCGAGATGAGCGCCAGGCAGTCGCAGGCCCTGCTGGAGGGCCTGGACGCCTGGCTGACCGAGCACGACATCGAACACCTGCCGGACTCCGGGCTGCCGCCCGGCGACACGGCGCGCGTGGGCGTCGGCATCCACTACTTCGAGCAACTCAGCAACACGCAGGAAAGCGATTCATGAACAGCAGGAACCTCTTCTCGGCCGTCGCCGTGGCGGCCCTTTCGCTTCTCACCGCGTGCGGAGGCGGGGATGCCACCGAAGACAGCGTTGCCAACCATGCGGCGCCGGCCGGCGGCGGGGTCGGCGGCAGCGGTGTCACGACCCTGTCGCTGGGCACCACCACCACCCCCGCGCCCGCCGTCGGCGGGGTCGGCGGCAGCGGCTCGCCGGCGCCCCTGGTCGGCGGGGTCGGGGGCAGCGGCATCGAGTCCGTCGGCCGCGCACCGGGCTGCGGGCTCGAGAGCGTCGCCGTCACCATCGCCGGCGCGCGCGTGAACGCCGACGGCGCGGCCCGGCCGGACAGCCCGGGCTGGATCGACATCGCGACGGCGATGCCGGAACGCGTCGACTTGGTGCGGCTGGCTGCGGGCGAGGCGCTGCCGCTGGACTTCTCGGCTCTGCCCGACGGCACCTATCGCCAGATCCGCCTGCTGCTGGTCGCCAACGACGCGGCCGCGCCGCTGGCGGACGCGGTCGTCGCGACCGACCACCAGGAGACCGCGTTGGACGTGCCGTCCGCCGCGCAGGGCGGGCTGCTGCTCGCGTCGGCGATCACGATCGCGCAAGGGAAGGCGACGGCCTCGATGGTCTCGCTGGACGTGTGCAAGGCCGTCTCCACCACGGGCAGCGCGACGACGCTCGGCAGCAGCACGACGGCGCAGGTGGCGACCGCCTACTGAAGATCCGCGTTTCCGGGAACAGGGAGGCCCTCATGGCACAGTTCGACGATATCGGTTTCCTGCTGATGGACGTTGCCAAGATGTGCAACGTGGACGCGGCGCGCATCGTTACCGGCGACGCCATCGCGGCCAGCCTGGCCGCGCCGGACCAGTCCGGCTTCCACGTGGTCGGCTCCGAGCCCTTCCAGGCCCCGGACGGCACGCCGGCCCGGCTGCTGCTCCTGAGCATGAAGCGCCGCCGCCTGAGCGAGCGCGAGCGCACCGTGCTGCGGGCGATGGCCCTGCACGCGCAGATGCAGATGCAGATGGTCTGAGGTGCCCGGCAGGTCGGGCGATGCCGGCTCAGCGCGCCAGCACGAGCTTGCGAACGGGCACGGCTTCCGCCGGCGCCGCCGTGCCGTCCACCTCGCGGTAGTACTTGGCCGGCGTGCCGAACCAGACCTGGTTGTCCGGGACGTCCTTGCGCACCTGCGAGCAGGCGCCGATCTCCGCGTTCTCGCCGATCGTCACCGACGGCATGATCACCACGCTGGCGCCGAAACGCGACCGGCGCTTGAGGCGGCCCGGGCTCTTCTCGTTGTTCTTGAGCAGGTCGGGCGTGTCGGTCACGACGAAGGCGTACTTCATCACCACCTCGTCCTCGACCACGGTACCGGCCGAGAGCGTGCCGCGGCTGCCCATCAGCACGCGATCGCCGAGCTCGCACTTGTCGCGGATCTCGCAGAACGACGTGAACGAGCAGTCCTCGCCGATGCGCACGTCGCGGCCGATCTTGGTGTACGTGCCGATCTTCGTGCGCGCGCCGATGCGCGCGCCCGCCTGCACCATCGCGTAGTCCTCCAGGACCACGCCCTCGGCCAGCTCGACGCCGTCCTCGACGATGCAGAAGCGGCCGATGCGCACATCGGCGCCGAGGGTGGCCAGGGGAGAGACGTAGGAACCGTGCATGGTGAGCCCTTTCAGGACGGAAGCTTGGGGACGCCGGCGTGGCTGGCCTTGGTGTCCATGACGCGGGCGGGGACGCCCGAGACCACGACGCCTTCGAGTTCCACGTCCCGGGTGACGACGGCGCCAGCTCCGACGACCACGCCGCGCGCGAGCGCGATGCGCGGCCTGAGCACGCTGGCGGCGCTCAGGAAGGTCCGGTCGCCCAGGCGGCAGTTGCCGGCGATCGAGACGTTGTTGGCGAAGTGCACGTGGCTGCCGATGACGCAGCCGTGGCCGATCTTGGTGCCGTGCGCGACGACGCAGCCGTCGCCCAGCGACGTGATCTCGTTGACGGAGCCGCGCACCACGCTGACGTCGGTGCCGATGAAGCAGTCGTCGCCGATGCGCGCGCCGCCGATCTGCGGCTGCACGATGCGCTCGCCGGTGTGCGGATCCCACACCCAGGCCACGCCCGTCGCGCCGATCGTCGAGTGCGATTCGATGGTCACGCGGTCGCCGACGACGCAGCCGTCCTTGACGACGACGTGCGAGTCGAAGTGGCAGTTGGCGCCGATCTCGCAGTCGCCGATCACGCAGTACGGGCCGATCACCGTGCCGGCGCCGATGCGCGCGCCGGGGGCGATCACGGCCGTCGGATGGATCGCCGTGTCGACGGCGGCCGGGGCGGCGAAGAAGTGGCGCATCAGCAGGTAGAACGCGCGCTGCGGGTGCGGCAGCACGATCTGGCAGGCGATGTCGCCGTGCAGCGGCCGGGCCGCCAGGACGGCGATCCGGCCATGCTCGAAGCGCGGCTCGCCGGCGCCTTCCCAGAAGTACAGGCCGCCCGCCTCCTGGGCGAACATGCTGCAGAAGTGCAATGGGCCCACGTCGCGGCTGCCGCGCAGCGCGAAGTCCAGTCCCAGCGCCTCCAGGGCGGCCAGGATGTCCTGCAACGAGAAGTCGCGGCGGGTCATGGCTCTGTTCAGGCCAGCGCGGGCTCGGCCGCCGCGGCGGCCGGTGCCGTGGCGGGATGCATCGCGAGCAGGCGCAGCCAGTAGGGCTTCCAGGCGTCGTGCAGGCGCTCGAGGTTGCCCCCGTGGCGCTGGATCAGGTCGAACGATTCGTTCATGACCGGGTCGTCCTCGCCGAAGCGCTCCAGGCACTGGCGCACGTTCCACTTGATCGCGGTCACGACGTCGGCCGACGTGATGCGGCCCTCGCGCCAGGCGAGCAGGGCCGTGGTGATCCAGGCCAGCGACGACACGCGGCCGATGCCGGTGTTCATGTGGTGCGTCGTCTGCGCGGCGTGCTGGCGGAAGATGCCCAGGTGGTCGCGCACGATCACCAGGGGCGCCTTCTGCACGGCGGTCAGCACGAAGCCGACGTCCAGCCAGCCGTAGTACGACAGGTCGTCCACCGGCGGGCGCGGATAGGCGCGCGCGCCTTCGGCGGACATCACGATGTGGGAGAACTCGCCGATCCAGTTGTTGCAGGTCGGCACCATGGTCTTGAAGAGCGTCTCGGCATCGACGGGCACGTGCAGCAGGGGGCTGTGCGCGACGGCCGCGGGCTGGTTGATGCCCATGGTCGGGCGCGCATCGCCGTGCGTCACCCAGCGCCGGCTGACCGAGGCGCTGAAGCGGCCCGTCTGGTGCGCGACCATGTGCGAGCGGTAGAACTCCGGGAAGATGACGTCGTCGTCGAGCTGCAGGTGCACGAACGGGGAGCTGTCGGCCCAGCGGTCGATCAGTGACTGGTGGTTGAGCCGGGCGTTCTTCGGGCCACGCACGACCGTCAGGTCCAGCGAGCGCGCCAGCTCGCCGTAGTGGCCGGACTGGATCAGCTGCGTGATCTCGTCGCCCGGGCTGTCGTCGGACAGGATGACGCGGAAATCGCGGAAGCTCTGGCGCGCCAGGCCGAGCAGGGTCTCGCCCAGGAATTCCTTCTTGTAGGCGGGAATGAGGGTGGTGATCGTCGGCATCTGCGCTTTCTGGGCCTTTGACGGGCAATGAAGCGATGATCCGCCCAGTGCCTGCGGGCCGATCGATGGAACTGCGGGCGCGATGCGCGCCAGATCGTGCCTTCGCCGGGCGTCCGGCGGGTTCGGACGCGGCCACCGGGGAGCCAAATTGGCGGGCGTCGCCCCGGCATTTCGACGGATCGCGGACACCCCCGCGCCGCCATCATTCGGACAACGACGCGTGGCCTTGCAGGCCGCTGTCGAACGAAAGATGCCGATGGCCGCCAACAAGACGATCTACGTGACCCAGCCCGAACTGCCTCCCCTGGAGGAGTTCATGCCGTACCTGCGCAAGATCTGGGACACGCGCCTGCTGTCCAACGGCGGCCCGTTCCACCAGATGCTGGAAGCGGCACTGTGCGAGCACCTGGGCGTGCGCCACATCAGCCTGTTTACCAACGCGACCATCGCGCTGGTCACCGCGCTGCAGTCGCTGCGCATCACGGGCGAAGTCATCACGACGCCGTACTCGTTCGTCGCGACCGCGCATTCGCTGATGTGGAACGGCATCAAGCCGGTCTTCGTCGACGTCGACCCCGTGACGCTCAACATGGACCCGGCCAAGGTCGAGGCGGCGATCACGCCGCAGACGACCGCCATCATGCCGATCCATTGCTACGGAACGCCGTGCGACGTCGACGCCATCCAGCGCATCGCCGACGACTACAACCTCAAGGTGATCTACGACGCGGCCCACGCGTTCGGCGTGCGCCGGCAAGAGGGCGGCGAGATGCGCAGCATCCTCGAGCACGGCGACCTGTCGGTGCTCAGCTTCCACGCGACCAAGGTGTTCAACACCTTCGAGGGCGGCGCCATCATCTGCCCGGACGCCAAGACCAAGCAGCGCATCGACCACCTGAAGAACTTCGGCTTCGTCAACGAGACCACCGTCGTCGCCACCGGCATCAACGGCAAGATGAGCGAGTTCAATGCCGCCCTGGGCCTGGCCCAGCTCAAGCACGTCGACGAGCACATCGCGCGCCGTGGCGCCATCGCGGCGCAATACCGCGCGCTGCTGGCCGGCGTGCCGGGCGTGCGGATGCTGGACGTGCCGGCCGATGCGACGCCCAACAACTCGTACCTGCCGATCCTGGTCGACTCCAACCATGCGCTCGGCCGCGACGGCCTCTATCACCACCTGCGCGCAGAAGGCGTCGCGGGACGCCGCTACTTCTATCCGCTGATCTCCGACTTCCCGATGTACCGCGGCCTCCCGTCCGCCGACTCGTCGAAGATGCCGGTGGCGCGCGCGGCGTCGGACCAGGTGCTGTGCCTGCCGATCTATCCGGCGCTGGCCGACGAGGATGTCGAACGGATCGCGGGGATCGTGCGGGACTCGGCCGTCGCCCGAATGCAGCTGGCCGCTTGAGAAGCACGGCGCCCCGAAGCAAAGGGGTCTGGCATCTCCTCGATCGCGCCGGGCGAACGAGTGAAGGGGCGGCGCTGATCGCGATCGAGGCAATGCCAGACCCCGCGTTCGCAGGGGATCGGGGTCTGGCATTGCCTCATTCGCGGCGGCGCTGCTGCATCCGCCGGCAATCCGGGCGAACGAGGAGATGCCAGACCCCTCCGTCCGTCAGGCGGCCTCGAGTTCCTGCGCCGGCTTGGAGAACGCGAAGAACGGCTCGTGGCGGTTGCAGCCGAATTCGAGCGGGTCGAACTGGGCCAGCAGCTGGTCGTGGGGCAGCAGCGTGCCCGTGAGGCCGGCGGCGTTGAACAGTGCGCCGATGTCGCGGCCGAACAGGCGGACGTGGTCGACCTGGCCGTAGTAGA
>Ga0070673_100001524_pt1 | contig 13651 bp, 13 predicted proteins | sample KBSM23metaG_FD_65342 | JGI IMG/M metagenome (GOLD analysis project Ga0070673, IMG submission 65342) | Miscanthus rhizosphere microbial communities from Kellogg Biological Station, Michigan, USA - KBS M2-3 metaG | ecosystem: Host-associated > Plants > Roots > Rhizosphere > Soil ... | reverse complement strand
GAGGCAACGCTGCGCGCTTGATTCACTCGCTTGCGGCGCTGCGGTGACGGCGCTGCGCAGCTGGCGCCTGTACTTATAACCCCAGCGATCCCGATGTCCGCTTCCGAAGCTATAGTGACATCGCGCGGCCGCGCGGCATCGGTCGCGAATGACCCGATTCGGAAGTGGGCCGCGTTCCAAATTTTGCCTTCACTGTGCTGTAACCGCCACAGCCCCCTCGGCAAGCCTATGGTAATTTCCAGATGTTTTCGAGGGCGGTCATGAGGAAGCTGGCAAGCGCCATCGCCGTCATCGTATCGATCGGAATGCCCGCTTTGGCGGCTGATATGGCCGTCAAGGCTCCACAACCAGTGGGCCCTGTCGCGCCTGTACTTAGCTGGACGGGGTTCTACGTTGGCGGCAACATCGGCGGCGTGGTCGAACACGCTTCGGGAACCTCGAACTTCCTCGATACCTCTCCAATCACCCCGCCGTTCTTTGGACTCCCGACCAATCCGCAGAGCAACAGTTTTTCGAGCACGCGGCTTTTGGGTGGCGTGCAGGCCGGATACAATTGGCAATTCAATCCGCAATGGCTGGTCGGCGTCGAAGGTGACTGGGATTGGACCAACACTGGCTACAGCTTCTGCCGTCAAACTAACCAGCTTTCTGCGCCGTGCTTCAACAAAGGCTTTGGCTTTGAGAATTTTAGCAGCAAAACCGACTGGCTGGCGACGGCCCGCGGTCGGCTCGGTTTTGTTTGGGGGAGGGACCGGCGGCGCTGCTTGGGGACGTGTGAACACCACCGCGACCCTGAACTGCCTGGGAGCTGGCGGCTGCGGCAACTCCTTTACTTTGCTTACGGGGACCTCGAGCACCGGCGCGACCAAAGCGGGGTGGGTTGCAGGTCTTGGCGCTGAATGGACGTGGACAAGAAATTGGTCGGTCAGGGCCGAGTGGTTGCACGTTGATCTTGGAACCATCAGCGACTCAGTTACGACAGTGGGCAGCCCTCCGGGCACTCAGACGGCAGTTTGGTCGCGTACTGAAAGATTCGATGAGTTTCGTCTAGGCTTGAACTATCTGTTCCATTAAAAGCTTTCAACCGACACGTCGTGCGCGTCGGCCTGAGCTGTCATTTCCAGTGATCTGATTACAGCGACTTCCGCTTCTGGCACATCGCCGACTCGCGCAATCCGCTGGCTAGTCGCTTTCGGGGGGCAAAGCCGACATTCGGTCGGACGTTATGAGTACACGCTTTAGGAATGGCGCGCGACAAAGCCGAGGACTGCGTCGTTGAATTCTTGCGCGTTCGTGTCGGAGGCGCAGTGTCCGCCGTACGCGAGCTCGACGAATTTGGCGCCCGGGATCAGAGCTGCGAGCTCGCCACTGAAGTAGGGCGGGGTGATGATATCGTCCTTGGCGCAGAGGATGAGCGTAGGCAGCTTCAGTTTCGGCAGGTCGACGGTACGATCGAATGCGAGAATGGCGTCGATCCGGCTGGCAACGATCTCCGCCGGCGGAAACGCCGCAAGGGTGGCTTTCTCGCGCTCTTCGAGCAGACCGATATTCCTGTTTATCCACCAGTGCGGATAGAGAAAGACCGTGGCCGAACGGACGTATGCCGGGGGGCCAACGTCCGTGAGCAACGCGCGGCGCGCTTCGAATACACGGTGAAAGAATGGGTCGGCTTTGGTCCAGCTTGCGTAGATCACCAGGCTGATCAGGCGGTCGGGACGCGTGGCCGCGAGCGTCTGCGCGATCGCGCCGCCGGTGGAATGGCCGACGATGTGGGCCTTTTCGATCTTGAGATCATCCATGACCGCCAGCAGGTCGGTCGTCATCTGATCGACCGAATAGCGGATGCGCGAGCGGCTGCTTTTGCCCATGCCGCGGTGATCGTGGACTATCACCTGGTGGTGTTTGGAGAAAGCGGGAAGGTTCGTGTTCCAGTAACCGGCGGTGCCGCCGAGGCCGGAGACCAGCATGATGGGGGGCCCGGTGCCATGCACCTCGTAGTAAATCTCGCCGTCGCCGGATTTGACCGTAGGCATGAACCGAACCCGATAAGCTTTTCACGTGGCGTGGATTTTAGGCGCGCAGCGTTCCTTCAAGCTCGTTCTCGGCCCACTTGATCACATCGTCGAGCTTCTCGCCGCCTTGGGTAAACTTGGATATCATCACTGTATTGATCGCCTGGTTGTAGATCTGAGCCCCAACTTCCGAGCGCGCCGGCGCCCCGGCGATCGAGGTCTGCTCATCGCCGCGTGGGGGATAGTTATAGACCGTGCCCGGCGGCGGCGCGACGATCTTCCAGGTGTCGAGGTCGTACATCGTCTTGAACGCAGGTAGGTCATACCCGAACGATGCATCCACGAGCCTCGCGACCGACGCTTTTTGCGAAAGGTGGAGCAACAGCTCCTTCGCCGCCGGCTTGTTGTTCGAGAATCTCCACACGCCGTAAAATGTCGGAAGCTGCCCGACGAACCGGCCCTTCGGTCCTTTCGGCATCGGGTGCGTCCAGCAGTTCTCCGCCACCTTAGGGTTGTCGCGCTTCGCCACCGCCCAGGCGCTCGGCGGATTCATGATGCCCGATCCCTTGCCGGAAATGAGCCAGCGGTTGTTGCCGGCATCATCCCAGGCGTAAACCTCCGGCGGATTCACCGCCATGAGCTTCTTGACGTATTCCAGGACGGCGCGTGTCTCGTCGGAGTTGATCCGGATGGTGTCTTTCGCATCGACCATGACCACGCCGTAGGAGTTGAACAGCGCGCCGACCCAATCGACGGAGTCGGCGGTCTGCCCCATCGACAAGCCGATCGGATAACCGGCCTTGAAGAGCTTTTCGGCGCTGGCAAGATACGTATCCCAGGTCCAGGTGGCGATCTTGGCCTGGTCGTGTTGCGCTTCGTCGGCGGGGAATATGTCGCGCAAATCGATGCCGGCGTGCTCTTTGTACAGATCAAGACGCGAGCAGCACGGCTTCACCTGACTCAATCTTGTCGCCGGCACCGCTCGCCAAGTCGTTTTGATCTTGCCGAGATATTCAAAGACCGGACTGATCGGACCGTTCTGCCTGATAAGTTCCTCGGCAACATCGTCGAGCGGCTCGAGCAAGTCGGCATAGGTGCGGATCATCCAGTCGCGGTGTGACAGGATATCGTGGCCTGTCCCTGCCTGCGCCTCGGCGGCCGCGGTGAGTTTGTCCTTGTCGCCCTGCGAGGTGATGTAGTCGATCTTTACCTCGACGCTGTTCTTGGCGCCCCACTCCTGGCAGAGCGCCGTCAGCGCCTTGTTGGCGCCCGGGACCCAATGGTCCACGGCGCCGAGGCTCAGCGTTCCGGCGGCGTAGCTGTGCTTGACGAAAGGCGCCGCCAGCGCAGCGGCCGAGCCGAGCGCCGCCGACGTGAGCACGGTGCGGCGAGTAGAGTGCGGACAGACGCGGGCCGAAAGGCTCATGGCAGCACTCCATGGTCGGCTACGCGGGGCAGCATACTCCGATGGCCGCGCGCCGTGAATCTGTCACCGCATGTTGAGGACAAAATCGAAGCGGGCGTTGAGGGCGGCCGGCGCCTCCGTCACGCGCATCACCAAATCGCGGCGGAACAGGACGTCGCGGCGGTTGGCGGGTTCGTCGGGAAAATACAGCTGCGTCGTGAGCACCGGCTGCTCGGGAGCCTGCACCTTGAAGTGATAGTGGCGGGTGCGGCCCGGATAGAGGGCCGGCATGATGGTGCGGAAACGATAGCGGCCCTCGCCGTCGGTAAAAAGGTGCCCGCGGTAGCGGAAGCCTGAGTTGTCGTAGTCGCCGTGCTCGTCGGCGTGCCACAAATCGACAAGGGCGCGTTCGACCGGCCGGCAGGAGCGCGTCATGACCTGACCGTCGATCTCGACCAGTCGCCCCGTTGTATCCGGCTCAACGAGATCGGTGCGCTGCGGTGAACTCGGCTTGAAGTACGGCCCTTCCGTTTGCCGGACGGTGGTCTCGTGATTGTCGTGACACTGGGGCGTTGGCGCGGCGCTTTCAGCGAAGGCCGAACGGGGGTCGACGAGCGACAGCAGACTGCTTGACGCGAGTGCGCCACGGAGGATTTGACGCCGCGACGGAGGAGGGGTGCGCATCTGCTCCTCTCTTGTGCGTTCAACCCGCCGGCCCCGAACGTGAAAGCGAGTCAGCCGATCACGCCGAGGCCCTCGAAGTCGCGCCCGAGCACGGCACTGACGTCGGAATGGTTCATCCATTCACGAATGAGCGTGGCGTAGACCCGGCGGAAATCGGTCGTGTAACGCATATTGCCGTCGTCGAGATCGACGAGGCTCGGCATTTTGCCGTAGTGGCCGCCTTTGACCCGCTTGCCGGCGATGAACAGCGTGCCGGCAGTCCCATGGTCCGTGCCGAGATTGGCGTTCTCGGCAACCCGCCGGCCGAATTCGCTGAAGGCCATGACGCACACGTCATCGTCGCGACCGATGCGGTCCATGTCGTGCAGAAACGCGGCGATGTGGTCCGACGTATAGGTCAGCAGCCGGGCATGAACGTCGGACTGCTGCACATGGGTGTCGAAGGCGTTGTTGCGGAAGGCCACGTAGTAGATGCGGGTCGGGAAGCCGGCGGAGATCAGCGCCGCCACCTTGTCGAGCCCGAAGTGCACCAGCCCGTAGTCGACTGGCGTGCGATACTCGGCGCAAGCCTGCCGCAGGCGCGGCTCGGCATTCTGGGCGCTGTCGGCGACTTCGAGCAGGAAGCGCTGGGTCGGATTGCCCACGTCCCGCGAGGTGACGACGGCGCGCAGCGCGCTCTCCTCCTCGAACGCGGCCGTGCGCAGGAATTTGTCCGGATCGTCAAAGACGAGCGGGACGTGGCTGCGGGCCCGCACGGCGAGCGACTGGTGCGAGTCGATGTTGACCAGGTAATCGGCGGTGCCGGCGGGGTCCATGCCGTCGGCGAGGCGGCCGAGCCAGCCATAGGCGGCGCCGCTGTTGGGCGCCCCCGTGTGCCAGTACGCCATGGAGGAAAAATGGGAGAACGAGGGTTGGTCGTAGCCGACGCCGTGCACGATCGCGAGCCGGCCCTCCTTGTAGAGCCGCTCGAAGCCGGCCATTCCCGATTGGAAGCCGAACGCGTCATCGACCTTGCGCAGCTTGTCGGCGCGGATGCCGAGCCGCGGCCGGGCGCGGTAGTAATCATCGTCGCGATAGGGCACGACGGTGTTCAGTCCGTCATTGGCGCCGGAAAGCTCGACGACGACGAGAATGCGCCCGGATGCCGCAGCCTCTGCGGCGCGGGCGATTCCGCCAAACGACATGGGCACGCCAAGTGCGGCCAACCCGCCGGCATAAAGGCCGAGGCGCAACACTTCGCGACGGGCAACATCGCAGCTATGTGAGGTCATTGCAAAAGTCCCTGTCTGGGGCGAATCCCGAGGCGTTCAAGCCAGCTGATATTCCGGCGTGCTCATGATGAGGTGCGCCAGAAGGCGCAGCGGGTCTTCCATGTAAGTGGTCGCGCGCTCGACGTCTGCGGTGCCGAGTTCGTTGTCGAGGAAGTCGATCAAAGCGAGACGCGATTTTTCCGCCAGCGGCACGCTGAGAAAGCGGCCGAGCATGATGTCAACGACCTCGGTCGTCGTTTTCGGTTGCGCCGGAAGGACGAGAGCCGTGAGGCTGAACTGCGCGGGGACGCGCAATGTGGGCTTCACCCTGCGAACCGCCTCGCGCCAGCCGTTGAGGCTGCCGTAGCGCGTGTTGAAGTCCTCTTTGTCGGCAAGGACGTTGGCCATGGCTCTTTCCTCGGCCATGGCGGCTCCGGGATTTTCTTCGGACGTTGCGGCGGTGACCGACATCCCGCGCAAGATGCGGTTGTTGACCTCGCGAATCTGCGCGCCCGGATCGAGATTGGGATCGACGAAATTGATCATGTCCGGCAGCAGCATCTGGCGCGCGAGATTTCCCCGCGCCAACAGCATGCCGGGCGTGATCCAGGCTCGCCCCTGGGCCCAGCCGGCGACGGTCGGCGGATTGAGCAGCACCTGACCGAGTTCTCCGCATGAGCTGTTGAAATCCGGTACGCCCGGCAATCGCTTCACGCCCAGTTCGCGGCACATTGAAACGATCAGATCGACCGGTCCTTTGATGCGGGTGCCGACCGACGGCTCGCTGTAGAAATCCCGCGACAGGAAGATGGTGCGCAGCAGCGGTTTGAGTTCGTAGTCGTTCTCGCGGAGGATCGCACCAATACGCTTCTGCAAATCCGGGGAGAGATCGTCACGCACGAAGTACCGGTAGATCTTCCCGACGATGAAGTTCGCGGTGACCTCCTGGGCGAGGATGACGTTGAGAATTTCCACGCCGTCGAAGTTGCCGCGTTTGCCGAGGAATACCTTCTCGGAGGCGTCGTGCTTTGCCTCTTCAACCTTGAAGCGCAGGTCATCGTTGGACCAGCCGGTGAACGCGCGCGCCGCCTCGCGGATGTCGGTCTCACTGTAGTTGCCGACCCCCATGGTGAAGAGTTCCATGACCTCGCGGCCGAAGTTCTCGTTGGGGGCGCCTTTTACGTTCTGTCCGGCGTCGAGAAAAACCAGCATGGCCGGGTCCTTGGCCACGCTCACCAAAAGCTCGCGGAAGTTTCCGGTGCCCTTCTGGTGAAACAGCTCGAGCTGCACCAGCATCTTGCGATAGTCGCGGACCTTGTCGGCGCCGGTGGCGAAATGTCCGTGCCAGAACAGCGCCATTTTCTCCTGCAGCGGACGATCGGTGGCGACCATGCGGTCCGCCCACCACGCCGCCACCCGGCGGGTCTCGAGCGCGGTGGCACGCAGCCAGAAGAAGAACCGGTCGACGACCGGCTGCACGCGGCGCGTCCCGCCGGGCTTTACCCGCACGCCGATGGCTTCGCCCGTGGTCTCGGCCTTGCGGGTCGCCGCCGGCCGGCTCGGCGGAAACACCTGCAGGGTCGCATCGTAGACGCCGGAATGCTCGAACGCCGGGAGAGCGCCCGTCCGTTCGTCTTCGTAGTCTACGAGCCGCTCTACGGCTGCCGCCGGCGTCATCGCCGCCAGGCGGTCGATGTCCTCCGGCGTGCCGCCGAAGCCGGCGCGATTGAGCAGATGCCGCGCACGCGCGCGATTCCAGTCCGCCGGCTTGATCGGCGCGAGATCGTCCACCCAAGCGTCTTCAGAAGTCATCGCGCAGTTCCCGGGAATAGGGCGGCGATCGGCCCTTGAATCTGGCGAGGATTTATACAGCGTTTCCGCTCGCAGCGCACTTCCTCGCGGCGTTCAGCGGGCAAAATGCCCAGCGGCCATCCGTCTTGATCTGCAGGCACGCTGCGTTGCCAACTTGGGGTAGGGCCTCTGTCACGATATCGCACGCAGATCGATTGTCTCGATCAGTGCGGCCCGCTTTGCTTCAGCGGCGGCCATTTCCTTCCGTGCTTCCTGCGCGGTGCTGTTGTTTGAACCCCACACGACAATACCGCCGAGCAACGCCGCTGCAGCGCCCGCCATCACGGCCGGATCGGCCCGGATGGCGCCGATCAGCATGGCGGCGAGCACAACCCCGCCGCCCCATGTGGCGATCCGCGCGGCGAGGATGAACTTGCGGCAATTCTCGATTTTTGCCGCAAGGTCTTCGATGCGCGCTTCGAGGCGCACGATCTCATCGCGCGGATCGCCGCCGTTTTCCCCGGTCCGCAATGTTCAACGCTCCTGGCGGGCGACGCAAACCCGCGGGCTGTCGGCGTCCCTCCAGCTTGCAGCGGACCGCGCGTGGTGTCTTTAATGAATCCGGACCCTGGTCAATGCCGATGAGGCGGGGCCTATAGCCGGCTTCTCGGCGGGGATGGCTGCGGTCGCACCGCGGATGCGGCGACTGCCTTGCCCCTCGTTCACCGCCCGGTGCCGGCAAGATCATTGGCGAGAATCCGTCAGCCCGCATTCGGGGAGCGTTGCGATGGCGAAAATACGCGTTGGCTTGATCGGCAGTGGCTTCGTCGCCGAGTTGCACATGTATGCCTACAAGCGGGTCTATGGCGTCGATGTCGAGGTCGCGGCCGTCGTATCGCGCGGCGATCATGTCGAGCCATTCGCCAGGAAGCATGGCATCGCGCAGACGCATCGCGACTACCGCGCACTCCTTGCCGATTCGAAGATCGACGTCGTCGACATTTGCACTCCGCCGGCCCTGCACACGGAGATGATCGTGGCCGCGGTGAAGGCCGGCAAGCATGTCATCTGCGAGAAGCCGTTTGCCGGCTATTTTGGCGAGGCCGAAGACCAGAAGCCCATCGGCAAACATGTCTCGAAAGCGCTGATGTTTGAACGCGTCATGGCGGAGATGGACCGGACGCGAGCGGCAGTCAACGCCAGCGGCAAGCTGTTCATGTATGCGGAAGATTGGGTCTATGCGCCCGCCGTGGCGAAGACTGTGGAAATTCTCAAGGCCACGAAGGACAAAATCCTGTTCATGAAGGCCGAGGAGAGTCACAGCGGCTCGCACGCACCGCACGCCGCGCAATGGGCGATGACCGGCGGCGGTTCGCTGATCCGCATGGGCTGCCACCCGTTGGCCACGGCGCTCTATCTCAAGCGCGTGGAGGCGCGTGCCCGCGGCGAGACGATCCGCGTCGCGGCCGTGACCGCCGACGTCGGCAATGTCGCGTCCGGCCTCGCGGCCGCCGAACGCGAATTCATCAAGGCCAACCCGGTCGATGTCGAGGACTGGGGCACGATGATTGTCACGTTCACCGATGGCACCAAGGCGACGATCGTTGCCGGCGACATGATCATGGGCGGCGTCCGCAATCTGATCGAGACCTTCACCAACAGCGGCGCGCTGTTCGCGAACATCACGCCGAACAATCACATGCTGACCTACATGACCAACGAGCAGAAGCTCGCCGATGTCTACATCACCGAGAAGGTCGACCGAAAAACCGGCTGGCAGTTCGTCTGCCTCGAGGAGGAGTGGACGCGCGGCTATCTGCAGGAGATTCAGGATTTCATGGAATGCGTTGTCACCGGCCGGCAGCCGTTGGCCGATCTCGAACTCGCCTACGACACGATGCAGGCGCAATACGCCGGCTACTGGTCCGCCGAGGAAGGAAAACGCATCAAGCTGTGACGCTGATCGGCTGGGATCGTGGACAGCGGTTATGCTTGCGAGACCCGGCTGAGCGCGGCGAAAAAGTCTCGCGCGCGTGCGCGCAAGGCATCGGCTGACGTGCCGGGCTTATACAGCGCGGAGCCAATGCCGAAGCCGGCGGCGCCCGCAGCTAGCCAGCTCTCGAAGCTGCGTTCGTCAATACCCCCGACAGGGATGAGCGGGAGGTCGCGCGGCAGCACCGCGCGCAGCGATTTCAACACCGACGGAGAGCTTCCCTCGGCGGGAAAGAGTTTCAGCGCATCGGCACCGGCGGCAATGACGCGAAACGCCTCGGTCGGGGTCGCAAAGCCGGGGATGCAAGCGAGACCTTTCTCCTTCGCGCGCCGAACGATGGCGTCGTCCGCATGCGGCATGACGGTGAGGCCACCGCCTGAGTCGCGCACTGCATCGACGTCCTCCCCCTTGAGCACCGTCCCAGCGCCGATGAGGGCGGCGTCGCCGAAAGTGCGCGCCAGCTTTTCGATGCTGGCGAACGGTGCCGGTGAATTGAGCGGCACCTCGATGATCTCGAATTTCGTTTCGATCAGCGCGGAGCCGATCGACAAGACTTCGTCGGGTGTGATCCCGCGGAGAATGGCAATGAGCGGCGCGCGCCGCAGCCGATCCTTGAACGAGGTCATTTGAGCTCGCGTTCCTGGAGTTTTGCCACAGCGTGGAGCCCGCGGACGGTTGCGACATCGCCGGCGATCAGCTCCGATTCAATCCCTGCATGACCGAGCGCTCGCTGATAGAGCGCCCCAAGTTCCGGCGCACCGACGACAAGGACCGGCGCGGCGAGACCCGCACTGCCCAGCTCATGGCCGATGAGGATACCGGACAGATAATCAGCCAAACTTGCGCCACCGAGCTCGTTCATCAGCGTTCGCGTCCGCACTGCGAAAATATGATGCAGCAACCCGCCTTGTTGGCGCGCGCGGCGAACCCCGTCATCGAAGGCGTCGAGGTCTGTCCGGCGCGGTGCCATCAGGCGGCCGAGAATACTGTGCTCGCGGAGCACCGCGAACACCTCGCCGGTCATGTGCGTGGTAAAGCCGGTAATGGTGTTGTCGTGCACGAGCGCATGCTTGCTGTGCGTCCCCGGGAGGCAAATGGTTGCCGTGCGCCTCGTTGAAATAGCAATAGCGCCGAAAATCTGAACCTCTTCGCCGCGCAGCACGTCCGGGACGCCATTGCGGTCGCGGCAGACGAGGCCGGGGCAAATGAGCACTCGCCTGCCGCCGCCCATGGGCGCGGGCCGCAGGCCGGCAGCCAAGTCGCTTAGTCCGGCGGGGCAGGGGACATACGGGACCTCGATCCACCCCTGGCGGCTGCCGACCATGCCGCTCATAAGGATCTCGCGGTCTGGCGCTTCGTTCCAGTCAGCCAAAATCTCGCAAAGTGGCGTTTCGAAATCACTGCCGGCGATGGACATGATGCCGGTTGGCGATGCCTTCGCGGATTGGATGGAGCCTTCGGCGTTGAGCCGGTAGGCGCGCAGATGCGTTGTTCCCCAGTCGATGGCAATCATGACCAAGCGCGGCCCGTCACAGATACGTTCGCACTTCCCAGAGTTCCGGGAAGAACGAGCGCTCGAGCGCGGTCTTCAAGTAACCGACGCCTGAGGAACCGCCGGTGCCGGGCTTGTGGCCGATGATGCGTTCCACGGTCTTCATGTGGCGGAAACGCCATTGCTGAAACCAGTCTTCGACATCGACCAACTCTTCGGCGAGTTCGTAGAGATCAAAGTGCTCCTGCGACTGGCGATAGATGGAGAGCCAGATGTCGCGCACCCGCGGGTTCGACACATAGGGCTGCGAAAAATCGCGATCGAGCACCTCCTTCGGCACCGGATGGCCGCGGCGGGCGAGAAGGCGCAACGCCTCATCGTAGAGGCTCGGCTCGGTGAGCGCGGCACTGAGCTTGGCATGGACGACGGGATCGTGGCGGTGGGCCAACAGCATCTCCGCGTCCTTCGCGCCGAGGCGAAACTCAACCAGGCGGTATTGGTAGGATTGGAAGCCGGAAGCCGGCCCGAGCGCGCCGCGAAAGGCCAGATAGTCGGCCGGCGTCATGGTCGAGAGCACGTCCCACGCCGCGATCAGCTGCTCCTGGATGCGGGTGACGCGCGCCAGCGATTTGAACGCGGGAGGCAGATGATCGACGCGAATGGCGGCCATGGCCGCCTCGATCTCGTAGGCGACGAGCTTGAGCCAAAGCTCCTGGACGTGATGGATGATGATGAAGGCTAGCTCGTCGTGCTCCTTGGAGAGGGGTTGCTGGGCGCTGAGAAGTCGATCGAGCTTCAGGTAGTCGCCATAGGTGCGCCGGCCGGCCAGATCGACGTCCATCCCGGGCTCGACCCGGCTTTTTGTGGCCTTGTTGTTGCTAGCCATTCGACCACCTCCGGCGGGCAAGCGTTCTAAAGTCCATCGGTGTTCTAGGATCTAATATCGCTTGTCGGCTGCAAAACCCCTTCGCCCCTCTTATTTTTCCAGGCATCTGCCAGCTGACCCTGCAAACCACCCTGACGAAAAGCATTGAAAAGTTTTTGGGTGTATATCCTTGCGAGTCGACCCCGTGGTACGCTTTACGTCGGTATCACGAACAATCTGATCCGTCGCGTGTACCAACATCGCGAGGGACTCACCGGGGGCTTCACCAAAGAATACGGCGTCAAGATGCTGGTCTACTACGAGGAGCATGCGACGGCGATCACCGCAATTCAACGTGAAAAGAACATCAAGCACTGGTCGCGCAGGTGGAAGATCGATCTGATCTGCTCGATGAACCCAGACTGGCGCGACCTTTGGGAAGATATCGTGCGCTGACGCGGCTTTCCGCACCAACCATCTGCATCGAGCGCCGGGTCAAGCCCGGTTGTGACGAGCTTCGGAAGACGCACCGGCTTCCACTTCGTCATTGCCGGGCTCGACCCGGCAATCCATGAAGAGTAACGGCTCGCCTCGCTCGTTTGCGTTTTTGCTTGCTTGACCGCAGCATGGACCACCGGGTCAAGCCCGGTGGTGACGAGGACTGGGGTGTGGCCCGGCTTTTATTTCGTTTAATTTGCCAGGCTTTACCTTGGCGCATGTGCGCGTGTGGTGACCGATCGCACGCTGACGTTAAGGAGCACGTCGCGAGGCAAACGAGCGGAGTACGCAACCCAGGTCCCGGCCCTGCGAACACCATCAGCAAAAGTACTTGCAAACAAACTTCTTGATCGCGGTGAGCGGATTTCCGGAGCGGCCATGGTGCGTCGCCGTCGTCTCGTCCGCGCTCCTCGTACGTTCCTTTGCCTTAGGCGGCGACTTTTCCGCGATCACCATCGCCCAAAAGGTCTTGTAGCGGGTATGCGCGTTGCGTGAGACGGCGACCCCGACGCTGTCGGCCCTGGATTGCAGGAGGTTCGCGTTGTGGTCCGGAGACTCTCGCCACAGGCGGAAGGTCTCTGCCCAGGTCTTGCTTCCGGCCGCTATATTCTCAGACGCCATGCCGAGATGCGCGCCGGAAATGCGGAAGGCAAATGGCCCGGCGATATTGTGATCCATGACGCCGGAAGCGGCCATCGCCTTTGCCTGCCGTTCGGCGATCGCGGTGAGCTTCGGTTCGACTTTCACGGTCGAGAGCCCGTGCTGGTGTCGGTAGCGCGAGATCATCTCAATGACGTCCTCGCCGTCCTCCGCATGGGCGAGCGAAGCCAGGACGGTGACGCAGACAGCAAGCCAGACGACCTTCATGGTTCCCCCCGTTCCGCCGCGAGTGAAGCAAAATCCGGCGGCGTCTGACAACCCGGATTCGACGGCCACTTCGCTGGAACATGAGGTGCTCGCGGTTCGCGTTTCGACGGGGCGGGCAAGTCGCGCGGAATTGCCCGTCAATCGCCGTTCGTCAGCGCGATCCGACCGATGGCTTGGCGGCTGGCGAGGAGATGCATCGCCTCGGCGTAGCGATGCAAAGGATAGGTTGCGCAGACCAGCGGCCGCACGAGTCCTTTGGCCGCGAGCGCATAAAGCGCCTCGAGTTCGCGCCGGCGCATCTGCGGATCGCGCCGGCCGGCCTCGCCCGCGCGAATGCCGATCACCGAGGCGCTCTTGAGCAGAATGCGGTTGGCGGCATACGCGGGGATGGAACCGCCGGCAAAACCGGCAATGAGGAGCCTGCCGCCGTGATTGACGCATCGCAGCGCCACGTCTTGGGCGATACCGACCGGGTCAAACACGACATCGGCGCCGGCGTCCGCGGTGAGCCGCTTGACCGCTTCGTCGACGCGCGTTTCGGTGTAGTCGATCAGGTGATCGGCGCCAAACTGAGCGGCACGCCGCAACTTCTCGGCAGTGGATGCGGCGGCGATGACCGTAGCGCCGAGTGCCTTGCTAACTTGGACTCCTGCGAGGCCTACGCCTCCGGCGGCGCCAAGGACCACGAGGGTTTGGCCGGCCGCAAGGGCGGCGCGCGTCGAAAGCGCATGGTAGGCCGTCATGTGCGCGACCTGAAAGGTCGCACCTTCGGCGAAGGAAAAACCAGCGGGCAG